>OOCN01000104.1_pt1 | contig 85888 bp, 66 predicted proteins | sample 1671361 | NCBI WGS metagenome assembly OOCN01 (sample SAMN06348149, study PRJEB24527) | human gut metagenome | biome: human gut; feature: ankylosing spondylitis patient; material: feces | host: Homo sapiens | place: China | collected 2015-10
TGCGTCGCTTTTTTGCTTGTCCCACGCCCATTAGCCAAGGCTGTAGCTACGGATATTTATGGAATGTAATCCATATTTTCATGAGATATTTTGATAAAATGGATTCGGTTCCATATTTTTTGTAATTTCATATAAATATTGATTTTGTTCCAATGTTTCAGACCCAGGGAGAGGCTTTATGGATTTGATTGACCGCAAACAGTACCTCGACTGGCTCATTTCGTGGAAAGACACGCATGTTATCAAGGTCGTTTCGGGCGTGCGTAGGTCCGGCAAATCGAAGCTATTCGAGATTTACCGTGGTCATTTACGCGACCATGGAACCACAGATGCCCAGGTTATATCCCTCAACTTTGAAGATCTGGAGTTCGAGTCTCTTACGTCGTATAGAGCACTCTACGACTACGTTTCCGCCAGACTCGTCCCCGATAAGATGAACTACGTTTTTCTGGACGAGATACAGCATGTCGAGCACTTCGAAAAAGCCGTCGACAGCCTATTTATCAGGGACAATGTCGATCTCTACATAACCGGTTCCAACGCCTATCTGCTCTCGAGCGAGCTGGCAACCTTACTATCCGGTCGCTACGTAGAGCTCAAGATGCTGCCCCTCTCCTTTAAAGAGTTTTGCTCGGCAAAAACCAATGGCGGAAAGGCTCCTACCCAGCTGTTTGACGAGTACATCACCCGGGGCTCTTTTCCCTTTATCGCCGAGACGGGTATTCAGGGACCCCAGGCGCGCGATTATCTTATGAGCCTCTACGATACCATCGTCATACGCGACGTTATCGAACGCCTGAAGGTCTCGGACGTCCCGACCCTGCGCGATATCACCAAGTTCCTACTCCATAGCATTGGAAACCGGATCTCGATTAAAAAAATCTCCGACACGCTCTCGTCCAACGGCAACAAAACCGACCAGAAAACCGTAGCCAAGTACCTCAAAGGCTTAACAGACAGCCTTGTGTTGTACTTTGCTCCGCGCTATAACCTGCGCGGTCGGCAGCTTCTTTCAACAAACGGCAAATACTACGCCGTTGACCTTGGACTTAGAGGCGCTCTCGTCAAAACCCAAAGCAGCGATATCGGTCATATCCTCGAAAATGTTGTTTATCTCGAGCTCCTACGCCGTGGATACGACGTCTACGTGGGCGATATCGACGGCGGGGAAATTGATTTTGTTGCCCTAAACTCAGACGAGACAGCCTATTTTCAGGTTTCAGCCACAACGCTCGACGAAACTACCCTCAATCGAGAGTTGGCCCCCTTTAAGAAAGTCCGAGACAACTACCCCAAGACGCTTCTTACGCTCGACACGCTGTTTGCGGACGCGAACTACGAAGGAGTCCGCAAGCGCAACGTGATCGACTGGCTCCTGGAGTAACTTGTAACGTCATAACCCTCCGCCAGCTCCTTACCAAGGCCGCAGCCCCAGTCGCTTAACGCACAATGCCCCTCTTATCGGCCAAAACAGCAATCTTGGCGTGATAAGAGGGGCTGACTGCGTCGGCGCCTCCACGCAGGCGCCGTTGCCGCCACCGTCCTGCGAGCTCGGGTGCGGGATATGGCGACTCACGTGCGAACGCTAACGCACGGCCTTGACCGCGGCCGGCAGATCGAACAGCGTATCGAGCACAGCCTCGCAGCCATCCACCACGTCCTGCGGCAGCGGCACGATGTCGGGAACGGCAAAGACGTGGCAGCCGGCCGTGATGCCCGAGACGCAGCCGTTGCGGGAATCCTCGACCACGGCGCACTCCTCGGGAGCAAAGCCCGCGCGCTCGCAGGCGAGCAGGTACATCTCAGGGTCGGGCTTGCCGTGTACGACGTCCTCGCCGCAGGTCACCGTCTCAAACTTATCAAAGAGGCCGACCATCTTAAGGTTGCGCTCGGCGGTAACATGGCGCGACGACGTCGCAAGACCCACGTGATAGCCCGCAGCCAGCAGCTCGTCCAGGCACTCGGCGGCACCGCCCTTAAGCTCCAGATCGGTCTTGACCATCTCGTCGCGAATCTCCTTGTGACGACGATAGATCGCCTCAGCGGTTTCGCGGCCGCCGTAATGCCCATCAAGGATCTCCATGACATCGGGCAGCGTGCGGCCGATAAACTGATGGATCAGCGCATCATCAATCGCGAATCCCAGCTCGGCCGCGCCCGCCTTCCACGCCTTGATACCCAAACGCTCGGTATCGACCAGCGTTCCGTCCATGTCGAAAATAACGGCCTTGATCATATCGGTCCCCCATCGCTTCGCGCTGCTGTACTCCCGCAACTTTACCGCACCTGTAAACTTGTATATAACGTATATAGCATATTGCACTTTCGTTACATAGATAGAAGTCTTATGACAAGCGGCTCGGTAGGATTATAGTTTTCGACCGAGTACTCAACGGCAAGGATCGATTCATGCTTTCAGACACCACCGCACCTGCAGAGGGGCTTCAGGACAAACTCACAGCGCTCGAGCAGCTGCTTTTGGCATACGGACGCGTCGCCATCGGCTTTTCCGGTGGCGTCGACAGCAGCTTTTTGGCCGCGGTCTGCGCCCGCATCATGCCCGCCAGCACGCTTCTCGTTCACCTCACCACGCCGCTCATCGGCACGCCCGAGCAGGCTTCGTTTGAGCGGGCGGTTGACGGGCAGACCGATGAGGGGCCGCATTTCAAGCTCCCCGTGCTCAACCTCTCGGTCGATCAGCTGCGGCTCCCCCAAGTAGCCTGCAACGATGCCGACCGCTGCTACCACTGCAAGCGCGCCGGCTTTACCGCCATCGTCAACCACGCCAAGTCGCTGGGCTTTCCCACCGTCATCGACGGCAGCAACGCAAGCGACCGCGGCGACTACCGCCCCGGCATGCGCGCCGCCCAGGAGCTCGGCGTGCGCTCGCCCCTCATGGAGGTCGGCTTTACCAAGGACGAAGAGCGCGAGCTGCTGCGCGCCTGGGGCTATCCCGTTTGGAACCTGCCGGCAGGAGCCTGCCTGGCCACGCGCGTCCCCACGGGCGAGGAGCTCACGCGCGAGAAGGTCGATGTGATCCGCGCCTGCGAGGACTACCTGCACGACCTTGGCCTGGACCAGGTCCGCGCACGCCTCGTCGGCGGCTGCATGCATATCGAGGCCGCGCCGGCAGACGTCGCCAAGATTGCCGCCCTCGGCAACACCGCGGTCAGCGACGGGGGCAAGGCCCCGCTTCCTGCCGCCATCGAATCTGCCCTGCGTAACCTAGGCTGCGGCCATATCTCCCCCGAGGTCACCCCCTACATCCACGGCAACATGAATCAATAGCGCATCCCAAATAAGTTGCGGTGGAATAGTTCCTGTTTTGCGGCCTATCGGGCCCAAACAGGAACTATTCCACCGCAACTTCGTTTGATGGGCATTGACCCGCAGACCTACCAAAAAGGGACAGGTTTATTTTGGCAGGTTTTATCTGGGAAAATGTCGCAAGACAACTGCCTCTCTAGCACCTCTCTAACTTCGAGAGGCACTTGAGAGGCGTCTCGGCCGCACCTACTTTTTCCGATAGCGGCGGTTACAGCTCGTCGATGAACCCATTACTTCAATGAGTCCTTTATCCGGCAGCATTGGCATTCCGTCTCTCTAAACCAATAGATTTATCTCTCTAACTTTAGAGAGATAAGCACTTTGTTTTAGAGAGACCTTTAGAGAGATATAACGAATTCGCTGCTAGATTACCTAAGGCTGTCTCTCTAACCGACTTTATCTTTAGAGAGACATTTAGAGAGACGAGCGCGACCCCTCTAATGAATGGAACACCGCAGCCGACAGCTACGGCATCGGCGCCCAGATCGCCGAGCGCGCCAGCACCCAGGCAAGCAGCTGCGTCGAAGCCACCGTCATCGACCTCGGCGCGCACCTTTAGCGCACGGCCTTAACCGCCGCTTTCAGATCGAACAGCGTATCGAGAACGGCCTCGCAGCCATCCGCCACGTCCTGCGGCAGCGGCACAATATCGGGCACAGCAAAGACATGGCAGCCGGCCGTGATACCCGAGACGCAGCCGTTGCGAGAATCCTCGACCACAGCGCACTCTTCGGGAGCAAAGCCCGCGCGCTCGCAAGCGAGCAGGTAAATTGCGGGGTCGGGCTTGCCATATGCGACGTCCTCGCCGAAGGTCACCGTTTCAAACTTGTCAAAGAGGCCAACCGTTTTAAGGTTGCGCTCGGCCGCAATGCGGCGCGATGACGTCGCAAGGCCCACGTGATAGCCCGCGGCCAGCAGCTCGTCTAGGCACTCGGCGGCGCCGGCCTTAAGCTCCAGGTCGGTCTTGGCCATCTCGGTGTGAAGCTCAATGTTGCGGGCATAAATTGCATCGGCAGTTTCACCCTTGCCGTAATGTGCCTCAAGGATGCCCTTAACATCGGCATTCGAACGGCCGATAAACTGATGCGTCAACGCGTCATCAATCGCGATACCCAGCTCGGCAGCACCCACCTTCCACGCTTTCATGTCCAAGCGCTCGGTATCGATCAACGTTCCATCCATGTCAAAAACAACAGCCCTGATCATATCGGCCCCTTCATCGGCTTGCGTTACCGCAAATCTACTGCACGTTATAACTTGTATATAACGTATATATCATATTGCACGTTCGCTATATAGATGGGAGTCTCATAACGAGCGCTCGGTAGGGCCATGGTTTTCGGTCGAGTGTCCAGCGGTGAGAAGCGTTTCTGCTTTCAGACACTACCGCACCTGCAAAGGGGCTTCAGGAAGAGCCCGGCGTGCGCATGTCGAGCTACTGCCATATCTCACCCGAGGTCGCCCCCTACATCCACGGCAACATGAACCAGTAACCTGCATCCCAATAAGTTGCGGTGGAATAGTTCCTGTTTTACGGCCCATCGGGCCCCAACAGGAACTATTCCACCGCAACTGCGTTTTGCGAGCATGGACCCGCAAAGAAAGAAACGGTTTTATTATTGGGCGCGTTTGCCCGGGCAAACGCGCGGCAACGCGCTAAGCGAACATCTTGACGCTCATATCGACGGGATTCGCCGTATAGCAGGACGTGGTCACGAGGCCATCAACGCCAGTCGACGCGTACTCGGCAGCGTTGTCGGGGTGAATCCCTCCCGCCGCAACTAGGGCCACATGGGGATCGATTCCATGCAGCTCCTCGACGAGCGGCCCCAGCTCGACAACCGACACTTTGTCGAACTGAATACCGTCGACGCCCGCCCTCACCAGCCTGCGAGCATCATCGGCGCCCGCCTCGACAAACAGCTTTTTCTCGATGCAGCGTCGACGAATCTGGGGCAGAAGCTCAATAAACGCATCGAGTCCCGTCGCTCCAGAAGGCGCTGTCATAAACCTGGTATGGTTGTCGAACACCAGCACGGTCTCGGAAAGGCCCATGCGATGCGGAAACGCTCCGCCCGCAACGATCGCCTTGGTCAGCAGATCTCTATTGCCCGGCGTGCTCTTTCGCGTCGTCAGCACCTCGCACATGGGATTGGCCGCATGCGCAGCGTCGACCATTTTGCGCGTCTTGGTTGCCACAGCCGAGTAGTGGTCGAACATATTTAGGCCGACTTTCCATAGCAGATGCAAATTGGCGGCCGAACCGCGTACGCGCATAAAAGATTGCCCAGCTTCGACCTTGGTTCCCGAGGGCTCAAACCACTCGACCGTCAAGTTCAGCATAGTGGCCATACGCGCAACCTCCTCCGTGCAACAAAGCACACAGTTCTCGCGTGTGTAATACTCCATCGCACCGAGCGCCTCACCGATTCCCAGGATATGCGTCGTAAGATCGATATAGGGGACATCCTCGGCGATAAGCTCCTCGAGCCGCGCGTCGCTTATACGGATAATGTCGGACATGGAGCCTTCTCTCTCGCGTTGTTCTCAGCAAAAAAAGCGTGCCGCTTTTCCAGCCTATACGGTACAACCTCATCAGCAGCGTTTGCCCCGCATCTTACGCATTCTGCCGAGCAAACGTCCTGCGGCGTCTCCCGCTAGACTGATTTACCTGCTAAAAAGGGACAGGTTTATTTTGCCAGGTTTTATCTGGGGAAACGCAAGCAGGGCCGCAACGCCATACGACGTTGCGGCCCTTTTCCTTGGAGAAGGATCGATTGATTGAGCGGGCTGGTTGCACCTAGCCCTCGAGCCCGGCGTTGATGAGCTCGGCAATCTCGACAGGATCGGTGCTTTCGCGCACCTTGTCACGGAAGCCGGCATCCATCAGCATCACGGCAGCCTTGGAGAGCAGACGCAGGTGCGTGGTTCCCGCTTCGCCGGCGGGCACGTACAGCGCGAGCGCCACATCGACGGGCACGCCATCAAAGCTCGGCCACTCAACAGGCTCGGACAGCTTGAGCACGGCCACGCCCGGCGTATGGATCGCATCGCTCTTGGCATGCGGAACGGCAAAACCGGCGACGAGGCCAGTCTCGGCCTCGTTTTCGCGAGCAATAAAAGCCGCCTCTACAGCAGATGCGTCATCGGCAAAACCAAGCTCAACAGCCTGCTCGGACAGATAATGCAGCGCGTCCTCGCGCGAGGCGGCGGCGTAGCCAATCGTCACTTGGTTGGCAGATACAAACCCCATGGAAAACCTTCCTTACAACACGGACCTGACCGCGGCTTCGATGCCGTCGGCGTCCAAACCGTACTTGTGCAGCAAATCGACCGCAGGGCCGGACTCGCCATATACATCGCGCACGCCGACGCGTCGCATCGGCACCGGATGCTGTTCCGCGAGCACCGAGGCCACGGCCTCGCCAAGACCGCCGATAATCGAATGCTCCTCGGCGGTGACCACGCGACCAGTCTTCTTGGCGCTGGCAACCACCAGGCGCTCATCAAGCGGCTTGATCGTGTGCATGTTGATGACCTCGGCGTCGATACCATCGGCAGCGAGCGCCTCGGCAGCCTCAAGCGCCTCGGCGACCATGAGGCCACAAGCGACGATGGTCACATCGGACCCCTCGCGCACGACCACGCCGCGACCAATCTTGAACTCATAGTCCTCGCGGTCGTTGATGACCGGTGTTGCCAGGCGGCCGAAGCGCATGTAGACCGGTCCCTCAAACTCATAGGCGGCGCGCACGCAAGCGCGAGCCTCGATGTCATCGGCGGGAACGATCACCGTCATACCCGGGATCGTGCGCATGAGCGCGATGTCCTCGCAGCACTGATGCGTTGCGCCGTCTTCACCGACCGATATACCCGCATGCGTAGCGCCAATTTTGACGTTGAGGTGCGGATAGCCGATGGAGTTACGCACTTGCTCATACGCACGACCGGCGGCGAACATGGCAAAGGTGCTCGCAAAGGCGACGCGACCCGTGGTCGCAATGCCGGCGGCAAGCCCCATCAAGTTGCTCTCGGCAATGCCGGCATCGTAGAAGCGCTCGGGGTGAGCGGCCTTAAACTTACCGGTCTGTGTGGCGGCGGCCAGGTCGGCATCGAGCACTACAAAGTCATCGCGCTCATTGCCCAGCTCGACAAGTGCCTCGCCGTAGCTAACGCGCGTGGCGACCTTCTTGACGTCTGCCATTAGAGCTCCTCCTCTGCTGCTGCGAGCTCGGCCATGGCCTGCTCAAACTGTTCATCGTTGGGCGCCTTGCCGTGCCAGCCCACCTGGTTTTCCATAAAGGAGACGCCCTTGCCCTTCACCGTCTCGGCGATGATAGCGACGGGCGCGCCGGTCACCTCGCGAGCCTCGGCGAAAGCCGCCTCAATCTGCGCCATGTCATTGCCATCGGCTAGCTCTATCACATGCCACTTAAAGGCGCGGAACTTGTCGGCAAGCGGCATAGCCGAGTTAACCTCATCGATGCTGCCGTCAATCTGCAAGCCGTTGTGGTCGACGACGGCAACAAGATTGTCGAGTGCATGGTTGCCGGCGAACATTGCCGCCTCCCACACCTGGCCTTCCTCGCACTCACCGTCGCCCAACAGCGTGTAGACGCGGTAGCTGTCACCCCAGTGCTTTGCGGCGAGTGCCATTCCAACCGCGGCGGAGATACCCTGACCGAGCGATCCGGTAGACATGTCGACGCCCGGCGTGTCATTCATATTGGGATGGCCCTGCAGGCGGCTGCCGATATGACGGAGCATCTCGAGCTCTTCGACGGGAAAATAGCCGCGATTTGCCAACACCGAATACAGGCCCGGCGCCGCGTGACCCTTGGAGAGCACAAAGCGGTCTCGATCGGCCTTGTGAGGGTCGGCAGGATCGATATTCATTTCCTCAAAGTACAGATATGTCATGATGTCGGCAGCACCGAGCGATCCACCCGGATGTCCCGACTTGGCCGCGTGCACCGCAGTCACGACACCCTTCCTGACCTCATTGGCGACCTTCGCCAGCTCCTGGTTGGTCATACGAATTCCTCTCTTGAGAACAACCCCGGCACCGGATGACGCGATGCCGGGGCAATCCACTCGTTAAGCCTGAGCGACGACCTTCTGCCAGTCAGCCTCAAAAGAGGCAAGGCCCTGGTCGGTCAGCGGGTGATGCAGGCATTTCTTGAGAGCGGCCATGGGGACGGTCGCGATATCGGCACCAAGAAGAGCCGCCTGGGTCACGTGGTTGGGCGTGCGGACCGAAGCGGTGATGATCTCGACGGTGTCGTCGACGTTCTTACCGGTCCAGTCATAGTTCTTGATGCAGGTCACGACATTGTCAAGCTGCGAGATGCCGTCCTCGGCGATGTCGTCAAAGCGACCGACAAACGGGCTGATGTAGCGGGCACCGGCGTTGGCGGCCATAAGGGCCTGCGTCGGCGAGAAGACGAGCGTCATGTTGACACGCACGCCCGCATCGGCCAGCGCGCGGCAGGCGGCGAGGCCGGCCTCGCAGACGGGGAGCTTGACCACAATGTTGGGGGCGAGGGCGGCAAGACGCTTGCCCTCCTCGATCATGCCCTCGGCCGTGGTGGCGGTAGACTCGGCAGACACGGGCAGACCCTCGCAGAGCTCGGCAATCTTGAGCATATGGGGCTCAAAGTCGGCGAGCTTACCGCCGGTCTTGGCGTACAGGGACGGATTGGTGGTAACACCGGCCAGGCAGCCCCAGCTCTTGGCCTCGGCGATCTCGTCAAGGTTGGCGGTATCGATAAAGAACTTCATGGTGCAAACTCCTTCGAAGGAATCCAAAACTCAAAAAATAGGACAAAGGGGAGTCCCTTTGTCCTATGTGCCGGGCCCGCAGCTGGGACATGCCCCGGACCCGGCGTCGTGTAAGAAAAGCTACTTAGAGAGCCTTCTCGATGCGGCTCGTGACGCCCTTGAGGTTAAGACCGACGACGTACTGCTTAATCGGGCGCTTGATGTGCTCGATCACAAAGCGCTTGCCGTCGATGTCCTGGGCAGCGAGGTTGCGGTAGAGCTTCTCGACCTGCTCCTTGACCTCGGGATCGTTGAACGCGTAGTGGCCAGAGACATCCAGAATCTTCAGGCTGAGCTCGTCGTCGGCCAGGATGTCGTCAACCTGCAGGTTGACATCGTCACCGGTCATCCACTTGCGCCAGCGCTCGGTCTTGATAGCCTTGACCAGCAGCGTGTGATACAGGTCGGAGGGATCGTCGCACAGGCCGTTGTCGACCAGAATCTGCTCGGTAGCGCAAAGCTTGAGGTATGCGCGGGTCTCCTCGGTGCCGTACTGGGGAGCAACATTGGAGGCGGTCACGTGAGCCGGGATGTGCTCGAGCAGCGTCGCGTCATCCAGGTAGTCGGCGTTGTGCTCCTTCAGGCCCACGCCATAGCGCTTGGCCATGTCGGCAAGCTCGCGGGCGTTCTTGAAGTTATAATGACCGACCTGCTCGGTCCAGCGGGTGAGCGTACCGGTCTGGCCGACGATAAAGGTGGGCATGGGGCAGCCGCGCTTCTCGAGCTCGGGCTGCAGCTGAGAAATGAACTCCTCGTACTTATCGGTGGAGGTCAGACCGCCATTGGTCTCCTCGGTACCGACCTCATAGGCGACCTCGGGCAGGTTATGCTCGCGACGGTACTGCTCAAGGTAGTCGATAAGATCGATCGTGCGGCGAAGCACCACGTCGAGCGGAATAACCTTGCCGATCTGATAGGGGTCCTTGGTGGGGTCGACCATCAGCAGGTCAAAGCCTGCCTCCATGTCGGCGACGAAGGACTTGCGGGCGAGCTCCATGGCCTCGTCCTCGGGCAGGTGGGCGTTACGCTCCTCGTCGCGCTGCCACGGGCCGCCGTGATCGCGGCACAGGTAGTACGGGCCGGTGTAACCCACCTCGTCGGCAACCTTCTTGATGTCGGCGGCAAAGCGCGTCTGGTCCCAACCGTTGACGTAGCCGGCGCCCATCTCGTCCATATCGACCTGGTTGCGGCTGGCGATAAACATGGGCGGGAAATCCTCGTCCTTGGCAAGCTCGAACACGGCCTGAATCAGGTTGGGGCTCATGGGACCAATGCCGACCATGGTTGCGTGATCGCCGCTATCCTGCAGCTTGAGCATGCCCTGAACGGCCTGACGGATGGTGAGATTGGACATTTTGTTCTCCTTCTCCAGAGGATTTTTGACAAAAGTTCCCTGGGACCCAGATACGGGCCCTATCAGTGCGGATGGATTTTGTTGTGTAGGGGCGGTTGTGCGGAGTCAAATCCATCCCTCCGCACAACCGGAGTCCTTAAAGGTTTACTTGGCCTGCTTATCGAGCGTGGGCTTCATGGCAATCAGGATTGCAGCGGCAACCACAGAGCCAATCACGATGTCCAGGCAGAACAGCGCGACGTTGTTGGTAGCAAGGGCGACGATAAAGCCACCGTGCGGGACGTAGCAGTCGATACCCTGGAAGGCGGCGAGAGCAGCGCCCACGGCAGAGCCGATGCAGATGCCGGGAAGGGTGTGGCCGAGATCCTTGACCGCAAAGGGAATGGCGCCCTCGGTAATACCGATGCAGCCCATGAACAGTGCGGAGATGCCCATCTGACGGTCGGCGTCATCGAACTTGTTCTTGGCGATGAGCGCAGCGAGGCCACAGGCGATCGGGGGAACGGCGACGGCAACGCGGAACATACCGTTAGGACCATAGATACCGGATGCCATGATGGCCATGGTAAAGGTCGAGGCGGTCTTGTTGATGGGGCCACCCATGTCGAAGGCGGTCATAACACCAATGACCAGACCAAGGACAACAGCGGAGCCGCCCTGCAGGCTGCCAAGCACGCTGGTAAGCCAGTCCATCACAAAGCCAAGCGGCGTGGCCAGGATGTAGATATAGGCCATGCCCAGGACAAGCGAGGTCAGGATCGGGATGATCAGGATGGGCATGATGGTCTGGATGGTGTTGTTGACCTTCCAGGTCTTCATCCAGCGGACAAAGTAGCCGCAGATGACCGCCATGATCATGGCGCCCAAGAAGCCCGTCGAAACGCTGTTGCCATTAGGGGTAACGACCGCGTTGTTGACCAGGTAGCCCAGGACAAAACCAGGGGCGAGCGCGGGCTTGCCGGCCATCGAGTAGGAGATGTATGCCGCAAGCACCGGAATCATCATAGAGATGCCGGCCATACCGATGGTGTTAAGGCTCACCATCAACGGGTTCGTAACCTCCATGCCATTGGCGCCGGCGGTGCCGGATGCCAGCGAGAAGGCAAGGAACACGCCGCCGATAACAACAATGGGGATAAAATAGGAAACGCCGGTATTGAATGCATTGAGCAGCGTCTTGCCAGGATCGGCAAAGATGGACTGCTTGGACGCCGGTGTCGGGGCCTGCGGGGCAGCGGAGACGGCCTTCTTCTCTGCCTTGGCCTCGGCCTTGGGCGCGTCAACGGAGCCGCCCGTCGCCTTGATGATCTCAATAGCCTGGTCGATGATCTTTGCCGGATCGGCGATTACATCCGAGGTACCAACCTTCAGGAACTTGCCCTCGGCCATCTTCTGCTCAAAACGATCCTCATTCTCGACACCCACGTCGACGGACTCGAGCACCAGGTCGGCGGAATCAACGTCTTCCTGCGTCAGCTCGTTCTCGATACCCAGACCACCCTGAGCCTCGACTTTGCACTCGATGCCACGAGCGGCGCATTCATCCTGAATCGCCTTCTGGGCCATATACGTGTGGGCAATACCCACGGTACAGGCGGCAACGCCTACGATCTTCATTGCTTCCCTCTTTTCATAGAGTTGCGTGCGCAAGACACCGTTTGCGGAGGCCTCCGGAGCATCCCCTGCCGTTTGGACTTGCTGTCTTTTCGACAAGACCAATATAGGGTGCTGGCATTGATAAAACCAGCTCAATTCGGTAAACGCGCAGGTCAGGGCATTAGTTATGCGATTTAGTTATGCGTTTAACCAAAAATGAATCCTGCGTTTTTGATCTCTTTTTTAAAAGTCAAGAAGTATTTGGATTTCTCGGTAGACGGCAGGCTTGCATAGCCACCACGAATTTCGGACCCAACGGATACGGTATTGTTGCATACTCATAAAGGGGCGAAAGGACAGGCAGAATCGTGTGCCCGCAACCCGAACGTGAACCACCGCGCCAAACAACGCAATTTGTCGGAAGGAGTCGCTGTGACCAAACAGCGCGTTACGATCGCAGACGTCGCCCGCGAGGCGGGGACTTCAACAGCCAGCGTCTCGTATTACCTCAACGACAAACGAGACAAGCTCAGCGACAAAACACAGGCAAAGATCGCTCGCGTTATAAAAGAGCTGGGCTATGTCCCCAACGCCCAAGCGCAAACGCTCACCGGCAAACAGACCCACGTCATCGCCATCATCATCTTGGACAATACCAACAAATGGGCGGGCCTCGTCCTCAACGGCATGGAGCAGGTCATGCTCCCCGCGGGCTACCAGACGGTCGTTTGCACCAGCAATTTCGACCCCGAGACCGAGCTCATGTATGTCGATAAGATGCTCTCGTTGGGCGTTGATGGCTTTATCATTCAGCCCACGGCCAACTTCAAGGCCGTCCACGACCGTATCAAGCGCGCCGGCAAGCCCGTCGTCTTTTTTGACGCGGCCATCTACAGCCCAGGCACCAGCTGGATCAAGACCAACCTCTATGACGGCGTGTACAATGCCACGCAGGCGCTTCTCGATGCCGGCTACGAGGACTTTTTCTCCATTGCCGCCAACATGACCGAAATGCGCACCCGCATGGAGCGCTTTCAGGGATATGCCGAGGCGCTGGCCGCCAGCGGGCAAATCTACAAAGCCATTCCCATCGACCACAACAAGCCGTCGGTCAATGAGCTTACCGAGTACTTTAAGTACAAGCTCAATCCCGCCAAGCGCACACTTATCTTCGTGCAAAATCAGTGGGCACTCCCCCGTGTCTACAAGGCGCTCCAGCCCATGGCCCATCTACTTCCGCAGCAAATCGGCCTTTTGGGACTCAACTGCGAAGACTGGACCAACCTCACCACCCCGACCGTCTCCACGATCATCGAGCCCGTCGACCAGGAAGGCAGAGAGGCAGCCGAAATGCTCCTCGCGCTGCTCGACGGCGGCAGCACGCCCGGCGAGCAGCGCATTCTCGAATGCAAGCTCAATTGGCTCGGCTCCACCTCAATCTAGCTATAAGCCCAACATGGGGGCAAATGAATCAGTAGCGTTTGTCCCAAATCTTGAGTATTTGTTCGGTGGAGCGGCCCCTGCCGGCTCCTGCTAGACTGGTAGATTCCCAACCGTCCCTCCAGGAGCCTCAATGTCGCGCAAGTCCGCCTACAAGCAAGTACTTTCCATCGGCACCGCCGTGGTGCTGGGGTTTGCACTGTTTACGGGATCGCTTGACGGGGCGCCCAAGCTGCTGTCGCCGCAAAGCGATGAACAGGCGGCGGCTCTGGCCGAAAAACAAAGCGAGAGCCCCAGCCGCACCGACGACGAGGCAGACCTGGTCGCCCGGCTCGAATCGGGAACAGCGAGTTCCTCGGACTCTCAAAATAGCCAAGACTCTGGCGATGACTCCGACTCCGCCGCAACCGACACCGGCGACGGCGCTGCCGAGGACAGCTCCGCCACCCCCATCGACGAGGTCGAAAACCCCGACCTCGACCGCGCCCGCGGCGTATATCTCAGTAGCATTCCCGACTACGCCGGTAACCCCTACGTCGCCCTTCGCGCCGACGGCACGCATCCGCTCGGCACGCCGTCGTTCACGCTCGATGAATACGAACGCGCCACCGAAGAAGGCTGCTTTAAGAAGTTCTCTAAACTCGACAGCTTGGGCCGCACTCGCAAGGCGCTCGCCTGCGTAGGCCCCGAGTCGCTCGGACAGGGAAAGCGCGGCGATATCTCGCGTATCCATCCTGCCGGTTGGCACCAGCAGCGCTACGACTTTATTCCAGGCCAGAGCCTCTACAACCGCTGCCATCTCATCGCCTGGTCGCTCTGCGGCGAAAACGCCAACCGTAAGAATCTCCTCACCGGCACGCGCTATCTCAACGAGACGGGCATGCTACCGTTTGAAGAGCAGATTCTCAACTATCTTCGCGATACGGGTAACCATGTGCTCTACCGCGTCACGCCCATGTACAACGAAGAGGAACTCGTCTGCCGCGGCATCCGCCTCGAGGCGCAATCGGTCGAGGATCACGGCAAGACGCTGTGCTTCCACGTGTACTGCTACAACCTGCAGCCGCATGTGCAGATCGACTACACCACCGGCCGCAACCAGGCCTCGGGGGACTAGCCTCTCAGCACGACAAGAACCGATTTGCAACCCCACCGGGGACCAAAAAGGGCCGCCCCGGTTACCCAGGGCGGCCTTTTCGTCAGCACCTACATTGCAGGCAAAGCCCCACGCTACTTGGCGCGGCCCTCCTCATAGCGCTCCACGAGCTTGGCCTGAACGTCATAAGGCACCTGCTCATAGCCTGCGGGCTTCATGGTAAAGTCGCCCGTGCCGCGCGTAATAGAGCGCAGGCGCGTCGAATAGTCCGTCAGCTCGGCCAGCGGCGCCTGGGCAATGACCACGGTGTCGCCGCGCTCATCGGTCTCCATGCCCGTCACGCGACCGCGCGAGGCCGAGATGTCGCCCATCACGGCACCGGCGTAGCTCTCGGGGATTGTCACCGTGATTTCCTCGATGGGCTCCAGCACCACCGGGTCGGCATCGGCGCACGCCTTGCGCAGGCCGATGCGAGCCGCCGCGCGGAACGCCATCTCGTTGGAGTCGACACTGTGATACGAGCCGTCGTACACAGCCACGCGAATGCCCGTGAGCGGGTAGCCGGCGATGATGCCGTCCTTCATAGTCTCCTGAACGCCCTTGTCCACGGCAGGGATCAGCGAGCGCGGAATGCGGCCGCCCACGACCTCGTCCACAAACTCATAGCCGTCGCTCGTACCGTCGGCGGCAATCATCGGCTCCACACGCAGCCAGCAGTCACCATACTGACCGGCACCACCGGTCTGCTTCTTATGACGACCCTGGGCACTTGCCGTGCGGCGGATGGTCTCGCGATACGGAATACGGATCGGCACGCTCTTGGCAGCAACCTTGGTGCGGTCCTCCAGACGATTGAGCAGGACCGAAACCTGCGCCTCGCCCACCGCCGAGATGATGGTCTGGCCGGTCTCCTCGTCGCGGTCGATGCTCATGGTCGGATCGGCCTTGCAAGCCTTCTCGATAAACGTGTAGAGCTTCTCTTCGTCGCCGCGATTCTCGGCCTCGATGGCAATGCGGTACTGCGAGTTGGGGAACTTAAACGCCGCAGCCTCGACCTTGCCGGTAATCGAGAGCGTGTCTCCCGTCTCGGCAGCCAGCTTGGGCGCCACGATGATATCGCCGGCATACGCGTGCCCGACCTCGGTCATGTCGCGGCCGCACATCACATACAGGTGAGCCAGACGCTCGCCCTTGCGCGTGCGCGCATTGACCAGCTCAAGGCCCGGCTCAAGCGTGCCCGTCAGCACCTTGATAAAGCTGATGCGACCCTGCTGCGGATCGGCCAGGGTCTTAAACACAAACGCCACCGGTCGGTCGTCGTCACTCGAAATCTTGGGCGAATCGCCGTCGATGAGCGGCATCTCACCGTAGTCCGTCGGCGCCGGGAAGTACGTGGCGATGTCGTCCATCAGCGAGTTGACGCCCTGCTCCTTAATGCAATCGCCCGCAAAAACTGGCACAAAGATGCGCTCGGCAATCGCCTTCGACAGCAGGCCCTCGAGCTCCTCCTGCGTCAGCGTCTCCTCGCCTTCCAGGTACTTCATCATCAGCTCATCGTCGGCCTCGGCCACTAACTCGCACAGATGGTCATGGGCCTCCTCGGCCTGGGCACGATACTCCTCGGGAATCTCCGACTCAACGGCCTCGGCGCCGTTACAATGGCGCGCCTTCATGCGCACCAGGTCGATGATGCCGTCAAAGTCCTCGCCCTCGCCCCAGGGAAGGGTCACGGCGCCCAGACGCGTACCAAAGCGCTCCTGCAGCAGGTCCATCGTGGTCGCAAAGCTGGCCTCGGAGCGCGACAGGCGGTTTACAAACACCGCACGCGCCAGACGCAGGTCTTCGGCGGCATACCAGAGCTTAACCGTCGTAGGCTGCGGGCCGGCCTCGGCGTCGACCACAAACAGAGCCGTCTCGCAGACGCTCATCGCGGCATAGGCGTCGCCGATAAAATCGGGATAGCACGGGGCATCGAGCACGTTGATGCGCGCGCCCTTCCAGTCGATCGGCGCAATGGTCGTCGAGATGGAAAATGCACGCTTGACCTCTTCGGGGTCATAATCGAGCGTGGGCTTGGTGCCGTCGTGGCCGCCCAGGCGGGCGGTCTTGCCGGAAAGGTGGAGCATGGCCTCGGCGAGTGAAGTCTTGCCCACCCCGCCTTGGCCTACGAGCACCACGTTCCTTACGTTACCGGTCTTGGGAGCACCCATGATGACCTCCTTGCAGGGCCGCGCGCAAGGCGCGACGCCAACGGGGAGGGTTCGCGGTCGGTGCCGTCCCGGGAGCAGCATGGTCGGCAGCCGAGCCGACTCACCCTCCAAATGTCCTATGCCACCACCCTACCCTTGCATCCGCCTGTCCATGCACACCTTTCGGCGCACGTATGAATACAGACGGCGAGAGGATGGGGCGAGCAGGCGAGACGATTATTAAACCCCATCAATACAAATAAAAGCCGCCGCAGACCATAAGACCTGCGGCGGCTTCGCCTCATTACATAGTTGAGTCTAGCCCTCGATACGGCTCAAGAACTCACGGGTGCGCTGCTCGCGTGGATGGTCGATAACCTGCTCGGCAGAACCCTCTTCGACAATGCGGCCGCCGTCCATAAAGACCACGCGGTCGGCAACATCGCGCGCAAACTGCATCGCGTGGGTCACGATCACCATCGTCATATTCTGCGCGGCGAGGTCTTTAATGACACGCAGCACCTCGGCCGTCAACTCGGGATCGAGCGCCGAGGTCGGCTCGTCAAAAAACAAGATCTCCGGGTCGAGCGCCAAGGCACGGGCGATACTCACGCGCTGCTGCTGGCCGCCCGAAAGCTCACACGGCACCTTGTTCTCATTGCCCGTAAGCCCCATCTGCGCGATCAGCTCACGCGCGCGTGCTTCCGCCTGCTCGCGCGGGCGCTTGAGCACGCGGACCGGAGCGTCGGTGATGTTTTTCATCACGGTATAGTGCGGAAACAGATTGTAGTTCTGGAACACCAGGCCAAACCGCGAGCGCGCCTGCTTGGGCACATCGCCTTTCGCATAGACCGCGCCCGATCCCGCATCCGTCGCAACGGCAAGGTCGCCAAACGAAAGCGAGCCACCGTCGAGTGCCTCGAGTAACGTCGCGCAGCGCAACAGCGTTGACTTACCGCCGCCTGAAGGCCCGATAATCGCCACGACCTCGCCGCGCTTGACCTCGAGCGAGATATCCTTGAGCACCTCATTGCCGCCAAACGCCTTGCGCGCGTTCGATATATTCATTACCGAATTAATCATGGTAGTAATCCAATTTTTTCTCCGCGGCGCCCAACAGCATCTCGACCACGAAGTTAAAGACCCAGTAGATCAGCGCCGCGATCGCAAACGGCACCATGCTCACCTGCGAGGCAACCAGCGCCTTGGCGGTCGAGAACATCTCACCCACGCCAATGGCAAACGCCAGCGATGTGTCCTTGACCAGCGTGATAATCTCGTTGCCCATCGCCGGCAAAATGCGCTTAGCGACCTGCGGCATCACAATGTACAAAAACGTCTGCAGGCGCGAATAGCCCAGCACCTCGGCGGCCTCATATTGACCGCGCGGAATGGACTGCAGGCCCGATCGATAGATCTCAGCAAAGTAGCCGGCGTAGTTGATGATGAACGCCACGACACACGCCGTCCATTTGGAATCGGGCGTGAGCGAGATGCCAAACACGTAGTACGGGGCAAAGTAGATGGCAAACATCTGTAGCATGAGCGGCGTACCGCGCATCACCGAAATATAGATGCGCGCGATCCAGCGGAGCGGCGCAATTTTGCTCATGCGCATGAACGCCACGGGGATTCCCAGCGGAATCGACCCGAGCAGCGTCAGCACAAACAGCTGCAAACTGACCAAGAAGCCCTGGCCAAGCATCTGCATCATGACTTGAATAGACAACCCAAGCTCTCTTTCACAGTAACAGAACAGCGAACCCAATGCTAAAGCGGGTTTTCCAGGTGCCCGAGTTTGCCGTGAAAGAGGAGCGCCGCGTACTAAATGTACGCAAGCGACGGTTTGAACGGCAAAATCGGGTGCCTGGGAAAGCCGCTATTTGAGCACCCAGTTGTCGAAGGAAAGACCATAGCTTGAATACTTATCGCACAGGTCCTTGACCGTACCGTCCTCATAGAGCGCCTTGAGCGACTCGGTCACGGCGTCGGCCGACTTGCTGTCGCCCTTCTTAAAGCCGACGGCATAGTGCTCGCTAGACAGCGGCTTATCAAGCTGCGTATAAGCATCGGGCTTGGCGGCAAGCTGATACTGGGCAATCGAAAGGTCGCATGCTACGGCATCGACCGCGCCGCTCTCGAGCTGCATAAAGGCTGTGTTGTACTCACCGATGGTATCGAGCGTGGCAAACGTCGCGGCCAGATCCTTCTGGTCGCCCTCGAGCACATCCTGTGCGGCGGAATCGGTCTGGGTAATCACGGTCTTGCCGGCAAGATCGTCCCAGCTCTTGATACCCGCGTCCTTCTTGACCACGAGCACCTGCTCGTTGAGCATGTAAGGCTCGGAGAACGTGTAGTCGTCCTCGCGGCCCTCCATGGTAAAGCCGTTCCAGATGCAGTTGATGGCACCGGAGTTGAGTAGCGTGTCCTTGGCATCCCAATCGATGGCCTCATACTTAACGTCCCAGCCCTGCTTGTCGGCAACGGCCTTGGCAAGGTCGAGATCAAAGCCCGTGTACTCGCCATCATCGCCCACAAAGCCATACGGAGGATAGGACTTGTCAAAGCCCACGACGAGCTTCTTGGACTCCGCAGCGCCCTTCACATCCTTGCCCGCGGCAGAGCCAGCAGCGGAGCCCTTGCCGGCACCACCGCCGCAGCCGACAAGACCAAGGCCAAGCACCGTGGCAAACGAGCCGGCTAGACCAACAAACTGACGACGAGACATATCGGTATTCATGGTATTCCCCCTCGATAGCACTTTAGTTAGGTAAAGTGAGTCATGTAACGTCCAGAATCATACACTTTACCTTGATGGAGCACAAGGTTGGGGTTGCCCGGCGCGGGCGGGGAGCGGCGCGGAATTAAGTTTCCTGCTCTACAGTCCTGCGCAAGACGGAAAGCACATTTAGTGCTTTCCTTTGCGTGCGGAACTCGCGATAAACTTAATTCCGCGCCGCTCCCCGCCCGCGCCGGGCAAACGTCGTTGGGCTTATCACTGACAGGAAATGGGCGCTTGCATATCGCCCGCTCGCTTGGCACGGTACAATGCTTGCAGCTTTTAATTCATGAATTAGTGGAGTTATTGATGGCAGAATCTCGTGCGGAGCGTAAGGCTCGTCGTGCTTTGATCGAGGCGGCTGAGGGGTCGGAGGAGAAAAAATCTTCTAAGAAATCCAAGTCGTCTCAGGATGCGAAGGGTAAGTCGGCGAAGGGCAAGGTTAAGACCAAGCGCCCCAGTTCTCGTCGGAGCGAGGATAAGGCATCTCAGACTCGCTCCAAGCGCTCGCATAAAGATCCGGTTTCGTCTGCGCGTAAGGCCGTGGATCCCAAGTCTCCCTGTTCGATCATGAAAGCTTGTGGTGGGTGTACGGCACTCAATCGTCCTTATAAGAAGCAGTTGGCGGCCAAGCAGGCTGCTATGGAGGAGCTGTTTGCTGAGCTCTGCGAGCGCGAGGGCATTAGCGTCGACCCCATTCGCGGTATGGGAGTCACCCTGGGAGACCCGGGCAAATATCCTGCGCCGCGTGGTTTTCGTCATAAGGCTGCCACTCCGTTTGCTCCCGGCAAAGAGGGCGCTGTCCGCTGCGGCTTTTTTGAACGTGGGACACACAGAATCGTTGCTGTTCCTGAATGCCCTGTCGAGGCGCCGGGCGCTCGTCAGATTCTCAACGGCATCGCTCGCGAGGCCGAACGTCTGCATATTCCCGCCTTTAACGAAGACAAGCATCTGGGGCTGCTTCGCTATGCCGTCGTTCGCTGCGGCTGGCGCACCGACCAGATTATGGTCACCCTCGTGACCGCTCAGCGCGACCTGCCGCATGCGCAGGAGTTCTTTGAGGCTGTCGCCGCACTCGATCCGCATATCGTCACCGTCGCTCAGAACATCAACGGTCGCCCCGGCAATGCCATCTTGGGTGAGGAGACTCGTATCGTCTATGGCGCCGAATGCATGCGCGACCAGCTGCTCGGCTGCGAGTTCGATATCTCCCCCACCGCGTTCTATCAGACCAATCCGCAGCAAACCGAGCTGCTCTATCGACTTGCCATTGACGGCATGGACCTGCAGCAGGGTGATATTCTTATGGACGCTTACTGCGGCAGCGGAACCATCGGCCTGTGCGCCGCGAAGGATGCCCAGGACAAGGGCATCGGCATTATGCTGCTCGGCGTGGAGCGCAACCCGGCGGGCATTGCCGACGCACGTCGCAATGCCGAGCTCAACGGCCTCACCCGCAGCGCTTGGTTTATGGCCGACGACGCCACCGATTACATCCTGGACGCCGCCGACAACAACGAGCGGATCGATGTCCTTTCCATCGACCCGCCGCGCGCCGGCTCCACCCCCGAGTTCCTCGAAGCTGCCTGCGCACTCAAGCCGCGCCGCATCACCTATATCAGCTGCAACCCTGTGACCCAAGAGCGCGACCTGCACCAGCTCCTCGACGGAGGCTATCGCCTGCTCAAGATCACGCCCGTCGACATGTTCCCCCATACCGACCACACCGAGACCGTCGCGGTCCTCGAGCGCCGCTAACCAACACCGGTAGATTTTTGGGACAAGAAGGGGGCGGCCCGTTTGAACCGCCCCCTTTCGTTGGGCATATGAGTCTCGTTACATCCCCTTGCGCAGGTCGCACACGCCGGCTGCCGCCATCTCGCGCAGCAGCGTCTCGCGGTCGCGCGTCACGATCAAATCCAGCGGGAAGTGAATCTCGTCAAGCATCTTGCGCGCGTGATCGAGTTTGCCAATGGCCATGCCGATGTGGGCATCGGTCGACACGCCAATACCCACGCCCAGCTCGGCGCAGCGCTCGGCGATCTTGCGGCATACGGCCCAATGCTCAGTGTCGACACCGTGTTCAAGACTATGGTTGTTGATCTCGATAATCTTGTGCTTGGCCTTGGCCGCCAGCAGCACCTCATCGATATCGAACGGCACGCCCGAGCGCCCCGTATGCCCCAGCATGAACACCTTGGGGTGATCCAGGGCATTGATGTACATCTCGGTTGTCTGGGCGAGCGTCGCGCCTTCGGCAAACTGCGGGTTATGCACGCTTGCCACCAAATAATCCAAATTACGCGTCACCAAATCGAACAGCGAATGCTGGTGACTGTACGAATCGCCGGCAATATCGAGCGAAACGGGAATGTCCTCGCCAAACAGGCCTCCATCCAGCGAAACGATATCGGCCTCGGCACCACGCAGCACCAGCACGCCGCTCCAAATGCGCGGCCAGATATCCTGGTTAATAAAGAATTGGAAACTGCGCAGGTCATTGGGACAAGGCGTAACCATCGAGCTTAAATGATCGGCGGAACCGAGCACCTGAAGGCCGCGCTCTGCCGCCCAATAGATGTTCTCCTCAATGGTCGAATATGCATGCGCAGAGAACATCGTATGGGTATGAATGTCACAAGAAAGCAGGTAGGGCATCAGGTCTCCTTATCTGGCACGGCCGTCGCTTATATTCATTGTACGCATAGCCTTCGATAGTCGTAAAACCACTCCATCCCAAAGACACAACGTCCATGACAACGGGGTCCGGCTTAACACCAAACCCCGTTTCACGTAAAACATTGTAGGCAGAGCGCTTTACTTTTAACGATACTCGTCCGCCAACTGTTTCCAAGCGGGTAGCGAATTGATAATCGTCTCGTAACTCACGCAGTAGCCCAAGCGGAACCAACCCGGCATACCAAAGCTGTCCGAGGGAACCGCAAGCAACTCATACTTCTTTGCGCGCTCGCAGAACGCATTCGCATCGGGCTCCAGCGCCTTCACCCACAAGTAGAATGCACCATCCGGCTCAACATAGGTGTAGCCGTACTCCGCTAGTGCATCGGTAAGCGCGGTGCGGTTGCGCGCATAGGCCTCGACATCGCTCGGTTCATCAATGCAGTCGATGATTACACGCTGGAAGAGGGCCGGTGCGCACACGAAGCCCAGCGTGCGGGCGGCACCGGCAACGGCCGGCATCAGGCGAGCAGCCTGCGGATTGGTATTGGGAACCAAAATCCAGCCCACGCGCTCGCCCGGCAGCGAAAGCGACTTGGAATACGAGTAGCACACCACGGTGTTCTCGTAGATCGAGGGCACCCAAGGCACCCCGGCACCGTACACGATCTCGCGGTACGGCTCATCAGAGATGAGCGTGATTGGGTTCTCGGAATCGCGCTTGGCGTTGACCTCGCGTAAAACATTGGCCAGTCGCGTCAGTGTATCGCGCGTATACACTGCACCGGTCGGGTTGTTGGGTGAGTCGATAATGACGGCAGCGGTCTTATCGGTAATCGCCTTGAGCACGTTATCCACGCTCAGCTGGAACGTATCTTCATCGGCGAGCGCCTCAACACACGTGCAGCCGGCCTTCTCAATCCACACGCGATACTCCGGAAAGTACGGGGCGATAACAACAACCTCATCGCCCGGGTTCGTAACGGCATTGAGCGTGCAGGTGAGCGAAGCCGCGGCACCCACCGTCATAAAGACGTCCTTGCCCTCATAGCTCGTGCCAAAGCGACGGTTGAGCGAGTCGGCGACGGCCGCTCGACATTGCGGCAGACCCGGCGCAGGCGTGTATCCATGCAGCTGGTCGCTCGGCAGCTCCAATGCCTTCTTAATGGACTCAGCAACAGCAGCGGGCGCCGGAACACTCGGGTTGCCCAGCGAAAAATCGAATACGTTTTCCGCGCCGATCTGTGCCTTGCGCTCAAGGCCGTAGCTAAAGATCTCACGGATGATGGAGCTTTCCGCACCGCGAGCATACATAGTTTCGTTGATCATCTGTTCCCCTTTCGCATAGGCGCTATTGTACGCTTTAGCTGAGCAAAGTGCCGCAGCAATGTTGATTGGGGACAGACTTAAATGCGTGAAAACGCTCATTTAAGTCTGTCCCCAATCAACATATCGCTCAAAAGAAAAAGCCTCCACAGGTTTCCCCGCAGAGGCTTTCGCTACAAGAACTATTTGTCGGCGTCGGTGTTGCCGTCAGCGTTGACAGCATTGCCATCACCGGCATCATCGGATGCGGCTTCGGCATCCTCCTGCATGGCCGCCTGCGCAAAGGCCGCAGCATCAGCCGCCAGCTCCTCCTCGCTCATGCGAGGCGAGCGCTTCTTGGTCGGCATGCCGGCCGCCTTGGCGTTGCGCTCCTCCTTGGCCGCCAGGATATCGCCCTCGCGCTCAAGGTAAGCATCCCACTCGTTGTCGAGCAGGGCGTTCACGGCGTCGCCTTCGACGGTCTCGCGCTCAAGCAGCACCTTCGCCATCAGATCGAGCTGATCGCGACGGGCATCCAAAATCTCGACCGCACGGCGATGGGCTTCGCGCATGATGCGCTGAACCTCGATATCGATGCGGCGCGCCGTCTCCTCGGAGTAATCCTGGTGATCGGCGTAGTCGCGACCCAGGAACACCTGATGTTGCGCCTCGCCAAAGACCTGCGTGCCCAGCTCCTCGCTCATGCCCAAGCGCGTGACCATCTCGCGCGCCATCTTAGTCGCGCGCTCCAGATCGTTGCTCGCGCCCGACGTGATGTCGTCGCACATGAGCTCCTCGGCAACGCGACCGCCCAAGAACACGGCGAGCTCGTCGAGCATCTCGTTCTTGGTCTTGAGGAAGTGATCCTCCTGCGGAAGCTGCAGTGTGTAGCCCAGGGCCTGACCGCGGCTGACGATCGAGATCTTATGAACCGGATCGGAGTGCTCCAGGATGTGGCCCACCAAAGCGTGACCGCTCTCATGGTAGGCAATCGTGGTGCGCTCGGCCTCGGTCATCACGCGACCCTTGCGTTGCGGTCCGGCAATCACGCGCTCCATCGACTCCTCGACCTCGTCCATCGAGATCACGGAACGATGACGGCGAGCGGCCAGCAACGCAGACTCGTTGAGCAGGTTCGCCAAATCGGCACCAGTAAAGCCAACGGTCATCTGGGCGAGCTTCTCAAACTTAACGTCCTCGTCCATCGGCTTGTTCTCAGCATGCACGCGCAAGATCTGCTCGCGGCCCTTCACGTCCGGACGGTCGACCGTAACTTGACGATCAAAACGACCGGGGCGCAGCAATGCCGGGTCCAGAATATCGGGGCGGTTGGTAGCGGCGATCAGGATGACCGACTCGCTTTCCTCAAAACCGTCCATCTCGACCAGCAGCTGGTTGAGCGTCTGCTCGCGCTCGTCGTGGCCGCCGCCCAAACCGGCTCCGCGCTGACGTCCCACGGCATCGATCTCGTCAATAAAGATGATTGACGGAGCCTGAGACTTGGCCTCCTTAAAGAGGTCACGCACACGGCTGGCGCCGACACCCACGAACATCTCGACAAAGTCGGAACCCGAGATGCTAAAGAACGGCACGCCCGCCTCGCCGGCAACGGCCTTGGCCAGCAACGTTTTACCGGTGCCCGGAGGACCCACCAGCAACACGCCACGCGGGATCTTGGCGCCCAGCTTGCGATAGCGATCCGGATCGCTCAAAAAGTCACGGATCTCCTCGAGCTCCTCGACTGCCTCGTCCACGCCGGCAACGTCCTCGAACTTGACCTTGGGACGCGTAGCCTCGTTGGTCTTGGCATTGGTCTTGCCAAACTGCATGTTCCTATTATTGGCGCCCATCATCTGGCGCATAAAGTAGAACATGATGGCGATCAGGGCAATCGTCGGCAGCACACTCATCGCCAAGTCGCCCCAAAAATCGGGGTCGTTGGTGTTGACGATGTACTTGGTGTCGGGGTGCTCCGCCATAAGCTCGGCAAGCGAATCGGAGCCGACATAGGTCGAGGAGAAGCTCTTGAGCTCGCTCGTATCACCCTTGTCCTTTTTCGTCTTCCAGTAATGACCCGCCACGCTTCCGTCTTGAACCGTATAGGTCAAATCTTCGACGCGATCCTGCTTAATGGCGCTCACCATCTCGCTCGTCGCGAGCTTAACGGTATTGCTGGAGCTGGCAAAGCCGGAGCCCATGTTAAAGAAGGCGTAGCCCAGAAGCGCGCAAGCCAAAATAAAATACAGCCAGCCCGTACGCGTGGGCTTCTTGCCTCCGGGCATCCCCGGGATCTTAGGCTCCCGGGGAGTCTGGGAATTGTTATCGTTACGGTCGTCGGGCATCTTACGAATAAACCTCCGGTTTCAAAATGCCCAGATACGGAAGGTTGCGATAGCGCTCGGCATAGTCGAGGCCGTAGCCCACCACAAAGGCATCGGGGCAATGGGTTCCAACATACTTGGGCGTGACGGCCGAGGTACGGTCCTCAACGTCCTTCCACAGGAAGGCGGCAACCTCCAGCGAGGCGGGCTTGCGACTCTCGAGGTTCTTCATCAGATACTTGAGCGTCAGGCCCGAGTCCAGAATGTCCTCGACGATCAGCACGTCGCGACCGCGGATGTCGATATCCAGGTCCTTAATGATACGCACGATGCCCGAGGACTTCACACCGTCGCCATAGCTCGAAACAGCCATGAAATCGATGTTGGTCGGCAGCTCGATCTTGCGCATCAGGTCGCCCATAAAGACCACGGCGCCGCGCAGGACCGCAATCAGCACCAGATCCTTACCCGCGTAGTCGCGAGTAATCTGCTCGCCTAGGCGAGAGACGATACCGTCGATATCCTCCTGCGTAAACAGAACCTTCTCGATATCCGGATGTTGAGAAGCCATGACAACCCTTTCTTGTGCTTATCGCCCACGCACCGCCGCATGGACGCGAACTACACATTCTAGCAGCGCACGGGGTATATTTACCAGCACGTGCGCCATCAGCGCGGGAATACCGTCAACGTCTCACAGAATAGCTGGCGCGAAGCGCTATTCCGCATCGACCACACGAAGCAGATATGCCACGCGCGTTGCGGCCGTGCATTTAAAACGCTCGTCCGCGCGAACGCCCGCGACCCATACTACGGCACCTCCCGGAGCCGTTCTTACCACGGGTACGCCAGAGCGGTCTGAAACAGGAATGCGCGCCTCGTTCAACAGGTCTGACACTTTCTTGCTTCGGCCGTTCATCCCCAACGGGCACATCACGTCTCCCGGCACAGGGCTATCCACCCACAGGCGCGCCAATCGCGCCTCGGCGGGAATCTCCCCGCGCGAGCCGGCTAGCATCCGCTCGCTATCGCGGTCGGCGAACCCCAGGGCCGCCGCATCCACCAAGGCCGCAACCTCTCCGGCAGCAGCAAGCTCGCGGGCACGGTGCACGATATCGCGTCCCGGCTCCACAGCCATCGGCTCTGCTGTCAGCATACGCCCCGCCCCCAGCGGCAGACGACCGGGAACGGAGATCCAGTCGGCCACTAAGCCCTCGCGCGCCGCCGGGGCCTTGAACGCCAGCATGCCAAACTCCACACGGGCATCAATTCCCGCAGGAAGCGTTACCGAGCCCAAGCCCGCAGCGACGCAGGCGAGCACGCGCTCCACGTGCCGCATCTCCGGTCGCGCGTCGGGATCGATGCGCTTAATCGCCAACCGCACGATACGCCGTGCAATCACAACCTCAGCGGCGGCAAGACGGCGCGCATCGAGCACCAGTGCGCCCGCCGCTTCCTTGCGCAGGCAGCTTCGAAACGCCTGTGCCGAAAGCTGAGAAAGAAAGGCATCCTCATCGCCTAAGATCTCGCAGGCGGCGCCAATCGTCTTGCAGACGCTCGCATTGCGCTGCGCCACCACTGGCATCACTCTATGGCGCACGTAGTTTCGCAGATACGAGACATCCTCATTGCTCTCATCTTCACGCCACGGCTGACCATGTACCTGTAGATAGCCCACGAGCTCGCCATGAGTTAGGTCAAGCAAGGGGCGCACCACGATATTCCTTCGACGGGGAATGCTCGAAAGCCCAGCCGGGCCCGACCCCTTAATGGCGTTCATCAAAAATGTTTCCGCGCGGTCCGACGAAGTATGCGCGGTACAGATACGAGCCGCCGTCCGCGGTGCGCCCGATTCGGCACAAAGTTCGCGAACATATCTCCGTGCCGCGGCATAGCGCACCTCGCGAGCCGCAGCCTCGATATTGCCCGATTCGTCATCAAAATAGGCATGCTCAACACACAGCGGCAAGCCGTATTGCGCGCACAGGTCACGTACAAAGGCCTCGTCGCCATCGGATGCCTCCCCGCGCAGATGATGGTTTACATGCAGCACGTGCAATCGCTCGCGCGCAATGGGAGCGACGCCGCGCCCGTCCTGGATATCCAGCTTTGATGTGCAAGCCATAAGGAGCAGCGCCGTCGAGTCCGCACCGCCTGATACCATGAGCACTACGGGGGCAGCGGCCTGCCGCGTTGCCAGGGCGCTCTTATCCGTCCTCGGCGCGGCATGATGTCCATAGTGCTGAGATACCGTTGGCATTCGCTTCCTCCTCTATTCGTCCGCACCCATTGTATCCTTTGGAATCTTATGTCTCGCCTGCACCTTCATATCCTCGGCAGCGGCTCAAAAGGCAACTGCGCACTCGTCGAGGGGCCTCAGGGGCTCATCATGATCGACAACGGCCTGTCCCGCCGCGAGACACTTAAACGCATGGCGGAGCTTGGCCTCTCGGCAGACGACGTCGCCGCTCTAGTAATCACCCATGAGCATGGTGACCATATCAAGGGGCTCGATGTATGGTGCAAGCACTGGCATGGTCCCCTCTTTGCCAGCAGGGACACCCTTTCATGCAAAGAAAACCTCGCGCACCTGCCCGTAGAGGAATTTGACCCCGGCGACACGCTCCACATTGCCGGCATCCACGTGCAAACCTACTCAACATCGCACGATGTCATCAATCCTGTCGGCTATCGATTTAATGCTCTCGATGATTCCATTGGGTTTGCCACCGACACCGGAGAGCTATCGAGCCAAGCCATGAACACCCTCAAAGATTGTCGAGTCCTCGCGCTCGAAAGTAACCACGATGTGACCATGCTGCGCGAGGGAGAATATCCCCGCTTTCTTCAGGAGCGCATCCTGTCTGCAAGGGGACACCTCTCCAATGGCCAAGCCGCCGAAGCCGCGCGCGAACTCGTTACCGATCGCACCGAACAGCTCATCGCCATGCATATCAGCCAGGACAATAATCGTCCAAGCCTTACCGTCAAAAGCTATGCCAGCGCGCTTGATGCAAGTCTCGATGATGAACTCGGCAGTTCTGCCACCTGTCTTCAAGTGCCACGGAAGCTCTCGATACGCCCTGCAAGTCAGTATCAACCGACAACTATTCAATAGCCCACTCAAGACAACAAAAGGGGGCTGGGAATCACTTCCCAGCCCCCCTTAATTCATACTCTCGATTGAAGCAGAGCCATCGTTAGTCGATAGAAATCTTCGTGACGTTCTTCTTCTCGACAATCTTGGGAACCGTAACGGTCAGGATGCCGTCAGCATACTTAGCCGAAAGGCCCTCGCTCGAAGCGTCCTTCAAATACACGCCGCGCGTCGCGCTGTACGAGCCGAACTCCTTCTGGAGGAAGTTCTTGCCCTCGTTTTCGGCGCTCTCCTCGACGTTCACACTGATCGACAGGCGACCCTCATTGAGCTCGACGTCGATGTCATCCTTGGCGACACCGGTAAGATACGCCTTGACCTCGTAGCCATCGCCCTTGTCCTCAACGTCAACGGGGAACGCCTTGGAGGCAATCGAGCTATTCGCCAGGTCGGTCATGTCATCAAACAAATCGAACAGCGAACTTGCAGAAGGACGGACGCCAAAAACCGAACGATAAGGAACCATGCTTGCCATGTTTACCACTCCTTGTAAGGACTGCCGAGTCATCTTCTAGGTGACTGGGACTTCTTTTGACGCTCATATATATGCCCAACCGCTTCTTATATATACATCGACTATAAAGTTTTTTGAGTCTATTGACATAAGCATATCTAAGTCTGGTTGACTAAGGTTTTTTCTAATAAACGGAATTTGAACGTAGGCTTAAATAATGTATGCAATCCCATCAAAACTAGACGGCTGGCTTACAATGGGCGCATACACGATATTGATGACGAACTAAGGGCATCATGGACGATCAAAAACAGGACAACACGTTTATGCCGGAGCAGGACGAAGCATCCAGCCCGCAACCGATTCGATTCCATCGCCCCCACATCTCGCAAGAGCCCATCAATGACCCAGAGCCCAAATATGTGACAAGAAACCGATATCAAACACTCGAAGAAGCGCAAACGGGGCGCAAACATATGGGCGTCGCCTCGGGAGACCCTGTATATCTGAAAGACGCACCATTATCTAAAAACAGCGTAGCCAGTGATGAGCCGATGAAAGCATCCGCCGCTCATCAACAAAGAGGGCCTCGACCCAAGCAAACCTTGACGCATTCGGCTCGCTATCTCGAAACGCCAAAACAGGGAAAGTCAATCTTCGTTTCGTCAAGTAAACGACGCAAGCAGCATCGACTGACAATCCTGCTTTTGATCATTGTGGCCATAGCAGTTGCCCTTGTTATTCGATTTATTTTCTTTAAATAAAAGCTCAATACCAAAAACAATAAGATCGTCTGGTGTAATAGAGTCATTTACGCCCCGTAAACGCAAAAAAGAGGGAGGCCGCGAGGCCTCCCCCTTCTGCAGTTCAAGCGTACGGCTCGGTGCCGTCCACCGGTCAGCGGCGCCCTGGCCTCCCACGGGCTGGCCCCGCAGTACTCTCGGCGCGATGGGGCTTAGCTTCCGGGTTCGGAACGGGACCGGGCGTGCCCCCCATGCTCTGGCCGCTGACCGGTGGGCGGCGCCCACCGTTACGGTGTCCGGTATCGCATACACGTGCCCTGGGGGCCGCATGGCGCATAGGGGAGGTGACTCGGGGGCATCCTCGTGCCCGGACCGCGCTTTCGAGCGCTGGGTCCCGCGGGCCGCGAGGTGCGGTTCCGGAAGAGCTCGGGCGATTAGTGCGGCTCGGCTGAGGCTGTCGCCAGCCTTGCACCTGCCGTCTATCGACCAGGTAGTCTACCTGGGCCCTTACCGGAAGGAGAACTAATCCCTGGAACGGCTTCCCGCTTAGATGCCTTCAGCGGTTATCCGCGCCGCACGCGGCTACCCGGCCGTGCCGTTGGTCGACAACCGGTTCACCGGAGGTGCGTCCACCCCGGTCCTCTCGTACTGGGGGCAGCCTCCATCGATTCTCCTGCGCCCACGGAGGATAGGGACCGAACTGTCTCACGACGTTCTGAACCCAGCTCGCGTACCGCTTTAAACGGCGAACAGCCGTACCCTTGGGACCTGCTCCAGCCCCAGGATGCGATGAGCCGACATCGAGGTGCCAAACCTTGCCGTCGATGTGGACTCTTGGGCAAGATCAGCCTGTTATCCCCGGAGTACCTTTTATCCGTTGAGCGACGGCCCACCCACTCGGGGCCGCCGGATCACTAGAGCCTGCTTTCGCACCTGCTCGGCTTGTGGGCCTCGCAGTCAAGCCCGCTTGTACTCTTGCATTCAAAAGGACGGTTGCCGACCGTCCCGAGCGGACCTTCGCGCGCCTCCGTTACCCTTTAGGAGGCGACCGCCCCAGTCAAACTGCCCGCCTGGCACGGTCCCCGAGCCGGTCGACGGCCTCGGGTTAGGACGCCGGTCGCGCGAGGGCAGTATTCCAAGGGCGGCTCCCCGGGGGCTGGCGCCTCCGGATCTGTGCCTCCTGCCTATCCTCTACACGCGGGACCAGCGGCCAATGCCAAGCTGCAGTGAAGGTTCACGGGGTCTTTCCGTCCTTCCGCGGGTAAGTCGCATCTTCACGACCAGTGCAATTTCACCGGGTCCATGGTCGAGACAGCGCCCAAGTCGTTGCGCCTTTCGTGCAGGTCGGAACTTACCCGACAAGGAATTTCGCTACCTTAGGACCGTTATAGTTACGGCCGCCGTTTACCGGGGCTTGGCTTCGGGGCTTCGCCTTGCGGCTAACTCCTCCGCGTGACCTTCCGGCACCGGGCAGGCGTCAGACCCTATACGTCGCCTTGCGGCTTCTGCAGAGTCCTGTGTTTTTGGTAAACAGTCGCTTGGGCCTCTCCACTGCGGCCCGCCTCCGCTCCCGGAGCAAGTCCGTTCACGTACGCGCGGGCACCCCTTCTCCCGAAGTTACGGGGCCATTGTGCCGAGTTCCTTGACCATGGTTGACCCGATCGCCTCGGTATGTTCTACCCACCCACCTGTGTCGGTTTGCGGTACGGGCGCGCACGCGCCTGCCTAGGGGTTTTTCTAGGGACCTCGGGCTCACTCGCTTCGCTTAAGTGCTTCGTCCGGAGCCTCGCCCTGTATGCGGACCGGATTTCCCTGGTCCGCGGGCCGCGCTCCATCACGGGGACGTCCAGAACCCCGCCGAGCCACCCCCATCCGTCGCCCCGTCGGTCGTAGCGCCGCGTGCGCGGTGCAGGAATGTCTGCCTGCTGCGCGTCGGCTACGCCTTCCGGCCTCGCCTTAGCCCCCGACTGACCCTGGGAGGATTAGCCTTGCCCAGGAAACCTCGGGTTCACGGCGGACGAGTTACTCTCTCGTCTCTCGCTACTCATGCCAGCATTCTCACTCCCATGCGCTCCACCGCCGGTCGCCCGGCGGCTTCGCCGCCCATGGGAAGCTCCCCTACCGATTCTATATAGATAAAATCCCGCCGCTTCGGTGTCCAGCTTAGCCCCGTGTATTGTCGGCGCATGTCCACTCGACCAGTGAGCTGTTACGCACTCTTTGAATGGATGGCTGCTTCTAAGCCAACATCCTGGTTGTCTGGGCGGACGCACATCCTTTGCCACTCGGCTGGAACTTGGGGACCTTAGCGGGCGGTCCGGGCTGTTTCCCTCTCGAGCACACAGCTTAGCCCACATGCTCTGACTGCCGCGCTCTGGGCCGCCGGCATTCGGAGTTCGGTTGGATTCGGTAGGCGGCGAAGCCCCCTCGTCCATCCGGTGCTCTACCTCCGGCGGTGAACGCGCGACGCTAGCCCTAAAGCTATTTCGGGGAGAACGAGATATCTCCGGGTTTGATTGGCCTTTCACCCCTATCCGCAGGTCATCGCCGCCGTTTTCAACCGACGTGCGTTCGGCCCTCCACGGGGTCTTACCCCCGCTTCAGCCTGCCCACGGATAGCTCACCCGGCTTCGCGTCCGCGGCGCGGGACTCAAGTCGCCCTGTTAAGGCTCGCTTTCGCTACGGCTCCCTTTCGGTTAACCTCGCCCCGCGCCAGCGACTCGCTGGCTCATTCTACAAAAGGCACGCCGTCACACCACAAGGGTGCTCCGACTGCTCGTGGGCGCACGGTTTCAGGTACTGTTTCACTCCCCTCCCGGGGTGCTTTTCACCTTTCCCTCACGGTACTGGTGCGCTATCGGTCACAGGGTAGTACTCAGGCTTGGATGGTGGTCCACCCAGGTTCGGACCGGGTTTCACGTGCCCGGCCCTACTCAGGGACCGCGTCGCGCCGTCCGGTCTGGGTTCGCGTACGGGGCTGTCACCCGCTGCGGCCGGCCCTCCCATGCCGTTCCGCTCCCCAGCCGGACCTGCGCCCGGGGGCGGCAGCCCCCGGATGCGCGGCCCTGCAACCCCGTCGGCGGAACCCCTGCCGGGTATGCCCGCTCGACGGTTTGGCCATCGGTCCCCTTTCGCTCGCCGCTACTCGGGGAGTCTCGAGATTGATTTCCTCTCCTCCGGGTACTTAGATGTTTCAGTTCCCCGGGTTGTCCTCCCGGCCCCTATGTGTTCAGGATCGGGATATCCACACTGCTGTGGATGGGTTCGCCCATTCGGAGACCCCCGGGTCGAAGGATGTGTGCTCCTCGCCGGGGATTATCGCAGCTTGCCGCGTCCTTCATCGGCTCCCTGTGCCAAGGCATCCGCCGTGCGCCCGTGGTATCTTGCGGGACCGCATCGGGTCCGCGGGATATCCACGTGTCGCTAAAATTAATTAATCGATATCATGAATAGCGCTCGTATGTCGCAATTCGGGTATCTCATACCGCGGCACAGTGTCTTCACTGTGCTCGCGATCAGATGCTCCTCACTCATATATAAGTGAATTCTTCTTGTTTGGATCGGATGAATGATTGCTATCATTCTGTCTGATAAATCGCAGAAAAGAATCGAGTCTGGAAGAATGATCTTCCATCTCTCTCCTATCGCTATGCGGCTCTCAAGGTACGCGGGTGCGACCCCGGGGACCGGGTGCTGCGGGGACATATCCTGGCGGACATCTACCGGACGGGCTCCTGCCCTCTATTCGAGTTAAGTTGATCTCTCTAGAAGATTTATCTCCCTAGAAAGGAGGTGATCCAGCCGCACCTTCCGGTACGGCTACCTTGTTACGACTTCACCCCCCTCACCCTCCACACCTTCGGCGCCTCCCCCCTCTCGGTTGGGCCGGCGACTTCGGGTGCAGACGACTCGGGTGGTGTGACGGGCGGTGTGTACAAGGCCCGGGAACGCATTCACCGCGGCATGCTGATCCGCGATTACTAGCAACTCCGACTTCATGGGGGCGGGTTGCAGCCCCCAATCCGAACTGGGGCCGGCTTTCCGGGATCCGCTCCCCCTCGCGGGGTGGCATCCCTCTGTACCGGCCATTGTAGCACGTGTGCAGCCCAGGGCATAAGGGGCATGATGACTTGACGTCGTCCCCACCTTCCTCCCCGTTGACCGGGGCGGTCTCTCCAGAGTGCCCAGCCTTACCTGCTGGCTACTGAAGATAGGGGTTGCGCTCGTTGCGGGACTTAACCCAACATCTCACGACACGAGCTGACGACAGCCATGCACCACCTGTATGGGCTCCTCTCGGCCACGGGGTCTCCCCCGCTTCACCCATATGTCAAGCCCTGGTAAGGTTCTTCGCGTTGCTTCGAATTAAGCCACATGCTCCGCTGCTTGTGCGGGCCCCCGTCAATTCCTTTGAGTTTTAGCCTTGCGGCCGTACTCCCCAGGCGGGACGCTTAATGCGTTGGCTGCGGCACGGGGGGATCGTCCCCCCACACCTAGCGTCCATCGTTTACGGCTGGGACTACCAGGGTATCTAATCCTGTTCGCTCCCCCAGCTTTCGCGCCTCAGCGTCGGTCTCGGCCCAGAGGGCCGCCTTCGCCACCGGTGTTCCACCCGATATCTGCGCATTCCACCGCTACACCGGGTGTTCCACCCTCCCCTACCGGACCCAAGCCGCGGAGGTTCCGGGGGCTTCGGGGGGTTGAGCCCCCCGCTTCGACCCCCGGCCTGCCGGGCCGCCTACGCGCGCTTTACGCCCAATGAATCCGGATAACGCTCGCCCCCTACGTATTACCGCGGCTGCTGGCACGTAGTTAGCCGGGGCTTCTTCTGCAGGTACAGTCTCTTCTCTTCCCTGCTGAAAGCGGTTTACGACCCGAAGGCCTCCGTCCCGCACGCGGCGTCGCTGCGTCAGGGTTCCCCCCATTGCGCAAGATTCCCCACTGCTGCCTCCCGTAGGAGTCTGGGCCGTGTCTCAGTCCCAATCTGGCCGGTCGGTCTCTCAACCCGGCTACCCGTTGTCGGCACGGTGGGCCGTCACCCCGCCGTCTACCTGATGGGCCGCGGAGCCATCCCCTCCCGTCGGGGCTTTAGCCGGGGTGCCATGCGGCACCCCGGGGTATCCGGTATTACCCGTCCTTTCGGGCGGCTATCCCGGGGGAGGGGGCAGGTTCTCCACGTGTTACTCAGCCGTTCGCCACTCGCTTCCCTCCGGAGAGGGGTGCCGTTCGACTTGCATGTGTTAGGCGCGCCGCCAGCGTTCATCCTGAGCCAGGATCGAACTCTCCGTCCAAAATGTATGGGCTTCGAGCCCGTCCGGTCCTCTCAGTTCATCGCTGATCGGTTCCGTTCGATTCATATGGTTTTAGTATAGGAAAAGGAATTTCTCGGGGCCGCCTCTCGGCGGCCTTGCGAAAAACAAATCCAAGTTAGACCATTTCAAATGGTTCGATGTCTGCCCGGATGCGACACTGAATGTGTCCATCCTCGCAGTATCCGGTTCTCAAGGTGCACGCCTGGCGGCTGATCCGGTCCGACCGGGCCGCGCGGCAAGGAGATATATTGCCAGACCGGAGGGGCGCCGGGGGCGGGAATCTGGACGCACACATTTCCTACACATATTAAAACCCTGCTTACGTTTGCCAGCCGTTCTCTACCGCTCACCGAGGGCCTCTTTATAGTGAAGCGTCATATGGCTAAAGCTGATAGGCTCCCTTAGCCAAGGCACAGCCGGCATCGAGCAACTCATCGCGCTCCTCCACCGAGAACCCCTCGGCGTATACGCGAACCACCGGTTCGGTCCCGCTGGGGCGGATCAGCAGCCAGGTGTCATCCTCGAATGCCAAACGTAAACCATCCATATGGCTTACAGCCTGCGGCGCCTTGCCGCAAATCGATTTAGGATTCATGCCAGGAAGCAGCGTTCGCAGCGATTCGGCGTCTTCGGCCTCAAGGCGCAAATCGCGACGCCCATAGCTCGTCTTACCAAAACTGGCCTCGAGCTGATCGACCAAAACGCCCAAAGGCGCGCCCGTCTTTGCCATAAGCTCACACAGAATCAGACAAGCAAGGATTCCATCACGCTCAGGCATATGCGCGGCGATGCCGATACCGCCGGCCTCCTCGCCTCCCATGAGGACGCCGCCCTTCTTCATCTCTGCAGCTATATATTTGAAACCGACCGGCTTAACGGTCACACGACAGCCAAGCGCCTCGGCAATGCGACGCACGAGCGTCGAGCACGAGAGATTGACGACGACACGCCCCTCCAAATTGCGGAATTGAACGAGGTCGCCCAAAACAAGCGCCATGATTTGATGCGGATGAATATATCTACCGCGTTCGTCGACCGCACCGATACGGTCGGCATCGCCGTCGGTCACCAGGCCTGCGCACGCCCCGTCCTCGACAACCGCACGCTCGCAAGCGTCCACCCACGGCTCAACAGGGTCGGGGCAAATGTCCTCTTGATCGGACGACTGTCCGGCATGAATCTCGTGCACCTCGACGCCTAGCTCCCGCAGCAGGTCGGCAAGATATCCCTGGGCCGCGCCGCCCATGGGGTCAACTACCACACGCAGGTGAGCGGCTCGAATGGCCTCGGCATCGACAAACGATGCCACCGCCTGCATATAGTCAGGAATAATATCCGCGGTGCGATAGCGTTCCTCGATCCCCATCGGCTCGGGGGCCATAGTCTCTTCGAGCTCTTCGATGACATCCTGATTGGCCGTCGAGCCATCTCCCATGCGCAGCTTAAGGCACAGATACCCCTGCGGATGATGGGATCCCGTCACCATGAGCGCACCGCAGGCCTCGCCGTCATACGCCGCCGCCCACGTAAGGGCGGGGGTCGGAACAGGCCGAGATGCGAGCACTGCGTCCAATCCGTGAGCGGCAAGCACGCCTGCCGCAAGCTCAGCAAACTCGCGCGCCTGCGGCCGGGTGTCGAACCCTATATATACTGTTTTGCCGGGATTGATCTTTTGCCACAACTCGCCGACGGCATCGGCAATGCGGGCAACGTTGTCGGCAGTGAAGTCCTCATCGACGCGAGCGCGCCAACCGTCAGTTCCAAAATGAATTATCGCGCACACGCGCAGACACCTCACAGTGTTTGGATCATGGTACGCATGGGGTATACCCGCAACGCTCGCCCAGCAACCTGCCAAAACCGGCATTCACCATTTGGGCAAATGCTACCGCCGATGTGCAAGCAATAAAAAAACCGCCCCGTATGGAGCGGTTTCGACCTTTATATATCGAGCGCCTCGGCCATCGCTGCCGTAGTGATTGCCGTGGTTCCACAGCAACTGCCCACCATTGCGGCACCGGCATGTCTCCATTCGATGCATGCGCGCGCGAAAGCTTCGGGGTTCTCGCGCCATACGGGGCCATCCTGAGTCTGGACCGGATCGCCCACGTTGGGACGCACCGTGACGGGAGTAGTCGCCGATGCAACCATCCTGGGCACCGCCGCGTTCGCGGCCGCAAGCGAACAGCAATTAACACCAACCGAGTTTGCGCCGTGTTTTTCGGCGTACAAAACGGCTGCCTCGATGTTGAGGCCATCGCCCAACAGGTCGCCTTTATCGTCAACGACAAAACTCACCAGGACAGGCATGCCGTCGGCGGCATCTCGGGCGCCGGCAAGCATGGGTTGCAAATTACGGATAGACGTCACCGTCTCGATCAGCAGACCGTCAACACCAGCATTGAGCAAGGCGTGCGCCTGTTCGCGCGCAATGCCTCGGATTTCACGATACTCGACAGAGTCTTCGGCAAACCACTCAATACCGATCGGGCCCATCGAGCCCAGTAGCAGCTGAGGGTGCGCCTGGCGGGCATCGTCGACGGCCCCGCGATTGACCTCCGCCACGGACGGCGCAATCTGATCGTGCTTGAGGGCATAGCTTGATGCCTGAAAGGTGTTGGTAATGAGCACCTGCGCGCCGGCGGCGACATACAAGCGATGAATACGAGAAACGGTCTGCGGCTCTGCCAGATTCCAAAACGCCGGTGGAATGTCGGCGGCATCGTACTCACTCAACAAAACACTGCCCATGGGACCCTGCGCCAACAAGGTCTCGCTCGACAAGCGGCGCGTAAGTTCCTCGGCACCAAAGCGGTTGTAATAACTCGTATCCATATATATCCCGCTATTCCTCGACGCTGATTCCCTGCTTTTCGAGATAGGCGAGCCAGCGGCTCATCGTGTCCTCGGATAGCGCATGCTCCATCATGCAGGCCTCGGAATCGGCTCGCTCAAATTCGACACCGAGCTCCTGAACCAAAAACGTGCGGATGAGGCGATGACGGTACCAGATAGCCGTGCCAACCTCGCGGCCGCGATCGGTCAGGATTACCTTGCCGTAATGCGATTGCTCGACAAGCTCGGATGCCTTGAGCGCCGAAACCGCTTTATTGACCGATGCCTTGGAGACGCCAAGGCGCTGCGCGATGTCGACCGATCGCACGCCGTTGGTTTCCCCCTCTTCGCTTTCAATGCGAACCATGCACTCCAAGTAGTCTTCGTTCGCCACCGTCAGATGTAGTTCGCGCGAGCTATTTGTCGTATCCATGATCTTCCGTCCCTTCTGCATTCAATGGCTGATTCTACCCCATCCAAGCGTCGTGGTATGCCGTGGCATACCGTGCTAGAGTTCTTGTTGCACACGACGACCAAGATTGGAGCGGTCTTTATGGAAAACACCACCACGAGCCCCGATGTCCTCGAGCGCTTTTTGCGCTACGTCCAGATCAACACGCAGTCCGAGGATGCAAACTGCGACCAGGTACCCTCGAGCCCCGTTCAGTTTGACCTTGCCAACGTGCTGGCTGAAGAGCTGCGCGAGCTTGGTGCGGAAGATGCCCACGTGACCGAGCACGCCTATGTCTGCGCGCATATCCCCGCAAGTGCGGGCGCTGAGGACAAGCCCGCCCTGGGCCTGATCGCCCATCTCGACACCACCGAAGTTGCACCGGGTGCCGGCGTGAAACCGCACATCGTACACTACGAAGGCGGCGACCTGGTCTGCGGCACGGTTGACGGTAAGCCCGTTGCCATGAGTACCGCCAAGCTTCCCGCCCTGAATGACCTCGTGGGTGAGGACCTGGTCTGCAGCGATGGCACCACGCTGCTGGGCGCGGACGACAAGGCAGGCGTCGCCGAGATCATGTCACTTGTCGCGCGTATCGCTCAGGACCCCTCTCTGCCCCATCCCGCACTCGGCATTTGCTTCTGCCCTGACGAGGAGATCGGCCACGGAGCCGAGCTGTTGGATATCGATACCTTTGGCTGCAAGTACGCCTACACGGTCGACGGCGGCCCCATCGGCGAGCTGGAGTGGGAGTGCTTTAACGCCGCCGAGGCGACCGTCCGCTTTGAGGGCCAGTCCATCCACCCGGGCGACGCCAAGGGCCGTATGATCAACGCAGGCAATCTGTTCTGCGACTTCAACGCGTTGCTCCCCTACGTGCAGCGCCCGGAGTATACGGAAGGCTACGAGGGCTTTTATCACCTTGAGGGTGTATCTGCGACCGTCGATCACGCCACAGCGCGCTATATCGTCCGCGACCATGACGCCGCCAAGTTCCAGCAGAAACTCGACCTTATTGATGCCGCCGCCTCGATGCTCAACCAGCGTCTGGGTGAGGAGCGCGTGACGGTCGAGATTAAGCAGCAGTATCGAAATATGGCCGAAATCGTTCGTGACTATCCCGAGCTTATTGATGTTGCCAAGGAAGCCTACCTTGCCTGCGGCGTTGAACCCCAAGTGCTGCCGATTCGCGGCGGCACCGACGGTGCACAGTTGTCGTTCCGCGGTCTGCCCTGCCCCAACCTTTCCACCGGCGGCTATTGCTACCACGGCGTCAACGAGTTCGTCCCGGTCAGTTCGCTCGTCAAGATGACCGACGTGCTCCAGGAGCTCGTCGCCCGCTTTGCATAAGGAACTCGAACAATCTAGGTAAGCAAAACCGCCCCGTCCTCAAAACTGAGAACGGGGCGGTTTTTGGTGCAAGGGGAGTAGTCAGCACCGCATGTTGAGCCAACGTCAGCGAGCGACGTCCAAGGCGAACAAGTTGGCATGAAAAAGGCAGGGCATTGACCTTCTGGTCATGCCCTGCCTTTTGAATGACAAATTGTCGCCTTGGGCGGCGCGCAGCGTCGAGCCGTTACGGCGTTTGGTAAAACGCCGTAACTTAGTAGTTAGCTTCGTAGCCGTTGCCGTCGCCGGTGGGCTCTTCGTAGTAGTCCGAATCGCTCGAATCGCTTGAGTCATCGGAATCGTCAGAGCTGACCGATGAGGTTGCGGTACCGTTTGCGTAGTCGTCAGACGTGTTGTTGTTCAGGTCGCCAATCGTAGAGCTGGAACCGTCGGAAAGACCCATGGTGTTGGGACCCTTGGGATCCTTGCCGGCATCGACGCGCTCCATCATTTCCTTGAGCTCGTCCTCGTAGACAAAGACGTAGCTCACACCGTCGATCATGGTGCTGTCGTCGGCGTACGAGGGCAGGTTGGCCGAGTAGATACCGTCGACATCCATACCGCGCATGGCGTTGACCGTAGCCACGATATCCTGAACGCTCATATCGGTTACGAGCATATCGGACAGCGAATTAACCAGGCCAAAAATCTTCGTGGCATCGAAGTTATTGAGAATCTGGTTGGCAAGGGCGCCAAGCACCTGACGCTGGTGGCGCATGCGCGTGTAATCGCCGTCGGCATAGGTGTAGCGGCAGCGGGCATAGGTAAGGGCGGTGGCACCGTCCATATGCTGCTGGCCAGCGGTAATCTTAATATCCAGGTGCTCGGGGTCGTCAACATCATCGGTTGCGTTAATGTCGATACCGCCAACCGAATCAATCAGCGCCTGCATACCGTCGAAGCTGACCTCGGCATAGTGGGAAATCTGAACACCGCATAGCTCGTTGACCGCCTCGACCATGGCCTCGGCGCCGCCAACGGTATGGCAGGCGTTGATCTTCATGGTCTCGCCCTTGTACTCGACCTTGGTGTCGCGCGGAACGGAAATGAGCGTCGCCTGCTTTTGCGTGGGGTCGATGCGTGCCAGGATAATCGAGTCGGCACGATACGTATCCTCGCCCGGACGGCCGTCGGTGCCAAGAAGCAGCACGTAGAACGGATCCTTTGCCTCATCGGTGTCAACCAGAACCCGACGTAGATTGTCGGTAATGACATTAGAATCGCCGAGCTTGCCCATAATGGTGGCAAACCACAAGCCGGCAGCGGTAGTGGCACTCAGCAGCACGCCAAGCACGACAATGAGCGCGACGTGACGAATCGTGTGGCTACGACGACGTTGACGAGCGCGCTCGGAATAGCGAGCCACGTTATCGCGACTGTAGATCTTGGCCTGCGCACCAGTTGAGGGTCTTCGGGTGCTAGTATCCGCGAGGGGCTTTTTATTAAACATAGGCAACCTGTATTAGTAGATGACGGGATCGGGGACGGTAGCATGCTCGACATGCGCGCCGAGCGCCTGCAGCTTTTCGACAAACTGCTCGTAGCCGCGCTTGATGTGATGGATGGCTGAAACCTCGGTCGTCCCGTCGGCGATCAAACCCGCTACGACGAGGGCCGCTCCGCCACGCAGATCGGGCGAGGTAACCTGTGCACCCGAGAAGCCCTTGACGCCATGAATCATGGCATGATGGCTCTCGATACGAATGTCGGCGCCCATGCGCACCAGCTCAGAGGCAAACATAAAGCGATTCTCGAAGATGTTCTCGGTAATAACGGAACTGCCGTCGGCAAGGGCGGAGAGCACCATAATCTGCGCCTGCATGTCCGTCGGGAAGCCGGGGAACGGAAGCGTCTGGATGTCGACCGGCTTGATACGCTCGGCACGGTTTACATGGACGCCATCCTCGACGCGCTCGCAGTCGATACCCATGAGCTCCATCTTCTTGAGCACCATGCCCAAGTGAATGGGGCAAAAGCCCGTGACATCGACACCGCGATCGTCGGCCATCAACGCACCGGCAACGATAAAGGTACCGGCCTCGATGCGGTCGCCTACTACGCGATGGGTAACAGGATGGAGCTCTTCCACGCCTTCGATAGTCACGACGGGCGTGCCGGCGCCAACAATCTTGGCGCCCATCTCGTTGAGCATGTTGGCGAGATCGACGATCTCGGGCTCGCGGGCGGCATTGTCGATAACCGTGGTGCCCTGCGCGCGCACGGATGCCATAATGAGGTTCTCGGTCGCACCGACACTGGCGAACTCGAGCGTGACGGTGGTACCGCGCAGACCTTGGGGCGCATTAGCGTTGATGTAACCGTGGGCGGTATCGAACTCAACGCCCAGGGCCTCAAGACCAAGAATGTGCATATCGATCTTGCGAGCACCCAGGTTGCAGCCGCCCGGCATGGCGATCTTGGCGCGATGGAAGCGACCCAGCAGGGGTCCCATCACGGCGGTGGAAGCACGCATCTTGGCAACGAGCTCGTAGGGGGCCTCCCAAGAATCGACCTGAGAGGTATCAATCTCGAGCGTGTGCTCGTCGAGAACATCGATCGTAGCGCCCATGCCCTTGAGCACCTTGCCCATCACGTGGACATCGGAAATATCGGGCACGTTCTGCAGCGTCGTCTTGCCCGGCGCCAGAAGCGTTGCCGCCATGAGTTTGAGTGCGGAGTTCTTGGCACCCGAGACGGGCACGGAGCCTCCGATGGCGTGGCCACCCTCAACGCGGATAATATCCAAGGTCTACCCTTTCAAAAAGCATGCCCGGGATGGCTGGGCCATCCCGGGCATGATGTGTTCGCAAATGGTCGAACGCTAAATCGTTTGACTATTGGGCAAGCTTGAGCTTACACCATGCGATTTCATTATAGAGGTAGGCGCGGCGTGCATCATCCTCCGACAAATTACCCAGCTTCTCTTCAAAACCTTGAATATCAGCTTTAAGCTTGTCGGCATCGACAGTCGCCAAATCGCAAGCGCGCTCGGCGAGAACGGTCACGACATCGTCCGCAACCTGGGCATAACCGCCGGCCACGGCAAACGTGTGGTCGACAGTGCCCATGGCCTTATCGGAAACGCGAACGTAGCCGCGGTCGATCGTGCAAATCTCGCTGGAGTGAGCAGGCAGGACGCCAAACTCGCCATCCGTGGACGGAATCGACACAAACGCAGCGTCGCCCTCATAGGCGCAGCTCACGGGGCACACGATGCGGATACGCATAACCTACTTCTCCCCCATCTTGCGGGCGCGCTCGCGCACGTCCTCAATCGTGGAAGCATAGCGGAAAGCCTGCTCGGGCAGGTCATCGGCCTTGCCGTCGACAATCTCGGCGAAAGAGCGGACGGTATCCTCGACGCGGACGTAGACACCGGGGTTGCCGGTGAACTTCTCGGCGACGTGGAAGGACTGCGAGAGGAACTGCTGAATCTTACGGGCACGGTTGACCGTAAGACGCTGCTCCTCGGACAGCTCGTCCATACCCAGAATGGCGATGATGTCCTGAAGGTCGGAGTACTCCTGCAGGAGCTCCTGGACCTTGACGGCGACACGGTAGTGCTCCTCGCCAACGATCGAGGGATCGAGAGCGTCGGAGGAAGATGCGAGCGGGTCGATAGCCGGGAACAGGCCGAGCGACGAAATGCTACGCGAAAGAACCGTGGTGGCGTCGAGGTGCGTAAACGTCGTGGCAGGCGCCGGGTCGGTCAGGTCGTCTGCGGGGACGTAGACAGCCTGGACGGAGGTAATGGAGCCCGTCTTGGTCGAGGTAATGCGCTCCTGGAGGTCGCCCATCTCGGTTGCCAGCGTGGGCTGGTAACCAACGGCGGACGGCATACGGCCCAGCAGTGCGGAAACCTCGGAACCTGCCTGGGAGAAGCGGAAGATGTTGTCGATGAACAGCAGAACGTCCTGGCCGCGATCGCGGAAGTACTCAGCGGTGGTAAGGCCGGCCAGACCGATGCGCAGACGCGCTCCGGGCGGCTCGTTCATCTGACCATAGACCAAGCAGGTCTTGTCGATAACGCCAGACTCGCTCATCTCGAGGAACAGGTCGGTGCCCTCGCGGGTACGCTCGCCGACGCCGGTGAACACCGAGGTGCCACCGTGCTCCTGGGCGAGGTTGTTGATGAGCTCCTGAATCAGAACGGTCTTGCCGACGCCGGCGCCGCCGAACAGGCCTGTCTTGCCGCCACGGATGTAGGGCTCGAGCAGGTCGACGGCCTTGATGCCGGTCTCGAAGATCTCGGTCTTGGTGGTGAGCTCGTCGAAACGGGGCGCTGCATGGTGGATGGGGTAGAACTCCTCCACCTCGGGCGTGGGCTTGCCGTCGACGGGCTTGCCCATAACGTTCCAAATTCGGCCGAGCGTCTTGGGGCCAACGGGCATCTTCATGGGCTCACCGGTATCGGTGGCGATGAGGCCGCGCTGCAGGCCGTCGGTCGAGGACATGGCGACCGTGCGGACGACGCCGCCCGGAAGCTGGCTCTCGACCTCGAGGATCGTGCTCAGATGACCGATCGGGGTCTCGGCCTCGACCGTGAGCGCGTTGTAGATCGGGGGCACCGCGCCGTCAAACTTGACGTCGACGACAGGGCCGATGATTCGCACGATGCGACCATCACCGGCAGTCGTCTTCTTGGTGGCTTCCTCGACCGCAAGCTTTACGGTGTTATTAGCCATTACTGTTCCTCCAATGCTGAGGCTCCGCCGACGATCTCGTTAATCTCGGTCGTGATCGAAGCCTGGCGCACGCGACTATACGTGCGGGTAAGGGTCGAGATGATCGCGGTGGCGTTTTCCGTCGCGGAGTGCATGGCCTTGCGGCGTGCACCCTGCTCGGCAGCCGCCGAATCGATCAGGGCCTGGTAGATGACCGTCAGGATGTAAGACGGCACAAGCTTGCCGAGAACATGCTCGGGAGAGGGCACGAACTCGAACGTGGACGAGATGCGCTTAGGGGCGTCGGTCTCGTTCTTACGCGGACCGTGGGCCATAGCGATCATCTCGGGGTCGAGCGGCAACAGATGCTCGACGCGAAGCTCCTGATCCACGCGGTTCTTGGCGTGGTGGTAGACAAGCTCGACACGGTCAAGCTCACCGGCACGATACGCATCGCAGATATGAGAGGAGATCATGCGGGCCTGATTGAAATCGGGCTCAGAGGAGTTGCCCTCAAAGTGCATGACAACGTTTGCGCGGTCACGGAAATACGTGGCCGGTTTGCGCCCACACGCGATGATCTCGCACTCGATGCCGTCGTTCGCCCAAGAAGCGGCGAGCTTTTCGGCCGTGCGCTCCACCGTCGTATTGAAACCGCCGGCAAGGCCGCGGTCCGAGGCAATAACGACAATCAGGCCATGCTTGACGCTCTCATGCTTCTGCAGCATGGGATCGGTGCCCGAACAGGAGGCGTCGCCGGCGACCGTCAACATGACGTCGGTCAGCGCCTCCTTATAGGGCTCGGCCTGCTTGGAGCGATCGAGGGCACGACGGATCTTGGCCGTAGAGACCATCTCCATCGTGCGCGTGATCTGCTTGGTCGTGGTAACCGAGGAGATTCGCTTCTTAATGTCGCGAAGGTTGGCCATGGGGCTTAGTTCTCCTCTGATCCAGAAACATCCGAATGGTGCTTGGCCATGAACTGCTGCTTGAAGTCGCCGATGACGCGCAAGAGCTCAGCCTTGGTGTCATCATCGATCTTCTTGGCGCGAACCTTGTCGAGCAGCGAACCAAAGCCATTGTCCATGTACTCGATGAGCTCGGCACGGAAGGGCAGCACGTCGGCGATCTCCAGGTCATCCAGGAAGCCCTCGTTGCCAGCGAACAGCGTAACGATCTGCTCGCCAACCTCAAACGGCTTGTAACGCGGCTGCTTCAGGAGCTCGGTCATGCGAGCACCATGGGTCAGCTGCTTCTGAGTAGCCTCGTCGAGGTCGGAGCCGAACTGCGTAAAGCCAGCGAGCTCCTGGTACGAAGCGAGGTCCAGGCGAAGGTTGCCGGCAACCTGCTTCATAGCCTTGGTCTGCGCATCGCCACCGACGCGGGACACGGAGATGCCCACGTCGACTGCCGGGCGCTGACCCTGGAAGAAGAGCTCGGACTGCAGGTAGATCTGACCATCGGTAATGGAAATGACGTTGGTCGGAATGTAGGCCGAGACGTCGCCGTCCTGGGTCTCGATGATCGGCAGTGCCGTCATGGAGCCGTAACCGTTCTTCTTGGACATCTTGACGGCACGCTCGAGCAGACGAGAGTGCAGGTAGAAGATGTCGCCAGGATAGGCCTCGCGTCCGGGCGGACGATGCAGCGTCAGCGACATCTGACGGTAGGCCACAGCCTGCTTGGACAGGTCGTCGTAGATGACGAGCACGTGGCCGCCGGGGTTGGTCTCGCTGGCGGGCTTGCCGTCCTCGCCGTTGTACATGAAGAACTCGCCGATAGCGGCACCGGCCATAGGCGCGATGTACTGCATAGGGGCGGAATCGGCAGCGGTGGCCGAAACGATGATGGTGTAGTCGAGCGCACCGTGCTGAGCGAGGGTCTCGCGGATGTTGGCAACCGTGGAGGCCTTCTGGCCGATGGCGACATAGATGCAGACCATGCCCTTGCCGCGCTGGTTGAGGATAGCGTCGATGGCGATGGCGGTCTTACCGGTCTTACGGTCGCCGATGATGAGCTCACGCTGACCGCGGCCAATAGGCACCATGGAGTCGATAGCGAGCAGACCGGTCTGAACCGGCTCGCACACCGGGGTACGATCGATGACGCCGGGAGCCTTGAACTCGATGGGGCGACGGTGCGTGGCGACGATGTCGCCCAGGCCGTCGATGGGCTGGCCGAGCGGATTGACGACGCGGCCGAGCATGGCACGGCTCACGGGGATATCCATAATGCGGCCAGTGGTGCGGCACTCGTCGCCTTCCTTGATGGAGTCGACGGCACCGAACAGAACGGCGCCGACCTCGTCACGGTCAAGGTTCTGGGCAAGGCCGAAGACGGTCTCACCGGTATCGGAGCTCTTGAACTCCAGAAGCTCGCCTGCCATGGCGCTCTTGAGGCCGGAGACGCGCGCGATGCCGTCGCCTACCTCGTCGACCGTTGAAACCTCATGCGTATCGACCGTCGCGGAGAGGCTCGTGAGCTGCTCCTGCAGTTTCTTGGCGATATCCTGGGCATTGAGGGTTTCGGACATTAGGCTTCACCTCCGTACGAATTAGCAGAGTTTGCGAGGGTCTCCTGCGCGATGCGCAGCTGCGTCTTGACGGAAATGTCACGACGCTCGCCGCGGGCCTCGAGCACCAGGCCGCCCACGATAGACGGGTCAACCTGCTCGATAAGGAATACCTTGCGGCCGAAGTCCTGCTCGCATTTCTTAGTGATGGTTTGACGCAGCTCGTCGTCGAGCGGGATCGCCGTGGTGACGGTCACGCCCACTACATCCTCGTCTTCCTCGGCAACATACTTAAAGGCAGCTGCCACCTTGGGAAGAAGGTCGAGCTGGTCGCGCTTGGACATGGTGTCGAGCACGGCGATGATCTCGGGGCTGGCAGAAGCCAAGCGCTCGATCATCTCGAGGTCCTCGAACACATGGTTCTCGGCCTTAGCGGCTTCCAGAAGGGAGCGCGCGTAGGTCTCGAGCACCTTGTCCTGATAGCGGCTAGTCGGCATTCAGGCTACCTGCTTCCTGGATGTAGCGCTCGATGAGCTTCTTCTGCTCGGCATCGTCCTCGAGTGCCTCGCCCACGATCTTGGTGGCGACGGCAACGGACAGGTCGGCGATGGAGCTCGCGGCACCGGCGTAAATGGACTTGCGCTCGTCCTCGACGGTCGTATGGGCCTTGGCGATGATCTCCTCGGCCTCCTTGTGAGCAGCCTCGATGATACGGGCGCGCTCGGACTCGGCGTCCTTACGGGCCTCGAGAACGATGTCGGCAGCCTGACGACGGGCGTCGGTGACGATCGAGTCGGACTCAGCGCGCTTGGCGATAGCCTCCTGCTTGGTCTTCTCGGCCTCGTCGAGGCTCTCCTCGATCTTCTTGCCGCGCTCCTCCATGGTTTTCATGATGCCCGGCAGGGCGACCTTGGCCAGCACGATCCAGATAATCAGGAAGGCGATAAGCGCCGGGATGAACTCCGCCATCTTAGGGATGAGGATGTCCGCACCGGCAGCGCCGTCCTCGGCGAACGCGGAAACCGGCATGAGCAGCGCGGCCGCGGACGCGGAGAGTGCGATCGCGCTCTTCTGGGATGAAAGATTCATACTTGACGCTCCGTGCTATTTAACGATCAGCGCGACAACGAAGCCGATCAGAGCCAGAGCCTCGCCGAAGGCGGAGCCCATGATGAAGACGGTGAACACGCGGCCCTGGACCTCAGGCTGACGGGCCATAGCACCCGTAGCACCCAGAGCAGACAGGCCGATAGCAAGACCAGCGCCGATAACACCGAGACCGTAACCGATAACTCCCACGATTCCTCCTTTGTCGTGCGTGTCTTATTTCACGCAGGATAACCTTTTTATAACTGCCGGGCTCCATGGGTACGGGCACCGGCGGTTTAACGAATTACCTTACCTTTAAGGCGCGAACGGAAGACTACTCCTCCTCCGCGACCTCCTCTGCCTCGGAGACATACACGGCGGTAAGGACCGTGAAGACGTAAGCCTGGATGGCGCCGACCACAAGCTCGATCGCATAGATCAGGATGAGGATGGCAAGCCAGGCCAGCGAAGGCAGGGCGCCGACGGCGTGGGCCGCGGAAACCTGCTGAAGCAGCGGCTGCATGAACATGCTCGCCATGATGGCGAACGAGCCCATGACCACGTGTCCTGCGAACATGTTGCAGAACAGACGGACGGCGAGCGTGATGAGGCGCAGGAAGGTCGAGAAAAGCTCGACGACCCACACGAGCACGTTCATCGGGAAGCTCACGCCCTGCGGGGCGAGGCTCTTGATGTAGCCGATCACGCCGTGAGCCTTGCATCCGTAGTAGATGAAGTACACGAAAGCGAAGATGGCGAGCGCGGCGGTGGAGCCGATTGCGCCGGTGCCGGGCTTCATTCCCGGGATCAGGCCGATCATGTTGTTGATCAGGATGAACAGGAAAAGCGAGCACAGGAACGGGAAGTGCTTCTTCCAGTTCTCACCCACGACGCCCTTGCCGATATCGTTCTCGACGTACTCGATGATGTACTCGAAACCGTTGACGAAGAAGCCCTTGGGAACCAGGGTCTGCTTCTTCTTGAACACGGCCAGGACGATCAGGAGCACGATCGTGGAGACGATCAGCCAAAACGAGTACTGCGTGATGCCGCAGCTCAGATCGCCCACGACAGGGGTGGAACTGAACTCGCTGACCAGATGATTAATCTCATCAGGCAGCTTTTCAAAAATTTCCACGACTTACCTTTCGACCTCATGAGGATCTCGCAGCGCCTTGGCGACGCGAACCGTGCAGGCGGCCATAAAGGCCACGAAGCCGATCGCCTCGCCCAGGAGGAACATGCGAAATGCCTCTCCGAACAACACAAACACAACCAAGGTAAAGACAAGCAACGCGATCGCCGAGACCGCGAGGCCCACCATGCCCCTGAGCATGTCCGCATTCTGTTTATCGTCAAGAACCGGCTTGAGCGTAAAAACAAAGGGAAGGAAGGCAATTGCGCCCGCGATGGTGCCTGCAACGATAGCGAGCAGATCGGCTATCTGAAACACTGGCTTCCTCGCTTTCCTTTTTAACGCCTCACAGCACAGTCCCAGCCAAACATTGGTGACTATTGTACGAGCCAATCGCTAAAGTACAACCGTAAAACAAACGGTTAATACGCACCTGTACGTTTTCTTAAGGCCTTCTTTATGCCGCAGGTACGGTAATACGTTTTTTCGAACCCCTCAGCGCAAAACGTCCGTTAACAGAAGTGCGCGTGGACGACTTTTGCTCGCCCGCGCGCACCATTTCTTCGTATTTGTGACCGTAGCCGACAAGGCCCAACGACTAGAGCGTACCGTAGATGCGGTCGCCGGCGTCGCCCAGGCCGGGAACGATGTAGGCGGCCTCGTTGAGATGGTCATCGATGGCGCACGTATAAATATGTACGTCGGGGTCCTTTTCGATCAGTGACTTGAGACCCTCGGGCGCGGCGACGATGCACAGCATGCGGATGTCCTTGACGCCACGCTCGCGCAGATAGCTGATAGCCATCTCGGCCGAGCCGCCCGTGGCGAGCATGGGGTCGACGACCAGGCAGATGCGCTGGTCGATATCCTTGGGCATCTTGCAGTAATACTCATGCGGCTCGTGGGTAACCTCGTCACGCTCCATACCGATGTGGCCCACGCGAGCGGAGGGTACCAAGTCGAGGATGCCATCGACCATGCCAAGGCCTGCACGCAGGATGGGAACGATGGCGAGCTTCTTGCCGGCGAGCTGCTTAAACGTGGCGGTGGTGATGGGGGTCTCGACCTCGACGTCTTCCATGGGCAGGTCGCGCATGGCCTCGTAGCCGTCAAAAAGCGCAAGCTCGCGCACGAGCTGGCGGAACTGATTGGTGCCGGTGCTCTTGTCGCGCAAGATCGACAGCTTGTGCTGGACGAGTGGGTGATCGACAAGGGTCACACGGGACGTATCGTAGGTGACGGTCATGGGTTGAAGCCCCTTTCGTTGCGGCCGGAAGATGGCCTTGCTGACAAGGCGCACGGCGACGTTGTTGCCGCGCGCCGTGCATAAGTTTAACGGTTTGTTGTATCGAGTGTCCCGTCGCAACCCTACTGAACGGTGCTGAGCGAACGCTTGACGGCATCACGCCAACCAGCGAGGTTGCTCTCACGGCGCTCGGCGGACATATGAGGATGGAAGATTTTGACGATCTGAGCGTTTTGCTCCAGCTCCTCCAAATCCTCCCAGTAGCCGACGGCAAGGCCCGCCAAGTACGCGGCGCCGATCGCCGTGGTCTCCACCGTCTCGCACTGCAGCACGGGGATATCCAGCAGATCGGCCTGGAATTGCATGATGAACTCGTTGCGCGAGGCACCGCCATCAACGGACAGGCGCTCAATCGAAAGTCCCACGTCCTGCTCCATGGCGCGCAGCACGTCATAACTCTGATAGGCCATGGACTCGCAGGCCGCACGCACAATGGTCGCGCGACTCGAGGCACCGGTCAGGCCGCACACGATACCGCGAGCATGCGGGTCCCACCAGGGAGCGCCCAGGCCTGCGAAGGCGGGGACGAAGTAGCAGCCCTCGTTGTCGTTGATCGAAGCGGCGAGTTGCGCGGACTCGCTCACGCTCGAGATGATGCCCATGTTGTTGCGCAGCCAGTTCATGGTGGAGCCTGCGGCAAAGATAGAACCCTCGAGCGCATAGCTGATCTTGCCGTCAGCGGCGATACCGATCGTGGAGACCAGACCGTTCTTGGATTCGACGATCTCGTCGCCGGTGTTCATGAGCATAAAGCAACCCGTGCCATAGGTGTTTTTGGTCTGGCCGGGATGGAAGCAGCAGTGGCCGAATAGCGACGCCTGCTGGTCGCCCGCCACGCCCATGATGGGTGGCATGTTGGTCATGATGTCGCTCGCGACGCGGCCGTAATCGCCCGAGCTCCAACGAACCTCGGGCATCATGGAACGCGGGACGTCGAAAAGCGCCAGCAGATCGTCGTCCCAATCGAGCGCATGGATATTAAAGAGCGCGGTGCGGCTGGCATTGGTGTAGTCGGTAGCAAAGACCTGACCGCCGGTGAGATTGTAGATGAGCCACGTGTCGATGGTGCCGAACATAAGGTCGCCCGCCGCGGCGCTCTCGCGCGCGCCGTCGACGTTATCGAGAATCCACTGCACCTTGGAGGCCGAGAAATACGGGTCGAGCGTAAGCCCCGTGCGGGAGCGCACCAGCTCTTCTGCGCCCTGCTCGACCAGCTCGTCGATCAGAGGTGCGGTGCGACGGCATTGCCACACGATGGCGTTATAGATGGGTTGGCCGCTTATGCGGTCCCACACCACCGTGGTCTCGCGCTGGTTGGAGATACCGATGGCGGCAATGCGGTCAGAATGGATGCCGCTCTTAAACTGGACCTCCATCATGACCGCGATCTGGCTGGCAAGCACCGCCATGGGGTCTTGCTCCACCCAGCCAGGGCGCGGGAAGCTGGTTTTGACGCTGCGACGTGCCTGCGCGACGATGCATCCGTACTCGTCAACGATGGTCGCAAGTACCGAGGTGGTGCCGCAGTCGAGCGCCATGATGTAGGAACCGCCAAAGTTAAACGAGGCATCTTCCATGCCCAGGCTGCCCAGATTCAACGACATCGCTTACACCTTTCTATTGCATCGGGCCAGACAGGACCCGCTCGATCTCTGATGCGGGAAGTGCGCCTTGGCGCAGGATCTGGAGCCCGCCGTGCTGGAACGACACGATGGTCGAAGCGTCGCGACACGGGGTCTCACCGGCGTCGACGGCAACATCGACTCCCTCCAGGATGCGCTCCTCCACCGTGGCAAAACTTGCCGGCGCGGGCGCGCCATGCGTGTTGGCGCTGGTGCAGGCAAGAGGGCTGCCGCAGGCGCGGATGAGCGCTTGCACCACGGGCGAGGCCGAAGCGCGAAGCGCCACCGTGTCGTCGGCGGCGCGCATAAAGGTCGACACGCAGGGGGCTGCCTTGACCACGATAGTCAGGGCTCCCGGCCAGCATCGTCGCGCGAGTATGCGGGCATCTTCCGGGATATCCACGCCATAGCGGTCGAGTGCTTCGACGCCATCGACCAGCCAAGCGACGGTTTGCGTGAGTTCACGTTGCTTGAGAGTGAAGATACGGCGATAGCCGGTGCCGAGCGCAGGAACTGCGGCGCCATTGACGGCAGCCTGCGGATCGCGCGGCCACGATGGGAATTCGCTTGTATCTTGGGGCACGGCGTCCGAGAAGGCGTTGACTGCCACGGCGACACCGTAGACGGTCTCGGTCGGGATCAAAGCCAGGCCGCCGCGGCCGAGCACCTCGGCCGTGCGCTCGACGGCAAGCCGATGCGGCTCGCGCGTTCCCTCGTATACCCGATAGACCGTCTGCATGTGTATGCCAGCCCCTTACGTTCTGGTGCAAGTTTGTTTACTGTGGGGCATTCTCGCACGAAACGTTCAACCTATTTGCCCAGAGCGCATGTTGGTTTGGTGAGCGGCTCTAGTAGTCGGTGAAAGTGAGGGGGTTATTGGACTGCGACGAACTTCTTTGGCCTGCCGGCGTGACGTTCTTGGGCGGCGTAACGCTCGATACTGTCTATCGTTATCATCCGACGGCCGTCGACGAGTTCAACATCGAGCTTTCCGGCTTTGACCAGCGCGGTAATCCGCGGAGCGGAGACTTTGAGGTCCAGCGCTGCGTCTTTAAATGTTCGGCACGCCGCTTCCCGAGCGTCCTCGTGGTCGATTTCGACTGAAAGGGCCACGACCTCGGCCGAGCGTTCGTACCCTGCCGGAGTCAAACCGTTGTTGAGGTCGTCGGCCAAAAACGCCATCAGTGCCTCGGTGGCATGGGCAATCGCTTCTTCGCGCGTATCGCCATCGGCAAAGGCGCCGGGAATCTGCGGGAAGCTAGCGCAGTAACCATCGTCTTCTTTTATGAGAACGCAGTCATAGGTAAATCGCTGCCTCATTTTGCCTCCAACTACCATCCAGCTTGGCGACGAATACTTGCCCACGTGCCCTTCTTTGGTCGATCACCACCAGAGCCGTTCACGGTGACAACGCGGTCACCAGAAACATACTTAGCATGACTACCGACTTGCGCGACCTTCACGAATCCATCGTGCTTGAGTAGGGCAATGATTTCCCGAAAGGTAGGAGGTTGCATGGGCCGACCTCTTTCAGCCGTCCTAATTATAAACTACTTTATAATTTTTGCTAACCAGTTAATAAATATTACTGGCGTTGCTTGGGCTCGGTGACGATGGCTCGGACGATGCGGGGGCGATCGGTGAGGTCGTGGACGATGCGCACGTCCGACAGACCCGCTTGACGACAGAGCTCGGCCGCGGCGTCGAGCGCGCCCTCGTAGAGCTCGCAGGCAAACAGGCCGCCGGCACGCAGCATATAGGGTGCCGCATTGAGCAGGCGGCGGAAGATGTCCAGGCCGTCGGCACCGCCCTCGAGCGCCAGGTCGGGCTCAAAGTCCTTGACCTCGTGCGGCAGCGAGCGCATGACATCGGTGGGGATGTAGGGCGGGTTGGAGACGAGTACGTCAAAGGTGCCCCACTCTTCACGGGGAATGGAACTCACCAGGTTGGTGAGGCTAAAGGCAACCTCATCTGCCGTGAGGCCGAGGGCGTCGCGGTTTTTGGTGGCCAGATCGATGGCGCGCGGCTCGATATCGGTAGCGGTGCAGGTGACATGGCCGCGGCGCTCCCAGGCAAGGGAGAGCGAAATGCAGCCTGTGCCGCAACCGACCTCGAGAACGCGAGCGATACGGGGCTCGACCGGAGCGGGCGCGGCGGCATACTGAGCTGAAGCCGTCTCCTGGTCGGCACCATCGATGGCGATGCCGTATTCGTCGAGCTCGGGCTCGGCGGCTTCCGCAGTCTCGGCTTCCGCTGCCTGCGCGGCGGCTTCCTCAGCCTCGCGATCGGCCAGTTCCTCGGCATAGGCACGGCTGCCCAGCACGTCGCTGCCTAGCGCCGCCTCATCGGCAGCCGTCAGGTTAGCGGCACGGCGCTCGGCGGTCGCGCGTTCGTCTGCCAGCGCGGCCTCGGCTTTGCGGGCCTCTTCGACCTCATCGTTCCAAGGCAGCTCAACACGCTGGCGGGCAGCAGCCTCGGGACTCAGCACCTCGGCATCCAGATAATTGAGGACTTCCTCGACGAGCATCTCGGTCTCGGGGCGCGGGATGAGCACACCTGGGGCGCACGCGACGTCGATCATGCGAAACTGCGTGCTGCCCGTGATGTATTGCAGCGGCTCGCCCTTAGCGCGGCGGACAACGGCCGCGTGCATGGTCTCGAGCTGGGCCGCGTTAAGCGTCTCGTCCATGCGCATATATAAGTCGATGCGTGCCAAACCCGTGGCAGCGCACAGCAGCCACTCAGCAGAAAGACGGGGGTGCTCCTCGCCGCGCTCGGCCAGGTACTCCTTGGTCCACTCGAGACAACGCTTGATGGTCCAAATCTCGTTTGCCATGGGGCCCTCCCCTCTTAAGCGCCGGACGGCGCGCGAATGTCGGAGCAGATTGTACGCGAGGGCGACGCACGACAAGGGACGATTGAAGACGATTATCGAGAATCAGCCCAGATTTTTGCTTGGAACCCGCCTGAAATGTTCATTCATCGATGTCTAAATCTGCATTCGTCAAGCTTTTGGCAAGGTTGCCCCAAAACTGACCAATATCTAACCAAGAACTTGCCACATCACTTGACGCGCGACGCACCAAAAATGGCCCCGCGACTTCTTGGACGTTTTTTCGAGCAATATTTTCAATAGCAGATATATGCCGTCAATTACCTTAAGCAGGTAAGCAGCTCAAATGCCATAACAGCCGACTGAATAAAATATCAAGGCAATGTCACCAATGACTCCCTACGGATCATTTGACAACCAAGGAAACGCCAATGATTTGGCAATGTCAGCGAGCGACGTCCAGAGCGAACAAGTTGGCATGAAAAAGGCAAGGCATAGACCTTCTGGTCATGCCTTGCCTTTTGAATGACAAATTGTCGCTCTGGACGGCGCGCAGCGTCGGCTGGTCCGCCGTTCGGTAGAACGGCGGAACTTAGACTGCCTGTGCCAGCTTCTCGGCTCGCTCGGCGGCGGCGAGCGCCTCGATGACGGTGCCGAGCTGATCGCCCAGAAGGACGCCGTTGTAGGTGGAGTTGAAACCGATGCGGTGATCGGTCACGCGGTCCTGGGGCTGGTTGTAGGTACGGATCTTCTCGGAACGGTTGCCGTGGCCGATCTGGCTCTGGCGCTCGGCACCGAGCTCGGCCTGCTGCTTCTCGAGTTCCATCTCGTACAGACGGGCGCGCAGCATCTGCATGCAGACCTCGCGGTTCTGGATCTGGGAACGCTGCTCCTGCGACTGCACCACGGTGTTGGTGGGCAGGTGGGTGATGCGCACGGCGGAGTAGGTGGTGTTAACGCACTGACCGCCAGGGCCGGAGGCGCAGTAGGTGTCGATGCGCAGGTCGGACTGGTTGATCTGGACGTCGATCTCCTCGGCCTCGGGAAGTACGGCGACGGTAGCCGTGGAGGTCTGAATGCGGCCCTGGGACTCAGTCTTGGGAACGCGCTGGACGCGGTGCACGCCGGACTCGAACTTCATAACGGAGTAGACGCGGTCGCCCTCGACCTTGAACTCAATGGACTTAAAGCCACCTGCCTCGCTAGGGCTGGAGTCGAGCACGGTGGTCTTCCAGCCGCGCGACTCGCAGAAGCGCTGATACATCTTGTAGAGGTCGCCGGCAAAGATGGCGGCCTCGTCACCACCGGCGGCGGAGCGAATCTCGACGATGGTGTTCTTGTCGTCGTTGGGGTCGCTCGGAATGAGCATGTACTTGATATCTTCCTCGAGCTGGGGAAGCTTGTCCTCGTTCTCGGAGATGTCCATCTGGAGCATCTCCTTCTCGTCAGCATCGGTAGTGTCGCGGAGCATCTCCTTGGCAGCCTCGATGTCATCGAGCGCGCCGATGTACTCGCGCGAAGCGGCGATGAGGTCGGACTGGTGCGCGTACTCCTTGTTGAGACGCGTGAACTCCTTGATGTCGGAGGCGACGGCCGGGTCGGAAAGCTTCTTCTCGAGCTCCTCGTAGGCCTTAATGATCTTTTCGAGCTTGTCGCGCATGGCGGGACTCCTTTATGTGCGTGAAGGCGAAAATCGGCAGAGTTGATGGGGCGCGCGGCGCCACTGCGGGGGTAAGCCCAGCTAGAACATGTCGATCTTCAGATACATGCGCATCCCTTCGCGTATGAGGTACATAGTTGCGGTCTAACCCATACATGATAGCGTGCGCAGGCAAACCTGCATATAACCCGCACGGAATCCGACAAAGGGAGAGTCCCTTTGTCGGATTCTAGAGCGTATGGAGCAGGGAGATGAGGAAGCGTACGCCCTGGAGGTAGGCGCGGCGGGTGATGCGCTCGTTGGTGCCGTGGACGCCGCGGTCGCACTCGTCATCGTCGACCACAAACGCCGAAAAACGAATGCATTCGGAGCAAATGTGCTGGTAGTTGGCAGCGTCGGTCGCGCCGATCACGGTCGAGGGAACAATCGCCAACGGCTCGGATGATCCGTTTTCCTCCGTCCCCTTTGGATCGCGGAAATAGCGGGCGGCGATGGAGCGAACCGCCTCGAGGCCGGGACCACCGATGCGCGGGGACGGCGAGGGCTCGGAGCTGCCGGGGCCCAGCTCCACTTCGACACGACCGGCAAGGTCCGCCCCGGCAACCGCCTCACGGCAGCGCGCCACAACGTCGGCCACGCTCGTGCCCTCGAGCATGCGGAAGTTAATGTTTGCCCACATATCCTGCGGCATTACGTTGGCGCCGGTGCTGCCACCCTCGATCTGGGTCGGTGCACAGGTGGTGGTCACGAGCGGATAGAGCTTCTTGCTGGCGAGGCACTCGCGCACGATGGCGTCCTTGTTGGAAGCAATCTCGTCGGCCGTGTAGAGCTCCAGCTCGACGAGCTGTGCGGCAAGCAGGTCCGTGACGCGCGTCGGCCACTCGATATCGCAGATTGCGGTGATGGCACGGCTCAACACCTCGAGCGACGTGCCGCCGTAGGGGTTGGAAGAATGCCCACCCGCGCTCTTTGTCTTGAGCACAATGTCGGCATAACCCTTCTCAGCCAGGTCGGCGTGCATGAGCCAACCCTCGCCCGCGTTGTACTCGGCAGCCGAAACAATACGGTAGTCACCCTCGTCGATCAGATATTCAAGTTCAACACCGCGCTCCTCGAGCACGCGGCCGATAGCTCCAGCGCCGTACTGCGTGGTTTCCTCGTCCTGGCCAAAGGCGAGCAACAGCGAACGCTTGTGCTCCCAGCCGTGCGCCAACGCATACTCAACCGCCTCGAGAATGCCTGCGACCTGATCCTTCATGTCGATAGCGCCGCGACCCCAAATGTAGGTGTCGTCCACCTGTCCGCTAAAGGGGGCGTGCGTCCAGTCGGCCTCGGTACCCGGCACCACGGGGACCACGTCCATGTGGCCCATGAGCATGACGGGTTTGAGGGCGGAGTCGGAACCGCCAAGCGTCACCAACAGCGAGTGGTCGATAAGCTCGACCTCGCCCGCCGCAAACACGCGCGGCCAGGCCTGCTGCATATAGGCGCGCAGGTCGTCGAAGGGCTGCCAGTCCACCGCCTCGGCATCCATGCTCGAGATGGTCGGAAACGACAGCACGCGGCCCAAGCGCTCGCACGCGCCGGCCTCGTCCATATCGGCAAAATCGTCCTCATGCGCAAAGAAGCGCCAAACCTCGGCCATGACATCCTTTCGATTGTGACGACAAAGGCCGCCCCACGGGAGCGGCCCTGCAACGTAGGCGTTTGCGCCGGTTATTTGTCCTCGAGATAGCGAGAGAGGAACTCGCGAGTGCGCTGGTGCTTGGGATTGCCGAAGAGCTCGGCCGGCGCGGCGTCCTCGAGTACCACGCCCTTGTCCATAAAGACCACGCGGTCGGATACGGTTCGGGCAAAGGCCATCTCATGCGTGACGACGACCATGGTCATGCCGTCGGCAGCGAGCTTGCGCATGACCTCGAGCACCTCGCCCACGATCTCGGGGTCGAGCGCCGAGGTCGGCTCGTCAAACAGCATGATCTGCGGATTCATGCACAGGGCACGAGCGATGGCCACACGCTGCTTTTGACCACCGGACAGGCGACCCACGGCGGCGTGCGCGAACTTTTCGAGTCCCACGCTCGCCAGATGCTCCATCGCGACCTTCTCGGCCTCGGCCTTGCTCATCTTTTTGAGCGTGACGGGCGCGAGCGTGCAGTTGTCGAGCACGTCCATATTGTTGAACAGGTTGAAGCCCTGGAACACCATGCCGATGTCCTCGCGCAGCTTATTGATATTGCAGCGCTCGGCCGTAAGGTCCTGGCCGTGGAACCAGATGTGGCCCGCGTCCGGGGTCTCGAGCAGGTTGAGGCAGCGCAGGAAGGTCGACTTGCCCGAGCCCGAGGCGCCGATAATGGTGACGACCTCGCCGGGATTGACAGCGAGGTCGATGCCCTTAAGCACCTCGAGCGAGCCAAAGCTCTTGCGCAGGCCCTCGACGCGGATAAGCGGCTCATTGGTCTGTGCGGCGGCCGCGGTGCCGGTAGTGGCGGTATCTGCCATGATGATTCTCCTCGTCTTGAGCCTAGTTGGAGCTGGGCAGCGTTGCCGGGGCCTCGGCGCCAAGCTTTTTGCCAAAGGCCTCGAGCAGGCGGCTCGCCACGAGCGTCAGGATCAGGTAGACCACGAGCGCCACGCAGTAGACCTCCATCTGGCGGTAGTACACGCCGGCGACCGTGGTAGTAGCGTACATGAGGTCAAACACGCCGATGACCGAAAGCACCGACGAATCCTTGATGTTGATGATGAGCTCGTTGGTGAGCGCCGGAATCGCATTTTTAATGCCCTGGGGGAACACGACCTTGCGCATGGCTTGCCACTGTGACAGACCCAGCGAGCGCGCTGCCTCGGCCTGACCGGGGTCGATGGACTCGATGCCGCCGCGCAGGACCTCCATCATGTAGGCGGTAGAGTTGAGCGAGATGGTGACGAGGCCGGCAGTGAAGGTACTCCAGATCTGGTTGGCCTGGGCGGTCTCGAAGCCCATGCCGCGCAAAACGGTGAAGCCCGCGTAATAGATGAGTAGGCCCTGGACCATCATGGGCGTGCCACGCACGATGGTGGAGTAGATGGTCGCAAAGCCGCGGCCGACACTCTTAAAGAAGCGCACCAGGTCGTTGTCCACGCGATCGAAGGTCTGAATGCGCAAAAACACAAAGAGCAGCGCAAGGAAAAAAGCGATGACGGTACCGAAGGTCGCAAGTGCGATGGTGATCTCGATGCCGCGGATAAAGAAGTCCCCGCTCTTGTAGGTCATGTAGACCAGGCTCGACAAAAAGTCGCTGGGGTTGGAGTCCGAGACAATACTCACCTGCACCAGGTCGATAAACGACATGACGCAGCGGTCGACAAAGAAGATCGCCGCGATGACGACCACGACATAGCTGCCCAGGCGCGCGCCGCGACGGAAACGCTCGGATGCAAACGGTGACTTTTCGCGATAGTCGCTCCAGTGCATAACCTTGGTGACGAGCGCTGCCGCCGACACGACGATCCAGGCCCAAAGAATCGCCCAAAGGCAATCTTGGAAGATGCCGGTGGGCGCCAAAAAGCTCAGCGGCGTGGGGTTGCGCTGGCTAAATGCCAAGCCGAGCGCCGCGATAACGCTCGTGCCCAGGTACACATAACGGTGGTCGGCCTTGATAAAGGAGGCCAGACGATTGATGCCTTTCATGCTGCCTCCCTATGCCGGCTGACGGTCGAGGCACGCGTCCCACATTTGGTCGCGCTCCTCTTGGCTAATGCCCTTGAGTGTCTTGTCGATGAGCTTAAGCAGTTTGTCCGATCCCTTGCGGCAACCGACATTCGCCGTGACCTCCTGCTTAAAGCCCTCGCCCTCGGCAAAGTGGATGGGGACGATACCGGGATTTTGGGCCATATAGCCCTTTTCGTTCTCCGTGTTGTAGGTCACGGCGTCGCACGTGCCCTGCAGCAGATTCGAGAACACCGTGGGGACCGAATCGACCGGGTTCTTGTGCACAACGCCCGGAATCTCGTCGATGACGGTATCGAGCATGGTGTCCTTTTGGCCGAGCACCGTGGCACCGCTGAAGTCGCTGAGCTTGGTGGCGTTTTGGTAGGGCGAGCCCTCTTTTACGAACAGGCCAAAGTAGCCAATGAAGTACGGGTCGGAAAAGCCGACGGACTCCTCGCGCTCGGGCGTGGCGCTCATGCCGGCGATGATGAGGTCAATCTGGCCGTTGTTGAGCGAGTCGATAAGGCCCGAGAAGCTCTGCTTGACGGCAACGGGCTCGCCGCCGAGAGCCTTGCAGACGATCTTGGCGATCTGGACATCGTAGCCATCGGCGTAAGCGCCCTGCACGTTGTCGATAGGGATGGTGTACTCGCTGGCTTCGGAGACCTGCCAGTTGTATGGGGCGTAGGCCGCCTCCATGCCGACGCGGATCTTGTCCTTGCCGATCACGGAATCGGACAGGTCGTCGCGACCGCCGCCCGTGGTGGGCTGGACCACCTTGAGCGTGGACGGGCGCTGGCAGCCGGCAAGCGCGCCGGCGACGACGGAAGCGCTCGCAGCGAGAGCGCTACCCAAAAAGATGCGACGGCTGCATACCGGCTGTGGATGCGCGTCGCGTTGATGGGGAGAATGCATAATCTGCCTTCCCTGTTGAATCGTATGCTGACGACTTAACAGGATATACGCCAGCGACCAGCAGCGCAGCACAAGCTCGAAAAATTAATAGACACACGGTAGTCATTGGGAGCGTCGATGTTTTGGCAATGCCAGCGAGCGCCACCCAGAGCGAACAAGTTAGCATGAAAAAGGCAAGGCATAGACCTTCTGGTCATGCCTTGCCTTTTGAATGACAAATTGTCGCTCTGGGTGGCGCGCAGCGTCGACCGGTCCGTCGTTCGTTAGAACGGCGGAACCTCTAGAGCAGGGTAACGCTAAAGCTGCGAACGTCCGTCTCACCCGGTGCCAAGGTAATGGTGTTGACCTTGTGCTCAAAGACGTCGTCCTCGGTGTCCATGGTGGTGTGGCCGGTCCAGGGCTCGAGCGCCACAAACGGGGCGTCGTTGGCGGCAGACCACACGCCGATGTACTTAAAGCCCTCAAAGTCGATCTTGACGCCGTGGCCCGACTTGCGGCCGCGCAGCGTGAGCGTGGAACCCGGGGCATCGGTGAACATGATGGCATCGTTATCGAAGCTGCGGTGCGTGATGGGCAGCACGTCCGAGTTATCGGGAGCCTTGTAGCTGCCCTCGAACGTCATAAGGCCATCGGGCGTGATGACGGGGGCCTCGTTAGTCCAGGCCTCGGTAAACGCCAGCTCGTAATCCTCAAACACCTCGTCCTCGGCACCGGGGGCGGGCACGTTGAATGCAGGATGACCGCCCACCGAGAACGGCAGGGCCACGTCGCCGGTGTTGGTGACGGCAAAGGTCTGCGTGAGCGTGGCGTCGCCGGTCAGGGCATAGGTCATGTTGAGCTTAAAGTGGAACGGGAACGCCTTGAGCGACTCGGGCGTGTCAGTGATCTCGTACGTTACCGAGGAGCCGTCCTCCGAAACCTCGACCAACTTGTGCTCGACGATGCGAGCGAGTCCGTGGCGCGGCATCTCGCAGGTGCCGGCCGCAGATGTCGCCATGTTGTTGCGCAGCGATCCCACGATGGGGAACAGGATAGGCGCATGCTTGCCCCAAAAGGCCGGGTCGCCCTGCCACAGATACTCGTTGCCGTTGAGGGCAAGGCTCGTGAGCTGGGCGCCCATGGAATCGATGGCCGCGGTGAGGCCGCCGCGCTTGATGGTAGTGACGGTGGACATGCTACTTCCTCCAATAGTAAACAACGGTGTCGAGGGCTATTGTCCCACTCTTGGCGGCAAGGAGAAGCGACAGGCACAGTTATTGAACGATTGCGTAAAGGTCGAACCCGCCCTGCGGCGTGCTGTCGACCGTATCGGGCGCCTGTGAATTAAAACTCACCGGAACCATGCGCTTTGAGGCACGGTAACGCGTGCCGTCGGTGGCGACGGGCGGCTCATCGACCGTGAGCTCGTAGTCGCCGGGCTTGAGCTCGATGCCGTCACCTTCGGAATTAACGTATTGATACTCGTCGATTGCTTGTCCCTTGAGCGTGCGGCCCACGATATGGATGAGCATTTGGCTATCGCCGCGCGCGGTATCCCACGTCGCGCCGTCCTTAACCTCGACCGACACATGCACTGAGCGCGTGCGGCTGAGCGATTGCTCGACAGACATCTCGACCTTGGCGGCGTCTTTGCGCTGTTGTTCAACATGGCTCCAGACGTTTCCAATTGCCGAGCAAGCGATGACGCCGGCCATGAAGGCGATGAGGATGGGGCCGAGTGGTGAGCGGCGGGCCGCGTCTTCCTCGCGAGCCAGGTTGGGGCGATGCGTGGGGGCGGGCGCCTGGGCACCCTGCGCGGGCACGTCGAGTATGCTGAAGGATGCCGTGCTGCCGGGGTCGATGTTATGGCGCGGCTGCGGGGTCTTGGCCGGCGAGATGGACATGTCCGCCGGCTCACCGAGTGTGGCCGTGGCATCGGCCTTAGCCTCATCGGCCTCGGCTTGGGCCCAAGCCTGCTCAAAGGTCAGGGGCTCGGCGGGGTCGGAATCGGCATCCGAGTCAAGCGCATCGCCAGCATCGGAGTCCACATCGGTCCCGTCGCTCAACTCATCACTTGGCAAGGGCTCGTCCCACACCTCATCCGGAGCCTCGCCCTCGCTGTACCACCATTCAAAGCTATCGATATCCATACGGGGCGCCCCCTTGGCCTCGCAAATAAACACTTGCTAGCCTTATACCCCCAGACGGCACGGCGGCTCGCCGGCACAGATAGGAAAACCATCACAACATTCGACGCTTTTCCTCGTTTTCGAGATTTTCATCGAATGTTGTGACGGTTTGGGCGGCAGCCATGCCGCGAATGTGACAAAGGGACTGTCCTCTTGTCACATGGATGGGTTGCGACCCCCCCCCTGGGCAGAAAACCGTCCCAACAATCAACGGTTTTCCTCGTTTTCGAGTTTTTCGCCGAATGTTGGGACGGTTTGGCGGTCCATACGCCCCAAAACCGTCCAAATAGCACCGCAAGTTCCGAGGGAAAACGTGGGAGAATGAAATCCGATGGCACCGTAGCGCAGGAAGGACTATCCATGGATATCAGCCGGTTTGGCGAGTTTGTGATCCTCGCGCAGTCGCGCACCTTCCTCGATGCCGCCGACCTGCTCTTTATGTCACAGTCCACGCTCTCCAAGCACATCATGTCCATGGAGCGCGAGCTGGGCTGCATGCTCATCGACCGCACGCAGCGCCATGTGACGCTTACCCCGCAGGGAGAGACACTCCTCGTCTATGCGCAGAAGATCGCCACGCTGCAGCACCGCTACCTCGCCGCGCTCCGCAGCGACCAGACCGCGCCTACCGAGCACATCACCGTGGGCTCGATCCCCATCATGGCGCCCTACGGCATCACCGATGCCGTGATTGATTTTCAGCAGGCGAGCCCCAGCTATCAGGTGGAGCTTATCGAGGGCGAGGGTGACAAGCTCAAACAGATGCTCCTGCGCGAGGACATCGACCTTGCGTTTATCCGCGACGCGGGCACCGACGAGCCCGAGTTCAAGAAAATCCCCTTTACAAGCGACCGCCTGGTGGCGGTGCTGCCGGCAGAGCACATACTCGCCCGCCGCGACCGCATCGAGATCGGCGACCTGCGCGACGAGAACTTTCTCATGCTGCCACAGGGCTCCTTTGTGAGCGACCTCGTGGCGAGCCTTTGCTCCGAGGCCGGGTTCTCCCCGCGAATCACCTTTACCGGCAAGCGCGCCGAGAACATCATCTCGCTCGTGGCGCGCGGTGCCGGCGTATCACTGCTCATGCGCAAGCCGGCCGAGTCGCTCGCCGGCAGCAAGGTGTCGCTCGTGGACATCGACCCGGCCGTCACCACACAGGTCAAAATCTTTCTCAAACGCAAGCGCGCTCAGCCGCAGGCCGTGGTGTCGCTCATAGGCTACCTCCCCTACCGCCAGCTACTGCAGGGCGAGAGCTAGTGCCCCGCAAAACCGCCAATAAACCGCCCCCGGGCGCCCTTCAATGCAGAAGGGCCACGGCGGAAATCCGTCGCGGCCCTTCTGACACAGGTCGGAGTATCTAGACTCGGGATGCCAGGCATCTGAACTTAAAGCACTTGGCATCTAACCTTGAAGCGCTAATCGACCTTGACGTTGAGGGAAGCGCCACCCTCGTCCTTCTTGGGACCCAGCACGCATGCGGCGATGAGGGCCAGAATAAAGGCGATCACGCCGGAGGCAACAAGGCCGATAAAGCCCGTGTCGGTGCCAGCGGGGTTAATGAAGCTCGGGAAGCCAAGCGGGCCAGAAGCGCCAAAGGAATAGAGCTTGGCGCCCATAAGGCCGGCAACGGCGCCGCCAACACCGGCGGAGAGGAAGGTCGCCCACATAAGGCGCTTGCGGGGCAGCAGGATGGCATAGAGCGCGGGCTCGTTGACACCGAAGATCGAGGAAACCAGAGCAGGCACGTTGACCTCGGCGTTCTCCTCGCCGTTCTTGGTGCGGATGATCATGCCGAGCACGGCGCCGGCGATGGCGCAGCCGCCAGCATAGACGAGCGGGTTGATAAGATCGTAGCCATAGGTGGCGACATCGAGGAACCACAGCGGGATGATGCCCCAGTGCAGACCGAACATCACGAGCAGGCTCCAGAAGGTGCCGATAACAAAGCCGGCAATGGCGGGCTGGAAGTTGATGAGGGCGAGGATGATCTGGGCGACGATATTGGAGAGAACCGTCATGACCGGGCCGATGATGACAAGGCCGAGGATGCCGCAGATAAAGAGCGTGAGGATGTTAGCGAAGAACGAGCTCACGACGGCAGGCAGGATGCTGACAAAGAACTTGTGCACCTTAGCAGCCACCCACACCACAAAGATGGCGGGCAGGATCGTGGAGGCGTAGCTCTGCATAACCAAGGGGATACCAAAGATATCGCCGTAGACGTTGGACTCAAAGATGGTGCCGGCACCGAGGGTGTAGAGCGGGTCGCCGCCGGTGAGTGCCACGAGCGTGGGGTACACGAGGATGCCGCCGAGCGCCATGCCCATGACGGGCTTGAGACCGAACTTCTTGGCAGACGTCCAGCCGATAATCAGCGGGAAGTAGTAGAACACGGAGTCGCCGATAGCGGAGAGCACCACGTAGGTGTTGCTGTCTTTGGCGAGCCAGCCGGCCACACTCGCGAGCGCGAGCATCGACTTGATAAAGCCGCCGGCCATGAGCACGCCCAGAATCGGCTGCAGGATCTCGGAGATCACCGCAAGCAGGCGCGTGAACGGGTCGCCCTTCTTGACGTTGTCGCCCTCGTCGATGTCGAGCGCGGGCTGCGCGTCAAAGCCGCCGATCTGGACGAGGTCGTTGTAGACGGCCTCAACGGTGGCGCCGATCACGACCTGGTACTGACCGCCGGCCTGAATAACGTCGACGACGCCCTTGGTTGCCTTGAGTTCCTCGGTCTGGGCCTTGGACTCGTCCTTGAGATGGAAGCGCAGGCGCGTGATGCAGTGGCTCACGTCCTTAACGTTTTCCTTACCGCCGATCTTTGCGATGATCTCATCGCAAAGCTGCTGGTATTTCATGGTTCCTCCTTTTCGGGGTTGAGGCCGCAAGGCTCGCCTTCTCTTAGTCGACGTCGGTTGAGCGAAGCGTTGGGGCCCCGATTCGGAAATCCGCGACCGCATGTACGGCCGGGACACGGAATAACGGTTTGACACCGGGGGTCATTTCCACCATGAGGCACCCCCGGGCCGGGTTTCGGCGCTACTGCGCGCTAGCGCCTCCGAGCAGGCGTGAGGTCTGACAGAACTTGTCGCAGAGAACCTCGGGCTCGCCCTTGGGAATCTGGGTGCGCTCGGTCTCAAACGAAAGGCCGTACTCGCGCGCCGGAAGGAAATACTCAAAGTAGCCGTTGGTGTAGCCACAGACGATGCCCTGGACCGGGCACTCACGCTTCATGCGGATGCCGAGGTCGCTGCCGAGCTCGCTGGGGAACACAAAGAGGTGCAGGCCGCCGAGGCTGATCACGGCGCACTTGAGCGTGAGGCTGAAGTCGTCATGCGCCACGGTGTGGTAGAAGGTCTGGGGAACGATGCGGTCGAGCACGACCTCCTGGGTGAGCTCGATCTTGGAGATCGCCTCGGCCAGGCCGTCGGACACGCGTTCCACCTCGGGAATGCCGCGGCCCTGGCGGAAGTTACGGTCGCTGCAGTCGCCTGCGGCGCCAACTACCATAGCCGGGTAGTAACCCAGGCTGGACGCAAGCTTTTTGCCGGTGAGGCCGGCGAGCTCGCTCGTGAGCTCCGTGCAATCGGGGCCCACACAGGCGGAGTGGACCGCCCAGTTGACAAAGCCCGCAAAGGGCTTGTTGTCCTCATCGAAGAAAGAGACCGCGATCACCTCGTTGTCGGCGAGCTCGCCGGGGATGATGCGGTTGTCGTAGAAGCCGGTAACGACCTGCTTGCCCATGCGCGCGGTGGCCGGGCGAGCGTTGGCGCGGCACTCCTCGAACATCCGGCAGATAGTGTCAAGCAACCAGCGGTAGTAGTTCTCGTCGAATTTGCCCGTCCACCAGCTACGGTGGTAGGCCACAATCGAGGTGTGGTCGTGGGTGGCCGAAAGCAAAACGCAATCTCGGTCGATCCCGTAGCGCGCATGGAGAAGCGTCTTGACCTCCTCGGCCATCTCCTCCTCAAACTCCAGCACGTCGGCGTTAAAGAGGAAGACCTCGCGCTCGCCCTGGCTAAAGAGCAGCGCGTTGGCAAAGACATCGTCATGGATGGCCGTGGCGGGCTCCATGCGGTTGGGAAGGTTGCGGTACCCGATAAGGTAGACATCGCCCGTGGGCGTGATCTTTTGGCGTGCGCATCCGATATTCACAGTGCACTCCTTTCTGGGCCGCCGTTACAGGGCGGCAAGAATAGTATCGAGAAGATGCTCATGGGCTCCCTGGGCAAACCCGGAGTTCATGGCCTCGTAGGTGATCTTTTGGTAGGCATCGGAGGCGGGAAGGTACTTGGCGCCGCCGTTGACGAGCGTGGCGAGCAGCACGCGGCCGGGATGCACCTGGCGCACGGACGCGCCAAAGGAGCTCGCGACCTCGGGCTCGACGCCCACCAGGTGCATGTCGCCAAGGCCCAGAAGCGAGACCCTCGTGGAGACAGTGCCCGCGGGCACAAAGCTGTAGCTCGTGCGCGGGGCGAGGCTGTGGAAGTCCGCGCGCTCCTGGGCGGGCAGGACCACGTCGATCGAACGAGCGGAAAGGGCGCCCTCGACGGGCTCCGCGGCATCAAGCGCCTGGACAATTGCCCTGCCGAGGGCACTTCCCTGCTGATGCAGCATGCGATAGCCGTCCTCGTGCACGTCCTCCTGTGCGAGTGTGCCCGCGGCATCGAACGTCACGGTCACGGCGCGCTCGCGGGGAGCTTGGTCGCCGGCCGCGCCGGTAAGCATAAGGCACACGCCGCCGCGGTCGCGCTCGACCATGCCGGCGGCAAAACCAAAGAGGTCACCCGAGACCACGCGCTCGCCCTCGGATGTGCGCGACTTGTCGAGCACCGAGGATTGCACGTCGGCCGCGGCGATCACGGCGATGGTGTCGCCACCCGCATCGGCCACGCGCACGACGGGCATCGCATGGTCAGAGAAACCCTCGTCATTGGCACCAAGCCACCAACCGGCCGGCGTCTCCACGTCGCGGTTGACGTTGACGGGGCAGCTGCCCTGAGCGCACTCAATCATCGCGGGCACCATGCCGTCTATGGCCTCGACGACGGCACACTCGACGGCACTCACGATAGCGGCAAGATAGCGCTCGTTGCGCTCGCGCTCCCCATCACTCTTAAGGTGCTCCGGCGTGCGCACGTGCGGAGCCGAGAAAGTGTGCGAGGGAACGATCCAAGCATGGGGCGGCCTACAGCCGCACGCCGCCTCGACTGCATCCTCGAGGCGTGCCTGCAGCGCCGGCGCGATCGAAGTGAGCTCGAGGCCGACGATGCAAACGCGCTCGGAGGCACGCTCCAGCACCAGGGCGCGAGCGCAGAGCGGATGGCGCTCCACGGTAAAGCCGTCGTGCGGGAGAACCCCGTCGAGCTCGATCCTCGCCTTGCCTGCGCCGGCCAAAAGCTCCTGCGCTTCCATGCGCGTCTCCTTTCCCCGTCTTTCCTCGGTATCTCTACCCGCTATTTGATGCCGTACAGACGCTGGGCCGTCTCGCCCAGCATGAGGCGCTTGGCCTCGTCGCTCACCAGTGCTGCGTTGACGCAGGCCACGCCCTCGGTGAGCCACTCGCGCTTGACCGGGTAGCTCGTGCCAAAGACGATGTGGTCGGCACCGAGCACCTCCACGGCGCACGAGAGCAGCGTGGGACCCCAGGGCTGGGCATGCGACATGTCAAAGAAAATGTTCTTCTCCAGGCGCGCCGAGACGGTCTCGGTGTCTACCTGGAAGCGGCCGGAGGCGTCCGGGCGCTTGGGACCGTGCGGCAGGAGCATCTCCTTAAAGGCAAAGTAGGCGCCGCCGAGCATAGAATGGACCATGCGCACGTTGGGGTAACGCTCGAAGAAGTCGCCGAAGATTTCGCGGCCGATGGCCGTGGTCTGGTCCACGCAGCGGCCGTAGGAGCGGCGCAGGTTGTCGTAGGCCAAAAGCGAGGCGTTCTCCACCGGCACGGGCACATGGTGAACGTAAGCCGTCGCGCCGCGCTCGTTGAGGTGCTCAAAGAAGCTCGCAAAAACGGGGTCGTCCAGATAGCGCTCGCCGTAGTGGGCGCAGAGCTGCACGCCGGCAAAACCCTCGTCCAAGCGACGATCGAGCTCGGCAAGGTTGGCTTTGGTGCCAAAGGGAGGCACGGCGACGAGCGGAATTAGACGGCCACCCGAGGCCGCGGCGTCTGCCGCCATGCCGTCGTTAAAGTGGCGGCACATGTCGAGCGACATCCATTCATGGCAGCCCGGAAGCTTGAGGATGGCCTTGTCCACGCCGGCCTCGTCCATATCGGCCAGGCGCTTCTCCAGGGTGTAGTCGCCCTGGATGTAGTTGAGGCCCGGGGCGCCGGAGGGCTTCTCGATCACGATCTGGCGCTTGCCGGCAGGGTTTACGGTAACGCGCCCCTCGGTGTTGTACTCACGGGGAACCTCGGAGAGAAACTGCTCGCATAGGGCGTCATCGGCAAAGATGCGCTCATCGAACCAGTAGGAATTTGCATCGATAATCATAGGTTGGGTCCGCCTTTCGCTTTTGACACCGTCATTGTAAAAAGCGAAGGCATGCCACATCAATTCCAGTTGAGAGCACTTGTATTCCAAATTGGAATAGTATTTACCGCTCACCCGAAACCAAGAGGTTTTGCATTTAGCCCTGGGCGATCTTGTTTCTCAACAAGAAGTCGACCGCTCCTACGATTCTGATGCCATCGATGTCTGTTGGATGGTCGCCATCCCTGACAATCAAGATCTTCTCGTACGAATCAGGAATTTTTCCTAGCGTGCTTAGCTTGAGCGGTCGCAGCTCGCGTTTTCTCGTCGCTTCGGCATCGATCCGTTCGGTAACCTGGATATATTTGCGGTCCGACCCCTCGCCGATTGCGACAAAGTCGATTTCCCCCGCGCGCAGATGGCCGCAAAATACTTCGTATCCTTCAAAGACAAGCTGGTTGTAGATAACGTTCTCGAGCATCCTTCCGCTATCGCTACCTCTATATCCGTCAAGATAGCTGCGGATTCCCGTATCGGCTATGTAATATTTACCGCCTGTCTTAAGAAGCTCCCGCCCCTTGATGTCATACCTTTTTACTTTGGTAAACAGGTACGTCTCTTCCAGAGCGCCAATATATGCCGACACCGTCGATGCATTGGTCTTACCGCCCGCCGATTCGTTGAGCGTCCCTACGATTTTATTGACCGAGGTTTGATTGGAGATGTTGTCTGCCAGGTACGCACAGAGCCGCTCGAGAACATCGCGCTTAGTGATAGCCCCGCGACCCCTACGCGTCGCGCGCAATAAGATATCGCGCGCGACGATTGTCTGGTAAAGGCTACGAATATAGTCGCGACACAGCTCACGCCTCGGCTCATCATGAGCCAGAAACGGCATGCCGCCGTAGGTTATGTACTGCTCGAGCACGGTATTTGAATTAAGGCGATTGCCCGTCTTGGAAACGAGCTCAACCCGCTCACCGAGCCCTTCGGCGACGACCGCATCAATCGAGCGAAAATCAAGATACTCGCCAAACGTGAGGGGCTGCATCTTGACCTCGATATATCTACCCGAGATAAGCGTTGCAAGCTCGCTCGCTAGCAAAAAGGCATTGGAGCCCGTGACATAGATGTCGCACGGCAAATCCACTCGGAGCGAGTTGACCGCCTTTTCCCAACCCTCGACATTCTGGAGCTCGTCAAAGAATAGGTAGGGATGATCAACGCCGTCGATGCGCTCCCGAACCATGCGATAAAACGTCAGGTAATCCGTAATTCCCGCATACTCTAGAGATTCCATCTTAAAGGTCAGCAAGCGCTCGGCTGGCACCCCCTGTTGCGCCAGATGGTCCCTCATCATGTCCAATAACGTGGATTTACCGCAACGGCGTATGCCCGTCACGATTTTGATGAGGTCGGTATCCTGAAAAGCAATGAGTCGATCAAGATAACGGCTTCGGCGAACGATATCCATAGAGCCCCCTAGTGCCCGACCAGACGTGAAACCTTATAAACTTGCATTTATAGCAAGTTTATAAGATGTTACATTAGAAACTTGCGAATTTTGCAAGTTTCTAAGGAATGAGCGAGCCTCTGGGCAGAAAAAACCGTCCCAACAATCGACGGTTTTCCTCGTTTTCGAGTTTTTCGCCGAATGTTGGGACGGTTTGGGGAGCCAGTCGATCCCAGATGTGACAAAGGGACGGTCCCTTTGTCACATTCTGTTAGAGTTGCAGGGACATAAAACTTGCCGATTAAACGCGACACTGGAGTAACCACCTTGACCGCCGCAACCACGTCTAAAAGTAAGCCAACCGCCGCCGCGCTCTCCCCCGCGCGCACCAAGCTCTGCCTAGCGCTGCTTGTGCTGTTGGGATTCTCGCTCGGCTGCTCCGAGTTCGTGGTCATCGGCATCGAAAGCGACTTGGCGACGGAACTCGGCATATCGCTTGCCGCTGCGGGCCAGCTCATCAGCGTTTTTGCACTGGTCTACGCCATCGCGACGCCGGTGCTTGCGCTCAGCACGGGGCGCTTCCGTCGTTACCAGCTGCTCGTGTGCTACAGCATTATCTTTGTGCTCGGCAATCTGGTCATGGCGTTGGCGCCCAACTTCCAGGTACTGTTTATCTCGCGCATTGTCCTGGGCTCTGTCTCGGGCGCACTGCTCGCCGTGGGCGTGACGTACATCCCCGAGCTGCTGTCCCCGCAGCAAACTTCGCTTGCCATCTCGGTGGTATATGGTGCGTTTTCCGTGGCAATGGTCTTTGTCACTTCGATTGGCAAGTTCGTGGCCGACACGCTCGACTGGCACGTGGCCATGTACGGCACGCTGACCTTTGCCGTTCTGATCTGCGGAGCGCTCGTGGCGTTTATGCCGCGCGCCGGACAGACCGACGAGCCTGCCACCTTTCGCGAGCAGGCGGGTCTGCTGCGCGAGCCGAGCATCATCACCGGCATGCTCATCTTTTTGTTTGGCGTAGGCTCGGTCTATGTGTTCTACGGCTACGTGACGCCTTATCTTGAGCAGGTGCTGGGTATGGGCACCGTTCAGGCGAGCACCACGCTTATGGCCTACGGCGTGTTCTGCCTGATCTCGAACATCCTGGGCGGATGGATCGACGCGCGCTTTGGCATGAAGGCGCTGCTCGTGACGTTTGTGCTGCAGGCCGCGGCGTTACTCGGGCTGTTTGCCGTGGGCGGCACCATGCCGCTCGCGCTGGTCTTTGTCTTTAGCTTGGCGCTGCTCATGTACCTGTTCTCGGTGTCATGCATCACGCACTTTATGGACGTGGCTCGCAGCCGCCATCCCAAATCGATGGTGCTCGCGAGTTCGGTTGAGCCCATGGCGTTTAACGTCGGCATCTCGTTTGGCACCGCAGTGGGCGGCGCCGTGGTAAGCAGCATTGGCATTGCGTACGTGGGCGCCGTGGGCGCCGCGTTCTCGCTTGTGGCCTGGGCGCTTACGCTGGTGACGATTAAGTTGGCTCGCTGGGAGCGCCGTCGTCAATCAGCACAGCCCCGGATGCAGGCATAGGGACGAACACAGCCCAAGGTGGCGAGCAACCAGTGAAAACCGTCCCATACTAGTAGTGTTTATCCGCCTGCAAGCTCCGGCAGTGCAATTTCGTGTATTTCAGATACACGCTTTTCTACGATTTCGTGTATTTCAAATACACGAAATGCGCGTGGAGCAACTCAAAGGCGGCGGCAGACGCATTGTCTGCCGCCGCCTTTTATCCCGGATTTTATAGATATGTGGGGCGTTTACTCCATGCCCAGCAGCTCGCGCATCTGGGTTGCGTAGTTAGATGCCATGTTGCCGTAGACAATCTGCACGCCGCCGTTGACATGCACGATGCCACGCGCTTCGAGCTTTTCGGTAAACTCGGCGTCGTCAACCACCTTGTCACAGTCATTGAGCTGGATGCGCAGACGGGTGAAGCAGGCCTCGACAGACTTAATGTTGTTGTCGCCGCCCACTGCCTCAACGATGGCGGGAATGAGGTCGCTGATCACAGTCCTAGGAGCCTTTGCGGCCTCATCGTCGGACTCTTCCTCGCGGCCAGGAGTCTTAAGGTCCTTCTTAAGGATGATGAACTTGAAGACGAAGTAGTACACCACGAAGTAGATGGGGCCGAGGAACAGGATAACCTGCCAGTTGGAGCCCTTGGCTGCACCCATAATGCCGTTAAAGATCAACGACAAGAGCGGGCCGCCGAAGGATGCGGAACCGGCCACGTTGAACTGCAAGATATAGGTCAGCGCATAGGCAAGACCAGCCATGAGAGCGTGGAATACGTAGAGGATGGGCGCGATGAACAGGAAGGAGTACTCGAGCGGCTCGGTAATGCCGGAGAGGATGCAAGGCACCACAATGGCAATCATGAGCGCCGCGGCCTTCTTCTTGTTCTTGGGAAGCGCCGTCTTGTAGAAGGCGAGTGCAGCGCCGGGCAGGCCGAACATGGCGAAGATAACCTTGCCGTTCATGACAAAACGGCTGACCTCGATGTTAAACGGCGTGCTGGGAGAGCCCAGGATCGCGTTGTAGATATTGATAGCGCCCTGAACAGTCTGGCCGTCGATGGTCTCGACGCCACCAAGCGACGTGAAGAAGAACGGCAAATAGACAAAGTGATGCAGGCCAAAAGGCAGGAGCATGCGCTCGCCGGCGCCGTAGACAAATGCACCAAAGGCACCCGTAGTCTTGATGAACTCGGACAGCGCGCCGAGAGCGTTCTGAATAAACGGGAAAACAAAGGACATGACCAATGCGAGGATGCTGCATGAGAGCAGCGTCACCGCCGGGATAAAGCGCGTGCCGTTGAAGATGGAGAACACGGCAGGCAGCTCAATCTTGTAGTAACGGTTATGCAACCATGCGACGATTGCGCCCACCAGAAGACCGCCGATAACGCCCGTGTCGAGCGTGGTGATGCCGAGGATCGTGCTCTGGCCCGTCGTAAGATTCGCGGGATCGATAACGCCAGTCGCCGTAAGGAACGTGCCCATCACGGAGTTCATGCACATGTAGCCCAAAAAGCCACAAAGCGCCGCGGTAGCCTTCTCGGACTTGGCGAAGCCATAGGCGAGGCAAATCGAGAAGATAACCGGGATGTTGCTCATGACGATGCCGGCCGCGGCCTTGAGAATCGAAAAGAAAATCGCAAAGCCCGGAGCAGCAAGCCAGGGAACAGCTGCCGTAAGGGTGGGGCTGGTAAAGGCATTGCCAAAGCCCTGAAGGATGCCGGCGATTGGCAGGATCAAGACAGGCGTCATGAGGACTTTGCCCAGGCGCTGGAACTTTGCCAGCAGCTCATCTTTGTTCATGGGATACCCCTCTTAAAGAAACGGGGCGTGCAGCTCTACAGCCCACACGCCCCATAACAGTTATCAAGCGCTATGGAACTAACTACTTAAGCTCCGGCCAGTAATCCTTATTGGCCTCGATGAGCTTGTCGAGCACTTTGCGAGCCTTCTTGGCGTCACCGACCAGACGATTAAGCGTGAGTGCCTGCAGAGCCTTCTCGTAGGAACCCTCCATCCAAGCCTCAACAGTCAGGCGCTCATAGGCGTACTGGTTCTCCATAAGGCCGCGATAGAAGGTACCGATCTTGCCAACAGCATAGGGCTGCGGGCCATTGGCGCCCACGCTTGCCGCGACCTCGACCATGGCGTCATCGGGCATGCCCTCGATAATGCCGTTGTTGGGCACGATGACAATGAAGGTCTTATTGGTGTTGCGGTAAATGGCCGAGGTGATTTCCACGATCATATCGCCATGAGCATCGTTCTGCACAACCGAAGACCCCTTTGCGGTGCCGACTTGGGCAACGCGCTCGCACTCGGCGAATACGCGCTTCTCACGGCCGTTGATAACCTCGTCGGAGCGAGTGTAATCGGGGTCGAGGTGAGCGACCTTGTACTCGGGATACAGGTAGTACTGCAGATAAGTGTTGGGCAGATAGTCGGGGAAGTCCTCGAGCATGTCCTTGACCATAGCGTAGGTATCAAGCCAGGACTGGTCGCGCTGCTCGGCATCGGCAGGAAGGAAGCCGTTCTTCTCCGTGTACTCCTTAATCTGCGGGACGAGGTCATGACCCTCTTCATCGTAGATGTGCTTGAACCAACCGAAGTGATTGAGGCCGAAGTACACGGGCTCCGTCTTGCTCATATCGCGACCGAGCAGGCGACCGTAAGAGCGCATGAGGTTGACAGGCTGGTCGCAGATGTTGAGGACGCGATGCTCATCGGGCAGGACGCGCTCGAGACCATATGCCACAATAGCAGCCGGGTTGGTGTAGTTGATAATCCACGCCTCCGGGCTATGAGCGCGAACGTCGTTGACGATCTCAACCATATCATGCATGGAGCGCATACCGTAAGCCATGCCGCCAGGGCCCACCGTTTCCTGGCCGATGATTCCCATATGCAGCGGAATCTTCTCGTCCTTGCTACGCATCTCGTAGCCGCCGGTACGAATCTGGCAGAGCACAAAGTCGACGTCGGTGTAAGCCTCGTCCTTATCGGTGGTGTAACCAAACTCCACACCGGGCTCCTCCTCGGCGAAGAGGATCTTGCCAAACTCGCCAATCGGACGCTGACGCTCGGCATCGATGTCATAGAGCATCACGCGGTTCAGCGGCAGAATGTCCATGTGCTTGGTCAGGGCTTTAAGAATGCCAGGGCACCACGTGGAGCCGCCGCCAACGATCACAATATTGAGCTTATCCTTCATGTTCCGTCCCTCCAGGGTTGGCTGATCGGTGTTCTCGAAGACCTTGGGCTCCGCGGTTGTCCTCGGCTTGCTTCGTTTCGATTGATATTTTGCGACATAAGGTCATTTGCGAGTCCCCGTGTGAGCCAATGCGAAACGGGGACACATGATTTCGCTCACGACACAGATATGTGTAGGCAGACACGCACGTTTACCCAGTTCATGGGCAATTGGCGATCTTGACCGATTACCGATTTCTCACCTGGCTACACAAAGCGGTACCATATATACGGCGAGGTGCGAGGGGCTGAAACATCTTATGAAAGATCAAGAATCTTTTTATGATCATGTGCGAGCTGGCGAGAGCAAGCTCAACGATCTCGAAAGCGAGATCATGCGCTACATCATCGAGCTGCGTGATGATATTGACGATGTCACGCTTAAGAGCGTTGCTGAACGGTTCTTCGTCGCTCCCAATACAATCGTCAGGCTTGCCCATAAGCTTGGCTTCTCGGGGTTTACGGAGCTCAAACAATCGTATTCCGCCTCGCTCGACCGCAATCGATTCACTATCGAGACGCTTCCTCTTGATACCCAGCTCGTACAGACCAAAGATCTGCTTAACGACCGGGTCATCGATTCGGTTGTGAGCCTTATCCAGGACGCCTCGCATATCGTGTTCTTCTGCTCGGGTTTTTCGAAGTACCCGTGCCTCGAAATGGCTGAAAAGCTCAAAATTATGGGCAAGAATACCGACACGCTCAGTGAACGCCACGTCATGAGGCATTACGCAGAACTCCTCGGCAAAAACGACCTGGTCTTCAGCGTTTCCGTAAGCGGCGAGACACAGGTCTCTATTGACGCCACATCGATAGCCAAAACACGCGGATGCAAGGTCGTCACGCTCACCGGCTTTTCTCGAAATTCTCTCTCGAAACTAGCCGACTACCCTATCTACACCGTGCAAAAAGAAATCCGCTTGGGCAGTATGGACCTCGACAGTCGATTGATGTTCTATTACGTTTTCGAATTGATATTTGAGCGCTACTTCAAACTGGCCAAGAAATAAAACTCTGTATGCGCCCGGCTTCGACTCTTTAGCAGCCTTCTATATGAAAGGTATCGTTCTATGCAACGCGTACTGTTTATCTGTCATGGGAATATCTGCCGCTCGACGATGGCTGAGTCGGTGTTTACTGAGCTGGTGCGCCGTGCCGGGCGCGAGGCGGAGTTCGTCATTGATTCTGCTGCGACCTCGACTGAGGAGATCGGCAACCCGCCGCATCACGGCACCGTCGCCAAGCTGCGCGAGGTCGGGATTCCCGTCGTAGCACATCGCGCGCGCCAGGTGCGTCGCGCGGAGTATGGCAACTGGGATCGCATTGTTTATATGGATGCTGAGAACGCGCGCGGTCTGCGTCGCATCTTTGGCGACGACCCCGACGGCAAGATTACGCGCTTGCTCGATTGGACCGAGCGCCCCGGCGACGTGGCCGATCCCTGGTACACCGGCAACTTCGATGCCACCTACCGCGATGTGCTCGCCGGCTGCACTGCCATGCTCGAGCAGATGTAGGTTCGCGGGCGCACGAACCTCGCGAGCCGCGTCATCGGCATACAGATCGAGCGTGGATTTTCTCCCACTTTGAGCATTCAAGTGCGCTCTAGACGGGAGAAAATCCACGCTCATTATCTCGGATAGCGGATGCGACAAAGGCACTATCCCTTTGTCGCATCGGGGACTGTCCCTAGACCGGCTTGACCTCCAGCTTTATCCCCTCGGCACAGGAGTCACCCAAAACATCCGAAAGGGCCCAGGTCGCATATAGCGGCAAATAAAGAACAGCTCCGCTGCGTTCAACGTTGCCTCTCGAGAAAACAATCCCAAGCCTTACGCCATATTCGGCCGTATCAAGCACATGACCGAGCGCGGCGTGCGCGTGGTAATAGGAACCCGATTTAACCTCGATCGGAACAGCCGTTCCATCCGGTCCGTCGACCACAAAGTCCACTTCGCCGCGCTTCTTTGTCTGATAGTAGTAAAGCTGGCGATTTTGGGCAGTCAGCTGCTGGGCCACCACGTTTTCGTAAATACCGCCCAGATTGGGTTCCTTGCTATCAAGATACGCCGCCTGGGCGACGCCAACGGGGTAGCGCGCCATCAACATGCCCGTATCCGATTGGTATAGCTTGAACTGCGATGGCCGTGCCGTCTTGAGCAGGGGCGACTTTGGCTCGGTTACGATATCCGCCTTGAGAGCAACGCCGGCATCGACAAGCCAGACAAAATCTCGCTGGTACTTGTCGTAATGCGCCTTGAGGTCAATGGAATTGAGCACGAAGCGTTTGTTTTCGCCCTCGAGCATAATAGGGAGCTGATCGTAAATGCTCTGCACCTGAAGGGCTCGCCCGCTTGCATACTTGGAGATATCCCGCCGGTACTGTTCGTTGAGCTCTGACTGTAGCTGACGAACAGAGGCAAGGTCGCCCCGCGTGTCAAGGAAACGCTGCACGACCTCTGGCATTCCACCGACAACGGTATAGGTCCTGAAGTTTGCCATCATCGCGTCGTGAATGTAATCAGGAATGGGCTTCTCGCTGATACACGCGTCGCGTATCGTTTGGCGAGCTCCCTCGCTCACCCCGATCGCCCAGCAAAACTCCTCGAAATCGAGCGGGAACATCCTAAGCTCGTGAACATATCCCACGGGATAGGACCTAACGACCTTGAACTGGGTCCCGAGCATTGACCCCGAAAACGCCCAGCGGCACCTCCCGTCCTCAACAAGGAACTTTGCCATCGTCATGATGTCGGGGGCCTCTTGGACCTCATCGATAAACACGAGCGTTTTGCCCGGTGCTATCGGCTTTCCCGAGAGAAGCGTCACCCTGCTGATGAAATCGTCGGCATCCCGTGCCTCGAGAAGAGCATCTTTTGCCTGGCGATTTTCCATGAGGTTGAGTTCGATGTAGGTTGCATGGCTGGCTTTGCCAAATGCGCGAATCGAATAACTTTTGCCGATCTGGCGAGAACCCGTAATGAATAAGGCCTTTTGCTCGGCAGACTTCAGCCAACGCTCCAGCTCTGCCGCTATTTTCCTACGCAGCATAGGCTCTCCCCTCAGTGTCATCAAATGAAATGCAAGGTTTATATGCTTGATTATCGATGAAATGCAGAGTTTTTAGAACCTAATATCGGATGAAATGCAGAGATTTAGGATTATAGGCAAAAAAGAAGGGGCACCATCGGCGGATGCGACAAAGGGCCCGCCCCTTTGTCACATCCGGCTATTCGTCGACGATCTCGGCAAGCCAGACGTTCAACGTGTCGACCTCGGGACAGCAGAACTTTGCCGTGCCGGGCTCGTTGCCAGGCACGGTTCCGCCATAGCGCAGGATATCGATATAGGGAAAGCCCACATGGCAGGCCATGGCGCACATCTTGCCGCGGTCTCGGTCGAAGTCAAAAACGTCGCCCGGCTTGTGACCATGATGGCAGCGGCACGTTCCCAGCTGGTCCACGCAGCTCACGCGGATACGCGGACGTTTGTCCCGCGGCGCGCCGAGCGGCTTGCCCCCGCCCGCAGGCTTGGCGCCGCCCTCGCCAGCGTTACTCATGGTCAATCACATCCAGGCAGGCTTCGATGGGAAGGCCGGCCGACTTGTCCTCCTGGTCGGCATTGCGCTCGATAAGCTCAGCCACCACACGCATGGCATCGGACGTCGCGCGCTGCAGACTCCAACCTGCCATAACGCGGCCGACGAGCACCGCCGAGAACGTGTCGCCCGTGCCCGGGAAATAGACCGGAATGAGCTCAAAGGGAATCATAAAGTACTCCCCCGCTACATGGTCGTAACCGATAACCGCGTTCGTGCCATTGACCACGGCGCTCGTAATGACCACCGACTTGGCACCCAGCTCGCGCACGGCGTCCACAAGGGCGCGGCCCTCATCGGGCGTAATTTCCTCGGCAATAGGCCTATCGGCAAGCAGGCACGCCTCGGTATAGTTAGGCACCGCGTAGTCTGCGCACTCCAGAAGATGCCGCATAAGGCCAATCGTGGACTCGGGCACGCCCGCATAGAGCTTGCCGTTGTCGCCCATGATGGGGTCGACGAACACCTTGGTGCCCTTTTGCGCGCGGCGGTGGCAAAAGTCCGAGATGATGCGCGTCTCTTCCTCGGTCACGATAAAGCCGGTCGAGATGGCGTCGAACTCAAAGCCGAGCTCCTCCCAGATGGCAAGACTCTGACGCACGTACTCCGTGGTGTCGTGGATGTAGAACTTGGGGTAGTTGAGCGTGTCGGAAACGAGCGCCGTCGGCAGGTTATGGATACGGTAGCCCATGTGCGACAGCACCGGCAGCATGGCGGAAAGCGCGACCTTGCCGTAACCGCACATATCGTTAATCAGCAGCAGCTGAGTGTTCTTCATGAGGGTCTCCCTTGTTTCGGGCACAGCGCAGCAGCGCCACAGTGCGACTAAGTGTAGCGCAGGAGGCGTTGTGGGCGGAGGCGAGCGGTACGAAGGGCAAATTGTTGCGGAAAGGTTTCGGAAATGGGGGCTGTTTGCTCCATAGCGGCCTAGTTGATGCTACTCATATAGCGCCATTTCAAAACTATGTCTATTTACTACGTTTAACCGCCCGCCTCCAACCACAACGAATTTCTCTCCAACAAAACAGCAGGTAGATAGCTTGCGTTTTTTCAGAAACAGCTGTTGTGGTCAGCGATGCTGGATTCATCGTAGTAATTAGGCATGGTTTTTGGCAAGGCCGCTTCGAAAGGCATCATCGCAGCCCAAAACGATACCTTTTCCTTCGTCCCCAAGGGATCAGATTGCCGCTTAGGAGCGTTTGCAGCATCGAGCGGTTACGGCGTTTGGTAAAACGCCGTAACTTAATAAGTTTGGTACCTTGACATTTATTTCTTGCACTCCTAAATTAGTTAGGCACAAAACAATTGCACTACCTAACTAAAGAAAGGAGCGACACCATGTGCGATGACCACATCGGCCTCTGCCCCCACACGCCGGGCGGCGACCCCCATGAACCCGCAGATGCGCCCGCGGCACAGTCCCAATCAGACGCGCTCGCCAAGCACATCCTAAACGGGCTGGGCTTCTGCGGCCACTTTCTGCACTTTCACGGCGGCGGCGCCTCGGGAAAGGCCCCCATCGTCTGCTTGCTCGCCAAGCAGCCAAACGGCGAGATGTCACAGCAGGAACTAGGCCTGCACTTTGATCTTAAGCCCGGTTCGCTTTCCGAGATTCTCTCCAAGATCGAATGCGCCGGCCTTATCGAGCGCAGCCGCAATCCCAAAGACCGGCGGCAGTTCACCATTCGCCTGACCGAAGCGGGATGGGAAAAGGCCCACGTAGAGCAGGCGGCCCGCATTCGCTTTAGAGAGCAGGCCTTTAGCGCGCTCACCCACGACGAGCGCGAGGACCTCGCCGAAATGCTCGATAAAATCCGCGTAACCTGGGAGGAACTGGATGATTAAAACCCTCATGGGAAGCATCCGCGACTATATGAAAGTCACTGTTGCCACGCCGCTGCTCGTGCTTGGCGAGGTGCTCTGCGAGATGCTGATTCCATTTATCACCGCCAACCTGATCGACGCCATCAAAGACGGCGCCACCGTAGCCGAGATGCTTCCCACCGCAGGCTTTTTGGTGCTCATCGCGCTGACGTCGCTTGCTTTTGGCGCCGCGGCTGGTGTCACCTGCAGCCATGCGAGCTGCGGATTCGCCAAGAACCTGCGTCACGACCTGTTCTACAAGATCCAGACGTTCAGCTTTGCCAACATCGATGAGTTCTCGAGCTCCTCGCTCGTCACGCGCCTGACCACCGATATCAACAACGTGCAGCAGGCCTTTATGATGATCATCCGTATCGCCGTGCGCGCGCCGCTGGTATTGATCTTCGCCTTTACCATGGCGTTTATCATGGGCGGCAGCGTCGCCATGGTCTACCTGGTCATCATTCCGCTGCTGGGCTTTGGACTGTTCTTTATCATCTTTAAGGTGCGCCCCATCTTCTCGCGCGTGTTCCACAAGTACGATGCCCTTAACGAGTCCGTCGAGGAAAACGTCACCGGCATGCGCGTGGTCAAGAGCTATGTGCGCGAAGACTTTGAGAAGGAGAAGTTCGCGACCGCCGCGCGCGACGTCCAGATGGACTTCACCCGCGCCGAGAAGCTGCTCGCCTTTAACAACCCCATGATGAACATCTGCGTCAACGGCGCGTTTGTCGTCATCATCTACCTAGGCTCCAAGCTCATCATCACGAGCCAGGGCACGCTGTTCGACGTGGGCCAGCTCTCCTCGACCTTTACCTATGGTTTCCAGATTCTCATGAGCCTGATGCAGCTGTCGATGATCTTTGTCATGGTGACCATGGCCGTCGAATCGGCACACCGCATTGCCGAGGTGCTGGCCGCCGAGCCCACGATCGCCAATCCCGCCGAGCCCGTGCTCGAGGTTGCCGACGGTTCCATCGACTTTGACCACGTGAGCTTTAAGTATTCCGCGCATGCGAAACGCCAGGCGCTCGACGATATCGACCTGCACATTACGAGCGGCGAGACCATCGGCATCATCGGCGGCACCGGCTCGGCCAAGTCCACGCTCGTTAACCTCATCGCCCGCCTGTACGACACCACCGAAGGCGCTGTGCGCGTGGGCGGCGTGGACGTGCGCGACTACGACCTGGACGCGCTGCGTCACCAGGTCGCCATGGTGCTGCAGAAAAACGTGCTGTTTAGCGGCACCATCGCCGAGAACCTGCGTTGGGGCGACCCGAACGCCACCGACGAGGAAGTCCGCGAGGCAGCGCATCTGGCCTGCGCCGACGAGTTTGTCGACGGTTTCCCCAAGGGCTACGACACCTGGATCGAACAGGGCGGCTCTAATGTTTCGGGCGGTCAGAAGCAGCGCCTGTGCATTGCACGCGCCCTGCTGCGTCGCCCCAAGATCTTGATCCTGGACGACTCCACCAGCGCCGTCGACACCAAGACCGACGCAAAGATCCGCGCAGGACTGGCAAGCTATCTGCCCAACACGACCAAGCTCATCATCGCCCAGCGCATCAGCTCCGTGCAGGACGCAGACCGCATCATCGTCATGGAGGGCGGCCGTATCGCGCAGATCGGCACCCATGACGAGCTGCTTAAGACGAGCGAGATCTACCGCGAGACCTTTACCTCGCAAAACAAGATGTCTGCCGAAGGTACGCAAGACGCCGACGACGTCTCTGGCGACGCGAACACGGCGGCAGACAACACCGACATGACCGCAACGCAAGCTCAGACCCAGGAAGGAGGCGAGGCCCATGAGTAAGGCAACGACCGCCGAGCGCGCGCTCAACCGCAAGGGCGGCACCATGTCGCGCCTCATCAAGACGCTCTTTGGCTTCTATCCCGTGCTTTTGCCCCTTGTCGTCGCCGGCGTGGTGCTCTGCGCCATCATCAACTCCATCGGCGCGACCTTCCTGCAGAGCGCCCTGCAGATTATTAGCGAATCGTGGCAGTCGGGCGATTGGGAAGCCGCACAGCCCAAGATTCTGCAGCTCGTGACCACCCTCGCCTGCATCTACGGCGTCGGTGTCCTGTCCTCGCTCTTCTGGAACCGCGCCATGGCTATCGTCACGCAGGGCTCGCTCGAGAAGCTGCGCGAGATGATGTTCAACCGCATGCAGGACCTACCGATCCGCTACTTCGACACGCACCAGCGCGGCGATATCATGAGCCACTACACCAACGACATCGATACGCTGCGCCAGATGATCAGTCAGTCGCTGCCCAACCTGCTCATGACGATCATCATCATTGTCACGGTGTTCTTTATCATGCTGTACTACAGCGTGTGGATGTGCCTGGTCATCATCGCCGGCGTCGCCTTTATGACCTTTATGACCAAGCTGCTCGGCTCCAATTCCGCGCGTTTCTTCATTGCGCAGCAGACCGAGCTCGGCGTGGTCGAGGGCCATATCGAGGAGGTCATGAACGGCCAGAAGGTCGTCAAGGCGTTCTGCCACGAGTCTGCCGCCGAGGCCGATTTTGACGAGCGCAACGAGAAGCTCTTCGAGGTCTCGCAAAAGGCCAACATGTACGCCAACATCCTCATGCCCATCCTTATGAACCTGGGCAACCTGCTCTACGTGCTGGTGGCCCTTGCCGGCGGCATTTTCCTGGCACTGGGCGTGCCCAACCTGAGCATCTCGGGCATGGCGCTGTCCATCGCCGTCGTGGTGCCGCTCCTCAACATGACCAAGCAGTTCTGCGGACAGATCGGCCAGATCTCGCAGCAGATCAACGCCGTGGTCATGGGCCTCGCCGGCGCCGACCGCATCTTTGAGCTCATCGACGAGAAGCCCGAGGCCGACGAAGGCTACGTGACGCTCGTCAACGCACAGGTGAACCCCGAGACTTGGGAGTTCGAGGAGGCTGACCACCACACCGGCATGTGGGCATGGAAACATCCGCACCGCGCAACCGGCGAGATCGAGTACGTACCGCTGCGCGGCGACCTGGTCATGGACAACGTCGACTTTGGCTACACGCCCGACCACGAGGTGCTGCACGGCGTGTCCGTGTTTGCCAAGCCGGGCCAGAAGGTCGCGTTTGTCGGCGCCACCGGTGCCGGCAAGACGACCATCACCAACCTCATCAACCGCTTCTACGACATCGCCGACGGCAAGATCCGCTACGACGGCATCAACGTCAACAAGATCCGCAAGGCCGACCTGCGCCGAAGCCTGGGCGTCGTGCTGCAGGACGTGAACCTGTTCACCGGCACCGTGATGGATAACATCCGCTACGGCAACCTGGATGCGACCGACGAGGAGTGCATCGCGGCGGCCAAGCTCGCGGGCGCGGACGACTTTATCACCCGCCTGCCCGACGGCTATGACACCATGCTCACCGGCAACGGCGCCCAGCTGTCGCAGGGCCAGCGCCAGCTGATCTCGATCGCCCGCGCTGCCGTCGCCGATCCGCCGGCAATGATTCTGGACGAGGCAACGAGCTCCATCGACACCCGCACCGAGGCTATCGTGCAGGCGGGCATGGATAAACTCATGGAGGGCCGCACGACGTTTGTCATCGCGCACCGCCTGTCCACCGTGCGCAACTCCGACGCGATCATCTGCCTGGACCACGGCCGCATCATCGAGCGCGGTAATCACGACGAGCTGATCGCCAAGCGCGGATACTACTATCAGCTCTATACCGGAGCGTTTGAGCTCGAGTAGGTAGGTTTGTTCCACGGAGGCTCCCAGGCGGGCCGGGGTGTAACCTCCGTGCTCAAACATTCTCGCTTCGCTGCGAAACTGCGCGCGGGACGATATATAGGGGCCTCC
>OOCN01000108.1_pt1 | contig 84968 bp, 61 predicted proteins | sample 1671361 | NCBI WGS metagenome assembly OOCN01 (sample SAMN06348149, study PRJEB24527) | human gut metagenome | biome: human gut; feature: ankylosing spondylitis patient; material: feces | host: Homo sapiens | place: China | collected 2015-10
CTGTTGATGGTGAGGAAGTGAAAGAACTTCCCTTGGAAACTGAAACAACTGTTGAGACGGTCTGTCTTTTGTCCAAACTAAAATAAACTCAGCATATTGAAGCTGGGCTGGATTTGACGGCAACGGAGAAAAAGTCGAAGCAACCCTTTATTCATTAAGGTGTTGCTTCGGCTTTTTATTGTTTGGCCTTATATTCTTCGCCCCAATTCCAGAGCGCATCCAGTACCGGCTTCAAGGTGTATCCCAGTTCGGTCAGCGTATATTCCACTCGTGGCGGTACCTCTGCATAGATCTTACGGTTTACCAACCCGCTTGCTTCCATATCTCGAAGTTGAGCCGTCAAGACTTTTTGTGAAATATGACCAATGGATTTCTTCAATTCCCCAAAGCGCTTGGTTCCGGGCATCAGGTCTCGCAGAATCAGAACCTTCCATTTGTCACCGATCAGCATGAGGGTGGTTTCCACCGGGCAGGCAGGTAAATCTTTTGCCGGTGTTGCTTCGATTGTTTTGATATCCTCCATATTATATCCTCCAATAGTTTCCTTTTGGTAACTACGGCACAATATTGTGCTTACTTTACGAATTGGCTCTACGGCGTTATTATAATACCAGCGAAAGAAAAAAGCAACCTTTCCAAACAAAATACGCTCTGGAGGTAATTATCATGAAAAAAGTCGCCCAGTTTTTGCAGGAAAACCCCGTTCAGTATCTCGCCACCGTTAGCCTGGACGGAAAGGCCAAGTGCCGCCCCTTTATGTTCAGCTTCGAGAAGGATGGTAAGCTGTGGTTCAACACCGGCAACTTCAAGGAAGTCTACAAGGAGCTGCAGGCGAATCCCTATGTTCAGATCAGCGTTTCCTCCCCCACCTATCAGTGGATTCGTCTGAGCGGCAAGGCTGTCTTTGTGGACGACAAGGCCATCAAAGAGGCTGCGCTGGAGAATCCCATTGTCAAGGGAAATTATCAGACCGCTGACAACCCGGCCTTTGAAGTGTTCTATCTGGAAGATCCCCATGGCGTGATCGCCGACTTCTCCGGCAATCCTCCTTACGAGTTCTAAGAACAACCCTCATATAAAAATCTTCGGGGCAAGGTGAAATCCCTGACCGGCAGTAACAGCCTGCGAGCGGAAACGCTGATGCGGTGAAATCCTGCAGCCGACGGTATAGTCCGGATGAAAGAAGATGTGATAAGACTTGCCCCGCAGATGCCATAAGCAATCTGCGGGGTTTCGTCTTAAATTCAAATCATATCTCACAATGAGAAATATGCATACCGCTTCCAAAATTTCTGTCCGTATGGTGCTTGACCACGGACACATCATCGAACGAGGCGATTACGAAAAGCTGATTGCTGAAAAGGGCACCTATTATCAGCTTTATACCGGCGCATTTGAGTTGGAATAAACCAAAAAGCTGCTGCAATTTTCATCACAATGCAAGATGAAAACTGCGGCAGCTTTGCTATTTTATGGCTGATGAGATGATTCATGAAATCAATATTGAATCAGTGAAAGTGGCATGATATAATTATTTTGAAACAAATGTCCAAACTGCCATTGCAGGAGCTTTTGCTCCAGCAATAGCAGAAAACGAGATTAAGTGACCCTGGAACGCAGGGAGACGGTCTGTCTGCTGGTGAAATAACATGAAACCACTTATCCATATTTACGGCGCATCCGGGTCTGGTACATCTACGCTGGGACGGTATCTGGCGCAGCGGCTGGACTTTGCCTTTCTTGACGCGGATGACTATTTCTGGCTGCCCACAGATCCGAAATTTACGAAAAAGCGTCCCATAGAACAACGTGTGCCACTCATGCAGCAGGACATTGCAAAGGCAGAAAATGGTGCCGTTGTGTCGGGCTCGCTGGTCGGCTGGGGCGATGCACTTATACCAAAGTTTACGCTGGCGGTTCGCGTTGTGACCGACACACCCACCCGGTTGGCCCGCATAAAGCAGCGCGAATATGCGCGGTTTGGCAGTCGCATACTACCGGGCGGTGACATGCACGAACACCATTTGTCTTTTTTGCAATGGGCAGCCGGGTACGATAACGGCGGCCTTGAGACGCGCAGCGCGGCCCTGCACGATACATGGCAGAAAGCGCTGTGCTGTCCGATTCTGGTCGTGGACGGCACGACGCCTTTGGACGAAACGGCAGCCCGCGTGGAGGAACTGCTATGATCTGCAAACTGACACCCGAGGAAGAAGTGCGTATGCACATCCTTTTAAAGGGCATTGCCGATGACCCCAATGCGCTGGAAATGCAAAAGTTCATCCAACACGGCAGTGTGACGACCTACGAGCATTGTATGCGGGTCACGCGCATTGCATTCTGGCTCAACATCCATCTGCGTGCCCACGCCGACGAGGCCAGCCTGGTAAAAGGTGCGTTCCTGCATGATTTTTACCTGTATGACTGGCATAATTGCAGCAATATCACGCACTGGCATGGCTTTAAGCACCCGCGCATTGCACGCTATAACGCTGAAGTTGTGTTTGCCCTGACCGACAAGGAAAAGGACATTATCCAAAGCCATATGTGGCCGCTGACCCCCACCGACATTCCCCACAGCCGCGAGGCCGCGCTGGTCTGCATGGCCGACAAGATGTCGTCGAGCTATGAGACGGTGTTGGAACGGCGTGCCAAACGAAAAAACAAATGAACCGTAGGGGCTGGGTATGCCCGGCCCTCAGCCATACCGATACAGAACGTTTGCCGTGAGGCCGCGGGCCGGAAATGTCCGGCCCCTACTGGGCGGCATAGAATATAAGGGAGGAACCATTCATGCCTGACCAATACACCCGCACCCGCGCCCAGTTGGGCACGCCCGCGCTGGACGCATTGCGCAAGGCCCATGTGGCCGTGTTCGGCATCGGCGGTGTCGGCGGCCAGGCCGTTGAGGTGCTGGCCCGCAGCGGGGTAGGGGAGCTGAGTTTGTTTGACAGCGACATCGTCGCGCTCTCCAACCTGAACCGCCAGCTGGTGGCGCTGCACTCCACGCTGGGTCAATACAAAGTGGACGCTATGGCCGCCCGCATTGCGGATATCGACCCCACCATCGTCGTACACGCCAACCGTATGTTTTATAACGCCAAAACAGCCGCCGATGTTGACCTGACGCAGTTTGATTACGTGCTGGACTGCATCGACACGGTCAGCGCCAAGCTGCTGCTGATCCGCCGTTGCAAAGAGGCTGGAGTGTCGATTCTGTGTAGCATGGGCGCAGCCAACAAGCTGGACCCGACAGCGTTCAAGGTGGCGGATATCGAGAAAACCACCGTTGACCCGCTGGCAAAGGTCATCCGCATCGAGTGCCGCAAGCGCCGCTTGGGCAAGGTCAAGGTCGTTTTTTCGGAGGAGCCGCCCCTGCCGCCGCTGGCAGATGAGACGAGCGAGACCCCGGTTGCCGCACGGCGCACCGTGCCCGCCAGCAATGCCTTTGTGCCCGCCGCCTGCGGACTGGTCTGCGGATCGGAGGTCGTCAAGGACATTCTGCGCAAGGCCGGGGTCTACCGCGGCATAAAATAATAAAAGCAAGGATAATCCAAAAAATGCCGTGCGAATGGTAGATTCCCATTCGCACGGCACTTTTTAGGTGACGTTATATTATTCTGCCAGTAATTCAGCCTCGGCAAGGGTGGGGTCAAAAGTGCCTTGTACTGCGGGGAAAGATCGTGTGTTCAGTACATATCCTTTGGGAATTGTACGCGGTGTGTAACCGGTGATGAGCTTGAAGGCCCGGTTAAAGCTGCGAATGGTGTTGAAGCCGCAGCGCGACATGACATCGGTTACCTTCAAGTCTGGCTCGGCATTGATGATCTGCACAGCTTTTTCAATCCGCACAACATTCAGATATTGCGAAAAGGTCATGCCCGCCTGGCGTTTGAAGTAGCGGGAAAAGTAAGATTCCGAAACATTCATAAACAGGGCGGCATCGTAAAAGGTAATACTGTAAAATTCGTGGTCGATGCGGTCCAGAAGCTGTTTGTAACGGGCGGTGACTTCGCTTGGCTGCTGATCGTTTGCGATAAGGGGTTCGCTGCGAAAGATGTCCGTCATCAATTCCTCAATCATGGCAATTGTGCGGACCTCAAAAAAGCGGGGCTGTTCCGAAAGCTCCTGCCGAATGGCAGTGAGCCTTTCCAGAACATTATAGTGATCCTGAAAAAGCGGCGTTGACAGCTGATAAGGATGTGTCAGCGGTTCACAGAGTTTCTCATCAAATAAGCATACCAACAGCAGACAATCAGGATCGGTATGAATGTAATGCACACACCCACTTTGGCAAAAAATGACACTCTTGGGCAGAAGAGTGTAGATTGTGTCGGCAACCATGACCTGGGCACAGCCTTCCATACAAACGATCATTTCATGCTCCATGTGCCAGTGGGATATATTCTGCAGGTTTCTGTACTTGCCGACCCACACTTTTTCACTGCCTACATAGGCGCGTTTTTCAAATTTTGCAAGCATAACAGGTTCTCACAATCCACTATGTCAATAAATGTCCATATATGGGAAAAGAATTGCTTTCATTCGGTGTTGGAATGGTATAATATTAACATAAAGATTCAAGAAAAGCAATTATTTAAATGTAAAATGCACAAATCGCAGGAGCGTGGAAATCCTGCTAGTTGTATGAATGACCTTTTTCTTCCTGGCTGCATGGTTGGTGATCGCGACACTGCCTGCACAGCGAAGAAGCAGAGAGTTAGATTGCCTGACGCAAATAGAAGAATCAAGAACACAAGGTGGTGAAAAGGTACAGAACAAAATTGTATCCATCATAGCAAGCGGTGCTTGCAGCCAAGGCACACACATTTTCAATCAAAATGGAAAGAAGGATAAACGATGACACACAGAAAACGTACTTCTATCTTATTGGTGATTTCATTCGTATTGATTTTGGTTGGCAGTTTCTTTTCTAACGCAATCAACACGGATTTTGGAAAAATTAAAACAGATCGCCTCTATCTGATGAATGACAATGGTTATACGGTAAGTGCAAGAATTTATATCCCCAAAACGGCAACGCAGGAGGCACCTGCCCCGGCCATGATTATCTGCCCCGGTGGTGACAGCCCGTCCGATTTGCTTACTCCCTGGGCCAGTGAGATTGCACGCCGTGGCTTTGTGGTAGCACTGGTGGACTATACCGGCTGTGGCGATACGGAAGTTGATAATGCTTCGCAGTATTGGACGAACCACGGTGCTATGGAGCTGGAAACAATCTACGACTATCTGGCAAATCGGCCATTCGTAGACGCAACCCAGATTGGCGTGGGCGGACATTCCATGGGTTCGCTTTACAGCTATTGCCTGTCAACCAAACGTCAGGTTTCCCTGGTCATTTCTGATGTTATTTACAGCGAGGCTATGCCCACCTACAACCTGGACTTTGTACAGATCTCCGGGCAGCATGATGAAGGTCTGCTGGCGCGCGTCAATAAGATTGATGAATTGTTTAAAGATCCGTTCCTGACAGAACTGTTCGGCACGGATGAGATCGAACCCAACAAACTGTATGGTTCGTGGGAAGACCACAATGCACGCATCTTCTATGTGGTCAACCAGACGCATGCAGATGATATGTACTGGGGTCAGTTTGTCCGCCTGGTAGTGGACTCCGCCATGAACAGTATGGAAGCACCTAATCCGCTTCCTGTAAGCAATATGATCTACGGCTGGAACTTTGTGGCGCTGTTTGTTGTGATCATTGGCATCGTTATGATGTTGTTCTGCGTGGCAGATCTGTTGCTGGATTCTGACCTGTTCTCGTCCCTGAAGCTGCCTGCCCCGCAGGTTACAGCAGGATTTGCCTTTAAGTCAAAGGGCTGGTGGATCTGCGCTGCTATTCTGGCACTGATTCCGGTACTGTTCTTCTTCCCCGGTACAGCGGTCGGCAACCAGATGGCTTCTAATAAACTGTTCCAGCTGGGTACTACCCCCAATGGCTTTCTGATCTGGAGCCTGTTCTCGGCTTGCGGCATGCTGGTATTCTTCCTTGCGTACCACTTTATGTATGGCAAAAAGAAAGGCTGCAATGTTTCCAGCTACGGCCTTGCCACAGGTAGTGATACCAAAGTACACATTGGTTATATTGTAAAATCTGCCGTCTTTGCACTGATCCTGTTTATGCTGGGATACTTTGTCCTGATGTTGATCTATCGCTATGCGGATACAGATGTTCACGGCCTCAGTGTCAGCTTCCGTCTGCTGAATGACGCCAAATGTGCAACGATGCCTTGGTATTGCCTTGGTATGCTGCCATACTTCCTGCTGGTTACGCTCGCAGGCAATACTTTACAGTTCCGCGGAGATGTCAGCAAAGGTAAGGATATGACCAAGTCGGTTATTTTGGGCGCCTGCATTGGCATGGTGGGTATGCTGCTGCTCTTCATCTTCTATGAAGTAACGCTGCGTCTGAACCGCCCGTTCTACACAGGTCATTTTGCACACTTCTACATGCTGCTCCTTTCTAATGTGCTGCTGCAGTTCTGCGTGGCTTCCGGTCTGGCAATTTTTATCCGCAGAAAGACCAACAGCATCTGGCCTGGTGTATTTATTGGTACGGCACTGGTTGCATTTGGCATGGTTAGCTCCAACAGTATTGCCATGATTATCTGATCTCTTGTGGAAGGTGTCCACGCATACAATAAAAAGAGCTGCTGAACAAAGCAATCCAAATCGATAAAGAGCGTACGCTTTAAAATGTTAGAAACAAAAGCATTAGAATATCTTCGCAAAGATGATGCGTGACAGCTCTAAGACACCGGTAAAATAAAATTAGCCTCGGTAAAGTAGGCGGGGCCGGCGAAAGCTGGTCCCGCTTTTATTTAAGGCGTGAAGCAGTGGGCTGGGCCGGTATCAGTCGATTGCAGAGCCGGACCGTGGGTTGTGCGGAAATCACAAGCCGGATAGGTGGCGGGGGCGCTGCTGAAAGAAAACGCAAAAAAATAGGGATGACCTTGGTAAGAGGCTATCCCTGTTTTTTAGCTGATGTGTAAATCGCAGCTTTGGCAACTGCTTTTTGCTGCTTTTTAACGTATCTACGATATCAGTATAAAATAAGGGCGTTTTGCATGAAAAATACCACTTTGACCCCGGCTTCTTCTTGACAAAAGCACTAAATCAAAGTAAAATTAGAACTAGGAAATAAAGAACCAGACGGCAGGTGTGTCCTGCGCGTGGTTCCTTAAAGGGTGTCGCCCACCGGGAACGCCGCTTTTTTACGATATTCAACGTCTTTTTTGACGGTTCTGTGTATATTCTGCGTGCAGGGGCATTGTGCGCCTTTTTGGCCGACCTGCCGCGTCTTTTACTGTAACAATATCATAAGTTAAGCGTCCCGCTGCGCCGCATCCTCCTAGTTAAATCAAGGAGTGAAACCGACTATGTCACCAATTTTGACCGTGGTGCTGGTCCTTGTTGCTGCTGTTGCTGCTGGGGCGCTTGGTTTTTACCTCGGCGGCGAGAACCGCAAGCGTACTGCCGAAGCCAAGATCGGCAGCGCCGAAGAGGAAGCCAAACGCATCGTAAACGATGCCATCAAGACTGCCGAGCAGAAGCGCAAGGAAACCATCATCGAAGCGAAGGACGAAGCCTTCAAACTCAAGAGCGACGCCGACAAGGAAATCAAGGATCGCCGCGCCGAAATTTCCCGCCAGGAGCGCCGCATCGACCAGAAAGAGGAAGCCCTTGACAAGCGCACCACCCAGATGGAACGCAAAGAAGAGGACCTCAAGCGCCGCAGCGAGACGGTGGAAGCCCGCTTAGACGAACTGGAACAGCTGAAACTGCGCCAGACCGAAAAGCTGGAAACCATCGCGGCTATGTCCAAAGAGGACGCCCGCGCCGTGCTGCTGAAGCAGGTGGACGACGAGCTGACCCACGAAAAGGCTATGAAGATCAGCGCCTACCAGGCTAACATGAAGGACGAGTGCGACAACCTCGCCCGTGAGCTGGTTGGCCAGGCCATTGCCCGCTGCGCGGCTGACGCCACCAGCGAGGCCACCGTCAGCGTTGTGCCGCTGCCCAGCGACGAGATGAAGGGCCGCATCATTGGCCGCGAGGGCCGCAACATCCGTGCCCTGGAGACCGCCACCGGCTGTGACCTCATCATTGACGACACGCCGGAGGCTATCACGCTGTCCAGCTTTGACCAGACCCGCCGCGAGGTCGCCCGCATGGCGCTGGAACGCCTGATTGCTGATGGCCGTATCCACCCGGCCCGCATCGAGGAGACTGTCGACAAGTGCCGCCGCGAACTGGAAATTCAGATGAAGCGCGAGGGCGACAAAGCCGTTATGGAGTTGGGTATTCACAGCCTGCATCCCGACCTGGTCAAGCTCATTGGCCGTTTGAAGTACCGCACCAGCTTCGGCCAGAATGTGCTGAGCCATTCTCTGGAAGTGGCCTGGCTGGCTGGCTTGATGGCCGGCGAGCTGGGTGTCAATGTCCAGCTGGCCCGCCGTGCCGGTTTGCTGCATGATATCGGCAAGGCGCTCGACCACGAGATTGAGGGCAGTCACGTCCAGATCGGCGTCGACATCTGCAAGAAGTACCGCGAAAACCCGCAGGTCATCCACGCCATCGAGGCCCACCATGGCGATGTGGAGCCGAAAACCACACTGGCGTTTATCATTATGGCCGCCGACGCGATTTCCGCCGCCCGCCCGGGTGCCCGCCGCGAGAACATGGAGAGCTACATCAAGCGTCTGGAAACGCTGGAAGCCCTCTGCAACGGCTTCGAGGGTGTCGAAAGCTCCTACGCCGTCCAGGCTGGCCGCGAGGTGCGCATCCTTGTTCAGCCCGACAAGGTCAGCGACGACGAGGTCATTCTGCTGGCCCGCAATGTCGCAAAGAAGATCGAGAACGAGCTGGATTACCCCGGCCAGATCAAGGTCAGCGTCATCCGCGAGAGCCGCGCCACCGAGTACGCAAAATAAGTTTGCCAATAGAAAAAGGCAACCCACATCGGGTTGCCTTTTTTGTATAAAGATAAGAAAAACGGGTACCAGAGTGATACTATCAATACTTAGCATTTCAGTTCAGGTAACTTTTCCGGTTATAAGTAACATGAGTCTATCTCTTCTAAAGAACGAATCTTTATCCATGGTGGGCAGGTTTTTGTAGTCATTATTGATTTGAACAGAATCTCCGAGAAGATAGTGCTCGTAACAAGGAGCTTCATCAACACTAAGTGCAATATATTCTTGTGTCTCGGCAAAATATATTCCGACATATCCTTTACCATCATAGTAAAGGATAAAAGCGACTTTACCGCTTGGAGAAATATAGGCACCAAAATGGCCGTTCCCTCCTTCTTGCAGTGACGGAACCTCGGACATTTTGACAATTTCTTGGTATCTGGTTACAGTTTCTGTGGACCCATTAGGTGACTTTGTTTTGGTAGCTAAAAAAGTACTATCTACATGAGTTGTTTCCTTTATTATATCAGATTTACCATACAGTTCACTCATTTCCGTCTGGATTGCGGTATGCAACATCCTTGTCTCGGCAATGACCTGACTTTTCTTCGCCTTATCAATATACCCCGTCAGCGCAGGCACCAGCAATGCTGCCAGGATGGCCAAAATGACCAACACCACGATCAATTCCACCAACGTGAAACCTCGTTTTTTCTTTATTTTTACCATAAATCGTACTTCCTTCGGTACATAATAAGACTTATTATATCGTGTAAAATCAGAAAAGTCAACGGTTTCAATAATAAGCCGTTCCGTTCAAAAAACGTCCCTGCAGCAAAGAGCAGGGACGTTTTAAATTCATTCCGTTATTACAGATGCAGCACTCTGTCCTTGATCTCTGCCGTCCGGCCCTGGTTCCAGAACTGGGTGCCGATATAGCCGCAGGTGCGGCGGGCAACGTTCAGCTTGTTCTGGTCGCGGTTGTGGCACTTGGGGCACTCCCAGACCAGCTTGCCGTCCTCTGGCACAATCTGAATTTCACCGTCGTAGCCGCAGACCTGGCAGTAGTCGCTCTTGGTGTTCAGTTCGGCATACATGATGTTCTCGTAGATGAACTGCATGACCTTGATGACGGCTTCGAGGTTATCCTGCATATTGGGTACTTCCACGTAGCTGATGGCACCGCCCGGGGACAGCTTCTGGAACTCGCTCTCGAATTTCAGCTTGGTGAAGGCGTCGATCTGCTCGGTGACGTGGACGTGGTAGGAATTTGTGATATAGTTGCGGTCAGTGATGCCCGGCACCACGCCGAAACGCTTCTGCAGGCACTTGGCGAACTTGTAGGTCGTGGATTCCAGCGGTGTGCCGTACAGGCTGAAATCAATATTGTGCTGGTTCTTCCACTTGGCGCAGGCGTCGTTCATATGCTGCATCACGTTCAGCGCAAAGGGCTTAGCGGCGGGGTCGGTGTGGCTCTTGCCGGTCATATACTTGCAGCACTCATACAGGCCCGCATAGCCCAGGCTGATGGTGGAATAGCCGCCGTAGAGCAGCTTGTCGATGGGCTCGCCCTTCTTCAGGCGGGCCAGTGCGCCGTACTGCCACAGGATGGGCGCGGCGTCGCTCAGGGTGCCTTTCAGGCGGTTATGGCGGCACATCAGGGCCTTGTGGCACAGCTCCAGGCGCTCGTCAAACAGCTGCCAGAACTTATCAAAATCGCCGCCGCTGGACAGAGCCACATCCACCAGGTTGATGGTGACAACGCCCTGATTGAAGCGGCCGTAATACTTGGGCTTGCCGTTCTCGTCGATGTACGGCGTCAGGAAGCTGCGGCAACCCATGCAGGTGAAGCAGTGGCCTTCGCCGTTGGCATCGACCTTGTATTCCAGCATCTTCTTCTCGCTGATATAGTCGGGCACCATGCGCTTGGCAGTGCACTTGGCGGCGAGTTTGGTCAGGTAGTAGTAGGGCTGGCCCTCGTAAATATTGTCGTCCTCCAGGACGTAAATCAGCTTAGGGAAGGCAGGGGTGATCCAGACACCGGCTTCGTTCTTGACACCCTGGTAGCGCTGGCGCAGCATTTCCTCAATGACGATGGCCAAGTCAGACTTGAGACGCTGGTTGTCACCGGCCTCGTTCAGGTACATAAACACCGTGATGAACGGTGCCTGGCCGTTGGTGGTCATCAGGGTGACGACCTGGTACTGGATGGTCTGCACGCCGCGCTTGATTTCCTCGCGCAGGCGCTTCTCGACGATCTCGGAGATTTTTTCCTCGCCGGGATCAATGCCCAGGTCCTTCATCTCGGCCTCGACATCGCGGCGGATCTTCTTGCGGCTGACATCGACGAAGGGGGCCAGATGAGTCAGGCTGATGCTCTGGCCGCCGTACTGGCTGGACGCAACTTGCGCGATGATCTGCGTGGCAATGTTGCAAGCGGTGGAGAAGGAGTGCGGCTTCTCAATCAAAGTGCCGGAAATGACCGTGCCGTTCTGCAGCATATCGTCCAGGTTGACGAGGTCGCAGTTGTGCATATGCTGGGCATAGTAGTCGGCATCGTGGAAGTGGATGATGCCTTCCTCGTGCGCCTTGACGATCTCCGGGGGAAGCAGCATACGCATCGTCAGATCCTTGCTGACCTCACCGGCCATATAGTCGCGCTGGACGCTGTTGACGGTGGGATTCTTGTTGGAATTCTCCTGCTTGACTTCCTCGTTGTTGCACTCGATCAGGGACAGAATCTTGTCGTCCGTGGTGTTGTGGGTGCGTTTGAGGCTCTGCACATAGCGGTAGGTGATATACTTACGGGCCACCTCATACGCGCCGGTGGCCATGATAGCGTCCTCGACGATATCCTGAATCTCTTCCACGTTCATGGCGTGGCCGCGGGCATAGCAGACCTCCTGCACATGGTCGCTGATCTCGATGATCTGCTGCTTCGTCAAGCGCTGGGCCTCGGGCACGACCTTATTCGCCTTCGTGATGGCCGAAATGATTTTGGTGATGTCAAAGACAGCCTCGCTGCCGTTGCGCTTGATGATCTTCATGGTGACTCCTCTTTTTATAATAGAATAAACAGATGCGGAACGTGGCAATACGAACTGTATAAAACACGTATCTGTTGCCGAGCTGTACAAAGCCCGTTTTGCGAGCAAGACTATAATACCGCAACCAGAGGGAAAAGTCAATGGATGAAACCACTAGATATTGTGTTATATGATATTCAAAGAACAAAATATTCCGTTTTCGTCGCCTCAACGTGCAAAAAGGATACTGCCAAAAATGAGGCAGAATTTTTAGTGATTTTGAGCGGTTCTACACAAAATGTCGCTGTATCGCACAAAACGCGCCATTGCATTTTGTTTTCACGGTTGCATTATGTCGGTAAAGCTGGTATACTAGGTAAGGTTTTGGGGTGTGCCCCAAGCCCTTACACAAGATATGGGGATGCCCCACAGGAGAACTGCCATGAACTACGCCACCATCAAATATTGTGATATTGCCAACGGGGAAGGGGTGCGCACCAGCCTGTTTGTCTCGGGCTGCCGCCGCCATTGCCCAAACTGTTTCAACGCAGTGGCGTGGGATTTCAACTATGGCGCGCCCTTTACCGACGCGGTGAAGGAGCAAATCATCGAGAGCCTGGCCCCCGGCTACATCAACGGTCTGTCGCTGCTGGGCGGTGAGCCGCTGGAGCCGGAAAACCAGCGTGCGCTGCTGCCCTTTATCAAAGAGGTAAAGGCCCGCTGCCCGGGTAAGACCATCTGGTGCTACACCGGCAATAATCTCGAACACGAGGTATGGCAGCCCGGCTGCGGCCGCTGCGAAGTCACGGACGAGTTCCTGCAATATATAGATGTGCTGGTGGACGGCGAATTTGTGCAGGACAAGTATGATATCAGCCTGCGGTTCCGCGGTTCGAGCAACCAGCGCATCATTGACATGAACAAGACCCGCGCGGCGGGAAAGATCGTCCTTTGGCAGGACGACCCGATTTTTGCGGATCACAAGATGTAACGGAGGCGGATGCGGGCGGATATGGAGTCCGCTCCTGCGAACCGCAAGGCCGGGGTGCAGGGGCCGCACATATGCGGCCCGCAGCCCTGCGGTAAGAAACCGTCTGCCTTCCACGCGAGGGCCGGGCATGCCCGGCCCCTACACCTCTGCCATATTTCAAAAATAGGAGCAATAATCATCTACTATGTCCACCCCCGCTAAATGCAAATCCATGACCGAAGGGCCATTGGCCAAACAAATTCTGCTGGTCAGTCTGCCGCTGGCCCTGTCTAACCTTTTACAAATTCTGTTCAACCTGTCCGACGTTGCCGTTGTGGGCCGCTTTGCAGGCTCCACGGCGCTGGGCGCAGTCGGCTCCACGGCAACGTTCGTCACGCTGTTCACCGGCTTTCTTATCGGCCTCAGCAACGGTATCAATGTACTGGTGGCGCGGTTTTACGGTGCCAGGCACCCCAAGGACGTCAGCAAGACCGTCCATTCGGCGCTGCTGGTCAGCCTGGCGGCGGGTGTGCTGCTGCTGTTTATCGGTCTGGTCGGCTCGCCCGCGCTGCTGCGGCTGCTGAATACCAAAGAGGACCTGCTCCCCGGTGCCATTTTGTACCTGCGCGTCTACTTTTTGGGTATGCCCGCGCTGGCGCTCTATAACTTCGGCAACGCTGTGTTCAGCGCCATCGGCGATACCAAGAAACCGCTGATCTATCTTTCCATCGCAGGTGCGCTGAATATTGTGCTGAACCTGTTCTTCGTCATCGTCTGCAAGCTCGATGTCGCGGGTGTGGCGCTGGCCAGCACGATTGCCCAGTGCGTCTCGGCGGGGCTGATCCTGCACGCGCTGACAAAAGTCCGGGACTGCTATGCGCTGTACTTTCACAAGATAAAATTGGACATTCCAACGACAAAACGTATTTTGCTGCTGGGGATTCCGGCAGGCTTCCAGAACGCGGTTTTCGCTATCGCCAACCTGTTTATCCAGGCGGGCGTCAACTCCTTCGACTCGCTGATGGTCAAGGGCAACTCGGCCGCCGCCAACGCGGATGCCCTGATTTATGACGCTATGGCGGCGTTTTACATGGCCTGCGCCAGCTTTATGAGCCAGAACTACGGTGCGGGCAAGCTGGACCGCGTAAAGAAAAGCTACTTCATCGCGCTGGCCTACTCCTTTGGGCTGGGCGCGGTGCTGGGCGGTGGGCTGCTGGTGTTCGGCCGCCAGTTCCTTGCGCTGTTCACCACCGAGAGTGTCGTCATCGACGCAGGCATGAAGCGCATCCTGGTCATGGGCTGGGCCTACTGCACCTCGGCTTTCATGGACTGCACGATTGCCGCCTCCCGCGGGCTGGGCCGGACCATCGGCCCCACCGTTATCGTTATTCTGGGGTCCTGCGTATTCCGCGTGGCGTGGGTCTACACGATCTTCGCCCACTTCCACACGATTCCCTCGCTGTACCTGCTGTATCCCTGCTCCTGGGCGCTGACTGCCGCCGCAGAGATCGCCTATTTTGTCTTTGCCTACCGCCAGTCCGTCCAGTGCTTGCAGCAGCGCGACGCCCTGGCGCGCCTGTAAGGGGAGGGGAGAGGTATGGACACCAAAGCCAGCATTTCCGCCGCGCCAAAAGAACTGACCGACCGCCAACTCGTCAACACGCCCATCGGCCCGGTCTGCATGAGCCGCACCGAGTACGAGCTGTACCGGGCAGAACAGGAACTGCGCAAAGCCAAGGAAACGCAGCATTTATAACACGTCAGGCCCCCGGGCGCTGCTGCCTGCCAGCACGCCAGGGGGCCTTGTTTTTCAGTATATAGAAGCACCCCGCCCGCACATCACGAAAAACGTGACGTGCGGGCGGGGTGTTATGCTATGATTTTAAGCGCAGTCGCTCAAATTACAGCTGGGGGCCGGCAGAGACCAGAGCCTTGCCGTGCTCGTTGCCTTCGTACTTGGCGAAGTTCTTGATGAAGCGGCCAGCCAGATCCAGAGCCTTGGTCTCCCACTCGGAAGCATCCTTGTAGGTGTCGCGAGGATCGAGGATGGCGGGATCGACACCGGGCAGCTCGGTGGGAACCTCAAAGTCGAAGTGCGGGATCTTCTTGGTGGGGGCCTCGTTGATAGCGCCGCTCAGGATCGCGTCGATGATGCCGCGGGTATCCTTGATGGAGATGCGCTTGCCGGTGCCGTTCCAGCCGGTGTTGACCAGGTAAGCCTTAGCGCCGGACTTCTGCATCTTCTTGACCAGTTCCTCAGCGTACTTGGTGGGATGCAGCTCCAGGAAGGCCTGGCCGAAGCAGGCGGAGAAGGTCGGGGTGGGCTCGGTGATGCCGCGCTCGGTGCCGGCCAGCTTGGCGGTGAAGCCGGACAGGAAGTAGTACTGGGTCTGCTCGGGGGTCAGGATGCTGACCGGGGGCAGAACGCCGAACGCATCAGCAGACAGGAAGATGACGTTCTTGGCGGCAGGGGCAGAAGAGATCGGGCGAACGATGTTCTGGATGTGGTTGATGGGGTAGGACACACGGGTGTTCTCGGTGACGGACTTGTCAGCGAAGTCGATCTTGCCCTCGCCGTCAACGGTAACGTTCTCCAGCAGAGCGTTGCGCTTGATGGCGTTGTAGATATCAGGCTCAGAGTCCTTATCCAGGTTGATGACCTTAGCGTAGCAGCCGCCCTCGAAGTTAAAGACGCCGTTGTCGTCCCAGCCGTGCTCGTCGTCGCCGATCAGCAGGCGCTTCGGGTCGGTGGACAGGGTGGTCTTGCCGGTGCCGGACAGACCGAAGAAGATGGCAGTGTTCTTGCCCTCCTTATCGGTGTTGGCAGAGCAGTGCATGGAGGCCATGCCCTTCAGCGGCAGGAAGTAGTTCATCATAGAGAACATACCCTTCTTCATCTCGCCGCCGTACCAGGTGTTGATGATGACCTGCTCTTTGCTGGTGATGTTGAAGGCAACGCAGGTCTCGCTGTTCAGGCCCAGCTCCTTGTAGTTCTCGACCTTAGCCTTGGAGGCGTTGTAAACAACGAAGTCAGGCTCGAAGTTGGCCAGCTCCTCGGCGGTGGGCTTGATGAACATATTGGTGACAAAGTGTGCCTGCCAGGCCACTTCCACGATGAAGCGGATCGCCATGCGGGTATCCTTGTTTGCGCCGCAGAAAGCATCCACGACGAACAGGCGCTTGTTGCACAGCTCCTTCTTGGCAATGTCCTTAACGGCAGACCAGGTGGCCTCGGTCATGGGATGGTTGTCGTTCTTGTACTCGTCGCTGGTCCACCAAACGGTGTTCTTGGAGTTTTCGTCAACAACGATGTACTTGTCCTTGGGGGAACGGCCGGTGTAAACGCCGGTCATAACGTTGACAGCGCCCAGCTCAGTGACCTGGCCCTTCTCATAGCCGGTCAGCTCGGGTTTGGTCTCTTCCTCGAACAGCATCTCGTAAGAGGGGTTATGCACGATCTCGGTCGTGCCGGTAATGCCATACTTAGTCAAATCCAGATTTGCCATGTTTACATATACCTCTTTCTCTATACTTTTGGCTGAATGGGGCAACAGGGGTCTAAGTCAGCCTCCTAGTGCCCCATCCTGACATTTATTATACAAAGATTTTGCCGCAAAAGCAAGGCCAAATTCTTTCAAAGATTGTGACATTATTGTAAAATAGTTTGAATTTTAAAAAATACACGTTGTAGGGCGGCGTCCCCGAAGCCCGCGGACTGTGCCGGGCGAGCGGAGCGAAGGGGAGGAGGGGCTTTTGCATCCCCTTTACCGCCGCTTTCCCCCAAAAATTCCCCTTTTTGTAAAAAATCCACAAGAATATTTATGTATATTCTGTGAAATTGCGAATAGCCTACCCCCCCCGGGTGGTAAAATATGGGTATTCGTTGAAACTGCATTTGACAGTTTTGAAAAAATTGGGAGGAATTTAAATGAAAGACAACCGAACATCGGTCAAGCGCAGCCTGCTTGTCAGCGCCATTGCCCTGACGCTGACCGCTGCGCTGCTGATTGGCACAACGTTTGCGTGGTTTACGAGCACGGCGCAGACGAGTGTGAGCGAAATTCAAGCGGGTAAACTAGAAGTTCAAATTGTTGATGCAAATAATGCGAATACAAAACTTGACACATTGTCGTGGCAAAAAAGCGCTGATGCGGCCCAAAATGAAGCAGTGTTGTGGGAGCCGAATGTAACCTATAAAACCCAACCGTTCAAAGTCAAGAGTGCTGGCAACTTAGCTTTGAAGTACAAACTTGCATTGAGCTCACCGACTGGCGATTCAGTTTTGCTGAATAATATTGAGTTCTCAATTGTTGATGAAAATAATACTGCGGTTTCTATTGACACCTTTGAAGGACAACTTACGAATACCGAGAACCTCTCTGGTACCTTTGTGTTGCAAGGTCATATGAAGAAAGAGGCCAAGAACGATTGCCAGGGCAAGACACTTAATAATATCAACATTACCGTTACCGCAACGCAGGATACTGTTGAGAACGACAGCATCGGCAACACCAATGATAAAGATGCTGAATATCCTATTTCAGTTACAACGGGAGACGAACTGCAGGCCGTTGTGAGCAATGCAAAAACTCCTGTCAATATCGTGCTGGCGAACAACATTACGACCAACAACTTCGTCATCCCTGCGGATAAGGATGTAACCCTGGATTTGAATGGTCGCACTGTAACGAATGATGCATCGCATACCATTCTGAATCAAGGCCATCTTACTCTGACAGATTCAAGCGCAGATAAAAGCGGTCAAATCATCTCCTGCAAGGCCGACACTGCAGCACTTCGCAACGGAGATAATGCAGTCTGTGTAGTCGAGAGCGGAACAATTTCTCGTGACGGGGCCAATGGAAATACATGGCACACTGTGGAAAACTTTGGTACCATGACCTTCAACGGCGGTAAAGTGATTGCTGATGACGGTAAATCATTTGCTATTGTCAACGGTTGGAATTATATAGATCCCGGCGAACAAAAAGCTACCATGACGATCAATAACATCGAAATGAAGGCCGGTCCAAACGGTTTTAAAAACTGCGCTGGTGGCACTCTGACAATGAACGATGGCACATTACATTGTACCGGTTACTGGGGATTGTCCAATGACTCAACCGGTGTTGCAACGATTAACGGCGGCAAAATCATTTCTGACAAATACATTGCCATTTCCGACGGCGGTGCAAAGATGGAGATCAACGGTGGTACATTTACCGGCCCTCAGGGAAGCCTTTATGTGCAGGATTATGCGCAGGATACAGTCGTAAAAGGCGGTAGCTATCAGAATGAGACAGTGGATTTTATGCAGCGTTGTTGTCCTAAAGGCTATACAGCTAAGCTTCAAGGCGGTATGGTTGTCGTAAGCAAGGATTGATTATTGTATAAGTCCAAACCCCTTTCCAAGTCCTCTCACTCCTCGGAGTGAGAGGCAATCAAAGGGCATAGGCGAGGGCATATGTCTTTAGATTGCTATGATGCAAACGCGGAAAGTCTGCGTTTGCATTTACATCCTGATTTGCTTTTCTCATCTTATCCTTTCTAAATTTGCCGTCCCCTCCCCGGAGGGGCGGCAAGCAAGGGGCGCAAACTGTATCGTTTACGCCCTTTGCTTGCTGTAAATTACAACCTTAAAAGGATGCTTTTTATGTCAAATCCCAATCGCAAGACCCTGTTGCGGGCGCTCTGCCTGACGGCGGCGGGTTCGGCGCTGTTTGCATCGCTGTATGTGGGCAGTACGTCGGCCTATTTCACCAGCACCGCCACCGTGCAGGTCGCCGATATCCGGGCCACGGACACTTGGCCCAATAACGCCGGACGATCTGACGACCCCGAGGCGGACGCCCCCATATTCCTCGACGAGGAAACCATAGCCCCCGACACCCTGTTGGCCGCCACGCCGTCCCCCACGGCAGAACCGACTGCCACGCCGGAACCTACGCCCACGGCTACGCCGGAACCTACCGCCGAGCCGACACCTACCCCGGCAGCCACCGCCGAACCGACACCGGAACCGACGGCTGAACCTACCCCGGAACCCACCGTGACCCCCGAGGCCACCGCCGCGCCCGAAACCAAACCCGCACAAAGTGGAGAAACCACCCAGGCTGATCCGGTTGCCTTTGCCGCACCCGCCCGCACAGCCCACCGCGCCCCGCAAAAGCAGGCCACGCTGGAGCTGTACCGCGGCAATGCCAGTGCGGCACAGGCCTTCGCCCTGCCCAATATGCTGCCCGGCGACACTGCCGAGAAAGAGTTCACCGTCAACGTCTCCCACCGGGGCAAGGTGACGCTCTACTTCTCCGCCGGGCCGGACGATGTTACCGCGCCCCTTGCGGGCGGCTTGCAGCTGACTGTGACCTGCAACAACACCCAGCTGTACAGCGGCACCTTTGCCGATGTGCCCGCCGTTTTGCCGGTGGATGTGCCCGGCACAGCCGCCGATACCACCGACGCCATGACCTACCGCGTCACCGTCGCCCTGCCGACCAGCGCGGGCAACGAGTACCAGGATCTGACCATGACCGCCGATTTGAATTGGTGGGTGGACGAGCTTGCGCCTGCGCCGGGCACGGACCCGGCAGCGTCTGACAGCACCGCCACGTCGGGCGGCGCCACCGGGCAGCTGACCGGCAAACCCGGTTTTGTAAAAGTGCTGACCGCAATGCCCCAGACCTCCGACAGCTTCCCGCTGGCGGTCGTGGTGGTCATTATGGCCGTTTCTGCCATTGCACTGGCCGCACTGGTCATTGCCAAGCGAAAGGGGGATGACCATGAACGCAAGTGATCCCCGCGCTTACCGCCGCGCCGCGCTGCTGACGCTGCTGCTGGCCGCCGTGCTGGCGGTCGTGACCTGCGCTGTGGGCCTGACCCGGGTGCAGGTGCCCCAAAACCGCTTTACCACCGGTACCGTCGCCATTGACCTGAACGGCGGCAAGCCGATTTTGACCGAGGATGAATATTTGTTTGAGCCGGGCATGACGGTCAACAAAGATTTCACCCTGTCCAACACCGGCACGGCGGATGTGTACTATAAGCTCTATTTCCGCGACGTGAGCGGCGAGTTGGCCGATGTGCTGGAAGTGACGCTGACCGACGGCAGCGACGTTTTGTACACCGGCACGCTGGCCGGGCTGACCCGCAGCACCGCCGCCACGGCCCCCGCTGTGCTGGCCGTGGGCCAGGCCAGGACCCTGCAAGCGTCGTTCCACTGCCCGGAAAACACCGGAAACGCCGCCCAGCAGACCCGCATGAGCTTTGTGCTGTGCGCCGACGCTGTGCAGACCAAGAACAACCCGACCGGACTTTTTGATTGATAACACGAGGAATCTTTATGAAAAAAGCGGCGGACAAATTTGTCCGTATCTTTGCAGCAGTGCTGGCGGTTTTATCCGTCAGCATTTTGCTGTTTACTTTGGTATCCACCTTGTTTTTGAACCGCACGGATAAAGAGTGGTTCGGCTACAAGGCGTTCATCGTCCTGTCCGATTCGATGTCGGCAACGGATTTCAGCGCGGGCGATTTGGTTTTTGTGCGCCATGTGGACCCCAGCACCCTGCAGCCGGGGGATATCATTGCTTTTACCAGCCGCAACGACAGCAACTACGGCGATACCGTCACCCACAAGATACGCGCCCTGACCACCACTGCCGACGGCGCGCCGGGGTTTACCACCTACGGCACGACCACCGACACCGACGATGAAGCCGTTGTGCCGTACAGCGATGTGATTGGCCGGTATGCCGGGCATCTGCCGAAGGTGGGACTGTTCTTTAACTTTTTGAAAACGACGCCCGGGTATCTGCTGTGTATCTTTTTGCCCTTTGCCCTGCTGATCCTCTCGCAGGCGGTGCAGACGGTGCGGCTGTTCAGGGCCTACCGCCGCGAACGGGCCGGGGCCGGGGACAGCGATGCCTTTGCCCTGCCGGAGCCGCAGAGCGGGGCCGAGATCGCCGCACGGCTGGCGGCGGGGGAAGATGTCACCCTGCAGGCCGACACCGCCTTTACCGACGCCGACGGCCATTGCATAGACTGTGTGATCGCCCCCGGCAAGGCCGCCGCCCTGCACCTGAACGGCCACCGCCTGAAAGGCACGATACAGCTGGCCGACGGTGCGGCCCTGACAGTACATGGCAAAGGCATGATACAGGCTACCGCCCGCAGCCACAGCCGCGCAGGCTGCCCCATTTACGCCCGCGGGCAGGGCTGCCGCGTGGACCTGTACGGCGGCCGCTATCTGGGCGGCGCCGGATCCTGTGCCGTCTGTGCGGCGGCGGGGCAGGTGGTTTTGCACGGCGGCCTGTACGCCGTAAAGGGCGACAGCGCCGACCACCTGCTGTACAGCGTAGGGGATGGGGCCATCACCGTAGAGGGCGGGCGGTTTGTCGGGTTTGACCCTGCGGCCTGCCTTGCGCCCGGCAGAACCACGGCGGCGCAGGAAACGGACAAGGGCATTTTGTACGTAGTGAAAGAACTATAAAAAGCGAGGGACGCGCCGCAATAGGCGCGTCCCTCGCTTTCGTATGAATTATGTAGGAATGATTTACGCATCCGAACGCGAATAGGCATTCTTCATGCCGCTGCTCAGCTCAAACAGCACCTTGTTCAGCGCGTCGGTCGTCTCGGCCTTGGCCATGGCGGCAATCTCCTCGTTGGCCTTTTCGCGCAGGGCGGCGCGGGCGGCGGGGTCAGCCTCGGCGCGCTGGGCGTCGTCGTACCGGTTGATGAAGCCGTTGGACTTTGCGCCGACGCTCAGGGTGTAGCGCTCGATGTGGAACACCGACTTTGCGTAGGACGCATCGGCCATGGCGGCCAGCAGGCGGCTGGCCCAGTAGAAGTTGTCTGTGGAGACATCGCCGGTCGTGTTGGATAGGTACTCCGGCGTCGTGTCCACGTTGGCGTAGAAGGGCAGCATCGTGTTGAAGGCGTTGGACGCAAAGGCCAGCCACTCCACGGCGCGGAAATCCTCCGGCACGTCGGGGCGCATCTGCAAAAGCGCCATAAAGTCGTTGCGGTTCACGCCGATGGGGCGGTAGATGCCCTTCTCGGCGGCTGCGGCGGCGTAGGGATCGTAGGGCGTGCCTTGATAATGGGACGACAGCACGTACTTTACATCCTCGGGCGTGATTTTCTTCTCGGGCACCATGCACCAGGGCAAATCGTCGGAGCGCGGCGTAAAGTCGGCGTCGGGGCCGTCCCATACGAAGGTGTTGGGATTGAAATACCGCAGCATATACCACGCGCGGGGCGTGTTGTAGACGTGGTCGGCATCGTCGTGGCTTCCGAAGGTATCCCGCGGGTTCAGCGCACCGTCCTGGGACAGGTCGAGGTGATACTTTTTGATAAAGTCACGCAGATCAGCCGAGCACATGAAGTCCTTCTGCTCACCCAAAGCGTCGTCCAGGTCCAGCATGTCCAGGCCCAGCTGGTTCGGCATGACGACATAGACATCGTCGGGTACGCGGCGGGCCATCCAGTGGTGGCCGCCGATGGTCTCCAGCCACCAAATCTCGTCCACATCCTGGAAGGCAATGCCGTTCATCTCATAGGTGCCGTACTGTTCCAGCAGGCTGCCCAGGCGGCGGGCACCCTCGCGGGCGGTGCGCACGTAGGGCAGCACAAGGTAGACGATATCTTCCTCGCCGATGCCGCCCTTGACCAGCGGGTCAGCGCCCAGCACGCGCGGGTTGGAGGTGATGGTCTCGGTCGCGGTCATGCCGACGTTGGCGGCGTTCACACCGCTGGCCGCCCACAGGCCCTTGCCCTCCACGGCGTTGGGCACGGCAGTCATCCGCAGGCCGTCGCCGGGCAGGGGGATCTCGACGCCCGAAATCACGGATTTGTAGACAGCCGGGTAGTCCTGCGGCTGAAACACGGTAAATTTTTTCGCGGTAAAATGGCCGGAGCCGGAATCGTCGTTGCGGGCGATCATCGTGGAGCCGTCATACGACGCATTTTTGCCGACCAGAATGGTAGTGCAAGCCATGTTTGAACATCTCCTTATGTATTATATAACCCTATTATAAACCTGTTTTCCCAAATTTCAATCACAATTCCTGTGCCACGCCCTGGGGGATAACGCCGGTCTGGTAGGCCTCCACCAAGGCGGTCAAATCGCGGATGAGCGCCTGCTTGCGGCCGCCCTCGTCGGTATCGCGCACCAGGATACGCTGCGGTGCGGTGTAGATGTACTCGCTCTTGGACGTGATATCCTCGTCCTCGTGGATGGCCTTGTCAGTGTTTTCAAACGGCTGGTGGGTGCGAAGAATCAACCCGCGGGAATTGTAGACCAGTGTGTAGCCCGCAATGCCGGTGCGCTGGTGGTAGGCGCGGCAGAAGCCGCCGTCGATGATGATGAGCCGCCCGCCGCCCTTGATGGGGCTTTCGCCTTCAATAGCGCGGACCGGCACATGGCCGTTGACGATATGGCTGCCCTCGCCTTCCAGGCCAAATTCGCGCAAAATATGTTCGGCGGTGCGCGGGTTGGCAATGTGCTTGTAGTAGGGGTCCTTTACCTCAACGTGGGTGGCGGGGTCGGCAATGTACAGCCGTTCAAACGTCGTCATGGCGCTGCGGCCAAACAACGGCGATTTTGCCCCGCACCACAGATACCACAAAAAGTCCTGCCCGGCCAGCCGCGCAGGGCTGCCCTGCGGCGCACTGTAACCCTGGCGAGCGCGGCGGTCGCAGTAGTCGAACAGCGCCTTGCCGCTGCGGGCAACGCCCTCAAAGGTGATAGCCGCAAACGCGCCGTTTTCGGTCATGGGCACAGCACCATGGTAGAGCAGATTGCCGTTGCACATTTTATAAAATGCGCCGTGAGCGTACAAAAATTGCACATGGCGCTGCAGACGCTCGCTCTCGGCAAAGCTGCGCACCAGCCCGGCAATGACCTTGCCCTCGTCGGCGGTCAGCGCGGTGGGGTGCGCCGGATCCACGGTGGGAAAGTCACAGTCCAGCAGGGGATAGGTTGTGCCAAAATAATCCACTGTGCCCGCGTCAAAGTCGATGCGATTTAAGAAGTCGCGGCCCTGCAAATCAAAATCCGGGTTGCGGGCAATGACCTGGGCTTCGAGCTTGAGCATCATGACGGTCACGGCTTTGTGCATCCGCGCGGCGGCGGTCAAATCGCCCGCAGCGGTGCGCGGGTCTGCGTGGGGCAGCCAGCGCGACACATCGGAATCAGCGTAGGTATGCTGGGCAAAGCGCTCGAGCTGCCGCAGGCTGATACCGTAGCCGCCCTCGAGGGTGTCGAGATTGTTGTAAGCCAGTGTCGTTTTCAGCACCGTCATGATGCAGAGCGGACTGCCCGCCGCCGCGCCCATCCAGACGACATCGTGGTTGCCCCACTGGATATCCACCTGGTGGTGTGCCATCAGGCTGTCCAGAATGCGGTCAGGGCGCGGGCCGCGGTCGAACAGGTCGCCCACGATGTGCAGGCGGTCAACGGCCAGCCGCTTGATGACCTCGCAGAAGCGAACAATATAGGCGTCTGCGCGGTCGTAGCGGATGATGCTCTCGATGATTTCGCCGTAATACTGGTCCTTATCGTGATCCTCAAAGTGGGCGTGAAGCAGTTCGTCGAGGATGTAGCCGCAATTCTGGGGCAGGCAGCGGCGCACATGGTCGCGGGTGTGCTTGCTGGACACGAACCGGCACAGATCGATGAGCCGCAGCAGTGTCAGCCGATACCAGGCGTGCAGGTCTTTTTGACGGGCTTTCAGCTCGGGTAATTTTTGATTGGGATAATAGACCAATGTTGCCAGCTCGGCGCGTTCGTCGGCGGGGACGCCGGGGCCTAACACCGTGTCGATTTTTTCCCGGATGACGCCCGACGCGCTGTTTAAAATATGTACAAACGCTTCATGCTCGCCGTGCAGGTCGCTCATAAAATGCTCGGTGCCCTTGGGCAGACGCAGCAGTGCCTCAATGCGGATGATCTCGCTGGCCGCGGCGGCCACAGTCTGGTATTTCTGGGAAAGCAGGCGTAGATAGCGCAGATGCTCGTCGGAATATGGCACGGGCAGGACCTCCCTGTACTTTTATTTCATCTATATGGAATTATAACACACTTTTGGGCAAAACAAAAGGGCCGCAGCCCTAAGAATTTAGGGTTGCGGCCCGGAAGAGTATGCCTTGCCTTGTAGGAGTCGATGCTCACATCCGCCGCTACGGCGTCCCGGAAGATGAGCGATTACTCGATCTCAATCAACGTCTGCTTCGGCTCCAATTTCTTGGCGTCGGCCTTGGGCAGGTGCAGGCTCAGGATGCCGTTCTCAAATTTGGCACTGATATCCTTGGGCTCCAGCTCCTTGCCGACGTAGAAGCTGCGGGCACAACTGCCGGTGGCACGCTCCTGACGAATGTAACGGCCCTCGTTGTCCTTCTCGTCCAGCTCCTCATTGCGCTGGGCGCTGATGGTCAGATAGCCGTTGTCAAGGTCGAGCTTGACATCCTCCTTCTTGAAGCCGGGCAGATCGACAAACACATCGTAACTGTCCTTGTTCTCGCGGACGTCGGTCTTCATCACATTGGCGGCGCGTTTGCCAAACATACTGCGGGGTTCGGCAGCGCGCATTGCGCGGTCAAAATCATGCGCCCAGGCATCGCTGAACAAATCATCCATCAAACCATCATTGAACATATACGGAACCATCATCATAAGTCATTCCTCCAATTTTCATCGGCTGAACGTAGACTGTGCGTACAGTTGACTTTTGAATTAAGCTTTGCTGTTTCTTTGGGGTTCTGGTTCTTTCGTCCCTGTTCCCCTTGGAACGCCTCTATAATAGCACGGTGAATTAGCACTGTCAATAGTAGAGTGCTAATGTTTACAAGTTGTGTAATGATTGTTCATAAAATATGTAATAAGTTTTGAAATGCAGCGATAATACGTGATTTTGCGTAGTGATCAATATGCGCAGCCCCTGCACAAGTATGTACATACCATATAAAACAAGAACATACCCGCCAACCTTGCCAAATTTTCGTCTGTTTTTTTGTGCGGTTTGCGGATTGACACTTTTTGAATGCAACGGTATCCTTGAACTGCGCGCAACTATCATGCGCAACATTTTCAGCAAGGGAGGGAACGTGCGCACCATGGCGAATAACACTACACCCATGAAAATTGCAGAGATCGCAGACGCGCTCGGAATCTCGAAAACCACGGTATCACGTGCGCTTTCCGGCAAAGGACGCGTGGGGGAGGAGACCCGCGCCCGGGTGTTTGCCTACGCCGGGCTGACCGGGCGCGAGGTCGCGCCGCCCCATCCGGTGACACAGGGCGCAACACATAATCTGTCACTCGTCATCCCGAAACACTTCATCCGCCTGGATTTGCCCTTCCTGCGCAAATGTATGGGCGGCATCTGCACCATGGCTGCGCAGCGCGGGTATGACCTGCTGCTCTGCTATGTCAGCGAGACCGACACCGACCAGCTGGAACGCCAGCTGGCAAGCCATAAAGTTGATGGCGTCATTCTTTCCCGCACCATGTCGGATGACCCCTGCATCGACTTGTTGAAGCAGTACGGTGTGCCTTTTGTGGCCATCGGCCGCATCGACGACCCGGAGATTCCCCAGGCCGACAACGACCAGCTCGGTGCGGCGTGTGAAATGACCCGCGTGCTGCTGCAGCTGGGCACCCGGCGCATCGCCTACCTGGGCGGCAGCGGCACTTATACCGTCAACGCTGACCGGCTGCGTGGCTATCTGCGAGGCCTGGCCGAGTTCGGTGTGCAGGCCGACCAATCGCTGATCCGCACGGGATTGGAGAGCAACGAACAGCGCACCGACGCGCTGGAAGCTGTGCTGGAGCGCCGCCCCGACTGCCTGCTCTGCTGTGACGACCGGCTGGCCTTTGATGTTGTGCGGGAACTGCGGGCACGGCATATCCATGTGCCCCAGGACATCCGCGTGGCAAGCCTGTATGATAGTGAATTGCTCGTAGACATAACACCTTCTATCTCTGCAGTGCAGTTTGACGCCGAGCGCATCGGCTCCACTGCCTGCCGGATGCTGCTGGACATTCTGGCCGGGAAGGACGTGCTGAAGCGCCAGCTGCAAGGGTATCAGGTCATTTTACGGGATTCGACAAAGTGAATAGCGTTTATCATGCCGCCCCGGAGGAATGCCTTCCGGGGTGGTTTTGCTATTCTGGCGGTGTCATGGTTTCCGGCTCTGCGCAACTTCCTATTTTATGACATCATCGAATCAAATTACAAAATAGTTACAGCAACGTCAAATTGCTGTACAAAGCAGGGAAAATTTGTCTAAAATAGCCGTGCGCAGCCCAGAAGTTGCGCAAGTTGCGCGTATTTTTCGTCGAATAAGCCGTTTTCAGTGGCAAAACCGCCAAAAACGCACTGCGAAACACGTATAATCTGCACATTGACACCAAGCGGAAAATCCTGTATTCTAAAAAACGTAAGGCGGATGCGCAAACTAGTTGCGCAGCGCCGCCCAAGTTGTTCGTCAAAGAATATTTTTTTAAAGAAGGAGAACACACTATGAAAAAGCAAATCAGCCTGGCTCTGGCCGGTGTAATGGCTTTGTCCCTCGCCGCTTGCGGCGGCTCTGCCAGCACCGCCACCTCCACTTCCGAAGCAGCTTCCACTGCTGAGCCCACCGAGGCTTCCAGCGCAGCTTCCACCGAGGCCGCTGCTGCCGGCGATGTCCTCGATCAGGCCGCTGCCGCTGCCTTCGCTCAGGACGTTACCTTGACCATGTGGGGCGCTGAAGAGGATCAGGATCTGCTGCGTGAGATCAGCGACAAGTTCATCGAGAAGTACGGCAACTACGGCGGCAAGATCACCATCAATCTGGGAACTCAGTCCGAGTCCACGGCCAAGGATACCGTCCTGACCGACCCCACCGCCGCTGCTGATGTTTATGCTTTTGCCGATGACCAGCTGAACGAGTTGGTCAAGGCCGGCGCTCTGCAGGAAGTGCAGCTGAACGCTGACGACGTCAAGAGCCGCAACACTCCCGCGTCTGTCGATGCTGCCACGGTCGATGGCAAGATCTATGCTTACCCCCTGACCGCTGACAACGGCTACTTCATGTTCTACGACAAGAGCTTCTTCACCGAGGACGACGTCAAGAGCCTTGACACGATGATGGACAAGGCAGCCGCCGCAGGCAAGAAAGTCTCTATGGACGTTGCGAACGGCTGGTACCTGTACAGCTTCTATGCTGGCGCTGGCCTGAACCTGAGCCTGGCTGATGACGGCGTGAATACCGTCTGCAACTGGAATGAGGCCCCGGGCGCTGACGTTACCCAGGCTGTCATCGACATCTGCAAGAACCCCGGTTTCATCGCTCTGAAGGACGAGGAGTTCACCGGTAAGCTGAAGGACGGCACTTTGGTTGCTGGCGTCAACGGCACCTGGCGTGCAAACGACGCTGCTGAAGTTTGGGGCGAAAACTACGCCGCCTGCAAGCTGCCTACCTACACGCTGAACGGTGAGCAGGTCCAGATGGCCTCCTTCTCCGGCTACAAACTGATCGGTGTCAACCCCCACAGCGCTAACGTCGGTGCTGCTATGCTGCTGGCCGACTTCGTTACCAACGAAGAGAACGAGGGACTGCGCTTCCAGGAGCGCGCACAGGGCCCCTCCAACATCAACGCTCTGGCAGCCGCTTCTTCTCCGGCTCTGACCGCTGTTGTTGCCCAGTCCGAGTACGCTAACCTGCAGCGCGTTGGCGGCAACTTCTGGGCTTCCGCTGAGACCCTCGGTTCCATCTGCGTCAACGGCAACCCCGATGGCAAGGACACCCAGACTTTGGTCGATGACGCTGTTGCCGGTATCACCGCTCCTGTCACCCAGTAATCTCTGCTTCTACCTATAATAATAAAGAAATGATCTGATAAGACAGCCCGCTTGTGATAGAAAACACTTGATGCAAGCGGGCTGTTTTATCCGTATGATTTATGAAGATCGTGTGAACGAAAGGGGACTTCGCTGTGGCGAAAACTGCAACGCGAGCCATGCCGGGCGAGAAGAACTTCTTCCAGACTTTTGGGGAAGCCTTTGCAAAAGGCGATATCTTTACCAAAGTTTCTCTCCTGGTATGGGGCCTTGGCTATATCGGTCACGGCCAGCTGATGAAAGCGCTCCTTGTCACCCTCGTGGAGGGCCTGGGGCTTTACTTCCTGGCATTTTACGGTGCGCCGAACCTTGCTAAATTCGGCACGCTGGGCACTGTCAAAATGGAGATGGTGTTCGACGTTGCGACGATGAAAAACGTCGTAAACAATTACGATAACTCCTTCGAGATCCTGCTGATGAGCATGATTTCCTTCGTGGTCATTGCCGCGCTGATCGCGGCCGCCATGATGGTGGTTACCTCCAACTACCAGCTGCAAAAAATCCGCGCAGCGGGCAAAAAGACTAACAGCTTCTTACAGGACATCAACGTCTACCTGAATGAAAAGTTCTATGTCACGCTGCTGACCCTGCCTGTGCTGGGCGTTGTGGTATTTACCATCGTGCCGCTGTTCATCCTGATTGCGGTCGCGTTCACGAACTATGACCAGCAGCATATGCCCCCGAACGACCTGTTCACCTGGGTGGGCCTGACCAACTTCTTCACGCTGTTTGGCAGCGGTATGACCTCGACCTTCGGCTACTCCTTCGCCAAGGTGTTGACCTGGACGCTGGTCTGGGCGTTCTTTGCCACCTTTACCACCTTCTTCGGCGGTATCCTGATGGCCATGTTCATCAATGACCAAAAGACCAAATGCCCGAAGTTCTGGCGTACCCTGTTCATGGTGACCATCGCCGTGCCTCAGTTCGTTACGCTGCTTCTGGTACGCAACTTCTTCTCCAACAACGGCATCTTCAACACAATGATGGCCAACGCCGGTGTCACGGACTTTCTGCATAACATCGGCCTGGTGGATAAGGGCCTGTCCTACATCCCGTTCCTGACCCAGCCGGGCTGGGCTATGTTCACTATCATCATGATCAATATCTGGATCGGCGTGCCGTACCAGATGCTGATCGCCACGGGTGTGTTAATGAACATTCCCGCCGACATGATCGAGGCCGCCCGCATCGACGGTGCGAACCCGGTTCAGATGTTCTTCCGCATCAAGCTGCCCTACCTGCTCAGCGTGCAGGGACCGTCGCTCGTCACGGACTTTGTCAGGAACGTCAACAACTTCAACGTTATTTACCTGCTGACCCAGGATGTGTTTGTCACGAACAACCAGCAGCTGGCCCAGTCCAACGCCAAGGAGATCGACCTGCTGGTTACCTGGCTGTTCCGCTTGACGCAAGAATATTACAACTACAAGATGGCCGCTGTGCTGGGCATCATGGTGTTTATCGTCTGCGCAGTGTTCACCGTTGTGTGCTTCCACTTTATCAATAAGAAGGAGGCGACGTTCTCTTGAGTACCACTACCATCAACGATGCCGCCGTGCAGAAGCAGCTCAGACAGGGCCGCGTCAAGAAAACAATTTTCTCCATCATCCGCCATCTTATCCTGGCGCTGCTGGCCTTTATCTGGCTGGTGCCCATTGCCTGGCTGCTGCTGACCTCGTTCTCCACCGATAAGGGCATCAACTTTACCCGCTTTGTGCCGGAAGGCTTTACCCTGTGGAACTACATCAGCATTATGACAGAGCCGGACTCCGTTGCACAGTTCCCGCGCTGGTTCATGAACACCCTGGTCGTGGCCTGCTTTAACTGCGTGATCTCCACCTGTTTTGTGCTGATGGTGGCTTACGCCATAAGCTGCTGCCGCTTCAAGGGCCGCAGGCTGCTGCAAAACCTGTCCGTCACGGTCAACCTGTTCCCGGGCGTTCTGGCCATGATTGCAGTTTACTTCGTCTTGAAGTACATGAACCTGACGAATTCCTACGCGGGCCTGATCATGGTCTATGCCGGTTCCTCCGGTTTGGGCTACCTGATCTGCAAGGGCTTCTTCGACACGGTTCCGGTTTCCCTGCGTGAGGCCGCCAAGCTGGACGGCGCTTCGGAAGCGCGCATCTTCTTCCAGATCGTTATCCCGATGTCCCGCCCGATTTTGGTGTACACCATTATCAACTCCTTCCTGATGCCCTGGACCGACTTTGTTATGGCAAAGATGATCCTGAACTCCGGTGTCAGCACGGACTGGACGGTTGCCATCGGCCTGTACAACATGCTGCAAAAGGCTCTGATCAACAACTACTTCTCCCGTTTCTGCGCGGGCGGTGTGCTGGTCGCCATCCCCATTTCCATCCTCTTTGTCATCATGCAGAAATTCTACGTCGAGGGTATCACCTCCGGCGCGGCAAAGGGCTGATAGTTTATCACAACAACGCTGCCTCGCAAGGGGCAGCGCTTTTGTGGGTGAAGGGCAGATTTAACGCAGTGGCCGGATATGCCGGCCCCTACAAGGCACTTTATTTTAAAGTAAAGAGGTTCACCATGAAAACGATCACCAAAGCCCCCATCCTGTTCCGCGGTGGGGACTATAACCCCGACCAGTGGCTTGACCGGCCCGATATCCTGGAAAAGGACGTCGAACTGATGAAAAGAGCCGGCATGAACACCGCCACCCTCGGCGTGTTCGCCTGGGCCAAGTACGAGCCGCAGGAGGGTGAGTATGACTTTACCTGGCTGCGCGAGACGATGGACCGCCTGTACGCGGCGGGCATCTACACCGAGCTTGCCACCCCCTGCGGCGCTAAGCCCAACTGGATGGCGAAAAAATATCCCGAGATCCTGCGCGTGCAGGCCAACGGCGTGACCGACCACCAGGGTATGCGCCACAATGCCTGCCCCAGCAGCCCCATCTACCGCGAGAAGGTCCACACCATCATTGAAAAGCTCGTCGAGGCCGTCGGCGACCACCCCGGGCTGATTCTGTGGCACATCTCCAATGAACTGGGCGGCGACTGCTACTGCCCCCGCTGCCAGGCCCGCTTCCGCGATTGGCTGCGCGACAAGTACAAGACCATCGACGCGCTGAACCACGCCTGGTGGACCGGCTTCTGGAGCCACCACTACAACGATTTTGACGAGATCGAGCCGCCATTTGAGAACGGCGAACAGAGCCTGCTGGGCCTGAAACTGGATTGGCGGCGCTTCACCACCTGGAACATGACCGACTATGTCCACAGCGAGACCGAGCTGCTGCACAAACTGACCCCGAATGTGCCCATCACCACCAACCTGATGGAGTATTTCCCCGGGTTGGACTACCACTATTTGCAGAAAGAACTGGATTTCGTCTGCTGGGACAGCTACCCCCACTGGGGCCGCCCCGACCGCAGCATCACGACGACCTTTGCCATGACTGCGTTTGACCACGCGCTGATTCGCGGCTGCAAGCGGGACGTACCTTTCTTCACGATGGAGAGCACGCCCAGTCTCGTCAACTGGCACGAGTATAACAAGCTCAAGCGTCCCGGCGTCAACCGTTTGCAGGGCTTGCAGACCGTGGCCTGCGGCGGCGACGGCGTACAGTACTTTCAGTGGCGCAAGGGCCGCGGCGGCACCGAGCAGTGGCACGGCGCGGTAGTGGACCACGATGGCCGCGACGATACCCGTGTGTTCAAGGATGTGACCGAGACGAACGCCGCGCTGAACGCGCTGACGCCGGTTATCGGCAGCCTGCCCCGCGCCGAGGCCGCGCTGATTTTTGACTGGGACAGCCGCTGGGCGCTGGAAGATGCCTGGGGTATGCAGATCCAGCAGAAGAACCTGCGCGAGACCGTCTGCGCCCTGCATGAACAGCTGGGACGCTGCGGCGTCGATGCCGATGTCATCGGCGTCGAGGAATCTCTCGACCGCTACAAAGTCGTCGTGCTGCCGATGCTCTACATGGTCAAGCCCGGCTTCGGTGAGAAGATTCGTCAGTTTGTGGCAAACGGCGGCACGGTTATCGGCACCTACCTGTTGGGCTATGTCAATGATTCTACGCTGGCCTGGCTGGGCGGCTTCCCCGGCGATGGCCTGCGGGAGGTGTTCGGCGTGACCGCCACCGAGCTGGACACCCTCTACCCCGGCGAACGCAACACCGTCGTCTTCCCGGACGGCAGCAAGGCCGCCATCCAGGACTATTGCGAGCTGCTGGAAACGGCGGACAACACCGATGTGCTGGCAACCTACGGCGAGGACTTCTACAAGGGTTACGCCGTGGCGACCCACCACGCCTTCGGCAAGGGCCACGCCTACTACGTTGCGGCCCGCATGGATGCCGACGGCAACGCGAAGGTGTTCCGCGCCGCCATGGCGCAGGCAGGCTGCACGATGCAGACCCTGCCCGATGGCGTTGAGTACCACTGCCGCGAGGACGAGCGCGCGGTGTATCACTTCTACCTGAACACGACCGAAACGGACAAGACCGTGGCTGTGCCCACCGGGGCCGACCTGCTGACCGGCAAAACCGTCAGCGGGGAAGTGACCCTGGGCCGCTATGGTGCCTGCGCGGTGGAAGTTGTAAAGTAAAATAAAAATGACCATCCAGCGTATTTGCTGGATGGTCATTTTTTATACAATATCGCACTCGATCGGCGTTTCAAACAACCGCATTACTTCCGCGCGGTCGTCGGTCTGCCCCAGCGCCCACATCAATTTCACGGCGACGGCCTCGGGGGTCATGTCGCGGGCCTCCAATACGCCGGGCAGCTCGCCCACGGCGCGGCCCACCTCGTAAACGGCAAGGTCACAGCCCTCGTGGGGGACCTGCGTTGTAAACACAGCCAGCCGCCCGCTCTCGCACCAGCGGCGCAGCTCGGCAAACATGGCGCCATGTTCTCCGCCCGGCAGGCCGCCGACGCCGAAACTCTCCAACACCAGCGCCCGATAATGCGGGGCCAGCATCGGAATGATATCAGCCCGCATCCCCGGCACAAGGCGCAGCACAAAAACGGCGGGGTCGAGCTTTTCATAGAACCGCACCGGCGGCAGCGCAGCCGGACGGCGCAGGAAAAGGACAAGCCGCGTGTCGCGAAAAACCGCCGTCTCCGGGTAGTCGATGCTGGAAAACGCGTTGAAGCTGCGGGTGCGGGTCTTGCGGGCGCGGGTGCCCAGAATGACCTTGTTGTCAAACACCAGCTGCACGCCCCACGCACTGTCACTGACCGCGTAGACAAAGGCGCGGTACAGGTTGTTGCGGGCGTCCGTGTCGCGGTTGTAGATGGACTTTTGGCTGCCCGTCAGTACAACCGGCTTGGCGCTGTTCTGTACCATGTAGCTCAGCGCGGCGGCGGTGTAGGCCATTGTGTCCGTGCCGTGGGCAATGACAAAACCGTCGTAGGCATCATAATTTTCTTTGATGCAGTGTACAATACTCTGCCACTGCGCGGGGCCTACGTTCGTTGAGTCCAGGTTGAACACCTGTACGGCATCCACAGCACACAGGTCGGCCAGCTCCGGCACACAGGCCAGCAGCTCCTCCGACGTGATGGCCGGGGCCAGCCCGCCCGCCGCCGTGGGGCGGCTTGCAATCGTCCCGCCGGTGGCGAGGAGTAGGATTTTTTTCATAGGGGTACCTCATTCTTTCCACATCAAATGCCGCTCGGCTACGACCTGGGCGTCCAATGTCCGCGACCCAGCGGTGAAGCGCACGGTCACGCGGTGGCCGCTCACGCTCTCTACCGTGCCGGGGCCGAATACCGCGTGCCGCACGTGGGCACCAACGGTCGTGATGCTCTCTACATCCACCGGCGGCAGGGGTGCCCGCGCGGCGGGCGGGACAGGGCGGCAGCCTGCGGGTTCCACATCGGGGCGCTTGCGGTGCCCGGGCAGGGCTGCCAACACTTCCTCCACAAAGGCCGAGCGCTCGGCCACGCAGTCAAACAGCACCAGCTGCTGCCGGGCACGGGTCATGGCGACGTAGAACAGCCGCCGGTCCTCCTCGTACTGCTGGGTCTCGCCAGGGGTGCGGCAGGCAAGTTCCGGCTTGGCCGGAAGGATGCCGTCCAGCACATCCAACAAAATCACCCGGTCGTATTCCAGCCCCTTGGCGGAGTGTATCGTGGATAAAATAAACCTGCACCCGGGCGGAGTAATATGATCCTGCACGATGCCGCGCAGAATTTCCAGCCGCTTTAACAGGTGGGCAGGGCTGTCCTCCTGGGCACCCAGCATTTCCAGCACAGCCAATTTCGTGCGGTCCATGCCCTTTTTGTCCAGGTATTTACCGTAGCCCAGTTCGTCGGCCACAAACCGCACGGCGTCGTCCGCTGCCATCCTGGGCAGGCGGGCCAGGCCGTGGGCCACATCGGCCATGGCGGCGCGGATGCGCGGGCGGATGCTGTCCTCGTTCAGCAGGGCTGTCCAGCAGCCTTGGCTGTACTGCCGCGCCTGGTTGCAGGCGTACAGCGCCTGCGCCTTTGTGACCGGCACACCAAATTTGTAGTAGCAACGCAGAAAAACATCTGCGTCGGCGGGGCGGGCGGCCAGCGCAAAGATATCCGCCACATCCCGCACGATTTTGTTGGAGAAAAACGTGGGGTCGATGTTTTTGCAGCCATAGGGCACGCCCCGGCGCTCGCACAGGTCAATGATGGGCAGGGCGCTCTCGTGGTTGCGGAACAGCACGGCGGTTTCCGTTTCGCAGTTCTGCGCCGTCTCAAACAAAAACGGCAGCTGATCGGCACGGCGGCGCACCGTGACGATCTGCAGCGGTTCGCCTGCGCCCTGCGTGGGCTGTATCGTTTTGGGGCGGCGATAACGATTGCGGGCCACAAAGCGGTTGGCCGCGTCCAGAATCGGTTCCCGTGAGCGGTAGTTTTCCTCCATCAGCAAGATTTGTGCGCCGGGGTAAGTCTTTTCAAAGTCCATCAGCGCCTGGGGGTAGGCAGCGCGGAAGCCGTAAATACTCTGATCCTCGTCGCCCACCATAAAGATGTTGCCGCTTTCCTGCGCCAGCACGCGGATAATCTCATGCTGCACCTTGGAGGTATCCTGGGATTCATCCACGCAGAAATATTGATACCGCTCCCGGAACGCCTTCGCCACAGCGGGCGCACCGCGCAGGATTTGCAGCGCAAAGCATAGCTGGTCGTCGTAGTCCATCCTGTGCCCGGCTTTCAGCGCCCGCTGGTAGCCGCGGTATAACTCGGGTAAGTTGTCGATGTCGGTTTCCAGCGCGTCCAGTTCGTCGTCGGTCAGGCACATATTTTTAATGTAGGTGATGGCTGTGCGCAGATCCTTCAGCGTGCTCTCGGTGGGGTATTCGTGGTTCGTCTCCTGCCAAAGGCGTGTAAGCAGTGGTGCGGTGTCGTTCTCGTTTTGGATCAGGTCGGGCGGCGTTCGGTTGTACATACGGCTGTACAGCGCGATAATGCGCGCTGCCACGCCGTTTATCGTGCGGAATTCCAGCTGCCCGGCCAGCGCATCCCCAAACCGCGCGGCGAAGCGGGCACGCATTTCCCGCGTGGCAGCCACGGTGTAGGTCATTGTCAAAATCGACTGCGGCGGGATGCCGCAGACCAGCGTCATGTATCCCAGCCGGGTGATCAACACCGTGGTCTTGCCGCTGCCCGGCACGGCCAGCAGCAGCACCGGACCGTGTACGGCCTCCACCGCCGCCCGCTGCTGCGGGTTCAGCGCCGCCATATGGGCGGATGCAAATTCGGGTTTGTCCATGGCGGCTCCTTTCGGCAAATAGTAAATAATTTTCGCATGGCGGCGTGTATTGTAGGGGGGCGGCGTCCTCGACGCCCTGCGGAGGCGTCCGGCCCCTGCACGGATGTTGAAATTATATCATATTTCCCCAGTAAAAGCAAAACTCCCCCGCCAAACGGCAGGGGAGAAGGATGTTCAAATCACGCGCGGTTCAGCGCAATATCGTTGATGACCTCACCGGCGTTGTATCCTCTCTCAACCGTAAAGCTGCGGGTTCGGCAAAGTTGAGAGCCGGATCTGCCCGGCTCCTACAACGGCATAGCGCATATACCTACTGAGCTTGTATGATTATAAACGCCGCATCCCGTGCTGTCAAGCCTGTAAAACTGTCAAAACCTGCCGCGTTTCGACCGCGGTATTTTGGCACCCCTATGTATTGGATAAACCGGCGGGCTGTGGTACAATATGTAAGCAACAGACAACTTGCGTGTAAAAGGGAAACATCATGAAGCAAAATAAATTAAAACTGCGCTGCACCGAAGATTACGCGGTGCTCTATTGGGATAAACCCGCCGCTGCGCCCAAAGGGGCGGAATATACCGTCTCGCTGAACGGCGAGGTCATCGGCCGCACGGATAAAACACATTTCACCATCGAGGGCCTGCCTTACGGCAGCACTTACCGGCTGGAAGTTGCCAGCGGCAGCTATTGCGTCGGGGTCGAGACGCTGCAATTCGGCAAAGAAAAGCGCCGCGTCAACGTAACGGCTGCGCCCTATTTCTGCAAGGGCGACGGCAAAACGCTGAACACCGACAACTTGCAGCGGGCCATCAACGACTGCCGCGCCGATGACATCCTGTATTTTCCGGCGGGTGACTACCTGACCGGGGCGCTGCAACTGCACAGCGATTTGGAGATTTACCTTTCCAAGGGGGCTGTTTTGCAGGGCACGGCCAACATCAACGACTATTCGCCCCGCATCCCCAGCCGCTTTGAAGGAATGGAGATGCGCTGCTATTCCAGCCTGCTCAACGCCGGGCGGCTTGACCATACGAAAGGCTCGGGCTGCCATAACATCATCGTGCGCGGCAAGGGCACCATCTGCGGCGGCGGGCAGGTGTTGGCAAAGAAAATTATCGAGGACGAGCGCGCCCGCATCAAGAGCTTTTTGGACGATAACGAGGAACTTGTCAAAAGCTGCGAGAACGACGACACGATTCCCGGCCGTGTGCGCCCGCGCTTAGTAAACCTGAGCAACTGCGAGAATGTCTGGTTCAGCGGTATTACGTTCAAAAACAGTCCGGCGTGGACTTTCCACATGGTCTACTGTGATAATATCCAGACCGACCACTGCGTTTTTGAATCCGAGGGCGTCTGGAACGGCGACGGCTGGGACCCGGATTCCTCGACAAACTGCACGCTGTTCGCCAGCGAGTTCCATACCGGCGACGACGCAGTTGCCATCAAGAGCGGCAAAAACCCCGAGGGAAGCGAAATCGGCCGTCCCTGCGCCCACATCAAGGTGTTTGACTGCCGCATCGGGTACGGCCACGGCATCTGCATCGGCAGCGAGATGAGCGGCGGTGTGGAGGATGTGCAGATTTGGGACTGCGACTTTGCCAACTCGCTGTACGGCATTGAGATCAAGGCCACACCCAAGCGCGGCGGCTATGTGCGCGGCGTGACCGTGCGCGATTGCACCGCCCCGCGGGTAATTTTGCACAGCGTATCCTACAATGGCGACGGCGAATCCGCCCCCGAGCCGCCGAAGTTCAGCCATTGCTGGTTTGAGGGGCTGACCCTGACCGGCCGCACGCTGGATCATGACCACATCTGGCAGGACGCCGCGCCCATCGAGATTGTCGGGTTCGACTGCCATGGCGGGGAGATCGAGGATATTACGTTTAAGGATATCACAATCACGGAGGAGAGCGCAGAACTGAAGCTGGGGCTGTGCAGCGGGGTGACGATGAATAACGTTTCCTGTAAGAAAGCATAAAAGTCTCCCTTTGACAATGGAGGCTTATTCCCAATTTGTAAACAAATCTTAAACCTTCCCTACACCCCCTTGCATAGCGATGCAAGGGGGTGTAGTATTATCACGGCGCAATTATTAACACATGATAATTATTAACAGGAGGTGTGTAATGTCTACCCCAGAAACACCCAATCTGCACGGTGTGTTCCGGTTCGTCGCGCGGCTGCATACCTTGTCCAAGCGCGGTATGCGTGCGGCCCTGGCCAATGAGCCAAAATGCCGGTACGGAATGCTCCAACATCTGTATAACCTCATCGAGCAGTACGGCTATGACGGCGCAATTTATGTTTCGGACATTGCGCGGTATATGCACCAGCCGATGCCCGCCGTCTCCCGCGGGCTGCGTGCCATGGAGCAGGACGGCCACATTACCCGCGAGACAGACCCTGGCGACCGCCGAAAAACGCTGGTGCGCATCACCCCGGAAGGGGAGCGCGCCCGCAGCGCAAACGAGCAGGCCATGAACGCCTATTTTGCCCGCATCATGGCACGGCTGACCCCCGAGGAACTGGCCCAGGCCAACGCCGTAAAGGATGCACTGCTGGCCGCCATCGAGGCCGAAAATGAATCGATGACACAACCAACCCGGAAAGGAGAACCCCCGCATGACCAAGATATTTAAACAGCTGGGGCGGCACTGGGCGGCGTGCCTCGCCGTCGTGGCGCTGCTCGTCGTGCAGGCCTATTGTGATTTGAGCCTGCCCGACTACACCAGCAAAATCGTGGACACCGGCATCCAGCAGGGCGGCATTGAAAGCCCTGTGCCCGAGACTGTCCGCGACACGACCCTGCAAGCCCTGGAGCTGCTGATGACCGAGGACGATGCCGCCCTGGCCGAACAGTGGTACAGTGCCCCCGATGCCGACGGTGTGCGTACCCTCTCTCACGATGCCACCGCTGCAATGTCGGAACTGGAAAACGCGTTTGCCACCCCCGATGTCGTGCTGTATATGGCCGCTGCCCAGAACGCTGCGACCGCCGCCGGCACGACCGACACCGTGACGCCAACCAGCTATGACCTGGACGCCGTCGCGACCCAGTTTGCCGCCATGGCCCAGGCCCCCGGTGCGCGGGAAATGCTGCAAGCCCAGCTGGCCGACGCCGCCGCGCCGCAGGATGATTCCGCGGCAGACAACTTATCCAGCCAGGCTATGCTGCTGGTAGCACTGGAATACGACGCCCAGGGCATTGCCCATGATGTACAGATGTCCTATCTGCTGCGCACCGGCGGCCAGATGCTGGCCCTGACGCTGCTGATGGTGGCCGTGGCGATCGCCGTCGGTTTCATCGCGTCCCGCGTTTCCGCCGCCATTGGCCGTGACCTGCGCCGGGATGTGTTCAAGACCGTCGTCGGTTACTCCAACGCCGAAATCGAGAAGTTCTCCACCGCATCGCTGATTACCCGCACCACCAACGATATCCAGCAGGTGCAGTTTACCTGTGTGATTTTGCTGCGTATGGTAGCCTACGCGCCCATTTTGGGCATCGGCGGCATCCTGCACGTTGCCAGCGGCAACACCGGCCTTGAATGGATCATCTTTGTGGCGGTGGCCGCGCTGCTCGTGCTTATCACGGTGTTGATGAACGTAGCCATGCCGAAATTCAAGCAGATGCAGACCCTTGTGGACCGGCTGAACCTTGTCAGCCGCGAGATTCTGACCGGCATCATGCCCATCCGCGCTTTCAGCCGCGAGAAATTTGAGGAGGAGCGCTTCGACAAGGCCAACACGGACCTGATGAAAACGCAGCTCTTCACCAACCGCACAATGGTCGCCATGATGCCGTTTATGACCCTTATCATGAACGGGACCAGTCTGCTCATCGTCTGGTTTGGCGGCAAGGCCATGGACCTGGGCAATATGCAGGTGGGTGAGATGATTGCTTTCATCACCTACACCATGCAGATCGTTATGTCGTTCCTGATGCTCTCGATGGTCGCCGTCATGCTGCCCCGCGCGGGTGTGGCCGCAGACCGCATCGACGAGGTCATCAAGACCCCCGCTGCCATCCACGACCCGGCCGCGCCGAAAGCCCTGCCCGAGGTCGGCACCAAGGGCGTTGTGGCCTTTAACGATGTCAGCTTCCGCTATCCCGGCTCTGACGAGGACGCGCTGGAGCATATCAGCTTTACTGCCAAACCCGGGCAGACGACGGCCATCATCGGCTCCACCGGCTGCGGCAAATCGACGCTGCTCAACCTCATCCCGCGTTTTTACGACGTCAGCGAAGGCAGTGTGACGATCGACGGCGTCGATGTGCGCGATATGAGCCAGGCGCAGCTGCACGACCAACTGGGCTACGTGCCGCAGAAAGGCGTGTTGTTTAGCGGCACCATTGATTCCAACCTGAAATTTGGCGGCGACCACATCACCGACGCCGACGTGCGCGGGGCTGCTGAGATTGCCCAGGCAGCCGAATTTATTTCGGCCAAGCCCGAGGGCTACAACGCCCCGATTGCCCAAGGCGGCAGCAATGTCTCCGGCGGGCAGAAACAGCGGTTGTCCATCGCCCGCGCAATTGCCAAGCACCCGCAGATTTACCTGTTTGACGACAGTTTCTCGGCGCTGGACTACAAAACCGACGTGGCGCTGCGTCGTGCGCTGAAAGCCCAGACCGACAACGCTACCGTCATCATCGTGGCGCAGCGCATTTCCACCGTGCTGCACGCGAACCAGATCTTGGTGCTGGATGAGGGCCGCATCGTCGGCAAGGGCACACACGCCCAGCTGATGGAATCCTGCCCAGAGTACCAGGAGATTGCCCGCAGCCAGTTAAGCCAGAAGGAACTCAATTTGCAGAAGGAGGGTGAGTGATATGCCAAGACCCGGACGCATGACGACCGAGCGCGCCAAGGACTTTAAGGGCACGCTGCGGCAGCTGCTTTCCGCGTTGAGCAAGTATAAGCTGTCGCTCATCGTGGTCGTTATCTTCGCCGTTCTGTCAACGATTTTCAACATTGCAGGGCCGAAAATCCTTGCCAAAGCCACCACGGCGCTGGCCACCGGCTGGATTGCCAAGCTGCGCGGCGTGGGCGGCATAGACTTTGCCTATATTGGGAAAGTGCTGCTGTTTTTGGCGGGAATGTACCTGCTTTCCGCGGCATTCAGCTTTATCCAGGGCTGGCTCATGAGCGGTCTGTCCCAGAAGGTCTGCTATGATTTCCGCGACCAGATCAGCAAAAAAATCAACCGCCTGCCGCTGGCCTACTTTGAAAAGCGCACCGTCGGCGAGGTACTGTCCCGCATCACCAACGATGTGGACACGCTGGGCCAAAGCCTGAACCAGAGCGTGACCCAGCTCATTACCAGCGTCACGACGATGATTGGCGTGCTGATCATGATGCTCTCCATCAGCCCAAAGATGACGCTGATTGCGCTGCTGATCCTGCCGGTGTCGCTGGCGTTGGTGCTGCTGGTCGTCAAATTCAGTCAAAAATACTTCAAGGCGCAGCAGGCAACGCTGGGCGTTGTCAACGGCCAGGTCGAGGAAGTCTACGCCGGCCACAACGTTATCAAGGCGTTCAACCGTGAGGACGCTGTGCTGGCAGACTTCAACGCCGCCAATGACAAACTGTATGAATCCGCGTGGAAATCCCAGTTTTTGTCCGGCCTGATGCAGCCCATCATGAACTTTGTGGGCAACCTGGGGTATGTGGCGGTCGCCATCGTCGGCAGCATTTTTGCGGCGGCGGGCAGCATCACCATCGGCGATATCCAGGCGTTCATCCAGTATGTCAAGAACTTCACCCAGCCCATCCAACAGCTGGCGCAGGTGTCGAATATGCTGCAAAGCATGGCTGCCGCAGCCGAGCGCGTCTTTGAATTTTTGAACGAAGAAGAGGAGAACCAGCAGGCCGACCCCGCCCACCGCGCGAATCCTGCCTGCATCGATGGCCAGGTCACGTTTGACCACGTCAAATTCGGCTACACGCCGGAAAAGACAGTCATCCACAATTTCAGCTGCAACGTCAAGCCCGGCCAGAAGGTCGCCATCGTCGGCCCCACCGGCGCAGGCAAAACCACGATGGTCAAGCTACTGATGCGGTTCTACGATGTGGATGCGGGCGAAATCAGCCTGAACGGCCACAATGTCCGCGACTTTGACCGCAGCGCCCTGCGCGAGGGCTTTGGTATGGTCTTGCAGGATACCTGGCTGTTCAAAGGCACCATCATGGAGAACATCCGCTATGGCCGCCTGGACGCCACCGACGAGGAAGTTATCGCCGCCGCCAAGGCCGCGAACGCAGACCACTTTATCCGCACGCTGCCCGGCGGCTACCAGATGGAGCTGAACGAGGACGCCTCCAACGTCAGCCAGGGCCAGAAGCAGCTTTTGACGATTGCCCGCACGATTCTGGCGGACAACCGCATCCTGATTCTGGACGAGGCAACGTCCAGCGTCGATACCCGCACCGAGCAGCGCATCCAGACGGCCATGGACCGCCTGATGCAGGGCCGCACAAGCTTTGTCATTGCCCACCGCCTGTCCACTATCCGCGACGCAGATCTGATTCTGGTCATGCGCGACGGAGATATTGTGGAGCAGGGAACCCATGACGAGCTGATCGATCAGGGCGGGTTCTACGCGGATCTGTATAATAGTCAATTTGAGGATGTAACGGCGTAAAGGCTTCCTACTTTGGGGGAAGTCGTCACCACAGGTGACTGAGGGGGCCTGCCACCTGCCGGACATTGCCCCCTCATCCGGTGCACTGTCCGCCCTGCAGCATTAAAATGTAAATAATTTGTAAAATACAGGTAAAACCTGCATAAAAATCGAAAAATCATTTGCGCATCGACAAAAACCGTGTTACAATGTAATGTATTTATTCTGGAATTGTGTGCATATAACACGATAAGGTGCGGAACGAATGAGGGAAAAACTGCAAAATAAGCGCGGCTTTACGCTGGTGGAGCTGATCGTCGTGCTGACCATACTTGGGGTTTTGGCGGCGATGCTGATCCCCGCGCTGCAAGGTTATATTGAAAAAGCGCTGGAAACGTCGGATATTGTCAACGTGCGCGCTGCGTATATGCAGGTGCTTTCCGATGCAATGACCGGCGATGTCACTGCCGAACAGACCGTGCAGCTCAAGCAGGGGCAGGACGGGTGGCAGCACTTTGACCCCGTCACCATTGCGGGCATCACCCACGCTGCCGACGAGGGTGACACCGACAATTGGATAGGCTCACCCACGGCGCACGGAACCTGCAGGGTTTCTTATGTGGAGGGGACGGGCGTGGTTCTGACGTGGTCGGGCGAAGGCACCAAGCCGTCGCAGCCCGACCGGCCGACCGTTGATTTGACCGAAAACCTGCACGGCATTTTGAAAAACAGCGGCTTGCTGGAAACGGATTTAAAGGACTTTACCGCCCGCGGGAAATTCTACGAGATCGACTCCAGTTGCCCGAACTCCACAATGGTACCCAAGGTGCAGGCGCAAATCGGGAAAAACAGCCTGCTGAGCACCGGAACGTGGGATTTCCGCAAGATTTCTGGCGAAGACCCGGGGCGGTATTTGTTCTGGACATCGGTGGATGTGACTAAATTTGCAGTAGGCACGGAGGTGCCGGTCCTTGTCAGCAAGGAGGACGGGGGCACGTTTTACATCACCACGATGCCGGTGACGACCTCAACGGTGAAGAATCAGACCTACAACGTGATCGGCAAAGGCATTACCAACCGCGGGACGTTGAAACCCTATATCACGGGTACCGAGTACACCACGCTGGAGGATGCCTATGCCGCGTATGCGGATATGGTGAAAAACAGTTATTCGCAGTACGCGGATACCCTGCCAAAGTAGAAATGCTTCCAACTGCCCAACGGGCAAACCGCATATATGGCTTCCCCCAAGGGGGGAAAAAAGCTGTCCGCGAAGCGGACGGCTTTTTGTTATTGACACCCCTGCTATAATAGTACCAAAGGGGGCTTTTTCATGGATTACGCAAAACTTACCGCACAGGCCCGGCAGGCTACTGAAGAACTGCTGGAAGCCGCGCACCTGGAAACTGGGGATATCTTCGTGGTCGGCTGCTCCAGCAGCGAGATCATGGGTGGACATATCGGAAAGGATTCCAGCATGGAGGCTGCTGCCGCCGTGCTGGCGGGTGTGCTGCCGCCCTTGCAGGAGCAGGGCGTCTACCTTGCTGCCCAGTGCTGCGAGCACCTGAACCGCGCTATCGTCATCGAGCGCGCGGTCGCCAAGGCCAACGGCTATCAAATCGTGGCGGCCATCCCGCAGCCCCACGCGGGCGGCAGCTGGGCTACCAACTGCTGGCGCACCTTTAACGACCCGGTGCTCGTTGAGGAAGTCAAAGCTGCAGCGGGCATGGACATCGGCGGCACGCTCATCGGGATGCACCTGCGCCGCGTGGCCGTGCCGGTGCGCCTGTCGATGGATCACATCGGGCAGGCGATTCTGCTCTGCGCCCGCACCCGCCCGCCGTTCATCGGCGGCTCCCGCGCCGTTTACAGTCAGGAGGAAGTGCGATGATCCCAGAAGCACAAAAACAGCAGATGGCCGAGGCCGTCGCAAAGATCCGGGAGACGATGGCTGCCGCCGCCAGGGCCGCAGGCCGCGACCCTGCCGACGTGCGCCTTTGTGCCGCCTGCAAAACCCGCACGGTGGAAGAAGTTCGGTACAGCGCCGATTTGCCCATTGACCTGTTCGGCGAAAACCACGTACAGGAGCTTGTGGAAAAGACCGATGCCGGGGCCTACAATGGCAAGCCCGGACATTTTATCGGTCATTTGCAGACCAATAAAGTCAACAAGGTTGTAGGCCGTGCCGCGCTCATTCAGAGCGTGGACAGCACGCGGCTGCTCGATAAAATCGACGCTGCCGCCGCGCGGCTGGGTCTGGTGCAGGACATTTTGGTGGAAATCAACATCGGCGAGGAAGCCAGCAAAAGCGGCGTCGACGCCGACAGCCTGTTCCCGCTGCTGGAAGCTGCCGCCGCGAGGGAGAATACCCGCCTGCGCGGTCTGATGGCGATTCCGCCCGCTGACGCAGACGATACCGAGACGCGCCGCTTTTTTGCGCAGATGCGGGAGCTGCTGGCCAAGGCCGATGCCCAGCACTACGACCGGGCGCAGATGGATATTTTGTCCATGGGTATGAGCCACGACTACGCCGCCGCCATCGCCGAGGGCGCGACCATCGTCCGCGTAGGCACCGCCATCTACGGCGCACGGGATTACAGTAAGAAAGCATAAAATTACCGCCGGCATCTCGTTGATGCCGGCGGCCAGCCTGTAGAAAAAGTTCGTTTAGGCATCATGCCAAGACGGACTTTTTCATTTCAAACGGAAAAATATCAGCGCGGAAAGAAAATCCATGGAGAAAATTTCTCTCCGCCTCTTCCCCGGAGAGGGATTTTTCCGTTTCCATATTTTCTACTCTTTTACGAGAAAAAGGCCACCCGTAGGTGACCTTTTTCGACAGGCTGGGAGGAGTGCATTAGGCACTCCTCTATTTTTTGTTCATATTTTGCACTGCGCGTGGCGATGGAATCGGTTGCAACTGCGCAACTGACTTGCGCAAACTAACTGTGCAGAATACCCAAAAAGATAAAAATTGTGCAAAACCGCCGGAATAAAGAAAAATGTACAACGTTTAACACGAAAAATGTAGTAACAAATTTACTAAATTCAACCTTGTGAACTTTTACACAATGACGAAAAATGAAATGCAACGCACATAAATCTTGAAATTTACAGTAAAAAGTGTTATAACATTACCAGAAATTTATGTATGCGCAACCGATAAAAGTGAGCAAGGCAAGAAGTTGCACCGTGACCGAAAAGCCGCGTTGCTTTGACAGTTTTCGACACGCCGATTGCCTATAATGAAATTTGATAGCTAAACATGCCCGAAAGTGGTTCTTTCCGGCAAAAAACAGGGAGGTAGTAACCGATGAAAAAGAAAACGCTTGCCGCTGCGTCGCTGCTTTTGGCGTTGCTGATGCCGCTTGGCGCCACCCCGCTGGCGGTGTATGCCGACGAGGCACAGACCGGGGGGGGTCCACCGTGAGTGAGGACTCCGAGGGGACGGACAACGGCAACACGGATGAGAGCCCCGAGGAGAAGGACAAAGACAACACGGATGAGAGCCCCGAGGAGAAGGACAAAGACAAAACGAATGAGAACCTCGAGGACAAGGACAAAGACAAAACGGATGAGAACCTCGAGGGGAAGGACAAAAACAAAACGAATGATGGCAGCGAAGCGGATGCGCTGAAAAGCGAAGGAAAAGCAGCTGCAACGGTAGGTATAGCGCCCCAAGCTGCCAGCACTTACGTTGCATGGATTGGCGATGTAGGTTACACTACACTTGAAGATGCCGTAAATGCTGCGCCCATAAACGAATCAACCGAAATTCGCCTAGGTGAAGGCACATACACGCTGTACACCAAAGGAGCTAAAGTTCGCTACAAGAATTTAACCTTTGTGGGTGCTGGGCGTGACAAGACAACATGGCTGGTTGGCCCCAAGGTTCCCAACCCCGAAAAGTTCGGCACTGAATATAACAGCGACTATAGTTTTGACGTTCGCGGTTCCACTGCCGAGCCACGGACCCCCGAAGAATCGGAAACTGTAACCTTTAAGGGGATGACCCTGCAAGCCGGTAAGGTTGATTATCTCGGCTTTGCAGGCTCGGACAATACTGTTGTCGAAGATTGCACCATTGAGGGTCGGACAGCTTACTGGGGCTACAGAAGTGCTAAATTTATCAACACTACTTTTACTGCCCCACCATCCGACTATGCCATTTGGACATACAGTTCCCCGGTAATGACATTTGATAACTGCACTTTCAATGCAAGTGGTAAGGTTGTCAATGTATACACCGACTATGATGCCGGGCAGCATGATATAACCGTCAATTTCAACAACTGCACGGTAAATTCCACTATAGCAAACAAAACAGCCTTGAGCATCAACGATTCCTTGATGACCAAAGCGGGGAAAGGCTTTAGATTTTTCGTTAATATCACTGGCAACAATACTATCAACGGTCTTAAGCCTGACACCAAGACCTGTTCTCGACTCTTTGGTTTTAGTAATGATAAAATCAATATATATGGCGATCACTATGACTCTGGCGCTACTGTTGTCACTATCAATGGTAAACCCGTCTGGAAAGATGCCGCCCGCTGTGTAGAGCACAACGGCAACAACTTTGATGAGGGCACTTACAACAACGGCACCGGTAGCGGCAGCGACAACCGGTATACCGAGGGTTACAAAGATGGCCAAGTCTATAAGGTTTATGGTGCCTGGTCGGGCTGGACGGAAGATGCCAATGTCCCGCACCTATTCCACCGCACAAGAACTGTCAACGAGAAATGTCACTATTGCTCCTATGACAAACCTTTGGACGATGAAACCGAAACCGAAAATGCGTACCTGCTCCATTATGACCTGAACGGCGGCACGGGTGCTGAAAGTGCCGACTACAGCGACCACTACTATTTTAAGCCGAAAGATGGCAACACCGCTACCGTTGCTGCTGACCCCAGCCGTGCCGGGTATCAGTTTGCCGGTTGGCAGGATGCAGCCGGCAACCAGTACGCTGCGGGCGATACTGTGACCGTTGACCGCGATATTACCCTCACCGCCCAGTGGAACAAGCTGGTAACGGTCAGCTTTGATTTGTGCGGGCATGGCGGGGCCAATATTTCCAGCCAGACCTTTGTAAGCGGCAACAAGGCCAGCGAGCCGACCGCCCCCAAAGAGGACGGCTGGGTGTTCGGCGGCTGGTATACCGAGAAGGGCTGCCAGTACCGCTTCAGCTTTGACAGCGCTGTTACCAGCGATATCACCCTGTACGCCAAGTGGGACCGCGTGACCACCGTTGTTTCTACACCGGTCGCTACGCCCGCGCCCTCCCCCGCACCGGCTGCGGCTGCCACCAAGACCGCGACCGTAAAGAACGCTGCTATCCCCCAGACGAGCGACGCGTTCCCGATGGAAGGGATGCTGGCCCTGCTGGCCGTTGGCGCAGTTGGCTTTGGCGCGGCGGGCTGGCTGCGTAAAAAGCACCACTAAGCCTACCATTCGCTTTCCCATATAAATGCCTGCCCTGTGTGGATGTACTCCCGCAGGGCAGGCATTTTTTACAGGTTGTTCACCATTCTTTCATGTTTTGCGGCGGACGGTGTGCTATAATCGGTGGGTTAAAATATAATGGCTCATGTGCAGGGGTGACATTGTTTGCCCACAAACTTGGCGCAGCATCGCGTTTTTCAGGGCAGTTTCCTTACAAGGCAAACGGACACGGGCGAGCAATGCTCGCCCCTACAAGAGTTTTTCGACAGTCTGACCGCCGGCATCTCGTTGATGCCGGCGGCTTTTTTATTTCCTCACCCGGTATTCCCTCGGTGTCAGGCCATATCTTTTTTTAAATAACCTGTTAAAATACGACAAGTTGTCAAACCCGCACTGCTCGGCAATCGCCAGTATCGTGTCATTGCTGCTGCGCAGGGCGTCGGCGGCGGCGTTCAGGCGGTGCTCGTTCAGGTATTCGGTAAAGCCCTGGCCGGTCATTTTCTTGAACCACCGCATAAAATGGCTGGGGCTGCACCCGCAGGCTGCCGCTGCGTCGGTCACGTGCAGTGCGCCCGCGTACTGCTCGTTCACCAGCTGCACCACGGTTTTCAAACGTCGGGTGTCGGGGGTATCGGCAGGGGGAAGGTCGCCGCTGCGGCCCACCAGCGCCGCCAAAAACAACAGCAGTTCGCCCTTTATACACAGTTCATAGCCAACATCCTTTAGCTTGTTGAACTCCTCTGCCGCGTGCAGACAGTTTACGGCCCAGGTATAGCCCCAGTCGTTGGGGGCCAGCCGCATGGGCAGCGCCAGGCGGCCGCTTTGCAGGGGCAGCAGGTATTTTTCAGCGCACAGGTCGCCCGCACCGCCCAGCAGTTCCAAATCAAAGATGATGTTCTCATATTCCATCACCTCGCCCGGCAGCTGGCGCAGCGCGTGCAGCACGCCGGGGGCAAACACATAGACATCGCCCGCCTCGGCGGTGTAGGTCGTCAGGCCCGCCTGCACGATGCCGCGCCCTTTTTTGACAAATACCAGTTCCATGCTGTCCTGCCAGTGCAGCGCCACCTGGGGAAAATCCTGCGGGATCGTGCAGGGATAGATGTTGAAAGGGAACCACGCGGCCCCGTGTTGTTTTGTTTCGCGCAAGGTTTTCTGATTTGGCATGATTTTCACCTCGTTGATAGTATTGTACCACTATTGGCCATTATTTTGCAAGCATCATGCGCGTTTTGTGTGGTATAACCTAGGTGTAGTCAAGAAACATACCTGTTGGCCCAAAAGTTCCGGGCCAAGGCAAGGTTCAACCCTTCCGCCCCTGCCAGGGGAGGCAAGTATATGAGGAGGTAACTCTCATGAATATGACCACTGTGATCGAAGCCAAAACCAACAAGCCGCTGGCATCCTGCACTGACCAGGAAATCTACCTCGCCCTGCTGGACATCGTCCGCGAGCAGAGCGCCGCCCACGTCAAGCCTGTCAAGGGCCGCAAGCTCTACTACATCAGCGCCGAGTTCCTGATTGGCAAGCTGCTGTCCAACAACCTTATTAACCTGGGTCTCTACGACGACACCCGCGCCGCGCTGGCCGCTGCGGGCAAGAATCTGTCCGACATTGAGGAAGTCGAGCCGGAGCCGTCCCTGGGCAACGGCGGTTTGGGCCGCCTGGCTGCCTGCTTCCTCGACTCCCTCGCCACGCTGGATCTGCCCGGCGACGGTGTCGGCCTGCGCTATCACTTCGGCCTGTTCCACCAATCCTTCAAGGACGGCGTCCAGAACGAGCTGCCCGACCCCTGGCTGACCGCACACTCCTGGGCCGAAAAGACTGACACGGTCTATCCGGTCGAACTGGCAGGCAAAACCTACAATGCCCGCCTGTACAAGCTGGCCGTCACCGGTTATGAGGGCCGCACCAACACGCTGAACCTTTTTGACCTGGACACCATCGATGAGACTATCGTCCACGATGGCATCACCTTCGATAAGACCGCCATCGACAAGAACCTGACGCTGTTCCTGTACCCCGATGACTCCGACGAGGCCGGCCGCCGCCTGCGCGTCTACCAGCAGTATTTGATGGTTTCCGCCGGTGCCCAGCTGATTCTGGCTGAGTGCGCCGCCCGCGGCTGCGATTACCATGACCTGGCCGACTATGCCGCCATCCAGATCAATGACACCCACCCCAGCATGGTCATCCCCGAACTGATCCGCCTGCTGGGCGAGAAGGGCATCGAGTTCGACGAGGCCGTCGAGATCGTCACCAAGACCTGCGCCTACACCAACCACACGATTCTGGCCGAAGCGCTGGAAAAGTGGCCCCGCGCCTATCTGGACGCCGTGGTCCCGCAGCTCATGCCCATCATCGAGAAGCTGGATGAACTGGCCCGCACCCGCACCAAGGACGAGAGCCTTGCCATCATCGACAAGGACGACCGCGTCCATATGGCCCACATGGACATCCACTTTACCCACTCTACCAACGGCGTTGCCTACCTGCACACCGAAATTTTGAAGAACGCCGAGCTGCACGGCTTCTATGAGCTGTACCCCGAGAAGTTCAACAACAAGACCAACGGCATCACCTTCCGCCGCTGGCTGCTGGAGTGCGACCCCGCCCTGACTGCCGAAATTGAAAAGCTCATCGGTTCCGGCTTCCGCAAGGACGCCACCGAGCTGGAAAAGTTGCTGCCCTACGCCGAAAACGTCGACACCTTGCAGGAGTTCTCCGCTGTCAAGGCCCAGAACAAGCAGGCACTGGCCGATTGGCTCAAACGGACCCAGAACGTCACCATCGACCCGAATGCCATGTTCGATATCCAGTCCAAGCGCCTGCATGAGTACAAGCGTCAGCAGCTGAACCTGCTCTACCTCATCCACCAGTATTACGAGATTAAGGCTGGCCACCTGCCCGCCACCCCGCTGGTCAGCATTTTTGGTGCCAAGGCCGCCCCGGCATATATCATCGCAAAGGATATCATCCACGCACTGCTGACGCTGTCCAAGGTCATTGCCGCTGACCCGGTCGTTTCCAAGTATCTGCAAGTCGTCTTTGTGGAGAACTACAACGTCACTGCCGCCGAAAAGCTCATCCCCGCCTGCGACCTGTCCGAGCAGATTTCCCTGGCATCCAAGGAAGCCTCCGGCACCGGCAACATGAAGTTCATGCTGAACGGTGCGCTGACCCTGGGCACGATGGACGGCGCAAACGTCGAAATCAGCCAGCAGGTCGGCAACGACAATATCTACATCTTCGGCCAGACGTCCGACCAGGTCATCCACCGCTATGACGCGGGCGACTACTGCGCCGCCCAGTGGTACGAGGGCGACCCCAACATCCGCCGCGCCATCGACTTCCTGACCAGCCCCGAAATGCTGGCCGCCGGTCATGAGGAAAACCTCAAGCGTCTGCACGACGAACTCATCAACAAGGATTGGTTCCAGACGCTGCCCGACTTCAACGCCTATGTGGTGCGCAAGGGCCAGGCCCTGAGCGACTATGCCTGCGACCCGCTGGGCTGGCGCAAGAAGTGCGTTATCAACATTGCTAAGGCCGGTATGTTCAGCAGTGACCGTACCATCGCCGAGTACAACGACGATATCTGGCATCTGGGCGAGTAATTTGCCGCCAATAATCGAGTAGTCGGCTCTCCTTAAAGAGCCGACCTCTCACACCACCGTTCGTACCGACCGGTACACGGTTGTTCAACCGCATAAGTGCAAAGACTCGTAGTAGTTGAGGATACTAAAGTATCCCGCTGCTACGAGTCTTTCGTTTGTAATGGAACACTTTAAATCAGGACTACCGGCGATACGCCAGTATCCCAGTCTGGAGTTGGCCCACTGGTAAGCCTTGTCAGCCGGGATACCCAGCTTTTATCTGTCAACTGATATTGACAATACCGCATCGCAAGGCGACTGTCTATACTGATAGCCGGATTGTGGAAAAGTACAGGAATCAACTTGCATAAATTTTCACGCAGATTGGCCTCTCTTTTTTACACAGCCAATGCCAATCAGCGCTTGAAATCGAAATGCTGTACAAGTTTGATCAAAAATCAGTATGCCAGTTGACCATAAAAGACATACCAGAATGGAAGCGTGCGGCGGGATCAAAACCCTACGAGGATGAAAATGAAATTCGATAGAAGACTTACAGATGAAATCTACACTTCCGATACGGTAGGGCTGGGAAAAAATGCATTTCAGGCCATGCAGGAGACGATCTATCATAATGGCGGTGTCGGAACTATTACCGGGTACTATGATGCCGAATTGTCGATCCTGTCGGTCAGTAATCTGTTGCTGCATAATCTGAACCATAGCTATGAGTCCCTGATGGAGCAGACAAAGGGTTCGCCGAAGAATCTTTTCTATAAGAAAGATGCCACATTCCTTGACAATGCACGCTTTCGTCAGATTCAGGGCGGAGGAGAAAGCCAGATCCTCACGGCAGATGGGTCTCCCGTCTATGTGCGTCTCTACAAAAAAGATGCAGTCGATACGGATGGAACACCGATCTGGATCATGTCAGTACAGATGAACTGGGCGTATGAGAACCTTGCGCTGGTTAATGAATCCATCCATTCTGCACTATGGTATTTTGAGTGTAATGAAAACGGTGAGATCGTTCATCTTATAAATCAAGTGAGTTTTCGTTCAGCAAAAATTCGTATAGGCCGAGATGCAGGATTCCGTTATCGTCCGTCCACGGTTTCATGGCGGTTTTGCTGATAATGATTTTTTTAAAGAAATCTCGTGTATTTTTTAGCGGTCTAAGCTCTGTTTCCATTTTGACAGGGTCACTCACATTCAACGCGGACTGAATATAGTATTTCTTTGTCCCTCTGTTAACAACAAAGTCAATCTCACATTGTCTTCTTGATCTCTTGTCATCTGATTGTTGGGATAGCTCTACAACACCAACATCTACAGAGTAATCTCTGCATAGAAGTTCGTTATATATAATATTCTCCATGATATGAGTTTCTTCCTGCTGCCGAAAGTTCAGCCGCGCATTACGTAGACCAATGTCAGTGCAGTAGTACTTCGATGGATATTCAAAGTACTTCTTACCTTTTACATCATAGCGTTTGGCATTGCTGAACAGGAAGGATTCCATAAGGTAGTTCAAGTAACTGGAGATAGTTGTGCTTGAAACCGATATGTTCTTTACCGTTCCTAATGTATTAGCAATCTTACTGGCATTGGTAAGCGAACCGACGGACGAGCAAAGATCATCGGTTAACTCTGCAAGCACATCAGGTAGAGCAATGTCGTAGCGCTCCGTAATGTCCTTGAAGTAAACCTCTGTAAAAAGGCTTTTCAAGTAAGCCATCTTATCAGCATCGGTCTTTCTGGACAAAACTAACGGCATCCCTCCATATAGAGCGTACTCTTCGTATGCCTCAGATTTATCACCACCAACAGAGGCATAATATTCCTTGAAAGAGATAGGATAGACACGGACTTCGTCACCCCGCCCACGAAATACAGTCAGAACATCTTTCGTCAGCATTTTTGAGTTGCTTCCAGTTACATAGATATCGACATTGCGAAGCCGCATAAGGCCATTCAGTACATTATACAGCCGAATAGACTCCGGATTTTTAAGCTCATCCTTGGTGATTGCATACTGCACCTCGTCAATAAGGATATAGTACATTTCTTTTGAGGTTATCTTAGAGCGAATAAACTGGGATAGCTCTTCTGGATTGCGGTATTTGACATAAGTATCATCGTCTAGTGCAATCGAGATAATTTGTTCTTCCTTTACGCCGCTCTCAATCAGATAATCATAAAACAAGTTAAAAAGTAAATAGCTCTTTCCGCATCGGCGGATACCCGTGATGACCTTAACCAAGCCATTCTCTTTTCGATCAATGAGCTTTTGCAGATAATACTCTCTCTGTATAACCGAATTCATGTTTAACGCCTCCACCTATTTCAAACTTACTGCATATGGCATACAACTTTCAAAAGGATTATACCACTATCTAACGCTAAAATCAATCTTCGTTTGAAACTTACTGCCGTCGAGCAGCAGGTTTCAAACAGACCATGCGTTTAGTCCTGAGCACCAAATATTTTTTAATGTCCCTTTCAGTCCAGATAGATTGGCATCAGATGCGCCTATCCTTTTGATATCTATATATGCAGCAGATGCTATCGAACATAGCATCTGCTTTTCTTGTTTTTGAGAGTGCCTTTCTTTATAATAAAGTGTCCGATGGGCGTGAAATTGTGCTACAATTGTACTGATAATTTGGCGTTTCAAAAAGGTAGTGTTCCCCTTAGTGAGGTAGCAGCTCGGCAGTGTTGCACGCTGGGGGAATCTGCAAGTGTAACTACTATCTTGACGAACAAAATGTCCCTCAGCCTGTGATACTTACGAATTTAGATGTTTTATACAAACCACCTATTTTCGTAAATACCCAAAACTTCTTCTCTTAATAAGGAAACAAAAGGAAAACAAAGAACTGCAAAAATTACAAAATGGTTACATGCGGAAGAAAAACACAAAAATTACTGGCAAACTGCACATTCAAATAGTGAATACATGATGAAATATGCACAAATTGAAAGGAAACCGTTTCCCTATTTCTTTGTTGACGTGGGGTGCTGGGAGTGTTACTCTGTAGATGTCAAGGATGCGCATCAAAAAATCTCAAAAACTCTTTACCGTTTGGAAAGAAGGAAACAAATATGAGCAGAGTAAAACACTTGTTTGCAGTTGTGCTGGCGGCATTGATGCTGTGTCTGCTTATGCCTGTTGCTGCGTTTGCAGAGGAAGCATCCGATGGAAAAATGATCGTCTACGCAAAACTCCCGTCTGACTGGTCAGACCCACACCTGTGGGCATGGGCAGACGATGGCACAAACGCTTTTGATGCATGGCCCGGTGGCGAGATGGAAGCAGACAGCAACAATGATGGCTGGTATTACTGCTGGATTCCCGAAACCACCAACAACATTATTATCAATGCGAATGACGCTGCGGTTCAGACCAGCGACTACAAGCTGGAAAGCAAGAATGCTTGGGTCACGGTGACCGATGCAGAAAATGTAGAAATCAGTTACGATGCACAGACCACCGGTGATCTGCCGGAGTATGTGGAAAAATTCAAGATTCATGCGCAGGTTCCCGATGATTGGCAGGATGTCTGCCTGTGGGCATGGTCTGCACCGGATGGCAAAAATGCTTTTGAAGCATGGCCCGGCAAGACCATGAGCAAAGGCGAAGATGGCTGGTATACTGCCAGCGCTCCCGTTTGGGTGAACAGCATCATTGTCAACGGCAACAGCGGCGATGTGCAGACGGAGGATATCTCCATCGATGCAGCTGAGGTGTGGGTTACGGTTTCTGAGGACGGAACTTCCGATTTTACTTACAATGATCCGAATGCTCCCGTTGCAGAAGATATTACCGTTCATGTAAAAGCTCCCGCAGACTGGAGCGAGCCGCATCTGTGGGCATGGTCCGCACCGGACGGCACAAACGCATTCTCTTCTTGGCCCGGCGAAGCCCTGCAGGAAGGGGAGGACGGCTGGTTGACGCTTTCTGTTCCCGGCTGGGTCAACAGCATTATCGTGAATGGCAGCGATGGCAGTGTTCAGACCAGTGACCTCAGTGTGGAAACAGGCAAGGATCTGTGGATCGTGGTGAGCGATGCGGAAAATGCAGAAGTCACCTATGAAGCCCCGGCTGAGACTGTAGAAACAGCAGAGTCTCCTGCTGCAGAGAGCGAGCCTACGGTTGCAACGGATGCGGCGGAACCCGCAGAAACCAAGTCCAACGCGATGCCGATTGCAATTGTCGTTGTTGTGGTGATTGCTGTTGTGGCAGGCGGCGTGGTCGTCTCCAAAAAGAAAAAGTAATCTTCCTTAGAAAATCATAGAGTACGGGCTGAACAGCCCGTACTCCTTATTTGACACAATCAGAAAGGCAGGTATTCCATGAAGCGCCTGATAGCAGGATTTTTAAGTGTATGTGTAGCGGTATCGTTGCTGATGACCGGCTGCTCGTCGGGCGGCACGGATAATACTGCGCAGACAGATGGCCCGGTTACCATCACGATCTGGCACGACAAAGAAGATGAAGTCGCGCAGGCGTTGCAGACAGAGTTGGATACGCTTGCCCCGGATATCGTGGTAAAACTGGAAAAGAAAGACGGTCTGACCGATTCGCTGAAGATGGTCGGCAACGACCCGAATTCTGCCCCGGATATGTACTTCTTTGCCCACGATAAAATTGGCGTTTACGCTGAAATGGGCATTCTCGCACCGATAACGGATTTCGTTGACAAGAGCACCTTGGATCAGTACATACCGATGACGATTGAGGCTGCTACCTACAAAGGGGAAGTGTATCAGCTTCCGCTCTACTTTGAGACGTTGCTCTATATGTACAACAGACGTTATATGAGTGACGATGAAGTGCCTTCGACCACAGAAGAACTGTACAAATATATGCAGGAAAACACGAAAGGCGGACATTACGGCTTCGTGGAACAGCACAGCACGGCGTACTATGCTGCGGGCTGGCTCCATGCGTTTGGCGGTTACATTCTGAACGAAAATGGTGAACCCGGCCTCGATGATGAGAACACCATCAAGGCGCTGGAATACCACAAGAAATTCGTAGAACTTATGCCCACCGAGGGTGAGTATTCTACCGTGAATACGCTGTTCCGCGAAGGCAAAGCGCACTCCACCATCGGTGGTCCCTGGCTGGTTCCTACGGTGCGCGAGAGCGGTATTGACCTCGGCATTGCACCGATGCCTACTGTAGATGAGACCGGCAACAAAATTGCACCGTATTCCGGTGTGCAGGGTATCCATGTCTTGAAAGTTGCAGCTGAGCGCAAGCACGATGCCATTGCAAAGGTCTTGCAGGTTCTGACAAATGATTCCGTTGGCATTGCGATGGCGAAAGCAAGCGGCTGCGCCCCTGCGAAGCAGAGTTGCTATGATGACCCGGTTATCAGCGGTGACGACATGGTTATGGCTATGTACGATACGGCGCAGGATGCGGTTCCCATGCCGAACGTTCCCGAAATGGACGTTATGTGGACGGTTACGGAAAATCTGCTTGTGGATGTAAACATGAGTGGAAAAGACGTCCGAAGCAGCGCACAGGCCGCCCAGCAGCAGGCAGAGAGCCTTATCAAACAGATGCAGTAATGCGGAAAGGCCGCACTATGAAGAAAAATAAAAAAGAAACGTTTTGGGCCTATTTGTGTAGCGCCCCCTCGTTGCTTTTGATTTTGCTGATCGTTGTATTCCCAATTCTGTACACGGCGTACATCTCCTTTACAAACATGAATGTTTACCATTGGTTCAACTTCTCGTTTGTAGGGCTGAAAAATTATAAAGATGCGCTGTTTGTTTTTGATTCCGGCTTTTTGGCGGCACTGCTTCGGACCATCCTGTGGACTGTGCTGAATATGGTGCTGCAGCTTGTGATTGCCTTTGTGCTGGCCAGTCTTTTGAACATACAGGATTTTAAGGGCAGGCGAGTCTACAAGACACTGCTTATGATCCCTTGGGCCATGCCGGGCTATGTGTCGATCCTGCTCTGGAAAACCGGCATCTTCAATTCGCAGTTCGGTCTGCTGAACCAGTGGATGCAGAAGCTGGGGCTGGCGATAGTGCGCTGGCTGGCAAACGATGTCTCGGCATTTCTCTGCTGCACGGTTGTCAACCTTTGGCTGGCGCTGCCGTTTATGATTATGATTATGGACGGTGCTTTGCAGGCGGTGGATCATAGCTGCTACGAGAGTGCGATTCTCGATGGCGCAAACTGGTTTCAGCGGGCGTACTTTATTACGATTCCCGCAATCCGCCCGATTATTGCTCCCTCGGTGCTGATTACCGTGTTTACGACATTTAAGCAATTCGACGTGGTATACCTGCTGACACAGCAGGCGGGTGCGAAAACCGGTGCCAATATCCACACGATCCTGACCTATGCCTACGAGAACGCCTTTATCACAAACAATTACGGATACAGTTCTGCGGTCTCCATTTTGATTTTTGCTATTTTGATTCTGTTCTCGATGGTGACCAGCCGGAAAGCAAAGGAGGGGTAACAGATGACGCGGCATCAAAAGCGTATGCTCAAGCAGGCAGCCAAGCAGATTTGTCTGCACATTTTGTTCATCGTGATTTGTTTCGTCACGCTGATCCCGATTTTGTATGCACTGTCGGTTTCTTTGAATGCCGACAACAGTCTTGTGAGTTCGGACTTCCGTTTTATCCCGAAGAACTTCACGCTGCGAAATTATGTTGCGGTCTTTACCGAAGAACCTGTCATGCTGTGGTTTAAAAACAGTATGACGCTGGCGGTAGTCACCGTTGCTATTTCGCTGGCAGCAGCAATTCCGGCTGCCTATGCGTTTTCCCGTATGCGCTTTAAGGGGCGCAAGCCGATATTGAAGCAGCTGGTTCTGCTGTACTCTTTTCCCTCCGTCCTTTCCATGTTTGCGATTTATACGCTGCTGCGCCCGCTGGGACTAATCAACAGCAAAGTTGGCTTGATTCTGATTTATACAGGAACGATGGCTGAGTTTGGACTGCTGAACATGAAAGGATACTTTGATACGATACCGCGCGAAATCGAGGAAGCGGCGGAAATTGACGGCGCAAGCGGCATCCAGCTTGTCACGCGCATTGTTCTTCCGCTGGCGCGCCCCAGTATTTTGGTTACGGCGGTTATGATTTTGATTTATGTCTGGAATGAATATCTCTTTGCAACGACCTTTATGACAGGTGCCGAGAATTATACACTGGCAGCCGGATTGTACTCTTTGCAGGCAACAGAAATGAGCGGAAGCTGGCCAGTTTTTGCAGCAGCCTCGCTGGTAGTCAGCCTGCCGATTCTGATTGTGTTCTTTGCCGTACAGCGTCATATGACCTCCGGCCTGACTGCCGGTGGTGTCAAAGGTTGATTGCCCCAAACAGGGAGATGACACAATGAATTTTGAAGCCATCCAACACATCCCGATGTCACAGCAGGCACATGGGATTGACCCAAGCCATGTCGTGTTCCGGCTGCGCGCCGGGCGCGATGATCTAAAGCACTGCACGTTGTTTTATGCAGATCGAGCCTGCCGCCTGACACCGGTTATTTTCTCGTCTGTAGAGATGCAGGTGGAAGCGCAGGACGAATGGTTTGATTACTTCCAAGTCATCTTGGAAAGCCCCTATAAGCGGATCTGTTACTATTTTGAACTTGACGACGGAACGCAGAAGCTGCTGTATTACGGTGATTTCTTTACAGACCATCGTGTAGACGACAGATCGGAATACTACCAGCTGCCGTTTAACCATCCGGCAGACATTGCAGCACCGCCTGCCTGGGCGCAGGATGCAGTAGTTTACAATATCTTCCCGGACAGTTTCGCCACGGGCCGCCGCTTTATCTCTGGCAAACCATCCGAAAAAGAGTGGAACGGCCAAATCACGCGCGGAAAACTCGGCGGAACGCTGCGCGGCGTGATCGAGAATCTGGATTACATTCAAGAACTGGGTGCTACCTGCATTTACATGAATCCGATTTTTGCAGCAGGGGAGTACCACAAGTACGATTTGCTGGATTATCATCACATCGATCCCTGTTTCGGTACGGATGAAGATTTCCGACAGTTGGTCAACGACTGCCATGCACGGGGAATGCGCGTGATTATTGATGGTGTATTCAACCATGTGGGGTGGAATTTTTTCGCTTTTGATGATGTGGTACGCAATGGCGAAAACTCAAAATATAAAAACTGGTTTTACCATCTGCAATTCCCTGTAGAGAGGCCGGAAGACCCAGAAACCTATCCGACCTATGAATGCTTCGGCTATGAGCGCATGATGCCGAAAACCAACACCTGCAACCCGGAAGTACAGGAGTATTTCTGCGAGGTGGGCCGCTATTGGGTACGGGAATTTGATATTGACGGCTGGCGTCTGGATGTTGCCAGCGAGATCAATGACGGATTCTGGCGTGCATTTCGGCAGGCGGTGAAAGAAGAAAAGGCAGAGTGTATCCTTATTGGTGAGGTGTGGGAGACTGCCCAGCATTGGCTGAACGGTGATATTTTCGACTCCACCATGAACTACGATTTCCGCAAGCACTGCCGCCGATTCTTTGCCGAGCAGAGTATCGATGCAGCAGAATTTGATACCCGCGTGACCAATATGCGGATGCGGTATAAACTCCCTGTACTGTACGCGCAGCTTAATCTGCTGGACAGTCATGATGTGAGCCGCTTCTATTCGCTGTGCGAAAAAGACCCGGCAAGAATGCAGCTCGCCGTGCTTTTCCAGATGACTTTTACAGGGATTCCGTCCGTCTTTTATGGTGACGAGCGCGGTATTTACGGCTTGCAGGAAGCAGAGTACCGCCATGAAATGACATGGTCGCAGGAGCCGCCGGCCTTGGCAGATTTTTATAAAAAGGCGATGCACCTGCGAACGGAACATCCGGCCCTTTGCCGAGGCAGCTACCATACCGTTAAGGCTGAAAAGGAAAACGGCCTGTATGGGTATGAGCGCACCGATGGAAAAGAAAAGATCACCGTGTTCCTCAACAATCAATCTGTCTCCGCAGAGATTCCTCCGATGAACGGAAAGATGCTGTGGCAGCAGGGATACGAGGAAAAGAACAACAGTCTTGCCCCTATGGGGTTTGCCGTATTCACACAGGAGGTGTAAAACGTGAGCGTGACGATTCAGGAAGTGGCCGAAGCTGCGGGTGTGTCCAAGGCAACCGTCAGCAAGGTGCTGCATAAGTCATATTCTATATCGCAGGAAACCTGTGACCGGGTAAATGCGGTCATCAAGGAACTGGGGTATCAGCCGAATCGCCGCGCACAAAGTTTTGCTACCGGCGCAACAAAAACGATTCTTTTTCTGGCAGAAATGCAGCATGGCGTAGGATTTGATAACCCGCATCTGTTTGAAATCATGGCCGGAGTAGAGAACGCGCTTTCCGAAAAAGGGTATGGCCTAATTGTGCAGCACAGCACGGCGCTTGATCTTTGGCAGCATTTCGATGAACTGCTGCAGGGCTCCTATGTGGATGGTGTAATTCTGCACGCATCAGTCGTGTCAAAGGACGTGGCTCTTTGTCTGGCGCATACGGAACTGCCCTACATTGTTGTAGGTGCGCCGGATTTCTCCAACCAGCTTTGCTGGATCGATACCAATAACTCGGTGGCCGGGCAAATTGCAGTTACACATCTGTGGCGCAACGGATATGACAGGATCGCATTCATCGGCGGCCCCAAAGAAGATACAATTTCTGCGCACCGTCTGAGCGGCGCACTTGCCACTCTGAACGAGAAAATCCCGGCAGGATATTTACGGGAAGGGCCGCCCACCAGTGAGGGCGGCGCAGCAGCCGCACGCGCCCTGCTGGAACTGCAGACACGGCCCAACGCTGTGATCTGCGCAAACCAGTATATTGCGTTTGGCTGTGTGAATGAACTGAAAGCTTCCGGAATACGCATCCCGGAAGATATGGCTGTTATCACATTTGATGATTTTCCATTTTCTAAAATCATTGAACCGCAACTGAGTGTTGTGAACCTAGATATGTATGATATGGGTGAGCAGGCTGCGAAAGTTGTTCTGCGGCGAATCCGGACACCGCAGTATCTTGTACAATCGCAGACCACGCTGCCGATATTGATAGAACGACAATCGACAAAGAAGCTACCGTAAAGGAAGTATATACTCTATAATGCCATAAAATGCACACACCCACCGGCCTTTTGTTCGGTGGGTGTGTGCATTTTGAATTTTTGTTGAAGCATTGCAGTAAGTCAAATTAGAACCCATCAATCATACGCTCAATTGCGGTAGGGACAAAAATGGACATCACAACCAACCACACGGCTGCAATAGCTTGAATAAGATTGTCGGGCAACCCAATAAGAATGTCGGGAATAAGAAATGACATTTATTGAGCTGTTACTTGCGGCCAAAGGTGGAAGCAAACCTGCATTTGAGGAATTGTTTGGCCGATACAAAATCTTTTGCGGAAATACTCTGTGATAAATGGAATATTTGATGATGACCTTTATCAAGAACAATGTGTGGTATTTGTACACTGCATAAAAATTTTTGAAGTAAAATAACCAGACGGTAAATTAACGATGATATTTGATTAAGAAAATAAAAGGGTAAAAAGAAATTGCCCTATAAGGCTCGTAATAGCTGACGATTTTGAGCCTTATAGGGCATATTATTTGAATTAATTATATGGAGGGCCTTGAATTATTATTAAACGGAATGCAAGTCAAATTCTCGAAATGGAATAACGTCCTTCAGAGACCATAAGCCGATAGAACTCTCCCCGCCAATAAAAATTCATCCTCAGCGCCTTCCACCCGGATGGCAATGCAGGGGAGAAAGCTGGAGTATCTCCATCAAAGGTCGCTCCCAAGAAGCCAAAGAAAATGCTCGACCACGTTTCGCCCAAGCAGGCAAGATGAAGACCTTCTTTTCCGGTGTTGTTCATGATTTCGTGTAGGTCAAGATACAGCGCTTTTTTGAAGTATTTTTCGGCAGCTTCCTGCAGGCCGTTTTGTGCAGCAAAAAGTGCATGGCTGGCGAAGCTCAGAGTGGAATCGTGCAAGCAGCACGGCTCGAAATCTTCCCATGCGTTCAGACGCTCTTCAGGAGTGAACTTCTTAGGCAGCCGGGACATCAGAAGCAGCGTATCAGCCTGCTTGATAACTTGATACCTTTGCAGACGGTCAAAGCAAACATGATGATAGCTGGCACCGTCATCGGTTTTGAGCGTTTTAATGTCTACGGGCTCTAGCCGAGTAAAAGTCTCATCCGGCAAATATCGGCCAGTTTGCGGATCGCGACATTCTTTTAGATTGTCTCGCAGAGAATGCCAGGCAAGGACTTCCTCATCGCTGAGGGAAAGCTTCGAATACCGATTGGAATCGGTTTCCTTGAGTTTCAGCGCTGCCTTGATGGCCAAATCAAGATTAAACTTTACCATGCAATTGGTAAAGAGATTGTTGTTGGTAATGCCGCAATATTCATCAGGCCCCTTGCAGAACATGAGGTCAGCAGAGCCATCAGGATGAATGATGCAGCGGCTATACCAGAAGCGGGCAGTTTCGATGTAAACTTCCATAGCTTGCAGGTGAAAATTCTCATCACCGGTGGCATCAAAGTACTGCTGCATAGCGAATGGAATATCCGCAGTAATGTGCAGCTCACTGGCACCAATGTCCCAGCTTTCGCACTGCTCAGAACCGTCGAAAGATGTCATCCAAGGATACCGAGCGCCGGCATTGTTCATCTTTTTGGCGTTCTCTTTTGCCTGCGGAAGGGTTCTTACGCGATATTCCATTAAGCTCTTGGCGGCTTCGGGGTGGGTATACAGGAAGAAAGACAGCATAAAGAAATCCGTGTCCCAGAAATAGCATCCTTTATACCGTGTGTGCGTTAATCCGCGTGCGCCGATACTTACGCTGCTGTCACGGGCAGAACAGCTGGTGATAAGCTGGAAGATGTTGTACCGCACAGCGGACTGATCATCAGGGAATCCATCGATTTCGATGTCCGACTCGCTCCATCGAGAGGTCCATGCCAGAGAGGATTTTGCAAACAGTTCATCATAAGTGTCAGAGATTTTGTTGCTCCCAATAAGTGGGTCGATATCTCGACTTGTGGTGATGCGTGTGGTGATCTCCAAAACAAGCTTTTGGCCGCTTTGCAAAACCCCATGCCACTGCTTTCCAAGACTGTCATCGGAGATATAGTCTTCAGAATCTGAAAAAGAAGTATGGAAAGACATCTGTTCTCTTACGATCAAGCCGGTACCTAAAATGGAGAAAGTACAATCGATAGAATCCTTGCACATGTCATGCTGGGTGGGCTCGGCAAGTTTGATGGTTTCGTGATTTTCTTTTACCTGATCATCCGGGACAGGGCAGTTGCAGCAGGCAGTATGAATTCCTGCATGTACCGAGATATTGGAGGTGCGTGATGCGGAGAAAGAAAGCCGCTGTACGAGCAGTGAGGGATCGGACATACTGCAGAACACCTGATGCTCAATATTTAGAGTGGTTTCACCGCTTGTGGCAAAAAAGGACTGTGAGCGAACGCCTGTTTTCATATCTAGGGTGCTGGATACAGGAGAGGAAAGTGTAATAGGATGTCCATCACATTCGATATTTCCCCAGACGGGGGTAGGCAGGTTCACAAAATCGGTGATGCCGGGTTTGATTTCACCGAAGATACCGGCAACGAACAAACCTGTCTCAAAGGTGCGCTTTTCCTGCCAGAAGGGGAGATATCCACGGATGCCCATGCGTCCGTTCCCGGTGAAAAAAGTGCTTTCTTCAAAACTGTCATTTGTGCTATTTGTCGTAAGCTCAATTTGCCAAGGCTTCAAAATTATGTCTTGACGCATAAAAGCATCCTTCTTTCTTTTATAGTAATGCTTCACGGATAGAATGGCAAAGGAATCCTGCGCAGGTAGCGAAAGCCTTGCCGGTGGTGCAGTAACCAGTCACTTCATCAACGCTTTCGCAGGCAATGCCATTGTCCATAGAGATTTTTTCCAAAATGGCGCGGCAATGTTCTACGCGCCCGCACAGCAAGCTATTGGCTAAACTTAAGATCCATGGGTGAGGTGCGTGTGGACACCCGATTTCGTTGATTGGACTGTTAGCAAAGCTGTATTTGTATTCCGGTGAACGAATCATTGCAACGGTATTGCGGTATACCTCATCGGTGGGACTGCAAAATCCGAACAAAGGAAGCAGTTGTAGACTTCCCGGCGGCTCGTCATAAACATCATGGCTGCCGTTCAAATCAATAGACCATCCGAAATAAGGTTTCCCCTCTGCGTCCTTTTGGACACAATGCGTCATGATGGCAGCTTTGATTTCATCGGCGGTTTTTTCCAGATGTGCATATTGGGGTGCTAGTTGGGCCAAATCTTTAAGTGCTTTCCACACAAGCACATTATCGTATGTAATATAAGGGTAAACGTGCTCATCGTCTGTTGGCTGCAGGAAAGTATCATACAATCTGCAAGATGCGGCTTCATGCTGCCGTAGGCGATTCAAAATGAGGCTTATACCTTGAATAATATCGGAATCATTCAAAATGGATTTGTCGTTGGTTTTGTTAATGTAGCGTTCGAGCGCCAGAAGAGGGGCGACGAGTTCATCCAGTTCGAAGCCCGGCTCCAAAACAGTACCATCAATGTATCGAGAATGGATGCCAAAATTTCGACGCTGTCGGCCGAATACATAGGAAAGCATTCCTTTGGCACGTTCGGAATCGGCGTCCAAAATGGCAGGAAAACTCCAAAGCAGGCTGTCGCGATCCCAATAGGCTGCACTTACATAGTAGCGCGGGCTTCTGCTGGTAACGAGCACCAACTCTTCCGTGTCAAGCGTAATACCGGTCGAGAAGAACATACAGAAGAACAGATTCGTATTGTAGAGTTCTGTGAGTTTTGCATCACCATTAAAGGTGACACGACGCTCTTGAAGCCAAGTTCTTGTTTTTGTAAGTTCTACATCGAAAGTTTGCCGAAGCATCTCTTTGGCGCTTGTTGCGGCAGCAACTTCCTCGAAACCGAGACCCCAATAAAATACGACCGAGGCTGTTCCATCGGCAGCAATTGTACAGTGATGGGATAAATCGTAAGTAATACTGCCATCATCGGAACAGGTAAAAGAAGAATCTGTTTGTGCATCGGCCATAGGGGCAAAGGCAAACATCGGGAATCCTGCATGATATTCGAAAATCAAACTGCTGTTCCAGCCACTGCGGAAACAGGTTGCTTTACCACTTAACGGCTTGTCCTCGTTTACACAGTGCCAAGAGGAAGCCCAGCATCCATTTAACCCTATAACAACATCTTGTGCACTTTCAGAAGTATTATGAACCGTCATCTGAATTGCGAAACCGCGTTCATCAATAGGAGGCACGTAAAGGGTTTTGAGTTCAAGGCTGCCAAGCTGTGCAGTAGACTGGGGCAGCCAATCATCAAGCCGAGTCCACGCAAGATGAGCCGGAGAGAGGGAACCGACTCCATCTAAATGAACATAAGGCTGAATCAAAGGTGCGGATTCGCTCCCGCGAATATCTATAAGCCCTTTTGCAGCCATATATAGGAATGTTATGTCCTCTATCCCGCCCGTTCGTTCGTTGATGCGGGGCAAAGAAACGAAATCATTGCCGGTTGGCAGATACTTGTCCATAGTGAATCCCCTTATAAAGTGAAATAAGCACACAAATAAGATTAAGCGATTAACCTTGCTACTATCATCAATATAACAGGAATGTTCGGCATAGTCAACAATATTTTTTCATAAATAACAGGTTAATTTAATTAACTGTTGACATTTTGCTGCCCGCGCGGTATTGTAATGCCAGAGAAAAGAGTTAAACGCTTAAACTAAATCCGTAAGATTGGTGGAGTCGATATGGCAAGACGCGCAACACTAAAAGATGTGGCAGAGCGTGCCCAAGTCAGTACGGCTACGGTGTCTTATGTTTTGAATGACAAAAAATCAATCTCCGAGCAGACCAAGACCCGTGTGTACGACGCGATTCGGGATTTGAATTATGTTCCCGATCTCAGTGCGCGAAGCCTGTCCAGTAGAGATTCAAAGCTGATTGGAATTGTCATTCCACAGACCGAGCCCGGCAGCAAACTGATGCTGCAAAATGATTTTTACAGTGAAATCGTTGGCAGCATTGAGTATCACGCAAGACAGCATGGCTATCATGTGATTATTTCAGCCACGGATGTAAATGAAAGCTACTTGACTTTGGCTAAAGAGAGAAACCTTGACGGAATTATTGTTATCGGTATGTACCCAGATGACTTTTATCGTCAAATGAAGAAAACACAAATCCCCATTGTATTGATTGACAGCTATTGTAACGATCATTATTACCATAGCATACGAATTGATGATGCCTATGGAAGTTATCTGGCTACCAATCATGTGATTGGATATGGTCATAAAAAAATTGCTTTTTTCTGCGGTCAAATCAAAGAAAACGGTGTCATAAAGAAAAGACTCTGCGGCTACCAACAGGCACTGGAAGAAGCCGGAATCCCATATGATTCCACGCTTGTTTATGAAGGTAAGGTGGATTACGACAGTGGCATCGAACTTGCACGCAGACTGTGCAATGAAAATAAAGATGTCACAGCAGTAGTTGCTACCGCAGATATCTTAGCTATTGGAGCTATGAAGGGCTTCTACGAACAGGGAGTTTCGGTTCCCAATGATATTTCTATCGTTGGATTTGACGATTTGGAGATTTCTAAATATCTGACACCAGGACTGACGACGGTTCGCCAAGAAATCTCTCAAAAAGGTGAAAAGGCAGTTGAACTGCTTTTAGATAACATTCAAGACGCGGATATGACAAAGCGAGAGGTTATTATTCCGGTTAGCCTTTCTCGCCGGGAATCCGTTCGAGATATGAGAGGGGAGGAATAAAAAAGGACTGCACCAACCGTCCAAAGTCTGTGCAGCCCAAATCCAAAGAGCGTCTTATTGCTCTTCTATAATAAGTGTAAGCGAAGAAGAGCAAAAAATCAAGTGTTCCACTACTTATACAAGGAGGAAAAACAATGAAAAAGGCAATTTCTTACATGGCATGCTCGATGGCCGCAATGCTTGCACTCAGTGCCTGTGGTTCTGCAGCCTCGTCTGCAAGTACCGTGGCAAGCTCTTCTGATGCAGCTTCTACGGAAAGCACGGCAGCATCGGAGGCTTCTAATGAGCCTGTGACAATCACGTTTGCACAGTACTCCGGGTCCGGAGACAACGAGCAGTATCTGCAGCAGATGGTTGACAACTATATGAAAGAAAACCCCAATGTCACCATCGACCTGCAGACCTATGGCTATGACGACTACTTTACGCAGATGACGGCGAAGGTTTCCGGCGGCCAGGCTCCCGATGTTTTTGAACTGGATTACCAGAATTTCGTCTCCTACGCAAAGAAGGGCGCATTGATGCCGCTGGATGACATCCTGACCAAAGACGGCATCGACACCTCTATCTACAACGATATGGCCCTGAAAGCGTTCAGCGCTGACGGCGTACAGTATGGTGTTCCTGATAGCTTCTCGAATGTTGTGCTGATTTACAACAAAGATCTGTTTGATCAGGCCGGTATCGACTATCCCACGGATGACTGGAAGTGGGAGGATGCAATGGCTGCGGCGGAGAAAATCCGTGCGCTGGGTGATAATATCTTTGGCTATTATCATCCCATTTCCTTCAACGAGTTCTATAAGACCGTTAAGCAGAACGGCGGCAGCCTTTTCAATGATGACTTTACGGAGTTCACGATGGATACCCCGGAAAACATTGAAACGCTGCAGTACATGGTTGACATGCAGCAGAAAACCAATGTTATGCCCACCGAGGAGCAGATGGCAGGCATGGGTGACTGGGACCTGTTTGAGTCTGGCCGCCTTGGCATGATTGTGACGGGTATTTGGGCATTCCCCGAATATACGAGCAATTGCGACTTCGATTGGGATATCGTTGTTGAACCTGGTCACACTCAGAAGGCTACGCACTTCTTCTCCAACGGTTACGTCGTTTCCAAAGATTCTCAGGTTGCTGATGAAGCCGTTAAGTTCATCACCTACATTTCCTCCAACCGTGAAGCAACGCAGATTCGCCTGGACGCAGGTTGGGAGCTGCCTCCGGTTCAGGACGAGGATATCATCGCTCAGTACAAAGAAAAGACTCCTCCGGCAAATCGCGAAGCGGTCTTTAAGAGCCTTGATTACCTTGTGACTCCTCCTGTTATCACCCAGTATGCAGAGCTGCAGGACATCGTTGGTCAGCATTTGAGCGCTGCGGCCGCCGGCACTGTCACCCCGGAGCAGGCGCTGAAGGATATGCAGGCTGAGTGCGAACAGAAAATCGATTTGACCAAGTAAATAGTTTGACGGGGGCAGGCGGGAGCCTGTCCCCGTATTTTTATCGGAGGGTTTATAGAATATGAAAAATTCCCGATTGGCAAGCTGGAAAACAGCATTACCATTTTTGCTTCCAAGTTTGGCTGGTTTTGTTGTGTTCAGTATCATCCCAATGATTATGCAAATTTTTGTCAGCCTGACCAGTTGGGATGGATTGAGCGAACTGACATTGTTCAGTGATTTTAGCGGATTCATGGATCGATTCTACGTAGGGATCGAGAACTATAAGGAAATTCTCACATCAAAAGAGTTTTATCAGGTGATTGGAAACACGCTGGAATTTGTGATCCTCTACATTCCTTTGATGCTTATTGCCTCCATGATTGTGGCGCTCATTTTGAACAGTCATGTAAAGGGTGTTGGAATTTTCCGCGTTCTTTACTATATCCCGGTTATCACCTCATGGGTTGCGGGCGCATTGATTTGGAAATGGGTTCTTAGTCCTGAGTATGGTGCTATTAACAATATTCTGGCCTTGTTCGGAATTGAGGGGCCCTCATGGCTTCAAAGCTCAAAGTGGGCAATGCCCGCAATCGTTCTTGCCTCGGTCTGGAAGGATATGGGGTACTTTGGCCTTATGCTGATGTCTGGCCTTCAGGGAATCAATCAGGAATACTACGATGCGGCGGCAATCGACGGTGCCGGCAAAATCAAACAGTTTACAAGAATTACATTGCCATTGCTGACTCCTACGCTTTTCTTTGTCTTGATTATCAGCTTGATTAACTCCTTCCAGCTGTTTACGCAGATTATGATCATGACCCCCGATGGTGGCCCGCTTGGCTCGACAATGGTGATGGTTGAACGCATTTATAAGTGCGGCTTCCGTTACTATGAAATGGGTACGGCTGCCGCATATAGCTGGATTCTGTTTGCGATTTTGCTGCTTCTGACAATGGTTCAGATGAAACTTCAGAACAAGTGGGTGAACTACGATGACTAACGCTAAAACATCTTCTTTGACAGGGCTGAAACAAAGACGAATCATTGGAAAAGTGGCATTTTATGTACTGGGATTGTTGATGGCCATAATTGTCTGCATCCCGTTTTATTGGATGATTATCACCAGCTTAAAAGGCCGCGGCGCTATTATGAGCATTCCCGTGGAGTGGATCCCAAAAGAACCGACACTTGATGCATACAAAAAACTTTTTGCTATGCCGGAATTTGTGGGCTCTATCTTCAACAGCTTTTACGTGTCTGTTCTTTGCACGGCAGTGCGGCTTCTGTGTGCCGCGATGGCTGCATTTGCACTGACAAAAATTCCGTTCAAGGGACGTAATGCGGTCTTTGGCATTTATGTTACGGCGCTGATGATTCCGTCGCAGATCACTTTTATTCCACTGTTCATTATCATGACGAATATGCACCTTACCAATAGCTTAAATGCGTTTATGCTGTTGCAGCTGTTTAATGCCTTTGCCATTTTTATGATGCGGCAGAAAATGATGACGATTAACGATGCCTATATTGAAGCTGCTGTTATTGATGGTGCGAGCATGTGGCGCATTTTTTTCAAAATCATACTGCCCATGAGCGGCAGCGCTATGGCAACGCTGGCAATCCTTGCATTTATGGACATGTGGAATGATTACCTGCTGCCGTTGGTTTTGCTGAGCGAAAGAAGCAAATTTACGCTTCCGCTGCTGTTGAGCACATTATCCGGCCAGTACAAGAATCAGTACAACCTGACAATGGCTGGCGCACTGATTTCGATTATTCCGATTCTGATCGTTTATATTTTTGCGCAGAAGTATTTCAAAGAAGGCCTTACGGTTGGCGGCGTGAAAGGATAAAAGCATATGATTGAGTGGGAGCCTAATAAGAACGATGCCAATCTGAACATGCCAGTAGACGGTCAGGTGGCTTCTATATGCTGGAATGAACAGACAAAACTGCTCACCATGAGTCTTGCGTATTCAGCAGTTTATGGAATGGGTGAACGGTATAATGGACTCAACCAGAATGACCGCATCGTGAAAATCGAGGTGGAAGAAAAGTTCTGTAATCAAGGGGATAAAAGCTATTGTCCCTCGCCGTTCTTTTTCACGGATACAGGGTTCTCTTTCTGTACATTGTCTGGTGGCACATTGATATTCGATTTCACACAGAAAAACGTCATAACGGTTCATGCGCCCGGCAATTGTAAGTTTATATTCAACGCAGGAACGCCCGAAAAACTAATTTCTGAGTATATGTCTTTGTCCGGGCCTGCGATTCTTCCGCCTGACTGGGTCTTCGGGCCGTGGATCTCTGCAAACCATTGGAATACGCAAAAGGAAACGGAAAAGCAGATTGAACTTCTGAAGAAGTATCAATTCCCGGCTACCGTGCTGGTTCTTGAAGCATGGAGCGATGAAGCAACCTTTTACATTTTTAATGGTGCCAAATATAAGGAAAAGCCGAACGGGGGGCCTTTTGCAGTAGGTGACTTTGACTATTCGGAAAGCGCCTATTGGCCGAACCCACAAGAAATGATTGAAAAGCTGCATAAGGCAGGGCTTCATCTGGTGCTCTGGCAGGTCCCGGTGTATAAGCAGCAAGGCGATGATGAAATCAGAAATCATCAGAATGATTTGGATCGGGAGGATGCAGTAAAACGCTCCCTGTGTATTCATAACTTGGATGAGACACCCTATAAGATTCCGGAAGGGCATTGGTTCCCCGGCTCGATGATCCCTGATTTTACAAATCCTGAAACTTGCAAAACATGGTTCGGGAAAAGACAGTACCTGCTTGACATGGGCGTAGATGGATTCAAAACCGATGGCGGCGAATTTGTTTGCACAGATGAAGTCATCTTTTATGACGGCAGTACGGGCAAGGAAAGCCGCAACTGCTATCCGCAGCAATACACGAAGGCATATACCAAATTTCTTGGCGATAATCATGTTCTTTTCAGCCGTGCAGGCTACATGGGACAGCACACAACACCGTGCCATTGGGGTGGGGATCAGCAGTCCACAAATGATGAACTGCGGCATGTCCTTTCCGCAGGGCTTAGTGCAGCTTTAAGCGGCATTCTGTTCTGGGGATTTGATCTTGCCGGGTTTGCAGGGCCGCTTCCGACGTTGGATCTCTATCGCCGTGCAACGATGCTGGCGTGTTTTACGCCAATTATGCAATGGCATTCTGAACCCGATGGCGGTCAGTTCAAAGAATTGATGCCTGGCGGCGAGGGAAACAATGAACGCAGCCCGTGGAATATGGCAGCAGTCTATAATTCTCCTGAATTCGTGACAGAGATGCGTTTTTGGCATTGGCTCAGAATGAATTTGCAGCCCTATTTGATGGCCACTGCATTCAGGTGCGCAGCAGAGAAAGTCCCAATGATGCGTCCGCTGGTGTACGAATGGCCGCGGGACAAAGCCGCTCGCCAAGTTGAGGACGAATTCCTTCTGGGGGATGCTATCCTTGTTGCACCGCTGTTGGAAGAAAACCAAACTGCAAGAGAAGTCTATCTGCCGGAGGGCGAATGGTACGCCTTTTTTACGGGAAAATGCTATCATGGCTGCCAGACAATTTCTACGACGGCAGATATGAAATTCCCTGTTTTTATCCGCGGCGGCTATGCAGTTCCTCTGCATGCTGATGGCATGGATTCACTTGGCAATCCAGTTTCTCAGAATCTTAATTCTAAACTGATTCTGCTTGTCGCTGGAGCGGCAGGCAAAAGTACTTTCACCACAAATAAGTCGGTTCTTACCTGCGAGTGGAAAAACGAAAAGGTCGGCGTGGAAGGAACTGGAGCAGAAACCGTTCAAATTCGCCATTTTTGCTGACCGCAAGAGGCTTTAGCGCACAGCAAGAGGCTGTTTATTTGCAGTCAAAAGGATTTGCCTATGAACGCTATTATTTTCGATTTAGATGGTGTTCTGTGCCATACAGATGAATATCACTATATGGCATGGAAAGCCATAGCTGATGAATTGCATATTCCTTTTAATAGAGAAGTCAATAACCAGCTGCGAGGCGTTTCGCGGATGGAGAGTCTCAAACTAATCCTGCGCAATTCACCAGTCTGTTATAACGAGCAGGAAAAATTTCTGCTTGCGGAAAAGAAAAACAATATTTACAGAGAACTGCTACAAAATATAACTTCAAAGGATTTGGCAGATGGTGCATGGATAGTTCTGGAAAAGCTACATGCCGTCCATATCCCGATGGCTATCGGATCTTCAAGCAAGAATACACCGCTTATTGTAGAAAAACTTGGAATTGGAAAATTCTTTGATGCTATTGTAGATGGAAATCAAATTTCACATTCAAAACCGGATCCGGAGGTCTTTTTGCTAGCGGCAGAAAAGCTGCACCAAAAGCCAAGTGATTGCCTTGTCGTTGAAGATGCAGAGTCAGGTGTGAAAGCCGCCCTCAATGGGGGCTTTCTGGTGGCTGGAATCGGACCAGCAAAAGATTGCCCGAACGTCAATTATCCGCTTCTATCCTTAAGTGAACTTCTTGCAGTAGAGGGCCATCCAGCCTGATGGAAAACTAAATAGAAGGTGATGATAAAAGAGCCTGCATTCTGAAGTCCAGTTGGACTTGGATGCAGGCCTCTTTTTTGTTATAAGTTATTTTTCCGTTTTGCGTTTCTTTCAAGTGATGAGCTATATGATTTGCAGTATAAAAAGCGCACACAGTAGCTCAAACTGTGTGCGCTCTTTTGTGCTAGAAATTATTTATAAAAAACTGTACCCTAGAAGAACGTTAGTAAAGAGAAATAGGAAAATTACCATGTACCATGCAGAGCCATGCCAGAGGCCAAGGAATAGTTGACGCAGGCAATATCAAAATCGAATACGCCGTTGCAGTTGGAGTTACGGACTCAAGAGGAAATGGTGACCTAACCTTTTCTATTACAGCAGGAACTGTAAATGATGAAGGGAAAAAAGAACTCAAGGCTGCGCTCGCAGCGGTAAGTGATTCGGAGATGAGTTCGGATGTCAAGAACACAATCTCCAAAATGTTTGATGGAATGGCAATTTTTGTTGGCCAAGGAGAAGCAAGCATTTCTATTAAGGAAAATACGAGTGAAGGTATGATTTTTGTACATTGCATAGAAATTTTTGAAGTAAAATGATCGGAGAGAAGTTTCCACGATTGTTGAGGCATGGAGATTTGTCTCTGTAATGACAAATGCTAACAGTCAATATGACAAGCAAAATTACTTTGTGATGACCAGCGGAAAAATAAAAGATAATGCGTAAGCGCCTAACGAAACCGCGCCCTTGACACAAAAAAAGGACCAGCATGACGGCTGATCCTTTAGTAGTTGCTATTCAATTTCGAAGCGGGCTTTCATGTGATCGCTCAACGACATCAAATGCGAAGTATCTCCAAAACAATTTCCAAGTAGCCCCATGAGGACTATCTGATATGGACAATATCATTTTGCATCGCATAGGTTGTTCCATTTGTCTTACCCTTTACGCTTCAGCATATTCGCTTGGCGTTTTCCCATAAAAATCCTTGAATTTTCGCGAGAAGAAGTAGGGGTCATCAAAACCTACGGCAGCAGCTACTTCCTTGATATAGGCCTGCTTATTACTGCGGATCATCTCACCGGCGCGTTTCATGCGCACCTCGTTGATGTACTGGAACAGACCGGTGCCGGTCTCTTTGGAGAACAGGCGGCTCAGATATTCCCGGTTCAGCCCTACATAGTCGGCAATGGCGTCCAGCGTCAGTTTGTCCATATAATGCGCGTTTACATAGATGATGACGGCCTGCACCTCTTTTTTGAATTTGCTCAAGGCAATTTTGCTAAGTCCCATGCGCTCCTGCAAAATCAAGCAGAGCAGTTGTTCAAGAGCCTCCGCGGTGGGGGCTTTTTCTATTTCTTTAAAGGTTTGCTCCAGTGTCTCCTGCGGAATCATATTCTCGCCGGGACGCTCCAGCAACAGATGGCAGGCTTCACGGACGCGCTGCGGCGGCATACAGAGTGCCGCACAATTCTGGAAGAAAGTATGAACAGCAATCTGCATCTGTAATTCATCGGCATTTTGCACTGCTGCTGCGGTGGCCTTGGACAGTTCTGCCTGAGAGACATGGAAGGGTTGGGCGGTAACTGTGTGTGCCGTTGCCTTTATGGGAGCACTGCGCCCCACATAAAAGGCGAGCGCCTTAGAATCCTCACACAGCTGGTAGCCCTGGCGGAGTTCAGCCAGTGAAATGGGCTTGTCGTGGTAGATGATGATCGGGGCATCCAGAAAATATGTTGTGACCTGCCGTTGCAAGCGGGCAAGTTTCTTATCCAGAGTACGCCCGGAGGCTACAAGGCTTTCATTGCTGATCAGCCCACAGATTTCATCCTCATGGGTGTGCAGAAATACTTTGCCGCTGATTTCATCGAAAACCTCGGTAATCAAGTCGGTCACAGCATCCAGCGCGGGCATAGGATGAGTTTTTGCGGGAATTAAAGTGACGGTAAACAGCCGGATAGGAAAGGACAGCGGTTCCGGCAGCATGGAAAACGGATTAGAAGCAGGGGAGGGTTCAGCAGTGGACGTTACCCATTGGGCGCAGTGAATCAGCGCATTCTCCTTTTTTTGCGCTTCAATGGCAAAGGAACGGTGGTCCTCCTCCGTCTGGCGCTGCTGCTGGACACGAAGCAAATCGGCCATCTTTTCCAGATGCTCACCGATGCTTTCCCCATTCATATTGATTTTCAGAAAGTAGTCATAGGCACCGTCCGTCAGGGCTGTGCGCACGGAATCGAAATCGGAATAGTTGCTCAATACCAGAATCGGTCCGGTAAAGCTGCGCTTTTTCAGTTCGTGAATGAGCGCAAGCCCATCCATGCCGGGCATTTTCAAGTCCGTGATAACCGCATCAATGTGCTGTGTCTCTACAATGTGCAGCGCTTCCTGCCCATTACTGGCTGTTGCCGCCAGCAGGAATCCGTTCTTGCCCCACTCCACGGCGGACTGGAAAGCAACCTTAATCAGCGGCTCGTCATCTACAAGCAATAAATTGTACATTGTGTTACCTCAACGAATGGCTTCATTTGGAATACAGAGAATACATTGTGTGCCGATGCCGGGGGCACTTTCAATCGTAAGACCGTATTCATTTCCGTAGTGCAGACGCATACGCTCATCTACGTTGCTCAATCCGATGCCGGAAAAGCGCTCAGAATTTTTCTCCTTGATGGCACTGGGGTCAAAACCGCAGCCGGTATCGGAGATATGAATGGTAAGCAGATTCTCGCTCACGGTGGCACGGACGGTGATGGTGACAAAATCATCTTCATCCGCCGTGCCGTGCAGGATGGAGTTCTCTACAAGCGGCTGCAAAATAAAGCGTGGTACTGTCCAGTATCCGGCAGCATCTTCAATTTGGTATTCCATCTCAAAGCGCCCTGCGTAGCGCAGCTGCTGGATGTCGCAGTAGTTTTTCAAGTTGCGCAGCTCATCGTCAAACGGAATCAGTTCATCCTTTTTAATAAGGGTGCTTTGCAGCAGGGAAGAGAGGGCATCAATGCCGTGGCTGACCGGGGTGACGTGATTAAGTGTGGCAATCCACTTTAAGGTGTTCAGGGTATTGAACAGGAAGTGCGGATTGATTTGATATTGCAGGGCTTGCAATTCCAGTTCGCGCATTTTGCGCTGGTCGTCACTCCAGCGCTGCGCCAGCAGACCAATTTCGTTGACCATGTTGTCGATGGTGCGCGCCAGAAATCCGAGCTCGTCGGGGCTGGTATCATTGATTTTCAGCCCGATTTCCTCATCGCTTTTTGCATTGCAGGCGGCAACCATATTATCAATGGGGTGCATGACGCTGCGATAGACGAGCAGTGTCAGGAACAAGCTGACAACGACCAGCACTGCGGCCAGCGCGATGAGCATCATATTGATGGTTCTTGTGCCGTTGGTAACATATGCCTGCGGAATCGTGGCCGCAAGATATACATTATAGGTGGTGTTGTATTTGAAAATCGTCAGCGTATCTACGCCGTTCAGCTCACATAAAAAGTTGTTTTCACCCGCCTGCCGATGCGCCGTGATCTGCTGGAAAATCGGGTCATCGGCCAAATCTTCTCCCAGCAGTTCCGCGTTCTGAGAAGAAACCACATTGCCGGCAGCATCAATCAGCAGGAAGTTGGACCCCTCGCCAAAGGAAACATCAGTAAATATGTAGCGGCTTAGCTGGGATTCGTCAATGTACAGCATGATATACCCAAGCGGCGTGCTGATGTGGTGCATATCATAGATTTTACGGCCAATGACAATTTTATCGTTGGCGCGGTAAGTGTGGATGTATTGCAGACTATCCTGTGGAGAGGCGGCCTCAATATTATCCAGCAATTCATTAAAACGCTGAGGTGTAATATCGTCATAGCCCAAATCGTAGAGGACTGTGCGGTCATTGGAAACGACGCGGATGTTTTTAAGGTGTGTGCTCTGAAAAGGAATTGTGACGATCATTTCACCAATACCGTTCACAATATCACTCGTAAGGGGGTGCCCATTATTGACAGATGCGACACCATTCTGTACAGTATCAGATACGGAGATGGAACCTATGTAGTCGCTATAAATGCCAAGCTGGGTAGACATATTATTATTGAGTAGTTCGATAGATTGTAAGGCAGCCTGTTTGACCTTTTCGTTCATGGATTGGGTGTATGCATGGTAAGAAAAAATACCAATCGTGATGACGGGAACAAGAGAAATAATCAAAAATGTCACAAACAGACGGGTGCGAAGTTTGATTCGTCGCAACACATTGGGGAAAAACTCACGCGTTTTTTGTGTATTTGGTGACATATATAGGCCTCCGTTTGTGCAAAGTGACTACAATCTATCCATACATTACCTGAATTATAAGGGCAACGGCAGAAAAAGTCAATAAAATCCATCTTTAAGTAAAGGGAATACATTTATCAAATCCGGCTTGCCCGATATAATAAGAGTGCAATCAGGGAACGACAGATGAGCCGCATCCCAAACAAAGAAGGAATAATTTTTAGGAGGAAAACCATGAAAAAAGCAATCAGCATGATGCTTGCCACTGCAATGGCAGCTACCTGTCTGGCAGGCTGCGGCAGCGCAGCATCTTCCAGCGCAGCAGCATCCAGTGAGGCCGCTTCTTCCGAAGCAACGTCCGCCGCTACCAGCGAAGCCTCTACCGGGGAAAAGACTTTTGAAAACACAGAACTGAACATCGCAGTGTTCGAGGGCGGTTACGGTTCTGACTACTGGGATGAGATCACCAAGCGCTTTGAGGCCGCTTATCCCGGCGTTACTGTCAATATGCAGATCAGCCCGAAGATTGGCGACATCATCCGCCCGCAGATCGTGGCCGGAAATGTTCCCGACTTCATCTCTATGAACGACAACGACTCCACCGGCCTGATTTCCTCTATGGTCAAGGAGCATGCGCTGATGGATCTGTCCGATGTCTTTGAGGAGGGCGGCATTGATGATAACACCCCGCTGAAGGATCAGGTCATCGATGGCCTGCTGGATTCCGCCAAGTGCTCTCCTTACGGCGACGGCAAGATCTACATTGCCCCGTTTGATGCCAGCCCGATGGGTCTGGTTTACAACAAGACCCTGTTCGAAGAGAACGGCTGGGAAACACCTGTGACCTGGGATGACTTCTTTGAACTGGGCGACAAGGCCAAGGAAAAGGGTATCGCGCTGTTTACCTATCAGGGCATCTACCCCGGCTACCTTGAGAGTATGCTGTGGCCTGCACTGGCTTCTGCCACCGGCATCGACAACATGAAGGCAATCGCCTCCTACACGCCCGGCTCCCTCAGCTCTGATGAGGCCCTCAAGGTCTTCCAGAACATGGCAAAGATCGGCAGCGATGGCTACCTGATGGATGGCACCGTTGCTCTGAACCATACCCAGAGCCAGACTGACATGATGATGAACAAGGCTCTGTTCATCCCCAACGGCAACTGGATGGAAGGCGAAATGGCCGATGCTCCCCGTGCTGACGGCTTTGAGTTTGGTCTGACCTGCGCACCCGTTCTGGATGACGGCGAGACCCGCTATGTTATGAGCTCCGTTGAGCAGTTTGAGATTCCTGCCAACGCCAAGAACCCCGAACTGGCAAAAGAGTTCCTGCGTTTCCTGTACACTGAAGATTCCGTTAAGCTGTTCGCAGAAAAAGCCAACGGCATCTACGCTCTGAAGAAGGCCAACGAGATGGTCAAGGGCATCGTTACCGATGGTGTCTACAACATGAACGACATCTACCAGGAAGGCACTTTCATGGTCTTCGGTTGGGATGCAATGCCAGACACCAGCAAGGTCGTTATCGCTGATTCCGTCTTCAATGTTGCCAGTGACGTTATGAATGGTGACATGACTGCCGAGCAGTGGCGTGACGGCATCGAGGCTGCTTTCGAGGAGATTGCTGCTTCCAAGTAAGCTGAATTGCTGAATTTCCACTGACCAAAATAAGATTGACCCTGCCGAGTAAACGCCATGCGAGCTTGGCAGGGTTCTTTTTAAGGGGGAAACTTGTTTGAAAAACCGCCAAAATCGCCAAAAAAAGGCGCAGCCACTTCCCATACTGTTTATCTGCATCAGCGTTCTGCCTGCCGTGATCCTAACTCTTATGTTCACGATCTGGCCTACGGCGCAGGCATTATATCTTTCTTTTACCAATGCGACCTCTCTGGGGCTTAACAACAAATTTGTGGGACTGGATAACTATATCTATATGTTCCACGACAAATCTTTCATTCAAGCACTTAAAAACACAGCAAAGCTGATGGCGGTTGTTCCCGTTATCACAATTTTCTGTAGTCTGGTGCTGGCATTTGTTTTGAACCAGTGCAAGCTGAAAGAAATGGTCTTGTATCGCACGATTTTCTATTTCCCGAACATTGTTTCTCTGACCGTTGTAGGTATTATATGGAGTTTTGTGTTCCACCCGAATGTAGGCATCGTCAATAAGATTCTCGGTGCTGTCGGGCTGGAGAGCTTGCAGCGTTCCTGGCTGGGCGACAGCAAGACTGCGCTTTGGTGCATCGCGTTCACGCTGCTGTGGCAGGCTGCCGGTTACTACATGGTCATGCACATCGCGGCTATGGATGGCATTTCGCCGGAAATCTACGAGTCCGCAACGCTGGACGGTGCCAGCGCATGGCGCAAGCTCGTCAGTATTACGATGCCTCTGATGAAAGATATTATCGGCATCACCTTTGTTCTGGCACTTTCCGGCACCATCAACCTGAGCTTCGTGCTTTCGCAGGTCATGACCGGCGGCGGTCCTAACGGTGCATCCAGCGTTCTGCTGCAATATATGTACACGCAGGGCTTTGTCAACGGCAACTTTGGCTATGCCATGGCTATCACGGTCTTTACGCTCGCCATCTCCGTGGCGCTGTCCATGCTGTCCCGCAAATTGACCGATGCTTCCGAAGGAGGTCAGTAATATGACGCAAAATGAAAAAAGCAAAATCAGAGCAAAGGTCATCAAGTGGGTGACGCGCCTGTTCCTGATTTTGGTTGCCATTATCATGCTGTACCCTCTGGCGTGGAACGTCGTTTCTTCGTTCAAAACCAGCACAGAGTTTCTGACGGACCCCTTTGCATGGCCGCAGGGACTTGCATGGGATAACTACGCCCGTGCTTATGAAAAGTCTGACCTTGCTGCGAACATCGGCAACTCGATTTATGTCGTGCTGGAAACGCTGGTCATTATTGTGGTCTGCGTTGTACCGTGTTCCTACTGCCTTGTGCGGTATAAGTTCCCCGGCGCGAAGCTGATTTTGAACATCTACATGGCGGCCATCTTCATTCAGGCCACTTATATTATGATTCCGCTGTTCTTGCAGATGAACAAGCTGAACCTGCTCAACAGCCTGACGGCGCTGGGTGTACTGTATGCAACGATGCAGTTCCCGTTTGCTATCTTCCTGCTGACCGGCTTCCTGCGCAGCATCCCGCGTGATTATGAGGAGGCAGCCATGATCGACGGCTGCGGCCCGTTCCGTATTTTGACGAGCATTATCATTCCCATGTGCAAGCCCGGTATCGTGACGGTCTGCATGATCTCCGCTATGGCAGCATGGAACGAGTACCCGGTGGCTCTCGTTATGGTTACCGATCCGACCAAGGCTACGCTGCCTGTCGGCCTTGCCAACCTGTATGAGATCCAGCGCTACGCTACCGACTGGGGCGCGCTGTTCGCAGCCCTCGTGCTGGCACTGATTCCCACTGTCATCCTCTTCATCGTCGGCCAGAAGCAGCTCGTGCAGGGCTTGAGCGTCGGCGGCGTTAAGGGCTAAACAAAATCGAATAGGTTAGGAGAACCGATATGCTGCCCCCGAAACATTGCAACATCAATTTGACCGGCCCAATACCCCGCTGGGATGAAGCAATTCCACTGGGGAACGGCATACTCGGTTCTCTTTTTTGGGGGCCGATGGAGCACCTGCGCATTTCCGTGGACATTGCCGGACTGTGGCTGCGTCGCCGCCCGGAGGAAAAACTCGATAAAGAATTTACTTATGCAAAACTGGTAGAGCTTGCACGGAAAGGCGATGTGGCAGAAACACGCCGTATCTTTGATACGCCCTATGCCCGCCCGACACCTACAAAAATCCCCGCGGGACACTTGTTCTTGGATGGACTGCCGCAGGGCAGCTATCAGGCAAGCTTGGATTTGGGTACAGCGGTGGCATCCTTTTCGAAAAACGGCACCACCATTCTGCGCGCCTTCCTCTGTATGGGGCGGCCTGTTGGGGTACTGATGCTGCCGGAGGCGTACCGGGATGCAACGCTCACGGTGGAGCGCCCCTCTTTCGGGAATGGAACGCAGGCAGCCGAAGCGGGCAACAGCGTGTCCCCCGGCAGCTTGCAGCAGCTCGCCCTGCCGGATGCTATCCCCGAAACAGAAGATGGCATGATTGGCTTTTCCCAAAAGGTCGATGATAGAACTGCCTATACGCTGCTCTGCAAAAAGTGCGGCACGACACTATATTATACCGCAGTGCAGGCAGAAAACATAGAAAAAGCAAGCCGACTGGCAAAGCTGGAACTATGTGCAGCAGAAGATATGGGTGCAGAGAAGCTGCTGCAACAGCATAAACGCTGGTGGCAGCAATACTGGAGTAAAAGCAGTTTGCAGCTGCCGGATGAAACACTTGAACAACTCTGGTACCGTGCCAACTACTTTTTGGCGGCGGGTTCCGAGCCGGGCAATGCCCCGATGCCGCTGCAAGGGGTATGGTGCGCGGATGACGATCAGCTCCCACCGTGGAAAGGTGATTACCACAACGACCTCAACACCCAATTCACCTACTGTCACTATCTGACTGCCAACCACCCGGAGCAGGGAAAGGTTTTTCTCGACTATCTCTGGTCGCTGCGCCCGCAGGCGGCAAAGTTTGCCCGTGCATTTTACGGTACGGCAGGAGTGTGCCTGCCCAGTGTCATGGACATTGACGGCGGTGCGCTCGGCGGCTGGCCAATGTATTCTCTGTCACCGACCAATCAAATCTGGCTCTGCCAGATGTTTTATGAATACTACCGCCTGACGGGGGATAAAGAGTTTCTGCGTACCCGCGTGGAGCCTTACTTTACCGCCACGGCAGCCTGCCTGGAAGAACTCCTCCAAGAAGGCCCGGACGGAAAGCTGGTTTTACCGGTCTCGTCCTCACCGGAAATTCACGATGATGAGGCAGCCTCATGGCTGGCTCCTAACAGCAACTACGATTTGGCGCTGCTACACTATCTGTTCCACACTCTGGTACAGATCGAGTACCAGCTTGGCAACCCCCGCGGCTATTGGCATGCAATGGAGGCCAAACTTGCTCCGTTGAGCGTAGATACAGAAACCGGGCTGATGCTTTCGCCCAATGAAACCTTGCAGGAAACGCACCGCCATTTTTCCCACGCTATGGCAATCGAGCCGCTGTGTATGCTGCGCTATGAAAATCCGCAGGACCGCAGCGTAATAGATGCAACAGTAGACCATCTTGTACACCTCGGCAGCGGGCAGTGGGTAGGGTTTTCCTTCGGTTGGATGGCACTTTTGCAGATTGCCCGCAGCAATGGAAATGGTGCTTTGTATGAGTTGCATCGCTTCGCGGAGTATTTCTTGAGCCCGAACGGATTTCATTTGAACGGCGACTACAAAAACAGCGGCGTTTGTGATTTCCACTATCGCCCCTTTACGCTGGAAGCGGATTTTCTGGCGGCACACGCAGTACAGAAAATGCTGTTGCGCTCCGAAAAGAATCATATTGAGGTTTTACCGGCGTGCCCGCAGGGCTGGAAAAATAAACCTGTTGCATTTCAGAATTTGCGGGCAGAAAATGGTCTGCTGATTTCTTATCAGCGGACAGCAGACGGCAAGCACAGCCTTACCGTAAAAGCAACACAGGACGGAAGCTGGTATCTTTGCAATACAAATTGCTGGGTCACCTTGCAGGCCGGACAAACTCAATCTTACCAATGGACGGAGGAAAGCAAGAAATGAATACAAAAGGTCGTGTAACGATCCCCACTGATATGGACGCCGTACCCGAAACCCTTGACCTACTCAAGCGCTGGGGCGCGGATGCCATCCGCGACTGCGATGGCACCGAGTTGCCGCAGGAACTGAAGGATACCGGCGCTAAAATCTACGCCACCTACTACACTACCCGCAAGGACAACGCATGGGCTAAGGCAAACCCCGATGAAACGCAGCAGTGCTACATTATGACGCCGTTCTATACGGCAACAGAGGGCGCTCTGACCATCCCGCTGATGACCGGCATCAGCCGCGAATTGATGAAGGTCAACGACCACGACGACATTGCCCGCTGGTGGGAAGTCATCGACCGCACGACGGGCGAGCCGTTGGATGCCGCTGCGTGGCATTATGACGCAGCAACCGAGAGCGTTGTCATCGACGCCCCCGCCGCTTACCACGAGTACACGGTTAGCTTTTTGGCGTACCTGATCTGGGATCCCGTGCACATGTACAACTCCGTCATCAATGACTGGAAGGATGTCGAGCACCAGATTCCGTTCGATGTGCGCCAGCCCAAGACCCACGCCTACACAATGCGCCGCCTGCGCGAGTATCTCGAAAGCCACCCCTATGTCAACGTTGTGCGCTTTACGACCTTCTTCCACCTGTTCACGCTGGTGTTTGACGAGCTGCGCCGCGAGAAGTACGTGGACTGGTACGGCTACTCGGCGTCCGTTTCTCCCTATATTTTGGAGCAGTTTGAGAAGGAAGTCGGCTACAAATTCCGCCCGGAGTTTATCATTGATCAGGGCTACTACAACAACCAGTACCGCGTGCCGAGCAAGGAGTACAAGGATTTTCAGGCATTCCAGCGCCGCGAGGTTGCCGGTCTGATGAAGGAAATGACCGACATCGTCCACGCCTACGGCAAGGAAGCCATGATGT
>OOCN01000117.1_pt1 | contig 82554 bp, 71 predicted proteins | sample 1671361 | NCBI WGS metagenome assembly OOCN01 (sample SAMN06348149, study PRJEB24527) | human gut metagenome | biome: human gut; feature: ankylosing spondylitis patient; material: feces | host: Homo sapiens | place: China | collected 2015-10
AGGGCTGCCATCCACTGATCCTTCATCGTCCGGAACCAGCGTTCAATCTTGGCTTTTCCGGTGGGAGTGTATGGCTGGCAGTAACTGAGTGTTGTACCGATTCTTGCGGCAAGGAGTTCCATTTGCCTGTTTTTGTAAGACTTACCATTGTCAAAGTTGAAAACTTTTGGGCGCCCATACTTTGCTATGGCTGATTTCATAACCGACATCAGGTTGATAAAGTTATCATGATAGAACACATCAATTCCGGTAATGAAGCGGCTGGCATCATCAATCAGGGCAATGATATAGATCCGGTGTTTTTTGCCATCCGAATCTGTAAGGCGGGGACCGACGCTGCTGTCCCCGCACCAGACCTCATTGATATGAGGGCGTTCATAGCGGCGCATATCCTTGTTCGGTGTCTGCCGCAGTTCCGACTGAAGCCGTTTCACAAAGCGGCTGACGGTGGATTCGGATACCTGTCCGTTTATTACAGAGCCATCGGATTTCAGCTGCCTGTAAATAGCGGCCGCAGACATGCGTGGATAGTTGGTCTTGAAATACCGGATTCTCTCCTGAAGTTCTTCGTCAAGCTTGCGGCTCATGCCGGCATCTGAGCGCCCTTTCGGGACGAGACCTTCAAAACCATGGTTCTGATAGTCCAGATACCATTTTTCAATGGTGGCGGGAGCATAATGATGGAGCTTCCCATCGGGTTCCATGAGTCCTTTTGCAGAAATTTCCGTGTAAAAAGCTGTCTTGCTTGGATAACGTTCATCAAGTCCTGCAATAATCGGTGCGATGGCGCCATAGCGCATCAGTGCGATTTCCTGTTGTTTTTCTTGTTTCATAGATTTCATCTGCCTCCTTTTTCTAAAGGATAAGGGATAAAACCAGACCTGTCGTGTAAGGTTATGTTGGCAGGATAAAAAGTTTATTGGAGGTTGATTTAATCTGTATGAACTGTCTGGAAAAGAGGGAAAAGCATCCTGAAATCAGGCTGGGGATATCGGGGAGGTAAAGCCTCATGGAGAGCAGCCGCTGCTTCCAATGTAAGCGGTAGTTCCGGATGATGGATTTCAGGTTGTTTTCATCCACGAGGTATTGTTCTTCCAGTATGTTCCGGAATCCGGTTTCATGTTCATAAGCCTGAATCAGACGGACGTGCAGGGCCAGGGGGATCTGGGAATACGGGACCATGGATGAAAGCAGTAATGCATGGGTATGTCCGCAGATTTTGCAGTACACACGAACAACGGAAAGGGAGAGGATCCTGTCAGCAAGCTGGATGCTGCGTTTATAAGAGCCATGACGGATGAGACAGCCGGAGTGACCGCAGACACATGAAATAAGGTTCAGATCAAGGGAATCTATTGTTTTATTGTAAAAATCCTGAGAAATAAGATTGTAGTTTTCTGTTTTAACTGTTATCATAGGTATGTATGAATGTAGCGAGAGCTATGTTTAGGTGAAGGCAGAAACTAAACTTTGGTAGGGGAGGTTTCTGCTTTCTTAATTTCATGGTTACAAAACCATATGATAACACAAGAGGTCTCAGGATAAAACAATTTGATGGAAAATACGTCAGATTCCTTTATTCCAAGACCTCTTTTATTACGCCTTAAAGATGAAAAATAAGTTTGTTATAGTGTGCTTGATAATACCATTTTCAACTATTCAGTACAGGATACAATGACTGTTCTACACTTTAAGCCCTTGTTTTGAGGAGAATATTTAAAGAAAAAGCCCAAAAATCAATAAATTAGGGCTTGAAATTATAGGAAGGAGTGTTTGATGGTATGTATTTATTTGATGAACAACCTATAGTCGCAAATAAAACTCTTGCAAGAGAATTAGGATTAAACGAAGCGCTTGTACTACAGCAGATCAATTATTGGATAGAAATAAATAAAAAATCGGGAAAGAATTACCATGATGGGAAATACTGGACATATAATTCAATTCGAGCATGTATACCCTAACTCGGATAAACCGGAAAAGTTATTTTTATTTTCTACCCCTTGTGTTATTCTAAAGAAAAAGGGGGTTTTTATATGTTACTCACTGATAAATACGCTGATAAAATTCATGGCATCATTACCTGTTATGACCGCATGATCATTCAGGGATATATCCCAAACTGGAGCCATGCGGAAGCAATGACTGCCTATATGAAACTCAACGGTATCCGTATTTTTGATTATCCCACCAGTTTCTCCCAGCCCCTTACGGAACAGGTCCGTCAGAATGCGGAAAAGATTGCTCACGAAAATGGAATGGAAATTGAGTTCATCCGAAAACTCCATGCTTTTCGAAAAGATGACCGCATCCAGAACATCATTGCCGAAACCGGAAAAACGGAAGGTCTGATCCATATCTTTTCTGCTATGGAATGCTGTAATACCTACAGGCCCTGGCATGATAAAACAACTGGGAAGACCTTCCTGAAGTTTGACCAGAGCAAGTGTCTTCATTACTATTTCTATTTTATCGACAGGGAACTTGGCCTTTGCTATCTTCGTGTCCCTACATGGCCGCCTTTCCGTCTTCAGTTTTACATGAACGGTCATAACCTGCTCGCCTATAAGCTTGATAAAAAACAGCTTTCTTACCGGATGCAGGACAACGCGTTCCTTGAAATCTCCGATATTGAAACTGCTCAGAAACTTTCTGACCGTATCAACCCGCAAGGGCTCCATAAAGTTCTCGATGTCTTTGCCAGACGCTACAGTCCCGTTCCGGAATCTCTCGGGCTGGGTTATACCTGGACGGTTCAGCAGATCGAATGTGCCACGGATATCATGTTCCGTAAGCCGGAATACCTGGCACCAATCTATGATGAAATCATCCACACTGCGATATATACTGTGAAGCCTGACAACATCGCCACTTTCCTTGGACAGCGAATCACTTATAACTGTACCAAAGAGATTGGCACAAACTATAATCAGCGCATCCTCGGAACGAGGATCAAGCACCACATGGGTGATGTGTCCATAAAAATGTATGACAAGTTTGGCTGTGTACTGCGAATTGAAAGCACCTGCAATGATATCAGTACGTTCCGTGTGGAGCGGGAAGTTCAGCATAGGGATGGAACATCCGATATTCGGAAAGCCCCTTTAAAAAAGAGTATTTACAGCTTATATCAGTTATTCACAATCCTGAAATCTGCGAATTACAGATATCTTGAATTTATCTCATCCTTTGATGATCACAGCAGCGGCAGGAAGAAATTGGATGAAGTCAGTCATTCCCGGAGGGAAAAGGAACGAACCTATCGCGGATTCAACTTTTTTGATTCCCGTGATCTGTCTGTACTGGAAGCCATCAGCAAAGGGGAATACATGACATTCGGGATACAAGGAAAACAGATCCGCCAGCATCTTCCGAAAATCACTCCGTCTGCCATGACAAGGATCTTTAAACGTCTGAAAGTCCATGGACTGATTGAAAAAATCCCAGGATCCTATAAATATTTGATAACGGCTCTTGGAAAAGAGATCATAGCTGCTGGTTTATCGATAAAAAACCTTATCCTTGTTCCGGCGCTTACATCTTGATTTTCCTGATGCCGAAATTTTGCCATTTTGCGTAGAAAATCATTTATAAGTGGCCTAATGGACACAGCACTTTTACTAAGGATTTTGACAGTGTTCATATGGTACTGGAAACTTCTGTAATTTACTATTATGGAATCAACACAGAGACGTGTGAGCCGGAGATAACAGAACTCACCTACTCACAGTCAGAGAAATGTTATCAGATTACAGACGGTCAGTTTATCCGTCCGATTGAAGAATTTGAAAAAGAACTGGCAAAAGAAGCACTCTATCTCAAACAGAACGCCCAATAATAACAGACAAGAGGACTTGCAAGGTTTCTGACCTTTCAAGTCCTCTGCTGTATCACGGTGTTATTGGTAACGTCCGTTCCGTCAAGGACTGCCCTACGGCGTATCGGCTTCGCCTTGTTCCTTGACCTCACTGGTTTTTCGCATATTATTAAGATTCCGACAAACTGAAAGTTGTCACCATGTTCATCACTTATTTATACACGTTTGTAAATAATGGGATCATCGTATCCAAAAGTCCGCTTTCCGTTAACTTCTATAATTTCAGATACTTCCAAACAACTATCAGAAAACTTTTCCCAAAGCTTAAATGTCATTACTGGTGAAAACTGACTTGTGCTGCCTCCCTCCCAGATGCCATCATTTTCATGATAAAGTGCCGGAGTAAACTTTTTAGATTTTTTCAGTTCACTATAATCAACATTTTTCATAGAATCATATGAGAATGTATTTTTGTCTTCTCCTTCCGGAATCTCATAGGAGGAAAGTAAAATTCCATCTTCATTTTCTGTAATAAGGAAAAGGTGCGGTGATGCATGACGGTTACCATTGGTCTCATAGTAACTTTCTTCAACAACAAATTTTCCATTGAAATCTTGAGGAATATTATTTATTTTGTCATTGCAGACTGTATTTACATGCTTAGCATAAGGATATATTTTTCCTGTTGCCTGCATCATATTAAACTGCTCTTTGTTATCAAAATGTCCCGTCATCATACCAATAAAATTATCAAGTTTCATCATTTTATTTTACCTCCATAAATCCGGATTTGTCCGCCTTAAACAAACTCGACTGCCCGCCGCGTTATACCAAAAACGGCTCAAAGCGGTGCAGGTCGTCAATTTTCACGGTGGCGCGGTAAAAAACGCCGTCCTCGCGGTATTCCTCCGCCGCCACGCTGCCGCGGCTGCGCAAAATGTCGGCCAGCGCCAGCTTGTCATAGGGCAGCACCAGCTCAATGGTGCGCACGCGGTGGCCCAGCACATCGTCCAGCTTGGCCAGCAGCCCGGGCAGGCCGTAGCCGGTCTTGGCGCTCGTCAGCAGAATGTCCGGGTCAAACGCAACGGCGTTCGCCATATCGCATTTGTTGTAGACCACCAGCTGGGGGATGCTCTCGCAGTCAAGGCTGCTCAGAACCTCATCGGTCACGGCCAGCTGCTCGGCAGCTTGCTCGTCCCCGGCGTCCGCCACCTTGATGATAACATCGGCGAACGCGGCTTCCTCCAGCGTGGATTTGAACGCCTCCACCAGATGGTGCGGCAGCCGGCTGACGAAACCGACCGTGTCCACCAGGATGATTTGCAGCCCGCTGGGCAGCACCAGCTTGCGGGCTGTGGGGTCCAGCGTGGCAAACAGCATATCGGCCTCAAAGATCTGCTCGCCGCACAGGGCGTTCAGCAAACTCGACTTGCCCACGTTTGTGTAGCCGACCAGCGCCACCACGGGCACATTGTTCTTTTGGCGTGCGCGGCGGGTCTCGCCGCGGCGCTTTTCCATTTCCTTCAGCTTTTCTTCCAGATGCTCAATGCGGTGGTGCAGGTGGCGACGATCCAGCTCCAGCTTTGTCTCACCGGCACCGCGGCGGGCACCGCCGCCGCCCCCGCCGCCGCCGCCCTGACGGCTCAAACTCTCGCCCAGGCCCTGCAGGCGCGGCAGCTGGTAGCGCAGTGTGGCAAGCTCGGTCTGCAGCTTGCCCTCGTTCGTGGTGGCGCGGGCGCGGAAAATTTCGAGGATCAGCATCGTGCGGTCCAGCACTTCGACTTGCAGTGCCGCCGACAGGTTGCGGATCTGGCTGCCGGTCAGCTCACCGTCAAAAATCGCGGCGGCTGCGTTTACGTTCTGGCAGACAAGCCGCGCCTCGGCGACCTTGCCCTCGCCCAGCAGCGTGGCGGCCTCGGGGGTCGAGCGCTTCTGCACCACCTCGGCCACGGCGTCCATACCGTTGGCGTCGGCCAGCGCCCGCAGCTCGTCCAGGCTGCGGGTCATATCGTACTTGCCCTGGTCCAACGCCAGCAGCACTACCGGCAGTTTCTCGGCGTCGGTGGTTTTCTGGGCGGTGGTGCCAAAGTCTAATTCAGTCGTGTTATCGCTCATAATTCCTCTTTCAAAAGATGGTACGCACGGCAGGGAACCGGCGTGCCGTCAAACTTGCGGTCGGTCACGTCATGGTCGTAGACAAAGCCCGCCTTCTCCAAAACGGCGGCGCTGGCAATGTTCTCGTTGGCGTGTACGGCGGCCAGCCAGTCAGCCCCCACCGTGTCAAACCAGTAGTCCCGCACAGCGCACAGGGCCTCGGTCATGTAGCCCTTGTTCCACCACTTGCGGCCCAGCGCGTAGCCGACCTCCCAGGGGGCACCCAGGCGCTCGGTGTTCAGGTGCCAGCCGGTTTTCAACATCGGGGCAGGGCACAGGCTGATGGTCCCCATCAGCACCTCCGAATGCTTGTCGGTGATGCCCCACTGGTAAAACTTCGGGTCGTTGTAGTGTTTTTCCCACTCATTCAGCGTTTCGGCAGTCTCGCCCCAGCTGCGGTGGGCGTTCCAGCGCAGGTACTTCGTCACCTGCTTGTCGCGGGCCCAGTTGTTGTACATCATTTCGCTGTCATCGATGGAAAGCTGCCGCAAAACTAAGCGTTCCGTCGTCAATTCCTGTGTGCCGCAATGTTTCATGGTTTCGCCTTACTTTCTGTGGAAGATGCTGCGCAGGATGCCAAGGCCGATGCCCCAGAGCTTGGCGAGCTGTGCACGGTAGAGGGTGCAGTAGATGAACAAAATTACACCGACCAGCGAGAATTTTATAAAGAAGTGCTGCCACAGCAGCGTGCCGACAGCCGTGACCGCGAACGCCAGCAGAAAGCCGGAAATCGTCTTGGCATAGCTGGCAACGGTGCGGTAGTACATCTGGCCCGTGACGCTGCGGTACAAAAACGCAATGCCGTTGCTGGCGGCCAGGGCCAGCGCCGCGCCGGTCAGCCCAAAGGCGGGTACCAGCACCGCGCACAGCCCCAGGTTGGACAGCGCCCCCAGCCCGATGCCGATGGTATCATGCCACGGTTTGCGGGCAATTGAGTTGCCGTAGACCGTGCCCTCGCACAGAATGTTGAAGACGACGGCCAGCATCAGCAGCGGGAAAATGGCGAGGCACCCGCGCTTGTCGGGGAAAATCACGAACACGATATCCTCGAACATGACCAGCACGCAGAAGAAGCTGAAGATCAGCAGGTTCAAAACGTCATGTACGCGGCAGATGCGCTCCTGCTCCTCGCGGTAGTGGGCGTAGACGTAGGGGCCCCAGTAGGTGGAGAAGCCCGCCTGGATGGCCGTGACCAGCTGTGCCAGGCTGTACCCGAAGGCAAACAGGCCCTGCGCATTCTCGCCGCAGGCGTTGCCCACAAAGGAAAGGCAAATACCGCTGGACAGGCTGAACAAGATCTGGGCCGGGGCCAGTGCCACGCCGTAGGGCACAGTCTGGCGGGCAATGCCGCCCAGCTGGCTGGCGGGCAGCGGCGCAAACACAGCGCTGCGGTACTTGTACCCGAATGCAATGGCAACCACGCCAAAGCTTAAAATGGCCGCCACGGCCAGGATAAATACGTTGGAGGTGAAAAAGCCCGGCAGCAGGTAGAACAGATTGTAGCAGCCCTGCATCCAGAGTGTTTCAGCCGTGTAGGCGCGCAGGTCGTTTTCCAGCCGAAGCAATACATTCAGATACCGCACCAGCATATACAGCGCCGCATTGATGAACAGCAGCGGTACGATGCCGGGGCCTGCCGACCCCAGGCCGAAGGCCGCCGCCAGCGGCTGGGCAAAGAACACGCTGCCCGCGACGCCCAGCAGCACCATGAACGACGCCGAAATGCGGGTGCAGGCTGCGAACAGCTGGCGCGGCTCGGCCCCGGAGGGCGGCTCATGGTAAAAGCGCAGCAGCGCCTGATCCAGGCCCAGGATGCCGATGTTCATGAGGGTGGCCGTGTAGGTCATGAAGGTGACCGGCGCACCCAGGACCTCGGCGGGCAGCAGCCCCTTGACGATGAGCGCCAGCCCGGTGATGGCGAAGCCTAAATAGGTCGCCACCGAGTATTTCATCACATTCCCGGCAAAGGATTCACCGGCGGATTTTTTGCTTTCTGACATATGTGTGTCCTATCATAGCGTTGTAGGGGCCGGGCATGCCCGGCCCGCGGCCTTGCCATTACTGCGCGTCTGCCGCATTGCGGAGGGCCGGGCATGCCCGGCCCCTACATGCTCAGCGGACGAACGGCTTAATGCGTTCCGTCATTGCTGCCACCTGTTCCGGCGTTACATGGGCTTTGTCCACATACCCATAAATGCGCTGGGCAAAATTGGCCAGCGGGGGGCAGAAGGCAAACACCTTTTTCGGCTCCCAGCCGTGGCGGTAGAGGAAATGCACCCCGGCCAGCGCACAGAACTTTACCTTATTAAAGTGCGGCGTGAAGCCTTCGCCCATCGGCTCGTCCCGGGGCGGGTTCTTGTATACATCCTCCAATAGGTCGGCCATCCGCTTGTAGGCGGGCGTTTCGCTGGGGTCAAAATAGCCCTCGATAACGTCCTTTGCAATCGGGAACGGCGGTTCCGGCGCGGCCATGGCGGCGGCAAACTCGCCGCAGGTCGTCACATAATGGGCATCCTTGTAGATGACCGGGTCATACTCGTGCTCAATGGGCACCGGGCGCAGGATGTGGCAGCTCTTGCCGGCCATGTACACCTCGGCGATGGCGGTGCTCATCCAGATGGAAATAGAGTCTGCCGCCACGATCCACTGCTTGACCGAGTCGGCAAAAATGACATGGAAGTTCGGCCGCTTCTTCGCCAGTTCTTCCAGCGCGGGGCTGTTCCACTCGCTGGGGTGGCGGCGGTAGACCAGCTCGACCTCGGGATGCTGACTTAAATATTCATCGAACCAACGCAGTGTCTCCTTCATCGAGACACGGTTCGTCTTGGCAAAGCCGGTAAAATCGGTGCCCGCCATCTTGGAAAGCTCGGCGACCTCGTCGTCATTCATGCTGGCGTAGCCGAAGCTGGAAATATACAGGTGCAGCTGCTTGGCCGGGTCCAGGCCGAACTCTTTGCACAAGGTCTGTTTGTCTTTAAAGTAGCCGTCAAACTCCGGCCGCAAAAAGTCCATCATGACTGCGCCGGTGACAGGCGTGTTTTTGGCGTCCATGCCGTGGGCCTGCAGGCGGGCGGCGGTGCGCTTGCCCCAACAGGTCTGCACGCAGCGCTTGGCGTTGCCGTTCATATTGAACCAGTCGCCCTCCTCCTGCGTGTCGGAAAGCATCTGCTCCCAATGCAGGTTGACGATCTTGTTGCATTTGCCGATGTTGTTGTAGACATGGCTGTTGATGGCCTCGTTGTCATACATACAGCTGGCGACGAGCACTTCCGGCTTGTCCTTACCGAACAGCCGCAGGTGCTTTGGGTCCAGCAGCTGGCGGATCTCTACCGTGTAACCGCGGCGTTCCAGCTCGAGCTTCAAGAGCAGGTCGCTCTCATACTCGCGGACGGTATGCTCGTATAAAATCAGGAAATCTAGTGCCATTGATAGCAACTCCCATGCAAAGTAAGTTGTAGGGGCGAATGCTTGCATCCGCTCGTGGGGCGTCGGGGACGCCGCCCCCTACAAATGAGGATGCCCCTTTGTCCGGTGGATGTAGGGCGGGGTGCCCTCACCCCGCCGCGGCGGCATGGGGGCATACCGCCCTACATATCAACCTGCAATATCGTTAAACAACTCTTGTGTCCAAACCGGCAGGCCGTACTTTTCATCCAGATGGAAACCGTCAAAAAACTGCGTGTCATCGTCGGTGATGGCGCTGCCGCCCCACTCGTAATCCAATAGGGTAAAGCCGCATTCTGCGGCCCAGCCGGTCAGCTGCGGCAGCACGGTATCCTGCATCACATCGGTGATGCCGAACACGTCACAGACCTCGGTGCGGACATTATCAGCCATCGGAGGCAGAACCACGATAAGCCGCACACCCTCGGCCTGGCAGCGCCGGGCCAGCGTGTGCAGGCGGTCGAATTGCTCAGTGTTCAGCGCCCAGCTTTTGCAGCGGGGCGTGATGGTGGCGGTGTAGTCATATAATTTGCGGTGCAGCGGCAAAACCGTACCATCGTCGGCCAGGTAATCCGCGTCGGTCCAGTCCCCGGACTCGATGGTGTCCGGTGTGCCGCGCAGCGTATCCATGGCCACGGTCAGGGCATTGACGTTGTACTCCAAATTGAAGCAATAGGCCAGCGGATTGTTCAGCGTCTTTTCCAGCGTGGCAAAGCGGTCGGTGTTGTACCCGGCGTTCAGCGTGTAGAACGAGACTTCCACCAGCAGGGTGTCAACTTCGCGGCCGGAATCCAGCACATAGTCCGCGAGGTCGAGGGTTTCTTTCAGCGACGCGCCGCCGAAGGCGAGATTCTGCCAATTCCGGCCGGAAAGCTCGTCCACCAGCGCCATATCAAAATGCGCCAGGCGGCTGTCACCCAAGATCAGATTCGTGCCAGGCTCCTGCTGGTAGGCCCTTACCCGCGCCACCGGCTGGCTGGACGAAGCGGAGGCTTTCAGCCCGAAGTAGTTGTTAGGCTCAAAGGCAACGAAGAATGCGAACCAAAGCAAAACTGGAATCATCAATAATGCAAGTTTTTTTAGGATATTCTTCATGGGCGGAAGCCTCCTTTCGTTAAAATGGCTTCCCCCTCGGGGGAAGGCGTGGGATCAAAACCCCGCATACATACCGAATCCGCTGTTCCCAAATCCGCCGCTCTGCATGATGTACCCCACCAGCAAAGCAACGACCAGGGCATAATACACGGCCCAGCGGTGTTTCTCGCCCGCCAAACACACCTCGGCGGGCTTGTTCTTGTAGGCAAACGCCCGGCGGGTGTCGAGGTAGAACGCCAGCGCCAGCACCAGCACCACAAAGACATAGTACGCAGCCACCATAATGGCGTTGGCGTAGAATCCATTAGACGCAGCAGCGTACAATTCGCTGCCAAACCGCGCGGGTGACCAGCCCAGGAAGCAGCGGCCCAGGTAGGCAAACGCATCCCCCACGGTCAGCGGCGCGGCGGCGGGGGCGGACCCCACGCGGAAGAACACCATGCTGATGCACCACAGCACAAACACCCCGGCCCGCTTGGCCCACAAAACGCGGGCGGGCGCTTTCTTTTTGGGCTTGCCCAGGCGGCGGTGCAAAAGCTCCTCGCCTAGGCGGTAGCAGGCCTGCAAAAGGCCCCACACCACAAAGGGCAGCGTATTGCCGTGCCAGAAGCCAGACACAAAAAACACCGTAAACACGCACACCTCGGCGGGCAGGCGGGTCAGCCTGCCCCCAGTCACGCCGGACATATCCGCCCACGCCAGCGGCATGAACAGATAATCCTGCAACCAGGACGAAAAGCTGATGTGCCACCGGCTCCAGAACCCGGAAAAATTCGTAGCAAAAAACGGCGTCTTGAAGTTTTCAGGCAGCTCCAGGCCCAAAAGCAGACCCACGGCCCGCGCGACCTCGGAGTAGCCGGAGAAGTTGAAATACAGCTGGAACGTGTAAAACACGGCGGCCAGCACCAGCATCGGCCCGCCGTAGCTGCGGTAATTCGGGAACACTTCGTCCACCAGCAGCCCCAGCACGTCGCTGACGGCCACCAGCTTAAACAGGCCCAGTGCCATGAGCCGCAGCGCGCGCACGGTGCGGTCGGTGTCAAAGCGGTGCTCCTGCTTAAACTGCGGCAGCAGCGCCCCGGCGCGGCAGATAGGCCCCTGAGTGACGGTGACAAAAAAGTTCAAAAACAGCGCACAATCAATGAAATTTGTCTCAACCTCGCAGTCGCCCCGCGCGGCGTCAATCAGGTAGGCAATGGCCGCAAAGCTGTAAAAGCTGATGCCCAGCGGCATGGCTACGGCCTGCCAGCCGCCCTCGCTGGCGAACGCGCCGTTATATTTGAAAAAGGCCAGAATCGCCAGCAACCCGATAACGCCCCCACGCAGGAACGCAGTCTTGTGGGCGCTGCTGCGGGCCGCCATGCCGCGCCCGCACAGGTAGGTGAACACCGCAATCGCGATCGTCACGCCCAGCATCGACGGCATGGCCAGCGCGTAGAAAACCCAGCTGGCCGCCAGCAAAAACGCGCTCTGCCAGCGCTGCGGCAGGTGCAGGTACACCGCGGCCACGACCAGCAGAAAACCGAAAAATCCAAAACTTTGCAGGCTCATGGCCACACCTCCCCTTTATAATCAGTAATAACTTATTATACATGATTTGCCGTGGGTACGCAAGGGGTTGTTGTGATGCGGCGCGATTTGTGCTATACTATCAGTAAAGCTAAATTTTTGCCGGAGGCCGCTATGTCCTACATCCGCAGCGCAATCTCAAAATTTTTAAAGACCCAGCCCCCGGCGCGTATCATTGCGCTGGGCTTTGCACTGCTGATTTTGTGCGGCGCGGCGCTGCTGATGCTGCCCTTTGCGGTGCACCCGGGGCTGCACATTGCCCCACTGGACGCCCTGTTCACGGCTACCAGCGCAGTTTGCGTCACGGGTCTTGTGGTGGTGGATACCGCCGACACCTTCAGTATGTTCGGCCAGGTCGTCATTGCGGTGCTCATTCAAATCGGCGGCTTGGGTGTCGCATCCATCGGCATGGGGCTGGCACTGGTGACCGGGCGGCGCATCAACTTAAAGGGACGCTCCCTCGTGCGGGAGGCACTGAACGTGGAAAGTCTGGACGGCATGGTCCGCCTTGTCCGCGCGGTGCTGCTCATGACCCTGATTTGTGAAGGCGCGGGCGCGGTGCTAGGTTTCCCGGCGTTCGCCGGCAACCATATGCCGCTGCAGGCGGTGTGGCTGAGTATTTTCCACTCGATCGCTTCCTTTAACAATGCGGGTTTTGACGCGCTGGGCGGCGGCACAAACCTGATACCCTACCGCGGCGATGTGCTGCTGAATATCGTCACCGACGCGCTTGTCATCGTGGGTGGCATCGGCTTCATGGTCATTCTGGATGTGGGACGCTGCCGGGGCAATTTTCGCAAAATGACCTTCCACACCAAGGTCGTGCTGACGACGACGGCGGTGTTGCTGTTCGGCGGCGCGGCGCTGCTGCAAATCACCGACCATCTTGACTTTATGACGGCGTTTTTCCAGAGCATGACGGCCCGCACGGCGGGTTTCTCCACTGTGGATCTCAGCGGCTTGAGCAGCGCGGGCCTGCTGGTCATTATGGTGTTGATGTTCGTGGGTGCGTCGCCGGGGTCCACGGGCGGCGGCATCAAGACGACCACCTTTTTTGTGCTGATGCAGCAGGTGCGGTCGATCTTCTCCAAGCGCCGGCTGGGCGCATTCCACCGCCGCCTGCCGGACGGCTCGCTGGCAAAGGCTGCCACCATCACCTTGATGGGCCTGATCGTTGTGAGCTGCGGTACCTTCGCGCTCTGTATTCTGGAGCCGGAGACGGATTTCCTGCGCCTGCTGTTTGAGCAGGTGTCGGCGTACAGCACAGCGGGGCTTTCCACCGGCATCACGGCGGGGCTGCGGGCCGGCAGCAAAGCAGTGCTGATTTTTACCATGTTCATCGGCCGCGTGGGTGCGGTGACGCTGCTCTCCCTCTGGGTTGAGCGCCCCGAGCCCAGCGCCCACTACACCGAGGAAGCGATTACGATTGGGTAAACGGCGCGGCGGGGTGAGGAACCCCGCCCTACAAATACGGAAAACCGTGTGCCGTAGGGCGGCATGCCCCCATGCCGCCGTGGACGCTTGCCGCAGCACATTCAGAAAGGTATTGCCACTATGTTTGACAAAAAGAAAAATTCTGCCGAAAGTTACGGCGTCATCGGCCTGGGTCGGTTTGGTACGGCGCTGGTCAAAACGCTGGCCGCCGCAGGCAAAGAGGTCATCGCCGTGGACAAGGACGAAGCCAAGGTCAAGGCCGTGCGCGGCTACACCGATTACGCCTTTGTCATCGATGAGCTGAACGAAGTATCGCTGAAAGAAACCGGGATGCAGAACTGCGGCACCGTCACGATCTGCATTGGTGAGCAGGTGGATGTCAGTATTCTGACTACGATGCTTGTCACGAAGCTGGGCGTGCCCCACGTTATTTCCAAGGCCGCCAGCGAGGTCCACGGCGAAGTGCTCAAGCGCCTGGGGGCCGAAGTCGTCTACCCCGAGGCTGACATGGCCGTGCGCATCGGCAAGCGGCTGATCTCTGGCAATCTGCTGGATTACATTGCCCTGGGCGACGGCGTCGAAGTGCGGCGCATTGCCGTGGGCGGCAAGATGCTGGGCAAAAGCGTCCGCCAGCTGGATGTGCGCAAAGTCTACGGCATCAACATCATCGCCGTGGAGCACGGCAACCAGACCAATGTGGAATTTGCCGCGGACTATACCTTTAAGGAGGGGGACAGTGTAGCGGTAATCGGCAAGGTCGGGAAGATCGATAAGTTTGAGAAGGAAATATAAAGAGGCCCCTTTGACAAGGAAGGTTTTGTTCCCCTCTTGTTAAAAAACTAACCGCACAAATTTTGCGCATTTTACCTTGCAATTCGGCCTGTAATGCGGTACACTTAAACTAACAAAATATGGCAAAACAGGAGGACTTCCCCCATGGAACACAGCAATCCGATCCTGATGGGCAACAGCAGCCCGCAGAAGTTTATCACTATCGGCGAAGTGATGCTGCGCCTGACCCCGCCGAACTATGAAAAGATCCGTATGACTTCCACTTTCGAGGCCAGTTACGGCGGCAGCGAGGCAAACATTGCGCTGGCTCTGGCGAACCTCGGCGTGGATTCCACCTTCTTCAGCGTTGTGCCTAACAACTCCCTGGGCAAAAGCGCCATCCGCTGGCTCCGCTGCAATGACGTCCACTGCACGCCGATGATCCTCTCCACCAAGGAAGAAACCCCCAGCCACCGCCTGGGCACCTATTACCTTGAGACCGGCTACGGCATCCGCCCCAGCAAGGTCATCTATGACCGTATGCACAGTGCCCTGACCGAGTACGACCTGACCAAGGTCGATCTGGATGAGCTGTTTGACGGCTTCGACTGGCTGCACCTGTCCGGCATCACCCCGGCGCTGAACAAAAACTGCGCCGATTTTATCCTGCGCTGCCTGCGCACCGCCAAGGAGAAGGGCCTGACCGTCAGCTTTGACGGCAACTTCCGTTCCACGCTGTGGTCCTGGGAGGAAGCCCGCGACTACTGCACCCAGTGCCTGCCCTACGTTGATGTACTGTTCGGCATCGAGCCGTACCACCTGTGGAAGGACGAAGAGGATTATGCTAAGGGTGACTGGAAGGACGGCGTCCCCTTGCAGCCCAGCTATGAGCAGCAGGACGAAATTTTCCAGCATTTCATCGACCGTTACCCCAACCTCAAGTGCATTGCCCGCCATGTGCGCTATGTCCACTCCGGCAGTGAGAACAGCCTGAAAGCCTTTATGTGGTACGAGGGTCACACGTTCGAGTCCAAGCTCTATACCTTTAATATTCTGGATCGTGTCGGCGGCGGCGATGCCTTTGCCAGCGGCCTGATCTACGCCATGATGCACGATTACAAGCCGATGGATATGGTCAACTTCGCGGTCGCGTCCAGCGCCATCAAGCACACCATCCACGGCGATGCCAACATCACCGACGACGTGGAGAGCATCCGCAATCTGATGAATATGAACTACGATATCAAGCGGTAATACGTAAAATAAAGCGCCGTCCCGGGTGAGGGACGGTGTTTTTATTTGGGAAGGTGTCCGCCGCCCGCCCGGCACGTAGGTGTAAATCAGCAGCAGCCCGAACAGCAGCGGCACCGCCACGATCTGCCCGATGCTCGCAATGCGCTGTAACTGGTGGACGACGGGCCGCACATATGCTGCCCCTACACCTCTGCCTGGCGGTTTTTACCTATTATACTGCCGCCGCCAAACGCAAGTCACCCCAGCGCCACATCCAGCGCCATCATCAGGGTAAAGCCCAGCGCAAAGCAGATCGTGCCCACGTTGGAGTGTTCACCCTGGGACATTTCGGGGATCAGCTCCTCGATAACAACATACAGCATCGCGCCCGCGGCAAAGCTCAAAAGATACGGCAGCGCGGGCACGACCAGCCCCGCCGCCCAGATCGTGAACAGTGCGCCCAGCGGTTCCACCGCGCCGGACAGTGTACCCATCAGGAACGCCTTGCCCTTGCTCATGCCCTCGGCTTTCAAAGGCATTGAAATGATCGCACCTTCGGGGAAATTCTGGATGGCAATGCCCAGGGACAGCGCCAGTGCGCCCATGGCGGTGATCTGCGCGCTGCCGGTTAAGTATCCCGCGTACACAACGCCGACGGCCATGCCCTCCGGGATATTGTGCAGCGTGACGGCCAGCACCAACATCGTCGTGCGGGAAAAGCCGCTTTTGGGGCCTTCGGGCGTGTCCGCGCCCTGGTGCAGGTGGGGGACAAGCACATCCAGCAGAAGCAGGAACCCGACGCCGAGCCAGAACCCGATAACGGCGGGCAGGAACGCCAGCTGCCCCAGCGCGGCGGACTGCTCCATGGCGGGGGAGAGCAGGCTCCAGATGGATGCCGCCACCATGACCCCGGCGGCAAACCCAGTCAGCGCCCGCTGCACGCCGGGATGCAGGGACTTTTTCATAAAGAACACGCAGGCAGACCCGATAGTCGTGCCCGCAAAGGGGATGAGGATCCCAATGAATGCGCTTGTTAGCATACACTAACCCTCCTGTATAAATCATAGTAAAACAGTATGCTTTCGTGAGGGATTATAGCACAAAGGGGGAGGGGCGTCAAGGCACAGGGGGAAAGCCCCGCCCGACACAAAAATTTTACACCCCCTTCACACAAAGCAGTTAAAAATATATCAAAAACACTTGCGCAAATCGAACTTTGTGCGTATAATAATACTAAACCCCTTGGGGTGCGGTGCGCCCCGCCAAAAATGTGAAACATACCGAGAGGAGCTTTTACTATGGGTTTGGGTAAAAAGACCATTGACGATGAGAACTACGCCGGTAAGCGCGTACTGGTTCGCTGCGACTTCAATGTCCCGATGAAGGACGGCGTTATCACCAATGATAACCGCATCAACGCCGCACTGCCGACCATCAAGAAATTGATCAACGACGGCGCTAAGGTCATCCTGTGCAGCCATCTGGGCAAGCCGAAGAACGGCCCCGAGGCCAAGTTCAGCCTGGCCCCCGTTGCTGTCCGCCTGAGCGAGAAGCTGGGCCAGCCGGTCGTCTTTGCGGACGATGACACTGTCGTCGGCGAGAATGCCAAGGCTGCTGTTGCCACCATGGGCAACGGCGACGTCGTTCTGCTGCAGAACACCCGCTTCCGCAAGGAAGAGACCAAGAATGAGCCCGCTTTCAGCGAAGAGCTGGCCAGCCTCGCCGACGCTTATGTCGACGATGCCTTCGGCTCCTGCCACCGCGCTCACTGCTCCACTGCCGGTGTGACCGACTATGTCAAGGACACCGCTGTCGGCTACCTGATGGAGAAGGAGATCAAGTATCTCGGCAACGCCGTGAACGATCCTGAGCGTCCCTTCACCGCCATTCTGGGCGGCGCCAAGGTCGCGGACAAGCTGAACGTTATCTCCAACCTGCTCGAGAAGGTCGATACCCTGATCATCGGCGGCGGCATGGCCTACACCTTCCTGAAGGCCCAGGGCTACGAGATCGGCAAGAGCCTGTGCGACGACTCCAAGCTGGACTACTGCAAGGAGATGATGGCCAAGGCCCAGGAGAAGGGCGTCAAGCTGCTGCTGCCTGTTGACGCTGCCTGCATCAAGGATTTCCCCGATCCCATCGATGCTCCCATCGAGACCACCATTGTTCCGGTCAGCGCCATCCCTGCTGACCAGGAAGGCTGCGACATCGGCCCCGAGACCATGAAGCTGTTTGCTGATGCCGTCAAGGCCAGCAAGACCGTTGTCTGGAACGGCCCCATGGGCGTGTTCGAGAACCCGACCCTGGCTGCCGGCACCCTGGCTGTTGCCAAGGCCATGGCAGAGAGCGATGCCACCACCGTCATCGGCGGCGGCGACTCCGCTGCGGCTGTCCAGCAGATGGGCCTGGGCGACAAGATGACCCACATCTCCACCGGCGGCGGCGCATCTCTCGAGTACCTCGAGGGTAAGGAGCTGCCCGGCATCGCCGTCATCCAGAAGGCTTGATCAACAATACCCGCAGGAGCGCGGCGGCAGAGCCGCCGCGCCCTTTTTCGCTTACACAAAAAAGAGCAAGATAAAAAATAATAGATAAAAGATAATAAAAAATGTGGAATTTTGGCCTAAAGGCCAAAACAAAATCGTAGGGGCGGATTCCATATCCGCCCGCGGTACTTGCCGTAAGGCTGCACGGGCGCATATAGAATGCGCCCCTACGGCGGCAGTGTATTTTGAAGCGGTGCGCAGCACCGCGGCCCACCATTTTTATTATCTATTATCTTTTATCTATTATCTATTCTAAGAAGGAGTAATTACCATGGATAAACAGAACCGCAAAGCCATCATTGCTGGCAACTGGAAAATGAACAAGACCGCTACCGAGGCCAAGGCCCTCATCAGCGAGCTGATCCCCGCTGTCAAGGACGCCGGCTGCGAGGTCGTTATCTGCGTTCCCTTCACCGACCTGGTCACCGCTGTCGAGATGACCAAGGGCACCAACATCCATGTCGGTGCCGAGAATGTCCACTTTGAGAAGTCCGGCGCCTTCACCGGCGAAATTTCCGCCGATATGCTGACCGACCTGGGCGTTGAGTACGTCGTGATCGGCCACAGCGAGCGCCGCCAGTACTTTGCCGAGACCAACGAGACTGTCAACAAGCGCACCAAAGCTGCGCTGGCCGGCGGCCTGAAGCCCATCATCTGCGTTGGCGAGAGCCTGGATCAGCGTGAGCAGGGCGTCACCGAGGAACTGGTCCGTATGCAGGTCAAGATCGCCCTGAACGGCGTGACCGCTGACGAACTGAAGAACGTCGTTATCGCCTACGAGCCCATTTGGGCCATCGGCACCGGCAAGACCGCTACCGCTGACCAGGCCGAGGAAGTCTGCGCCGCCATCCGCAAGGTCGTCGGCGAGCTGTACGGCGAGGACGCCGCCAAGGCCCTGACTGTCCAGTACGGCGGCAGCATGAACCCGAAGAACGCTGAGGAACTGCTGAGCAAGCCCGACGTTGACGGCGGCCTGATCGGCGGCGCGTCCTTGAAGGCTGACCAGTTTGCTGTTATCGTGGACGCTGCTACCAAGGGCTGATTGCAGCAAAGGCTTCCCCTTGGGGGAAGCTGTCCGCGCAGCGGACTGATGAGGGAAAAGCTGATGGAGCCGCCCGTTTAAGGGCAACGCCGGAAACGCCGCCCTCATCCGGCGCGTCCCGCGCCACCTTCCCCCCGGCGGGGGAAGGCTTTTCGACGAAAAGGAGTCTACAAATCTATGTCTAAAAAACCTGTTATGCTCTGCATTATGGACGGCTTCGGCTGGACGCCCGACAAGACCTTCGGCAATGCCGTGGCCGCCGCCAACAAGCCCAACTTGGATAAGCTGTTCGCCAACTACCCCATGACCACCATCGAGGCATCCGGCATGGCTGTCGGCCTGCCCGATGGCCAGATGGGCAACTCGGAAGTCGGCCACACCAACATGGGCGCGGGCCGCATTGTCTACCAGCAGCTGACTCTCATCACCAAGTCCATTAAGGACGGCGAGATGCTGAAAAACCCGGTGCTGGTCAAGAACATGAAGGCGGCTATCGACGCAGGCAAGGCCATCCATCTGATGGGCCTGGTCGGCACCGGCGGCGTCCACAGCCACGCCGACCACTGGTATGGCGTGCTGGAAATGGCTAAGCACATGGGCGCGAAGGACGTCTACCTGCACTGCATCATGGACGGCCGTGACACCGACCCCCACAGCGGCAAGGGCTTCCTGGCTGATCTGCAGGCCAAGCTGGACGAGCTGGGCATCGGCAAGATCGCCAGTGTCTCCGGCCGTTACTACGCCATGGACCGCGACAACAACTGGGATCGTGAGGAAAAAGCCTACGCCGCCTTTGTCTACGGCGAGGGCAACCACGCCGCCAACGCGCAGGAGGCCATTGAGGCCAGCTACGCCGCCGACGTGACCGACGAGTTCGTCATCCCCGTTGTCACCTGCGAGGGCGGCCGCGTCGAGGATGGCGACACCGTCATCTTCATGAACTTCCGCCCCGACCGTGCCCGCCAGATGACCCGCATCTTCTGCGATGACGCCTTCACCGGCTTTGAGCGCCGCGGCGGCCGCAAGCAGGTCAACTACGTCTGCATGGCCGAGTACGACGCCACGATGCCCAACTGCGAAGTTGCCTATCCGCCGGTCGAGCTGAAGAACACCCTGGGCGAGTACCTGGCCGCCAACGGCAAGACCCAGCTGCGCATTGCCGAGACCGAGAAATATGCTCATGTGACCTTCTTCTTCAACGGCGGCGTCGAGCAGCCCTGCGAGGGCGAGGACCGCAAGGTCATCCCCAGCCCGAAGGTTGCCACCTACGACTTGAAGCCCGAGATGAGCGCCTATGAGGTTGCCGACGAGTGCAAGGCCCGCATCGAGAGCGGCAAGTATGATGTCATCATCCTGAACTTCGCAAACTGCGACATGGTCGGCCACACCGGCGTGTTTGATGCCGCTGTCAAGGCCGTTGAGGCTGTTGACAAGTGCGTCGGCGAAGTCACCGACGCCGTGCTGAACGCAGGCGGTGTGGTATTCCTGACCGCCGACCACGGCAACGCCGAGAAGATGAAGAACCCCGACGGTTCTCCCTTCACCGCGCACACCACCAATGTCGTGCCCTTCGCGGTCATCGGCGCTGGCGACGTGAAGCTGCGCGATGGCGGCTGCCTGGCAGATATCGCCCCCACCATGCTGCCCTATATCGGCCTGCCCGTCCCGGCAGAGATGACCGGCAAGAGCATTATTGTGGAGTAACAAGCCTTTTCGGGAAAAGGCTTGGCGAAAAGCTTTCAATATTTCCGGCGGCAGACTTCGGCCTGCCGCCTTTTTGTATTCTCCTGCCCTTGCTATTTTCCCCCAAATGCGGTATAGTTATCTTAACTGAACATATCCGATTTAGGAGAAACTGCATGAAACAACAAACAAAGGGCGGGGCGCTGCACAAGGTCTGGCAGGCGCTGCCGTGGCTGTGGATGGCGGCAGCGTACCTGTTTGACCTGTGGTATCAGCTGGTGCCTGGCAAATGGATCGTCGATTCCGACCTTGCCTCGGAAATGATCCTCTCCGACCTGCTCAACAAAGAAGGAACCATCATTAGCCATAACTGGTTCTACTCCACCGAGCTGAAAGTCGTCAACCTGCAATGGTTCTACCGCCTGGGACTGCTGATTTTCCCCAATGACTGGCACCTGGCCCGCACGTTTGGCATGGCCATCACGCTGGCGCTGTTCGCGGCGGCCATGCTCTTTTTCGTCAAATGCGCGGGGCTGGGGCGCGCGGGCCTGTGGATGGTCGGCACGCTGCTGTGGCCCTTCGGACAGCATTACCTGGTCTACGCGATCTACGGCGGCTATTATCTCGTTTATACGTTCTTTTATATGCTGGTACTGGCGCTGGTGCTGCGCAGCCTGAACGCCGATAAAAAGCACTGCGCCCTGCAATGGGTGCTGGCTTGCGTCATCACGGCGGTGGCCGGCATGAACGGCGTCAAGCAGCTCATGGTGTTCCACGCGCCGCTCTGTCTGGCAGCGGCCATTCTGCTGGTGCTGGCACTGCACAGCTGCGGCAAGACCGACTGGAAAGCCGCCCTGGACGCCTGCCGCAAAGAAGTTCGCTTGCTTGCGGCGTCGCTGGTCACGGCGGTGGCCGCTGCGGCGGGGTACTTCGTCAGCAACGCGGTTTTGTCCCGGATGTATGACTTCAAATCCTACAACTTCATCGTCTGGAACCGCGACGAGGATTGGTTTACCCTCGACCGCATCCTGATGGACTTCTTCCATGAGTTTGGCTACGAGAACGGCTCCGGTGTGTTCCACTTCGGCGGCATTGCGGCGGCCGTGGGCCTGCTGCTGGGCTGCTGGATGTTCTTCTGCATCGTGCGGCTGCTGCTGCGGCTGGACAAGCTGGAACGCAACGACAAGCTGCTGGTGCTGCTGCTCGTCGCCATGCTGGCGGTCTGCGGCGTGGCCTACACCTACTTCCACGAGTATTACCTCTACTTCTGGCTCATGAATATGCCGGTGGCCATCGCCGTGATGGCGGTGGAGATCAAGACCGAGGACTTCCACATCCTGGGTGCCCGGCAGCTGCTGGGCGTGGGGCTGGCGGCCTGCTTTACGCTCTGCGCCGTCAGCACGGTACGCCAGGAGCAGGAACACCCCTACCTGGCCCACAAGGGGCTGAACACCGCCGCCGAATGGCTGGTGGACAACGGCTATACCCAGGGCTATTCCACATTCTGGAACGGCAACGCCATGACCGAGTTGACCAGCGGCAAGCTGGAAGTCTGGACGCTGCAATCGCTGGACCGTGACTATGTGCCCAACTGGCTGCAGCCCAAGAGCCACCTGACCACCGACCCGGAGCACCCCTTCCTGCTCATCGACACCGAGACGGACGGCCCGGCAGAAAACGCCAAGCTAATCCAGTACGGTGACTGCACCGAGGTGTACAACGATGGCCGCTATGTCATCTACGATTTCGCCGATGCGGACGCCTTGCACGCAGCGGCCCAGGCGGCAGCGGATGCAAAACAATAAGACAAGACACCATGTTATATAGGGGCGGATGCTTGCAACCGCCCCCCCCTGCAACCGAACCCGATACTATATATAAATTAAGGAGATTTCATATGCGTTACTGCAAAAAATGTACGATGCCCGACACCCGGCCCGGCATTACCTTTGACGCCGAGGGAGTGTGCAGCGCCTGCCGCCACTACGAGAACCGCAAAAACGTCGACTGGGACGCCCGCTTCAAGGAGTTTGAGGCCTACTGCGACAAGTACCGCGGCATGAACGGCCCCGGCGGCTATGACTGCGCCGTCGCCGTCTCCGGCGGCAAGGACAGCCACTTTCAGGTCTGGATGCTCAAGGAAGTCATGCACATGAACCCCATCCTGTTCAGCGTTGAGGACAACTTCCCCATGACGCAGGCAGGTATCCACAACCTCAAGAACATCAGCGAGGAGTTCGGCTGCACCATCATCTCCTGCAAGCCTAACATCAAGGTCCAGAAGGTCCTGATGCGCAAATTCTTTGAGAAATACGGCAAGCCGACCTGGTACGTCGACCGCCTGATCTACACCTTCCCGCTGCACATGGCGGCCAAGTTCAACACCCCTATGCTCTGCTACGGCGAGAACGTCAGCTTTGAGTACGGCGGCAACGCCGACAAGGAGACCTACTCCGCCATGGATCAGATCGAGAACGGCGTCGCTGTGGGCATGCCCATGGACGAGCTGCTGGGCGATGGCGTGACCGAGAAGGACCTGTCCCTGACGCTGGCCCCCAGCGCCGAGGAGCGCGCCAAGCTCGACCCGTTCTACATGAGTTACTTTGTGCCCTGGAACAGCTACAAGAACTACCAGATCGCCAAGGCCCACGGCTTCCACGACCTGACCCACGAGTGGGACCGCACCCACCACGCCGAGAACTTCGACCAGATCGACTCCCGCGCGTACCTGGTGCATTCCTGGCTGAAATACCCCAAGTTCGGCCACGCCGCCGCCACCGACTATACTGCCCGCTACATCCGCTACGGCATGATGACCCGCGAGGAAGCTATCCCCATCATCAAGGCCCGCGACGGCAAGCTGGATCCGCTCTGCGTGCGTGATTTCTGCGATTTCTGCGGCTACACCGAGACGGAGTTCTGGGCCATCATGGACAAGTTCTACAACCGTGACCTGTTCGAGAAGAACGAGTACGACGAGTGGCAGCTCAAACACCCCATCTGGGAGGAGAACAAGTAATGGTACGCCATGTCATTTTGTGGAAACTGAAGGATATGCCCGACGCAGAGAAGGCCGCCGTCAAGGCAGGCATCAAAGCCGGGCTGGAAGGTTTGGCGGGTAAGATCCCCGGTCTGCTGGAAGTCCATGTCTACACCGACGTCCTGCCCAGCAGTGCCAATGCAGACCTGATGCTGGACACGACTTTCACCGATGCCGCCGCACTGAAAGACTACTCCACTCACCCGGCCCACGTCGCTGTGGCCGACGGCAAAGTAAGACCATACACGGCGGTACGGACGTGTTTGGATTTTAACGTGTAAGTAAGCAGAAAATAAAATGTAGGGGCGGATTCTATATCCGCCCGTGGACGCTTCCGCAGCCGCGGACTCTGCGGGCGCATATAGGATGCGCCCCTACGGTATAACGGAGGAATAACCATGACCACCCTCATCCGCGGCGGCCTTATCCATGACGCGGTTCACCGCGGGGCGTATATCGCCGATATCCTGCTGGCGGGCGGCAAAATTGCCGGCATCGGCACCGATCTGACCGCCCCGGCGGACGCGGAAATCTTCGACGCGGACGGTCTCGACGTCTACCCCGGCTTCGTCGATGCCCATACTCACATTGGCCTGGACGGCTACGGCATCGGGTACGAGGGCTGCGACTACAACGAGATGAACGACATCTGGACGCCGCAGCTCCGCGCCATCGACGGCATCAACCCCCGTGATCCCTCGCTGGCTATTGCCCGCAAGGCGGGCGTCACCTGCGTCTGCACCGGCCCGGGCAGCGCCAATGTGCTGGGCGGCACGTTTTTAGCCATGAAAACCGTCGGCGACCGCATCGATAACATGATCGTCAAAGACCCTGTTGCCATGAAATGCGCCTTCGGTGAAAACCCCAAGCGCTGCTACCGCGACAAGTGCGACTCGACCCGTATGTCCACGGCGGCGTTCCTGCGCGGTGCGCTGATGCAGGCCAAGGACTACGGCGCACGCAAGCAGGCCGCAAACGGCGATGTGGCCAAGATGCCCGCCTACAACCAGAAGCTCGAGGCTCTGCTGCCGGTGCTGGCAGGGGAGATCCCCCTGAAAGCCCACGCCCACCAGGCAAACGATATCTTCACCGCGCTGCGCATTGCCCATGAGTTCGGCCTGCGCATCACGCTGGAACACGTCACCGAGGGCCACCTCATCGTGGACGAGCTGGCAAAAGAAAAAGACGTGCCCATGGCCGTCGGTCCCAGCCTGACCCACGCCAGCAAGTTTGAATTGCAGAACAAATCCTGGGCCACGCCCGGTGTGCTGGCGAAAGCGGGCTGCCATGTCTCTATCATCACCGATAACTCGGTCATCCCGCAGCAATATCTGCCGCTCTGCGCCGGTATGGCCGTCAAGGCGGGCATGGATGAGTTTGATGCGCTGAAAGCCATCACCATCAATCCGGCGGAACATATCGGCGTGGCGGACCGCGTCGGCTCGCTGGAAGTGGGCAAGGATGCCGACGTGGTTGTCACCGCCGGCTGCCCCTTTGAGGTACTGACCGAGGTGAAGGCAGTCTTTATTGATGGGCTGCGTATAGCAGAGTAACCGTTCAGGCAGGGCTTTTCCTGCGTACCCCTCTTGCATCTGGTACAAAACTGTGCTATAATACCTGCATACGGCAAAGGCGCCGTCTGATAGCATTGCTATCGGACGGCGCCTTTTCATTTTGATACAGAGCCGATTGGAGTGTAAAGAATATGGAAAAGATTCCCCGTCACATCGACATTGATTACAGCAAGTACGCCCCCGATATCCCGGAGGACCAGCTCGAAGCCTACTACGGTCTGCCCAAGCATGTGCAGTTCTGCAACGAGTGCGTCATGAGCAACCAGAAGCCCAACTCCTGCTATGAGTTTGAGCATACGATCAAATCCATCAAAAAGACGATGGTCATTCAGGACGACGGCGTCTGCGATGCCTGCCACGCCTGCCATAACAAGGCCAATGGTCACATCGACTGGGCGCTGCGCGAGAAGGAGCTGCGCGAACTCTGCGACCAGTACCGCAAGAACGACGGCAGCTACGACTGCCTGGTGCCCGGCTCCGGCGGCAAGGACAGCTTCTACGCCGCCCATCTGCTGAAATACAAGTACGGCATGCACCCGCTGACTGTGACCTGGGCCCCGCATATCTACACCCCCTGGGGCTGGGAGAATATGCAGGCCTGGATCCATGCAGGCTTTGACAACTACCTGTGCACCCCCAACGGTATGACCCACCGCCTGCTGACCCGCCTTGCCACCGAGAACCTGTTCCACCCATTCCAGCCGTTCATCCTGGGCCAGAAGCAGCTTGCCCCCAAGATGGCCGCCAAGTTCGGCATCCCGCTGGTGTTCTACGGCGAGAACGAGGCCGAGTTCGGCAACCCCATTGCCGACAACAACTCCGCCCTGCGCGATGAGCACTTCTTCGCCGTCAACGATTACGACCATATCTACCTGGGCGGCGTCAGCCTGCGCCAGCTGGAGGAGGACTATAAGGTCGATAAGGCCGACCTGGCGATTTATCTGCCGAGTGAGACGTCCAACCTCGAGAAAAACCACATCCAGGTGCGGTATCTGGGCTACTACGAAAAGTGGCACCCGCAGGGCGCGTACTATTACAGTGTCGAGCACGGCGGCTTCCGCCCCGCGCCGGAGCGCACCCAGGGAACCTACTCCAAGTACAACTCCATCGACGACAAAATCGACGATTTCTTCTACTACACCACCTACATCAAGTACGGCATCGGCCGCACGACCTACGATGCAGCGCAGGAGATCCGCAACGAGGAAATTACGCTGGACGAAGGCAAGGCGCTGTGCAAGAAGTTCGACGGCGAGTACCCCGACCGCTTTGAGAAGGAAATTTTCAAGTATCTGTCGCTGGACCGCCAGCACTTCCCCTGGGCCAGCCAGCTGTTTGAGCAGCCCAAGATGGATCGGGATTACTTCATGGACCTGGCCGACCGCTTCCGCTCGCCCCACATCTGGAAGTGGGAGGACGGTATGTGGAAGCTGCGCCACACCCCCTATGAGGGCGACAGCGAGGTTCTGTGGGGCGACCCGCGCGGCACGCACCACGAGATTTGAGTAAAAAGGCTTCCCCCTTGGGGGAAGCTGTCCGCGAAGCGGACTGATGAGGGGCGGACTTTCCGCGGCATCCCGTTTGCGGGCAATCGCGGCACATGCGCCCCTCATCCGACATCGCTTCGCTCGGCCACCTTCTCCCTCAGGGAAAGGCTTTAACGAGGTTTACTTATGCCGAAAAAAATACGACTGATCGCCCGTCTTGACGTCAAAGACACCAACCTTGTCAAAGGCATCCAGTTGGAAGGGCTGCGCAAGCTGGGCGACCCCAACGCCTTTGCGAAAGAGTACTATGAGCAGGGCATCGACGAACTGCTCTATATAGATATCGTGGCGAGCCTGTACAACCGCAACAATTTGAGTGATATCGTGCGCAAAACCGTCGACGATGTGTATATCCCGGTCTGCGTGGGCGGCGGTTTGCGCAGCGTCGAGGATGTGCGCCACATCCTGGCGATGGGTGCGGACAAGGTTGCCATCAACACGGCGGCCATCAAGCGGCCCGAACTCATCACGGAGGTGGCTGAGGCTTTCGGCAGCCAGTGCATGGTGCTGTCCATCCAGGCCAAGCGCAGCCGCACCTGGCCCGGCAAGTGGGAGGCCTACTACGACAATGGCCGCGCCCACTCCGGGTATGACGTCGTCGAGTGGGCCAAGCGCGGCGTGGCGCTGGGCGCGGGCGAGATCCTGCTGACCAGCGTCGACAACGAGGGCTTGCAGCAGGGTATGGACCTGGAACTCATCGAGGCCGTGACCAAGGCTGTGAACGTGCCGGTCATCTGCGGCGGCGGTGTGGGTTGCGGCGATGATATCGTCGATGCCGCCAACGCGGGCGCGGACGCCGTGGCCTGCGCTGCGGTGCTGCATTATAAAAAAGAAACCGTGCAGGAGTTGAAGGATGACATCCGCGCGGGCGGGGTGGAGGTGCGCCGGGTATGAAAGTGACGATTATTGACTACGGCCTGTCCAACCTGCTCAGCGTGCAGCACGCCTTCGCGCATTTTGGCGCGGAGACACTGCTGACGAGCAAGCCGGAGGATGTGCTGGCCGCCGACGCGCTGGTGCTGCCCGGCGTGGGCGCATTCCAGGATGGCATGGCCGGGCTGGAAAAACTGGGCCTGGTGGAGCCGATCCGCCAAAAAGCCGCTGCCGGTACGCCGCTGCTGGGCATCTGCCTGGGAATGCAGATGCTGTTTGACGAGTCGGAGGAGTTCGGCTTGCACAAAGGCCTGGGGCTGATCCCGGGCCGCGTGGTGAAAATCCCCGACACCGACGCCGACGGCTGCCCCCAGCGGGTGCCGCACATCAGCTGGAACCCGCTGTACCCCGGCGGCAGCCGCGTCGATTTTGGCGGCACGGTGCTGGCGGCGGTGCAGCCCGGCGAGGAGTGCTACTTTATCCACAGCTACGAGGCCAAGCCCACCGACGAAACGGACTGCCTGGCCTTCACGGTCTACGGCGGCCGCCGCATCTGTGCCGCCGCCACCCACGGCAGCGTCCTGGGCTGCCAGTTCCACCCGGAAAAATCGGGGGAAGTAGGGTTGAAGATTATAGAGGAGTTTATGAAGTCGGCAGATAGGTAGGGGCCGGGTATGCCCGGCCCGCGGCTTTACCGTAAGAGCCCCCTGCCGTACCGTGGAGGGCCGGACATGTCCGGCCCCTACAGAGCAATCATCTGCAACGCCCTGTGCAATCCTGCACAGGGCGTTGCTTTTTCCCCCGCAATACGGTATAATTATCTTGTATAAATGTGCAAAGGGGAATCAGCCATGTCCTGTGATCTGCTCGTCGGCTCCACCGGCTTTGTGGGGGGCAACCTGGCGGCGAAGCATACCTTCACCGCGGCCTGCCACAGCAGCGATATCGCCGCGCAGTACGGCACTCGCCCGGATCTTTGCGTCTATGCGGGCGTGCCGGCCGCTATGTTTTTGGCCAACGCGGACCCGGAGGCAGACCTGGCTGTCATGCGCGCCGCGCGGGAAAATATCCGAAGAATCGCGCCGCAGCAGCTCGTCCTGATTTCCAGTATTGCCGTGCTGGCAGACAGTCGCGGCGTCTATGAGGACAGCCCCGCCCAGCCTGCTGAAAACCTGCCTGCCTACGGCAAAAACCGCCTGCAATTAGAGCGGTGGGTGCGGGAGGATTTCCCCGATGCGCTCATCGTGCGGCTGCCCGCGCTCTACGGCATCGGCATCAAAAAGAACTTCCTCTTTGACCTGCACACCATCACCCCGGCTATGTTGAAACCGGAAAAATACGACGAACTGGCGGCAAAATCGCCGTTGGCGCAATCCGCCTACACGCTGGCGGACAACGGCTTTTACAAGCTGAACGGCACAGTGGATGCCGCAGCGCTCAAAGCGTTTTTTGCGGGCAACGATTTTAACGCACTGGCCTTCACCGATTCCCGCAGCCGCTACCAGTTTTACAACCTGGGGCGGCTCTGGCCGGATCTTGAGAAAGCCCGCGCCGCCGACTTGAAGCTGCTGCACCTCTGTACGCCGCCCATCACGGCGGGGGAGGTCTACAACGCCGTCACCGGCAGGAACTGGCACAACGAGCTTGCCAAGCCGCCGTTTGACTACGATCTGCGCAGCCGCCATGCGGACATTTTGGGCGGCAGCGGGGACTACCTGTGTACCAAACAACAGGAACTTGACGATATAACGCGCTTTCTGCGCGATTGGAGGGATTGACCCATGGCGAACTATCAGCTTGCCATCTCAAACATTGCGTGGCTCAAGGACGACGACGAGGCCGTTTACACCGCCATGCAGCAGGCGGGCTTCACCGGGCTGGAGCTGGCCCCCACCCGCATTTTCTCCGAAGCACCGTATGAAAATCTGACCAGTGCGCTGCTGTTCGGCGGCTATCTCAAAAACCGCTGGGGCTTCTCGGTGCCCAGCCTGCAAAGCATCTGGTACGGCCAGAAGGGCAATATCTTCAACCCCGCCGACACCGAGCCGCTGCTGGATTACACGGCCCAGGCGTTCCAGTTTGCCCACAGCCTGAACTGCCCCTCGCTGGTGTTCGGCTGCCCCAAAAACCGTATGCGCCCGCTGGGCGGCAACGATGCCGCCGCCGAGGCGTTCTTCATGCAGGCGGGCAACCTGGCCGCGCGGTACGGTGTGCATCTGGCGCTGGAGGCCAATCCGCCGATGTACACGAACTATCTGAACAACACGGCGGACGCTTTCGCGTTGGTCAAGCGGCTGGATAATCCCGGCCTGTCGGTCAACTTTGATTTGTCCACTGTGCTGGCCCAGGGCGAGAAACTGCAAACTTTCATCGATGATATGCAGTATGTCAGCCACGTCCATATCAGCGAGCCGGGCCTGGCCCCCATCCAGAAACGCCCCGAGCATAAGGAACTGGCGCTGCTGCTGGGGGCGGTGGGCTACCGCGGCTTTGTCTCCATCGAGATGGCCCACACCGACCTGGACACGATCCGCCGCACGATGGACTATATTGCGGAGGTGTTCGCATGATCGAGTACGAGCGCAAAAATCTGAACGGCGTGCCGGACTACACCGCCGCCGAATTTGAGGGCCGCCGCAGCGACTACTGCCTGCTGATTCCGGTCATCAACGAGGGTGCGCGCATCCTGACCGAGTTGGGCCGCGCCGAAAATGCGGGCATCAACAAAATCTGTGATATCGTCATCTGCGACGGCGGCTCCACCGACGGCAGCATGAAGCACGATATCTTGCAGCTTTACCACGTCAATACACTGCTGACAAAGACCGGCCCCGGCAAACAGGGGGCACAGCTGCGCATGGGCATCTATTTCGCGCTGGATCGCGGGTACAAGGGCCTTCTGACCATCGACGGCAACAACAAAGACTCGATTGAAGATGTACCCAAATTCATTGAAAAATTGCAGGCGGGCTATGACCTGGTGCAGGGCAGCCGCTTTATCCGCGGCGGTCATGCAATCAACACGCCGCTGGTGCGCTATGCGGCGGTGCGGCTCATCCATGCGCCGCTCATCAGCCTGGGGGCGCACCAGTGGTTCACCGACACCACCAACGCCTACCGCGCGTACAGCCGCGAGTACCTGACCCATCCCGACGTGCGTCCGCTGCGCAATGTCTTTGCCGGGTATGAGCTGCTGGCGTATCTGAGCATCCGCGCCACCCAGCTGGGCCTGAAGGCCTGCGAGGTCCCCGTGACCCGCGCCTACCCGGCCACCGGCAAAACACCCACCAAGATCACCGGCTTCAAAGGCAACAGCGACCTGATGAAGGTCCTGCTCAACGCGCTGAAGGGAAAGTATAATCCGTAAAAGGGGAGTGCTATGCACAAAATAAAAAAGTTTGCGGCAGAGCATAAGCGGGAAATCATCTTTGCAGCGATTTATCTGCTCATGGTGGTGTTTCGCTTCAGCTGGTTTTATACGCATGAAACCGCTATCGTGTACCGGGATTCGCAGGATTATCTGGCCTACGACCCGATACGCGCTTTGCAGGGCAGCGCGGTGAATGGCCGTGCGCCGGTGTACGGTACGATTTTGTATCTGATTCGCATAATCGTCGGCGAATGGCATCAGCTGCACGCAGCCACTTTTTTGCAGGAGCTGGTTGGCATCGCCGTTCTGCCGCTGTTTTCGGCCACGCTGCGCCGCGTGGGGGTGGGTACCCGCGTGCGGGCAGCGGTGCTCCTTCTGTACGGATTTTGCCCGGCGGTGTATGGCTGGGACAATGTTGTTTTGACAGAATCCCTTTCTCTGTCAGCCACCGTGGTATTCTTTTTCTTGATTGTTCGCTACATCCAGGAGCGCCGCTTTTGGGACGGTGCGGGTGCGCTGCTGGTTACGGTATGGCTCATTTTCCTGCGTCCGCAGTTCCTGACTTACCTGGCAATGCTCATGGTGTTTTTTGTCTGGCGGATGTTTTACGCTGATAAAAAGGAGAAAAAAGATTTGGGCATCCTGCTTGCATTGGGGGCAGTTGCTGCGCTGGGAATCATTGTCTACTGCGCGTCGTTTTCCAATCAGTTTGGAATATTCTCCCTTACCGATGCCGGACCGCGCCAGGACTTGAAAGTGTGTGTGGACCGCGGCTATTACAAAGATTTTGCGGACGAGGATGCCCGACAAATCGTGGAGGACGCCATAGCCGAGGACACCGGCATAGACGGCTACGCAGTCGGTAAATTGCTGTCCGTATACGGCAACGCCAAGGGACAAAAGCTGGCAAAGGATTTCTTCCGCACAAATGCCGTGCGCTATATCAAGGATACCTGCAACGTAATGTGGAACTATCGCGCGATCGAGCTGTCAGCTTATGGATTGGAATTGCGCTACGGCGATGACCGTGTGTATAACCTGTGTCTTGCCATCGCGCAGGAGGGTGAGTTACTGGCTAACCCGCTGGAACATTGGCTGACACTGCACGCTGCTTACATTCTCTCGCTGCTCTGGGGCGTGGTGATGGTTATTGCATGGGTGCAGCAAAAACGCCCGCCTTGGCTGCATATGGCCTTGTTTGCCCTGCTGATGTGTACGACTTTCTTGACTTTCTTTATCACCTGCGGCGAATATATGCGGACGATGATTACCGTTGTGCCGTATATGTTCATTTGTATGGGTATGGCGGTGCAGCGGCTTATTGTGCCGCATGGGCTTGTAAGTGCGTGCCCCAAAGGAGAAAAATAAATTGACCTACGATAAAATCATCCTCGGTGCGGGGCTGTATGGGCTGTATGCGGCGCAGAAATGCGGCGCGGCGGGCCAGCGCGTCCTTGTGCTGGAGCGTGACCCCGCGCCCTTTATGCGGGCAACCTACATCAACCAGGCCCGCGTCCATATGGGCTACCACTACCCGCGCAGCTACTCCACGGCCATCAAGTCGGCCCACTATTTTGAACGTTTCTGCGCGGATTACGGCTTCTGCCTGCACACGGAGTTTGACCAGGTCTACGCCACCAGCGCCCATTTCTCCTGGACGAACGCCGCCGAATTCCGCCGTTTCTGTGCGGCGGCGGGCATCCGCTGTGACGATGTTGCGCCCGAGCGGTACTTCAACCCCGGCCTTTGCGACGGCGCATTCCTGACGAAAGAATACACCTACGACGCCCAGGTGCTCAAGCGCTGGTTCCTGGAGAAGCTGGCCGCCCTGCCGAATGTCGAAATCCTGTACAGCCACAAGCCCGACAAGATCGAGAAAGCCGGTAGTGCGTGGCGGGTCGCGGCGGGGGACACCACCGCCGAAGCGCCCTACCTGCTCAACGCTACCTATGCAGGCGTCAACGATGTGCACGCCCTGCTGGGTCTGCCGCCCTTCGGCATCAAGTACGAAAAATGCGAAATCATCTTGTGTACGGTGGAGGATGCCTTAAAGCACACCGGCATCACGGTCATGGATGGGCCGTTTTTCAGCCTGATGCCCTTCGGCCAGACCGGGCTGCACAGCCTGACCAGCGTGACCTTCACCCCGCATGAGACGAGCTATGACAGCGTCGCGACCTTCCCCTGCCAGGCAGAAAGCGGCGGTTGCTGCACCCCGGGCAGCCTGTACAACTGCAACGAGTGCCCGGCCAAGCCGCAAAGCGCCTGGCCCTACATGAGCCAGCTGGCCCGCAAATATTTAAAGGAAGAATACGGTTTTGCCTACCACAGCAGCCTGTTCAGCATGAAACCGATTTTGAAGGCAAGCGAAATTGACGACTCGCGCCCGACGGTCGTGCGCGTCATGAGCGATGAGCCGAAGCTCGTCAGCGTGCTGAGCGGCAAGATCAATACCGTATATGACCTGGACGAGGTGCTGGAAGTATGAACACAAAAGAAAAAAACTTTGTCTCGGCGGTCGTCTACCTGCACAACGACGGTGCCCGCGCGGTGGAGTTCTGCCGAACCGCCGCCGCCGAACTGGACGCCCACTTTGCCCAGTATGAGCTGGTCGTCGTGGATGACGCCTGCACCGACGACACCGTGGCCCAGCTGCGCGCCTGGGGCAAAGAGCAGGCCGCTCCGCTGACGATTTTGCACATGAGCACCTACCACGGCCTGGAAAACGCCATGAACGCGGGTCTTGACGCTGCCATCGGCGACTATGTGTATGAGTTCGATTCCACCGAGCTTTGCTACCCGGCGGAGCTGATTTTCAAGGCCTACCAGACCGCGCTGACCGGCAGCGACATCGTCTCGGTCTGCCCGCGCACCGTGCGGGGCAGCAGCGGCCTGTTTTACAAGGTGTTCAACGCCCATTCCCAAAGTGCCTACCGGCTGCGCACCGATGCGTTCCGGCTGGTCACGCGCCGCGCCATCAACCGCGTACACGCTTCCAGTGCCCACCTGCCCTACCGCAAGGCGGCCTACGCAGCGTCGGGCCTGAAAATGACCGATCTGGAATTTGACGGCCAGCTGACCGTCAAGAGCAAGGGGCGGTTCAACCTGGCGCTGGACAGCCTGGCGCTGTACACCAACGCTGGGTTCAAGGCCAGCATGACGGTCACCCTCTGCATGCTGGCGCTGGCCCTGGCCGAGCTGGCCTACACGCTGGTGGTGTTCATCACCGGCCACCCGGTCGAGGGCTGGACCACCACGATGTTCGTCATCACGGTGGGATTTTCCGGGCTGTTTGCGGTGCTGACCATCGTGGTCAAGTACCTGTCGCTGCTGGTGGATCTGGTGTTCAAGCAGCAGAAATATTTAGTGGAGAGCATCGAAAAGCTGCAAAAGTGATCCATGAAGAATTTACACAAAAAGCAATTTCGCCTGTCCCGCCGGGGCTTCTGGCTGGCCTGCGCCCTGCTGGTCTGCCTGCGCCTGGCGCTGACGAGCTTTCAGCAGGCGTACACCTGGGTGGGCGGCGCCCCGCTGGACGATGAACTGATGTTCCGCGCGGCGCAGAATATCACGGCGGGGGAGTGGCTGGGCGCGTATGACTACCTGACGCTGTCCAAGGCCATGTTCTTCCCGGTGTGGCTGGCCCTGCTGCACGCACTGCACCTGCCGTATCTGGTCGCGGGCGCGACGCTCTGGTGCGGCGCGACGCTGCTGGCAGCGTTTGCGTTTTCGCCGCTGTGGCGAAAAAAACGGCCCGAGCAGGGCCGCGTGCTGACGCTGGCGCTGTTTGCGGCGCTGGCGTTTCTGCCGTCGTCCTGGGCGGCCTACACGCTGCGCGTTTACCGCGACAACATCTTCCCGGCACTCTGCCTGTACTTTTTTGCGGGCATGGCCGGGATGGCATTGCGGACCGTCTTTGAAAAAGACAAGCCGCTCTGGCCCTGGCTGGCAGCGGCGGGCGCGGGCCTGGCCTGCGGCTACCTCGACCGCGAGGACGCCGGGCTGTTCTTGCTGCCCTTTGCCGCGGCGGCTACCGTCATTGTGGCGTTGGTGCTGGTGGGCAAGCGCCGCTGGAAAGCCTTTGCCGCGCAGGTCATCCCCTACGCCATGCTCGGCGTCGGTGTGCTGACCTTCTGCACCCTCAACTACACCCACTACGGCGTGTTTGCCCTGTCGGATTTTTCCGAGGGCTCGTTTGCCGCCGCCATGGGCGCGATGATGCGCGTTGACACGGACAGCGACAAACCGTACCTGTCTGTGCCCGCTGACGCACGCGAAAAAATCTACGAAGCTGTGCCGGAACTGAAACCCGTCGCCTACTGGTTGGAAGAGGACGCCCAAATGGAGAACGACTTCCGTGACCCCGGCCTTGACGACTACCGCGCGGGCAGCTTCTATTGGGCCATCCGCCGCGCCGCCCAGTATGAGGGCATCTACGCAGACGCCCGGACTGCAGCCAACTATTGGCAGACCGTGGCGGACAAGATCAACGCCGCCTGCGACGCGGGCACCCTGCCCAGCCGCACCGGCAAACGGGTCGCCACCAGCCAACCCATCACGGCGGCCTATGTGCCCGCCACGCTGGCCGAGACCTGGAACGGCTTCCGGCACGTGCTGGGCTTCCGCGACTGTGCGCCCTACGAGGCGCTGCGGTCGATTGGAACCGACGACGACATTGCGGCATGGTCCGGCTACCTGCACTGCGGCTTCAACGCTGCCGCCAACGCGGGGGAGGACACGCCCTATTACAGCCCCTACCAGCGTGCGATTTTCGCCGTCATGCAGGGGTGGACCCGGGTGTACAGCGTCATGCTGACGGTTTGCGCGTTCTGCGCGGTGGTGTTCCAGCTTATGAAGCTTTTATCGTGTCTGCGCAAAAAATGCACAGCGGAGACAGTTGTGCCCTGGCTGCTGCTGTTCGGCATCTTCGGTATTGCGTTGCTGCGCTGCGCCATGATCGCTTTTGTCGAGGTGTCCAGCTTCGGCATCGGCACCAGCACCATGTACCTGGCAACGGTACACCCACTGCTGGTTCTCTACGCATTTGCCGGGCTGTTTTTGTATGGACGGCCTATATCTGTTAAAAGAAAGGACAACGCATGACGGACTTATTGGTCATCGGCGGCGGTGCGGCGGGCCTGATGGCAGCCGGTGCGGCCTGCGCCCGGGGCTTGACCGTGACCGTACTGGAGCACAACCCCAAAGGCCCCGGCCAAAAGCTGCTCATCACCGGGAAAGGACGCTGCAACGTCACAAGTGACAGCGATGTGCGGGAGTTTTTACCCTACGTGCGCCACAACGGGCGGTTCCTGTACTCGAGCCTCTACGCCTTTCCGCCGTCAGCAGCGATGGAACTGTTTGAATCCCTTGGCGTGCCGATGAAAACCGAGAGAGGGCGGCGGGTGTTCCCCCAGAGCGACCGCGCCGCCGACGTGCTGGCCGCCCTGCGGGACTATGCCCGGGACGCTGAATTTGTGCGCGGCAGCGCGAAAAAGCTGCTGATCGAGGACGGCGTCTGCAAGGGTGCCGTCACCGACCGGGGCGAGACACTGCGGGCCGAGAACACGCTGATCGCCACCGGCGGCATCAGCTACCCGGCCACCGGCAGCGACGGCAGCGGCTACAAGCTGGCGCGTCAGGCGGGGCACAGCATTGTGCCGCCCCAGCCCAGCCTGTGCAGCCTGGTCAGCCCCGACCCGGCCTGCCGCCGCATGATGGGCCTGGCCCTGCGCAACGTCACGCTGACACTGCTCTGCGACGGCAAGCCGCTGTTTACCGAGCAGGGAGAGGCACTGTTCACCCACTTCGGTCTGTCCGGGCCGCTGGTGCTCTCGGCCAGTACCTACATCGAGGACATCACGAAGCACGCGTATATCTGCGAGTTTGATTTGAAGCCGGCCCTCGATGAAAAGACGCTCTATGACCGCCTGACCCGCGACTTTGCCGAGCAGGGCAGCCACAGCGCGCAGGGCGCACTGGCCAAGCTGCTGCCCAATTCCATGCGCCCGGTAGCTGTGGAAAAGTGGGGCGTTGACCCTGCCACCAGAGCCGCGCAGATCACGCGGGAGCAAAAGCAGGCCCTTGTGGACCTGTGCAAGCACTGGCAGGTGCCGGTGTCGGCGCTGGGGGATAAGGAGCACGCCGTTATCACGGCGGGCGGCGTGGATGTGCGCGAGGTCGATCCCAAGACGATGGCGAGCAAGCTCTGCGAGGGGCTGTACTTTGCCGGTGAGGTCCTTGATGTGGACGCCCGCACCGGCGGCTATAACCTGCAGATCGCATGGGCAACCGCGCAGGCGGCGGTGCGGGCGCTGTAACCCCAAGCCTTCCCCCGACGGGACAGACTCCCCCGGTACGGGGGAGGTGGCGCGTAGCGCCAGAAGGGGAGCAGGTGGCTCCGCAGGGCCGGATGAGGGGCGGCCTTACGGCGGCAGCCCGTTGATGGGCAAACCGCCCGGTAGGGGCCGGGTATGCCCGGCCCGCAACTTTACGGCGGTAACATGTTTATAGGTTGTGCCGGAAAATGCTCCCCTCATCAGCCGCCTGCGGGCGGCAGCTTCTCCCCCAAGGGAGAAGCCAAAGTGATATTTATTATTTAAAAAGGGTGATATATCATGGTTTCTATTGCAATCGACGGCCCTTCCGGGGCCGGTAAATCCAGCCTGGCCAAGGCACTGGCCAAGGATCTGGGCTATGTCTACGTCGACACCGGCGCTATGTACCGCTCCATCGGGCTGTACGCCGTGCGCGCGGGCGTGGATCCCCACGACGCCGACGCCGTAGCCGCACTGCTGCCGGAGATCCGGCTGGATATCCGCCTGCTGGATGGCGCACAGCACATCTACCTGAACGGTGAGGACGTCAGCGACGCCATCCGTGCCGAGAACATCGGCATGGCCGCCTCCGCCGTGGCCGCGCACCCCGCCGTGCGTACCTTCCTGCTGGACACCCAGCGCGGGCTGGCCGCCAGCCAGAACATCCTGATGGATGGCCGCGATATCGGTACGGTGGTTCTGCCGAATGCCACCGTCAAGATTTTCTTGACCGCCAGCGCCGAGGCCCGCGCCCAGCGCCGCGCCAAGGAGTTGGCCGAGAAGGGCCAGCCCGCCGACTTCGCCACGGTGCTGGCGGATATCCAGCAGCGCGACTATCAGGACAGCCACCGCGCCGTCGCCCCGCTGAAACAGGCTGCGGACGCCATTCTGGTGGACACCAGTGACATCGGTTTGCAGGAGAGCTTTGACCTGCTGAAGCGCACCATTCTTGCGCATATCTGAGGGGGCTGCTTATGCTTTTATACTGGATTCTGCTGCCCATTGTCTGGGTGCTGGCGCACATCATCTGGCGGTTTGAGGTCATCGGCCGTGAGAATCTGAAAGCCGTCCGCGATGGCCGCGCTTACGTCATTGCGCCGAACCATATCGCCAATCTTGACCCTGTTTTCGTCGCTATAACGGTGTTTGACTGGAAACGGCTGCGCATTTTGGCAAAGGAAGAACTCTTTAAAAATCCGCTGGCCGGGTGGTTCCTGCGCTGCATGGGCGCGGTCGCCATTGAGCGCGGCAAGGGCGACACAACCATCGTGGAAAAGCTGACGAATGAGTGCAAAAATGGTACGGGCATCATGGTCTTTCCCGAGGGCACCCGTACCAAAACCGGCAAGCTGGGCATGATCAAGAGCGGCGCGTTCGTCATTGCCGCCGCGGCCGGGGCCGATATGCTGCCGGTGCGCATCATCTACGGCACCAAGGACGGTAAAATGCACCTGTTCTGTAAAATCCGCATCGTGTTCGGTGAGGCTATCCCTGCCGAGGATCTGCAAATTAAAGACCAAAGCCACAAAATGGCCGAGCTGCGCCGCATGAAGAACCGCCTGCGCGACGAGTTGGAACAGCTGCTGGCGGACAACGCGTTCACCCCGCAGATTGCCGAGAACCCCGCTCCCGCCGTTGACGTGCCCGAAACGACCGACAAGCCGCAGCTGCCAAAAGGAGACGCATAATATGCAAATCATCCGTGCAAAAACAGCCGGGTTCTGCTTCGGCGTGGACCGCGCTGTCAAGCTGACCTATGATTTATTGGCGCAGGGACGCAAAGTTGCGACCCTTGGCCCGCTGATCCACAACGCCCAGGTCGTAGCCGACCTGGAAGAAAAAGGCGCTGTGACCTGCCCCGATATCGACGCCGTACCCGATGGGTACGAGGTCATCATCCGTAGTCATGGCGTGCCCAGAACTGTCTATGACAAAATAAGCACACGCCGCCTGGCGTATCATGACGCTACCTGCCCGTTTGTAGCAAAAATCCATAAAATTGCTATGGAAGCAGACAAAATCGGTGCGCTTTTGCTGGTCGCTGGCGACGCTGACCACCCGGAAGTGCAGGGGATTGTAGGCCATACAACAGGCCCGGTGCGGGTTTTTGCCGATTTGGAGCAACTGCAAAAATTGCTCCCTGAGCTTTTGCAACAAGAATCCATCTACGTGGTCGCACAAACGACGTTTCGCGTGGAAAGTTGGGAAAATTGCAAAGGTTTTTTAAAAAAAGAGTGTACAAAAGCCAAAATTTTTGATACAATATGTAATGCAACGTGGGCGAGGCAACAGGAAGCGGAAGACCTCAGCCAAAAATGCGACCGCATGGTCGTCATTGGTGGTCATCATTCTTCCAATACCCAAAAGCTGTTACAGGTCGCCGCGCGGCATACCAAAGCCATCAACGTCGAGACTGCTGATGAACTCGACCCAAGCTGGCTTGCCGGTGCTGCGGTGGTGGGCGTGACGGCCGGGGCTTCAACGCCTTCGTCTATAATTGAGGAGGTACTTAACAGTATGAGTGAAATCCGTGACGACATGAGCTTTGAGGAGATGCTCGCCGCATCCGAAGCAAAGCCCCTGTACGCAGGCAAGATTGTAAAAGCCAAGGTCATCAGCGTTTCTCCGACGGAATGCACCGTCGGCATCGATGGTTCCAAGCACACCGGCATTGTGCCCCTGCGCGAGATGAGCCATGATCCCAACGCCAAGATGGAAGACCTTGTTAAAGAGGGCGACGATCTGGATCTGGTGGTCGTTAAGACCAACGACCAGGAGGGTGTTGACACCCTGTCCCGCGTCCGTTTTGAGGCCCAGAAGGGCATGAAGGACGTCTCCGAGGCTGCCGAGAACGGCACCGTCATGGAAGGCGATGTCATGGAAGCCAACAAGGGCGGCGTTGTTGTCAACGTCAAGGGCGTTCGCGTCTTTGTTCCCCGCTCTCAGGCCACCATGCGCCGCGACGAGGACTACACCAAGCTGGTTGGCCAGCACGTCCAGTTGGTCATCACCGAGTGCGCCGGCCGCAAGATCGTCGGCTCCATCAACAAGGTCACTGCCGAGGCCAACAAGGCCAAGCGCGAGGAGTTCTGGGCCAATGTTGAGGTCGGCAAGCAGTACACCGGCGTTGTCAAGAGCCTGACTTCTTACGGCGCTTTTGTTGACGTGGGCGGTGTCGATGGCCTGTGCCACATCAGCGAGCTGAGCTGGAACAACATCAAGCATCCCTCTGAGGTCGTCAAGGTCGGCGACGAGATCGAAGTCTACGTCAAGAGCTACGATCCCGAGAACCAGAAGGTCTCCCTGGGCTACAAGAAGGAAGAGGACAACCCCTGGGTCAAGCTGGAGAACGAAGTCCCCGTTGGCACTGAGTTCACCGCTCCCGTTGTCTCCATCACCAAGTTTGGCGCTTTCGTCCGCATCATGCCGGGCATTGACGGTCTCGTTCACATCAGCGAGATCAGCAACGAGCGCGTGAACAAGGTTTCCGATGTGCTGAAGGTTGGCGACGAGGTTCGCGTTAAGCTGACTGCCGTTGACTTCGACCGCAAGCGCATCAGCCTGTCCATGAAGGCCTGCCTCGACGAGAACGGCGAGGACGCTGAATAAGTCTGAGCAACCGCAAGGGGCCTGCCTGTTGTAACAGGCAGGCCCCTTTTGTATAAGAACGTTGTAGGGGACGGCGTCCTCGACGCCCCGCGGGTGGGCGATGCCCGCCCCTACAAATAAAACGGGTACATCATGCAAAAACTCAAAGGCTTCATCAAAAAATACTACGAGGGCTTGGCCTACCTATTCTTCGGCGGGGTGGCAACGCTCTTGAACCTGGTCGTGTTCGCGGCCTTCCAGGCGGCGTTCGGCACGGATTTTGCGGCAGGTATCGGCAATGTCATCGACAACATCATCTGCATCCTCTTTGCCTATTGGACAAACCACACTTTTGTGTTCAAGAGCGAGAACAAAGGCAAGGCAGCCCTGGCAGAGTTCGGGCAGTTTGTGTCCTGCCGCATCGCAACGATGGTCATGGACCAGCTCATTATCTGGGTGGGCGTCAGCCTGATCGGCCCGCACGTCGCCTTCGCCGCTGCCAACGGCAAGCTGTGGGCGATGGGCGTCAAGCTGTTCAGCCAGGTCATCGTCATTTTGTCCAACTATGTTTTCAGCAAATTGTTTATCTTTAAAAAGAAGTGACTTGAACCGGGAAGGAGACAGCCATGCTTATTTTTAAGGTAGCCAAATTCGCACTGAGGCACCCGCTGCTGACCCACGGAGCAAAGCAGCTGGTGCACAAAAAATTACGTCCCAAAAAGGAGGCATCCCCTATGAAACAGAAAGTTCGCGGTCATGCATTCCGTCTGGTGGGGCTGATCCTGGGCATCATCGGTGCCACGGTCAGCATCACCTCCATCGTATTTGCGGCGCTGGGCCTGCATCAGGCGCGCCTGTGCAAGCACTGTGAGAAAGGGGAAAATTTCCGGTGAAATACACGAAAGAAGAAATGCTGAGCAAGGTCGACCATACCCTGCTCAAGCCCGAGGCTACCTGGCCCCAAATCCAGACCCTGTGTGACGAGGCCATCGCCAACCACTGCGCTTCTGTCTGCATCAATACCTGCTATGTCAAGCAGGCCGCCCAGTACATGGCGGGCCGTGTGCCGGTCTGCTGCGTCGTCGGCTTCCCCCTCGGCGCTATGGACACCGCCAGCAAGGCCTTTGAGGCCAAAACTGCCGTTGAGAACGGCGCGTCCGAGGTCGATATGGTCATCAACATCGGCTGGCTGAAAAACAAGCAGTACGACGATGTGCGCAACGACATTGCCGCCGTCAAGGCCGCCGTGGGCGACAAGGTGCTGAAGGTCATCATCGAGACCTGCCTGCTGACCGAGGAAGAGAAGATCAAGATGTGCGACATCGTCCCAGAGGCCGGTGCTGACTTCATCAAGACGTCCACCGGTTTTTCCACCGGCGGCGCGACCTTCCACGACATTGAGCTGTTCGCCAAGCACGTTGCGGGCCGCTGCAAGATCAAGGCTGCGGGCGGCATCTCCACCGTTGAGGACATCGAGAAGTTCCTCGACCTCGGCGCGGACCGCCTGGGCACTTCCCGTGCCGTCAAGCTGCTCACCTCCGGCGAGGCCGGCAGCGGGTACTAAGAGGGCACGGTGTTCCTTCTTTGCAAAGAAGGAACCGAAGAAATACCAATAAAACAAACACAAAAGGCGCTGCTGTCAGTGAGTGACAGCAGCGCCTTTTGATGTGGAACTTGAAGGGGCCGGGCATGCCCGGCCCGCAACATTCCCGCCATTGCAGCTTGATCCTTCATCTGTAGGGGAGGGATTCGTCCCTCCCGTGCAGGTTGCCTATGCCCCTACAAACTGGAATTTGTTTAACTTCTTAAATGCTTTTTCTTTACAAACATGGAAATTAACTCTGCTACAATTCCTAAGAGCAAATATCCCAACGCATATAAAATAAATGCTTTTTCTCCCATACTAAAGAACAGCCATGTCCCAAGCAAAAAGAATAGCGCTGTGATAATTGGTAGTGTCCAAAATATTTTTATGTTCTTGCCGGCGTATGCTCCGGAACAAATTGCATAAATAGGATTCACTGCAAAAAACAGAATGAAGCAAACTGCCATGCCGCCGTCACCTTTTATGAATGTAACCGCAAGCCATGGAAACACCAACATAATTACTGCTGTCGCTAATATCCAAGGTATAATTTTTTTCATGTAATTCACCCCTTAAGCAAACTCCGAGTTGTCCAATTAAACAAACTGGAAGTTGTCAGATACTTTTATAAAACTCCCGCAATAAGGATGCTAATTTTTCTGGGGACTCCAAATTTACTTCATGACCTGTTTCCGAAATTTCCTTGAATTGGGAACACTTCAGAATATCTGCAAGTTCGATTGACGCTTTTTTGTTAGCTTTGTCTTTTTCTCCACAAACGACCAATGCAGGGCAGGAGATTTGGTTCAACGAATCGCTAAAATCAAGTTCTGCCATGGTACTACACAGACTTATAAAATCGAGTTTTCCAAATCCGGTTTGTTGAAACATTGACTGCGGCATAAAATGAAACAGCGCATTTTGCAGCTTTAATAATCTCGCAGGCATCTTATACTGCGCTGCAATCAAAACCAGTGCCTTTACTTTTTGGGGATAGTCTATCGCATAGTTTAGTGCCAATACACTGCCCAAAGAGAGACCACATAATATGATATCTTCATTTTCCGCGTTACACATTTCTGAAAAAGCAGAGTAGAGAGCGGAATATGTTGCTACTTTTCCTTTGACCATTTCTGCTAAATCCAAGCATGCGCTATTTTCCGACACTTCTGTTGCGCTTGTCACCTTGTTCCAACTGTCGGCATTTTGCCCCAATCCATGCAAATATAAGTATTTCATGCATCTCCTCCACAACTACCGATTTGATATACTAAAGCAAGTATACCATGCCCACCCGCAAAAGTACACCCTGCGCCCTTGTCATATGCCGCCCTGCGCATCGTATACATTTATAAATCTAATAAAGCTTGGGGGTGTATCTATGCAAACTTCACCGATTGTACTTACCACGATTGCCGGGCTGTCCACGGGATTGGGCGGGGCGCTGGCGGTGCTTGGCAAACCAACGGAAAAGCTTCTGGCCGCCTCGGCGGGCTTTGCGGGCGGGGTCATGCTCACGGCGTCGCTGACCGATCTTCTGCCAGAAGCGCTGGATTTTTACGCCGCTTACCTGCCGCCGCTGGGCAGCGGCGGGGCGGCGGTGTCGCTGCTGGCACTGGGAATGCTGACCGCTGCGCTGCTGGGACGGCTTTTGCCCGAGGAATCCGAGCTGGCCGACCGCTTTGGTCAGGGCCGTGACCCCGCCCGTGCGGCGGTCATGCGCACCGCTCTTATCACTGGCGCGGCACTGCTGCTGCACAACTTCCCCGAGGGCGTACTCACATTCTTCGCCGGGACAGCGGATCCGGCGCTGGGTCTGCGCACGGCGGCGGCCATTGCACTGCACAACATCCCGGAGGGCCTTGCCGTGGCGGTGCCCTTCGCCTACGCAACCCGCAGCCGCGCAGCCGGTGTGCTGGCGGCGCTTGTCTCCGGTCTGGCGGAACCCTTGGGAGCGGTGCTGGCCTGGCTGTTCCTGCGCCGGTTTTTTACACCCGGCTTTTTGACGGGGACGGTCGTGCTGGCGGCGGGTATTATGGTATGGGTGGCCCTGGCCCAGCTGCTGCCCCAGGCCCTGGCAGCCAAACATCGCGCTGCGGGTATTTTTGGTGCGGCGGCAGGCACCCTGCTGATGCTGTTAGGCATTGCGGCGCTGCCGTAAATGTGGTATACTATATTCGTATATTTATGTGAGAAAGGAGCAGACCGCCATGATGAAAAAAATCACCGCGCTGCTCCTTGTGCCGCTTTTGCTGGCGGGGTGCAGTGCAGCGGGGGACGTGGAGACCCTGCTGCGCGCGCCGCAGCTTTCCGGTGAGAGCGCGGCCCTGCAAAAGGCACTGAACAGCTATCTGGGCGGCAGCGCCACCCTGAAATACCCCGCCAACGGTGACTTCCTCTCGCCTTTCGCCTTCGGTGACTGGGACGGCGACGGCACCGACGAGGCGGCCATCCTCTACACCACCGACACGACCAGCTCCAACGTCTGGCTGGCTGTGCTGGAGCCCAGCGGCGACAGCGGCTGGCGCGTCAGCCACGCCATCGAGGGCCTGACCAGCGAGGTGCAGAGCTTTTCTGCCGCGCACCTGCGCGACACCACCAGCCAGCAGCTGTTGGCCGGGTACATCTCGCCCCAGGGGGATCAATATCTGGTGGTCTACCAATATGACGGTGCTACGCTGTCTACGGTCATAAGCAAGAGCTATACCGACATGATCGTCGCCGACTTCACCGGCAAGGGCGACACGCAGGACCTTGTGCTGGCCCTGCCGCCGGACAGCGAACTGGGAGGCGTGACGCTGCAATTACTGACCGCCAACGATGGCGAGTTCCGCTCGACCCAAACGCTGAACCTGGGCGAGGGCGTGTACAGCAGCTGCGCAGCTCTGCACGCGGGCACCGGCAGCGACGACGGTATGTACCTGGTTATGGACGCCTGGACCGGGGCCAGCGGCCTGGTGTCGGACATTATTTTGTACGACGCCGAGACCGGCTTTTTGCAACCCTACCGCCCCAGCGGTTTGAGCGACATCCAGCGCAGCACCCTGCGCTATCACAGCGAATTGTTGAGCTGCGACATTGATAACAACGGCACCGTGGACATCCCGGTGGAGATCGACGACGGCGGTACGCTACAAACGCCGATGGACAAGCGCCTGAGTTTTGTGCTCTGGAAGGATTACACCTCGGCGGCCGGCGGCAACAGCCGGTTTGGCGTGTACGACAGCGAGTACAACTTTTTCATGCAGCTGCCGGAGTCAATGCACGGCAGTGTGCTGATACGCTCGAACCAGAGCGGCACGGGCTGGCTGCTCTGCAACGCCGAGGGCACGACGGTCTACTGCGAAATGCGGGTCGTGGACCCGGCCGACAACGCGGCCACCGGCGTGGGGAACTACCTGCGCATTGCCAACATCGGCAGCCAGCAGCTGCAGGCGCGGGTGGTCACACCTTATTACGGACTGAGTTTGGACACCATCAGCCAGAACACCGTGCTGTTGGGTTCCAATTAAAATAAGGAAGGGAACCTGTTGTATGAAACGAGTTTTACTGGTCGAGGACGAAGCCAGCATCCGCGAAATGGTAGCCCTGAACCTGAAAATGGCGGGCTGGGAAGTGGTGGAAGCCCCCAGCGCCGAGCGTGCGCTGGAGCTGATGCACGGCGGCGAGCGCTGCGATGCGGCGCTGCTGGACATTATGCTGCCGGGCATGGACGGCCTGAGCCTGTGCGAAACCATCCGCCGCGACGACAGCGATATCGGCATCATCATTGTGTCGGCCAAAGGGCAGGAGAGCGACAAGATCCGCGGCCTGTCCATCGGCGCGGACGATTACATAACCAAGCCATTTTCCGTGTCAGAGCTGATTGCCCGCCTGGAGGCGCTGACCCGGCGCATCCACCGCGGCAGCAGCGGCAGTGTGCCCAAACCTGCCGAGGAGCCGGAGCAACTGGTCAGCGGGCCGTTCGTGCTGGACGAAAAGAGCCGCATTCTGTACAAGTCCGGCACGCCCATCGACCTGACCCAAGTGGAGTTCCAGATCATGGAGCTGTTCTTCCGCAATCCGGCTACGGCGTTGGTACGTGAAAAAATCCTGGAGGGTGTCTGGGGCAAGAACTATTTTGGCGACGTAAAAATTGTCGATGTGAACATCCGCCGCCTGCGCATGAAAATCGAGGACGAGCCCAGCAGCCCCCAGCACATCATGACCGTGTGGGGGTACGGGTACCGGTGGAACGCGTAATAAGGGTTTGACGGCTGCTTTCGTAGGGCGGCCAGTCCTCTGGCCGCCGCATATCCTCCTTGCCTTTGTCGTAGGGGGCGGCGTCCTCGATGTCCCGCTGCCTTGCCGTCACATCCCCTTTGCATTAGCACCGTAGGGCGGGGTGCCCTCACCCCGCCGCACCTTGCCTTTATCACGACCTGACACTTCAGCCCCCAAAAAATCCCCCCAGAAAGGAGGCCTCCCTCATGCAGTCTAGCAGTATCATCCGCCGCTGGATACGCGGCAGCCTGCTCATCACCGTGCTGGTGCTGGCGATTGCCGAGGGACTATTCCTGTATTACAGCTACAATGACCTCTACGGCGGGGTGGAACGTGCGATGGAAAGCCGTTTTTCCACCGTCGTGGGCCGCTTGCAGGCCACCGGCACGGCGGGGAATACTGCGACCACTGCCGAAAGCCGCGGCCAGGCCTTGCGCCGCGTGGTTGAGCAGTTCGACGAGAAGGACAAGTTCGAGTTCATGCTGCTGGACGGCCAGGGCGTCATTCTGGCGACCAGCAGCGGCACCATGAGCCGCGACCTGACCGACGGCACCGACTATGGCCGGGCGCTTACTTCGGCCAACGGCCTGGGGTCGGCCATCTTCACAACGCCCAACGGCGAGCGCGTCATGGCCGTGACGATGCTCGTGCCCTACGCGGCGGGCAGCATCGCCGCCATGCGGATGGTGACAAGCCTCTCGCTGGTGGACGCGCGGTGGTGGCGCACCATTGCCATCTGCATTGGCCTGGGCGTGCTGGTGCTGACCTTTACCGTCTGGAGCGGCCTGTTTTTTGTGCGCTCCATCGTGCGCCCCCTGGGTGAGGTGGAAGCCACTGCAACGAAAATTGCCAAGGGTGACATGAAAGTCCGCCTTCCGGATACACGATACAATGATGAAATTGGCCGCCTGTGCAAGACCATCAACCAAATGGCCGAGGACCTGGCCGAGACCGAGCGGCTGAAAAACGAGTTTATCTCGTCGGTCAGCCATGAGCTGCGCACCCCGCTGACTTCCATTAAAGGCTGGGTCGAGACGATTGAAAATATCGACGACCCAACGAATGAAAATTACCGCCGCGGCCTGTCGGTCATTGGCACCGAGACCGACCGCCTCTACACGATGGTGGAGGAGCTGCTCGACTTCTCCCGCCTGCAAAACGGCATCAAAATGAACTGTCAGGTGCTGGATTTTGTGGCCGAGGCCACCGACGCAGCGCTTTTTGTCGAGGCACGCATCCGCCAGGAGGGGATGCAGCTCGTCTATTCCGAACCGGAGGAACCCTACCCGGTCTGGGCCGACCCCGCACGCCTGCGGCAGGTGTTTGTGAATCTCTTCGATAATGCGATAAAATATTCCGAACCGAGCGGTACGATTTTTCTGGAATTGAGCCGCACCCCGGTCACGGTCACGGCGTCCATCCGCGACCAGGGCCGGGGCATCGCGGCAGATGACCTCGAGAAGGTCAAGCAGAAATTCTTCAAGGCAAAGAACTCGGTGCGCGGCTCGGGCATCGGCCTGGCCGTCGTCGATGAGATCGTTCAGACGTTGGGCGGCCGATTCGATATCGACTCGACCCTGGGCCAGGGCACGACCGTCACCGTCACCCTGCCCATCTACCACCCCGGGCAGGAACATCTGCATGAAAAAATTTAAACAATAAGGAGCGCTTATGTCCAAAGAATTTCGCACCTCCGTCGGCGGGCAGGCCCTGATGGAAGGCATCATGATGCGCGGACCGGAGAAAATCTGCTGCGCCGTGCGCAAGCCGGACGGCAGCATTGACCTGACCTACGACACCGTCACGACCCGCTGGTACAATAAAGTCCCGCTGGTGCGCGGCGTCTGCAACATGGCCGAAAACCTCTATAAGGGTTACAAATACCTGATGCACGCTGCCGACGTCGCCATGGAGGAGGAGACCGAACCCGCCGAGTCCAAGCTGGACAAATGGTTCGAGGAACACGCCACCCCCGCCGTGCAGAACGCCATGATGACCTGCGCGGCTTTCGTCGGCGTGGCGCTGGCGCTGTTCCTGTTCACCTTCCTGCCCACGTTTTTGACTGGCCTCGTCATGCGGGCCGCGCCGCTGGGCCGCTGGCCGCGCGTCATCCTGGAAGGCGTACTGAAAATGGTCATCTTCCTTGGGTATATGTTCCTCTGCACCCGCTTCAAGGAGCTGCACCGCGTCTTTGAGTACCACGGTGCCGAGCATAAGACCATCGCCTGTTACGAGGCCGGGCTGCCCCTGACGGTGGAAAACATCCGCAAACAGAGCCGCTTCCACCCCCGCTGCGGCACCAGCTTTATGATTCTCGTCATCATTATCAGCATCTTTTTGTATGCGGTGCTGCCCTGGACCAGCACGGCCCTGCGCGTGGTGTACAAGCTGTGCATGTTCCCACTTTTAGTTGGTATTTCGTATGAAATTTTGAAATGGGCGGGCCGCTCGGACAGCCTGCTGTCCAAGATCGTCTCACAGCCCGGGCTGTGGATGCAGCGCATGACGACCTTTGAACCTGACGACTCAATGATCGAGGTTGCCATTGCCGCCGTCACGCCGGTCCTGCCCGAGAATCAGGAGGAAGCCCGCTGGTGAACGCTGCATTTCAGGCCCTTTGCGCCCGGCTTGCCGTTGCCGGTGTGCCCGACGCCCGGTTTGACGCGGCGGAACTTTACCGCTTTGTGACCCGCCGTGACCCGCGCCTGGACGACGGCCCTACCGAAGCCGAGGCCGACCGCCTGACCGCGCTGGCCGACCGCCGCGCCGCGCGGGAGCCGCTGCAATACATTTTGGGCGAGTGGGATTTTATGGACTTTTCGCTCAAAGTCGGCCCCGGCGTGCTCTGCCCCCGGGCTGACAGCGAGGTCGTCTGCGAGACGGCCATCGAGCTGCTGCAAGGCGTGCCGTCGCCGCGGGTCTACGACCTCTGCGCGGGCACGGGCTGCCTGGGGCTGGGCATTGCCCGCCATGTCCCCGGCGCGGACGTGACCTGCGTGGAAAAAAGCCACGACGCCTGGCCCTATTTGACCGCCAACACGGCGGACAACGGCGTGCGTACGATGCAGGCCGATGTCTTTACCTATTATAAGTTGCTATCCGCAGAGTGCGCTGATCTCATCATCTCTAACCCACCCTACCTGACCGGGCCGGAAATGGGGGCGTTGATGCCCGAGACGGCCCACGAACCCGCCATGGCGCTGGATGGCGGCGCGGACGGCCTGGATTTTTACCGCCTGCTGACGACCCGCTACAAGGCCGCACTGCGCCCGGGCGGCTGGCTGGTCATGGAGATCGGCTATGCCCAGGCCGCCGATGTGCTGGCCCTGGGTAAGGCCCACGGCTGGGCCAACGGCAGCTGCCGCAAGGACTACGGCGGCAACGACCGGGTTGTTTTGCTGCAAAAAAATTGAAAAAACCGCCTGAAAATCCGGTCTATGGGACACAAAACGCACAACAAAATGTTGTAATCTGTTCGTAAATCGTATATAATAGAGGCAAACGCAAATCATAACCTTACTTTGCATATAAAAGGAGAAACGCAACATGGCAGCTAAAAAAGATACCACCCCCAAGACGGCAGGCCCTGCCGCCGATAAAAAGGCCGCGCTGGAAACCGCGCTGGCGCAGATCGAAAAGCAGTTCGGTAAGGGTGCCGTCATGAAGCTGGGCGCCAACGTCACGATGCAGGTCGACGCCATCCCCACCGGCAGCCTGGGCCTCGACCTGGCGCTGGGCATCGGCGGCGTGCCCCGCGGCCGTATCGTTGAGGTCTACGGCCCCGAATCTTCCGGTAAAACCACGCTGGCACTGCAAATTCTGGCCGAGGCCCAGAAGATGGGCGGCGAGGTCGCTTTCATCGATGTTGAGCACGCCCTCGACCCCACCTACGCCGCCGCCCTGGGTGTCGATATCGACAGCCTGCTGGTCAGCCAGCCGGACACCGGTGAACAGGCCATGGAAATTTGCGAGGCTCTTGTGCGCTCCGGCGCGATTGACGCAGTCGTTGTCGACTCTGTTGCCGCCATGGTGCCCCGCGCCGAAATTGAGGGCGAGATGGGCGACAGCCATGTCGGCCTGCAGGCCCGCCTAATGAGCCAGGCCCTGCGCAAGCTGACCGGCGTTATCGGAAAGACGAACACCGTCTGCATCTTCATCAACCAGCTGCGCGAAAAAGTCGGCATCGTCTACGGCAACCCCGAAGTCACCACCGGCGGCCGTGCACTGAAATACTATTCCAGCGTGCGTATCGACGTGCGCCGTATCGAGGGTCTGAAGGACTCCACCGGCGCATTCATCGGCAACCGCACCCGCGCTAAAATCGTCAAAAATAAGGTCGCACCCCCGTTCCGTGAGGCCGAGTTTGACATCATGTTCGGCGAAGGTATCTCCAAGATCGGCGAAATCCTTGACCTCGGCGTCAAGCTGGGCGTCGTGCAGAAGAGCGGCGCGTGGTTCAACTACGGCGAAATGCGCCTGGGCCAGGGCCGCGACAACGCAAAGCAGTTCCTGAAGGATCACCCCGAGGTCTCCGACGAGATCGAAAAGATCGTCCGCGCCAACGCCGACCGCCTGCTGGCCGCCGGCAAGAAGGGCACCGTTAAGCCGCTGGATCCCAGCGAGATCGTCAAGCCGGTCGCCGCCGGTGAAGCCCCCGCCGCCCCCGCTGCCAAAACCACCGGCAGCGAGGTAGACCTCGATATTATGGTCGATGAATAACCCATGCCGCGATTGACGCAGATCAAAGAGACAAAGAAAGGCAGACTTGCGCTGTTTTTTGACGGTGAATTTGCATTCTCGCTGGATGAAAACACCTTTGCCGATGCCGGGCTGCATCAGGATGATGACCTGGAAGAGTGGCAAATTGAGGAACTGCGCAAGAAAAGCGAAACCCGCCGCGCACTGGACAAGGCCATGGATTACCTGGCCCTGCGCGACCATGCGGCGGGGGAGCTATACCAAAAGCTCTGCCGTAAGTTCGACGCCCACAGCGCCGCCTACGCCGTGGCGCGGGCGGGGGAGCTGGGCTTGTTGAACGATGCCGGGTTTGCCCGCCGCCGTGCAGCGGAGCTGCTGCGCAAGCGAAAATCCCGCCGTGAAATTTTAAACGATTTATCGGAAAAAGGTATCGACCGCGACACTGCCGCCGAGGTGGTGGAGGAGCTGTTTGCCGAGGACGACGACGGCGAAAACCCGGAACTCGCCACTGCCCGGGCATTGGTGGAGCGGCAGTACGCCGCCAAGCTGGCTGCGGGCAAGCGCGACCAGGTCGCCGCCGCTCTGGCCAGGCGCGGGTTCAGCCACGCGGTCATACGTGAGGTCTTATCCGACGACGAGTAATTTCGCTGCGCCTTGATTTGCAGGGGCGGATGCGAGCATCGACCCTTACAATCTCCCGGATATTTAAAAATCATACTGATTATAAAAGGACTACCCAATGAAAATTGCCATTATCTCTCTCGGCTGCCCGAAAAACCAGGTGGACGCCGACGTTTTCTGCCATGCCCTCATCAAGGACGGCCACACCACCGTGGGCGACCCGGCCGAGGCGGACATCATCATCATCAACACTTGCGGATTTATCGAGTCCGCCAAGACCGAGGCCATCGAGAATATCCTGATGGCCTGCCAGTACAAGCAGCAGAACCCGGCCCTCAAGGTCATCGTCACCGGCTGCCTGGCCGAGCGTTACAAGCAACAGATCATCCAGGAGATCCCTGAGGTGGACGCGGTCGTCGGCATCGGCTCCAACGCCGCGCTGCCCGCCATTGTGCGCCGCCTGTGTGCCGACGGCGCAGGCCAGACCGAGAGCTACGGCCCCAAGAGCGATATGCCGCTGGGCGGTGCCCGCGTCATCTCGACCCCGCGCCACTATGCGTACTTAAAAATTGCCGAGGGCTGCAACAACGGCTGCTACTACTGCGCCATCCCGCTGATCCGCGGTGCGCTGCGCAGCCGCGAGATCAACGACTGTGTGGCCGAGGCCCGCTGGCTGGCTGGCGAGGGCGTGCGGGAGCTGATTCTGGTTGCCCAGGACCCCACTGCTTATGGTGAGGACTGGGGCAAACCCGGTGCCATCTGTGAGCTGCTGGACCGCTTGCAGGAAATCGACGGTATCCGCTGGATTCGCGTGCTGTACGCCTATCCTGAACGTATCAGCGATGAATTTATTGCGGCCCTCGTCCGCAACACCAAGGTCGTGCCCTATCTTGACCTGCCCATCCAGCACTGCGACGACGCCGTGCTGAAAGCGATGAACCGCCGTGGCGGCCGCAAGGAAATTGAAGGCGCCATCGCCCGGCTGCGGGCTGCCATCCCCGGTATCACGCTGCGCACCACCTTGATCGCCGGCTTCCCCGGCGAGACCGAGGAGCAGTACGCCGAGCTGTGCGACTTTGTCAAGACTGTCAAGTTTGACCGCCTGGGCTGCTTTGCCTACTCGGCCGAGGAAAACACCGTAGCCGCGAAGATGCCCAACCAACTCGACGAGGAAACCAAGCAGCGCCGCGCCGACCACATCATGGAATTGCAGGCCGAAGTCAGCGCCGAGCGCGAGGGCGAGAAGGTCGGCAACACCTACGAGTGCATCTGCGACGGCATCGACGAGGAGACCGGGATGTACCTGCTGCGCACCAAGGCTGACTGCCCTGAAATTGACGGCAATGTGCTGACTCCTGCCGACACCCCGCTGGAGACCGGCGCGTTCTACAACGTGACCATCACCGATTCCGACACCTACGACCTGTATGGCTATGTGGAAGAAAAGCTGGAGGATTAAACGATGAATCTACCTAATAAATTGACGATGATGCGTGTGGTTCTGGTGCCTGTGTTCATGATATTTGCGGCACTGTCCCACTATGGCACGGCGGATTTCAACGCCGCATTCACGCTGACAGCGGGCATTATCTTTGCCGTGGCCAGCTTCACGGATTTTCTGGACGGCTACCTGGCCCGCAAGAATAACCTTGTCACCGATTTCGGCAAGTTTATGGACCCCCTGGCCGACAAGTGCCTGACCACTGCCGCTTTTATCTATATGGTGGCCTGCGGCATCTGCAGCCCCGTGGTGCTGGCGGTCATTCTGTTCCGCGAGTTCGCCGTGGCGGGTGTGCGTATGCTCGCCGCCGAGACCGGCACGGTCATTGCCGCCAATATGTGGGGCAAGGTCAAGACGGTTCTGCAGATGCTGACCGTGCTGTTCTACTACTTTGCCGCCGCACTGGCAGGCCCCACCGATGTGATGGCCGTGGGGCTGATCACCCAAATTTTGTGCTGGCTGTGCGGTGCGGCCACCCTGCTGTCCGGCGGCATCTACCTGTGGCAGAACAGAAAGCTGTTCATGCAGGCAAAATAATGGCAAAACTCCGAACGAAACTTTATACGTTGTATCGCAGGATGACCCGCCTGGAGCGGGCCGTCCTGGTTTTGCTGTGTGTGTTTGCAGTTAAGTTTGTGTGCAGCACCGCGGCACATTTTGTCCCGGGGCTGCAAGCCGTGGATATGCTGGGCAGCGGCCGCAATCCGGTGGATATCTGGCTGCTGCTGCTCTCCTGCACGGCGGTGCTGGGCGTGTTCTGCCTCTACCGCCGTGCGGCGAGGGCCGTTGGCGCAAAGCTGACAAAGGCAGATGCCGTCATTCTCGGTATCTGCATTGCGGCCAGCGCGGCGTTCTATCTGCACGCCATGGTGGGCCGTCAAAGCCTCTACCTGTGGGACAACGCCACCTACTACAATTTGCAGGTGCGGCTGGAATCCAACTTCGCCGACGGCGTGTTCACCGGCGTAGGTTCCACCATTTATAAAACCTGGTTCAACGACTACGCGCCGCTGGTCATCAACCTGCTGGCCGAGCCGTTTTTCATGTTCACGCCCCGCACGGCCAACACCTTCGCGCTGCTCTGTGCGCTGCTGATCCCGACGCTGGTCTATTACAGCGCGTGGATTTTCCTGACGGTGCTGCGCCAAAAAATGCAGCCAAAAGCGCCGCGGCTCTTCACGGCGCTGTCCATGGCATTTGTGCTGCTGCTGCCGCTTTTGCATATTGCGCTCTACCGCGGTATGCCGGATCTGCTGGGTGTGGCGTTCGCCTTCATGCTGTTTGCGCTGGGCGTCGGGTATGATTTCAGCGGCCCGGCCCCCACACGGCTCGTCAGCCTGGCGGCCTTCACCGGGCTGCTGATGCTGACCCGCCGCAGCTATATGTTTACCGTTGTGGCGTTCTATTTGCTCTACGGTGTCTGGGTGCTGGCCCGGGCCGCCCGCGCCAAACAGGGCAGTGCGGCCCTGCGTTTTGTGAAATTTGCTGCGGCATCGCTGGTCTGCGTCGGCGTGCCGCTGCTGCCCATGTTCTGGCGTATCGTCCGCGCAGATTACAGCGACCGTTACGCCACCTACCAGACCGGCGGCTTTTTGGCCGAGCTGAACAACCAGCGCGTCTATCTGGGCTGGCTCGTGTTCGCAATTATGCTTGTTGGCATACTATACGGATTGTATAAATCCAAGGCCCGCAGCCTGGCAGTGCTCTCCGCTGTCGGCGCGGTGCTGACCGTGTTGCTTGTGACCCGTGTGCAGAATATGGACGACCACCAATCCCTGGCCGTCGCACCGTTCTACCTGCTGAGCTGCTTCCTCTGTGCGCTGCTCATTTCCAACCTGCCCTGGTCGTGGCCTCGCCGCGCCGTAGCTGCGGTGCTGGGCGTGCTGTGTGCCCTCAACTTCGGCGCGTGCAGCCAGCTTTTGCCGGTCGTTCTGCCAAACGCTGTCAACAGCGGACTGTATTTCTATGTGGACAGTCCTCGCGCCGACCTGGCCCAGGTGGCTGAGGTCAACGCCTGGCTGCGGGAAAACTGCACCGGCGAGAACTCCGCCTACATGATTTGTCACGGCGTTGTGTACAGCCCCGATGTGTTCCGCGTGTCGGCGCTGCCGGATGAGACGATCCGCGAAATCTTGCCCTACGGTGTCTGTAACCCCGGCAACGACGCTTTTCCGAAGGAACTGTTCACGGCGCAGGTCGTGCTGACCTGCACGCCGTTTGACCCCAACAACCACACCGAGAAGATGGACGCCGCTTTCCTGGAAAACCAGGAAAAGTACGCGCCGTTTGAGATTGCAGCGGAGTTTGACATGGGCAACGGCTACACCATCACGGCCTACCGCCGCATCAAGGCCCCGACTGTGGCCGAGCTGGACACCTACCGCAGCTATCTGGCCGAGGAGGACGCGCGGTTCCCTTACAATTTCAGCGCCGTGTGGGACGAGCTGGCCGCCCAATTCGCAAATAACGGCTGAATCCCCCTTGCAACCGCGCCGCGTGTTGGCTATAATAAAGGTATCCCTATATATAGAGGAAGGAACGTGCAAGCTATGCAGATCTTCAACACCATGACCCGCCAGAAAGAGGAGTTCACCCCCCAGAAGGAGGGCGAATACCGCATCTATGTCTGCGGCCCGACGGTTTATAATTATATCCACATCGGCAACGCGCGCCCGATGATCGTGTTCGACACCCTGCGCCGCTACCTGGAATACTGCGGCAACAAGGTCTACTACGTCTCCAACATCACCGACATCGATGACAAACTCATCAAGAAAGGCCAGGAGGAGGGGACCTCGATGCAGGAGGTTGCCCGCAAGTTTGAGGCCGAGTACATCAAGGACTCTGACGGTCTGAACGTCAAGACCCCCACCGTGCGCCCCCGCGCCACCGAGCATATCGGCGAGATCATCGGTATCGTCAAGGATCTGGTCGAGAGCGGCCACGCCTATGTGGCCCGCAACGGCGATGTCTATTTCCGCGTCAAGTCTGACCCCGGCTACGGCAAGCTGAGCCATCTGAACCTCGACGACCTCGAGAGCGGCAACCGTGAGCTGCGCAGCCGCATGGACGACGATCTGAAAGAGGATCCCGCCGATTTCGCGGTCTGGAAGGCTGCCAAGCCCGGCGAGCCCTACTGGGAAAGCCCCTGGGGCCACGGCCGTCCCGGCTGGCATATCGAGTGCAGCGCCATGGCCCGCAAGCACTTGGGCAAGACCATCGACCTCCACGCCGGCGGCCAGGATCTGATCTTCCCCCATCATGAGAACGAGATCGCCCAGAGCGAGTGCGCCAACGGCTGCACCTTCAGCCGCTACTGGATGCACAACGGTTTCCTGAACATCAACAACGAGAAGATGTCCAAGAGCGCGAACAACTTCTTCACGGTGCGCGAGATCGCCGACAAGTACGGCTATGAACCGATCCGCTACTTTATGCTGACGGCGGGCTATCGCATGCCGCTGAACTACACGGTCGAGCTGATCGAGAGCTGCAAGAACAGCCTTGAGCGTATGTACACCTGCCGTGATAACCTCGATTTCGCCATCGAGCACGCCCACGGCACCGACACTGCGCTGGTGGAGAAGTGCGCAGAAGCGCGTAAAAAGTTCAAGGCTGCCATGGACGACGACCTGAACACCCCCGATGCCCTGGCCGCTATTTTCGACCTGGTCAAGGACATCAACACGCTGTCCGATGTCTCCGACAAGGCAACGCTGGAAGAAGCCGCCAAGACGATGGACGAGCTGACCGGCGTGCTGGGCCTGCTGTACAACCGCAAAAAGACCGACAGCATCCCCGCCGAGGTCACGGCGCTGGTCGAGGAGCGCGCCGCCGCCAAGAAGGCCAAGGACTGGGGCCGTGCGGACGCCATCCGTGCCCAGCTGACCGAGATGGGCTGGAGTGTCACCGACACTGCCCAGGGCCCGAAAATCGCAAAACTGTAAGTAGAAACAGATGCAGGGGCGGCCTGCGCATCTGCGCCGCAGGGCGCGGGTGCGCGGGCTGGCCCCTGCTTTTGTACCAGGGATTTGTGATGATATGACGAAACAACGCGAAAAACAAAACATAACCCTTTGGCTGTTGCTGGGCTGCGGGCTGGCGCTGCGGCTGGTGCTGGCCCTTGTGACCGAGGGCTACCCCTACGACATGAGCTGCTTTGTGGCCTGGGGCGACAAGCTGGCCGCCGAGGGCCCCGCCGCCTTTTACAGCGAGGGCTACTTTGCCGACTATCCGCCCGGTTACCTGTGGGCGCTGGGGCTGGTGGGGGCCATCCGCGCCGCGCTGCACATTGCCTACGAGTCCAAATGGACCTACTTTCTGTTGGCGCTTGTGCCGTCGCTCTGCGACTGCGCGGGGGCGGCGCTGGTTTATACCACAGCCCGGCGCGGCAGGGTAGGGGAGCACATGGCGCTGGTGCTGGCGGCGTTCACAGCGTTTAACCCGCTGCTATTGTTTGACACCGGCGTCTGGAAGCAGATCGACGGCGCATTCGCACTGCCGCTGCTGCTCTGCTTTTTGCTGCTGGAACAGCGCCGCTACCTGCCCGCCGCCGTCTGGTTCGGCGTGGCGCTGGCTATCAAGCCGCAGGCGCTATTGTTCGGACCGGTGCTGGCGGTCTGCTACCTGGCGGCTGTCGCGCTGGAAGAAGATAAGCTCCGCGCCTTTGGCCGCTGCTTCGGCGGTGCGGCGCTGGCATTGCTGCCCCCGCTGGCGGCGGGGCTGCCGTTTTTCGGCATCGCACAGTTGCTCCCCAAGCTGGTAGAAAAGTACACAGGTACGATGTCTGGCTACCCTTACGCCACCATCAACGCTTTCAACTGGATGGCGGCGCTGGGCGGCAACTGGAAGGGCCTGGAAGAGACGGTACTGCTGGGCATCACCTGGCAGCAGCTGGGGTGGTTCAATATCCTGCTGGTCACGGCGGGCCTGGCCTACTTTGCGGTGCGCAGCGCCCGGGGCGGCAGCTTCTCGCCGCTGCTGCTGGCGGCGTACTACGGCATCGGTGTGTTCACGCTGGCCCACTGTATGCATGAGCGCTACATGGTGCCCGGCGTGCTGCTGACCCTGCTGGCCGCTGCGCATTGGAACGATATCCGCCTTTACGCGGCCGGGGTGGGCCTGTCGCTGACCGGGTTCATCAACTTGGCCACGGTCTACTCGCTGACCGGCTCCGACGACGAATGGCTGACCAGCGCCACCAGTTCCACGGTGGCAATCTTGACCGGCCTGGTCGAGACGGTCTGCTTTGTGCTGCTTCTGTTTGCCATGTGGGATATCACCCGCCACAGCCACACGCTGCCCCTGCCGGAGCGTGAACCCGAGCAATCCCCGCCGCAGCCTGCCGCACAGCCGAAATGGACCCGCCGCGAGGTGGGCGCACTGCTGGCATTGACGGCGGCCACGGCGGTGCTGAGCTTTGCCTACCTGGGCAGCCGCACCGCGCCGCAGAACCCGCTGGACGCCACCGATACCGTACTGACCGAGACGGTGACGCCGCAGGGCGACGCGGTCTCGCTGTGGGTGTACCCGGGCATTTCCTTCGGCGGCAGTATGACCGTGACCGACGCTGCGGGCAATGTGGTCTTTGAAAAAGAACTGAACTACGGCACCTGCTTCAGCTGGACGGCCAACGATGTGGCCGCCGCGTCAGGGCAGCCCCTGACCGTGACCGTGCAGAACGCCCAGCTGTTTGAGCTGGCCTTCCGCGACGTGGCGGGGCAGCTGGTGCCGGCAGTGGGCGGCGGTGCGCTGCTTGATGAGCAGGCCGCTGTGCCGGACACTATCAGCCAGCTGAACAGTATGTATTTTGACGAGATTTACCATGGCCGTACCGGTTATGAGCAGCTGCACAAGATGCCTGTCTACGAGACGACCCACCCACCGCTGGGCAAGGATCTGATCATGGTGGGCATTGCGATGTTCGGCATGACCGGCTTTGGATGGCGGTTCTCCGGTACGCTGTTCGGCGTGCTGCTGGTGCCGCTGGCCTGGTGCTTTGTGCGCTGCCTGACCCGCAAGCCATGGGTGGCGGCGGTCTCCGGCGTGCTGCTGGCGCTGGATTTCATGCGTTTTTCCCAAAGCCGCCTGGCAACGATTGACGTCTACGGTACGTTTTTCATCCTGCTGGGGGCGTACTTCATGCTGTGGTACTGCCAGCAGGTGCTGACGGCAGGCGTGGACAGCGCCCTTCTGCCGATGGCGCTGGGCGGGCTGGCCTTCGGCCTGGGCTGCGCGGCCAAGTGGACCGGCATCTACGCCGGGGCCGGGCTGGCGGTGCTCTACCTGGGCGTTCTGTACGCCCGCTGGCGGCAGAAGCAGCCCGGCTTCTGGGCAGAGTTCCGCACGGCAGCGGTGGGCGGTGTACTGTTCTATGTGCTGCTGCCGCTCTGCATCTACATTGCGTCCTACCTGCCGTACTGGTGGCGCGACCCCTCGTTCAGTCTGGGTGATTGGTGGCAGTGCCAGGTCTCGATGTATAGTTACCATTCCACTTTGCAGGCGACCCACCCGTTTGAGAGCCGCTGGTACACCTGGCTGCTGGGCCTGCGCCCGGTGTGGTACTACCGCAACGGCTATCTGCCCTACGGCACCAAGGCCAGCATTGTGGGCATGGCCGGGCCGGTCATCTGGCTGGCCGGGCTGGCGGCGTTGGTGGGCCTGCTGTGGCGGCAGGTCAGCGGGCGCGGCAGCCGCCAGGGCGCGGGCGTGCTGATTTTGTACGGCACGCAGCTGATCCCTTGGATGCTGGTGTCGCGGTGTACGTTCTTGTACCATTATTTCCCCAGTTCCATGTTCTGCCTGGCGGCGCTGGCCCTGGTGCTGGCCCGCATGAAGCGCCGCGACTGGGCCAGGCGCATTGCGGGCGGCCTGTGCGTGGCGGCGGCCGTTCTGTTTGTGCTCTACTACCCGGCCCTATCCGGTCTGCCCATCCCCGCCTGGTGGGCGGATGCCCTGGAAGTGCTGCCGAGCTTTGGGTTCTATTAAAAAGGCTCCCTTGTCAAAGGGAGCTGTCGCCGATAAGGCGACTGAGGGATTCCAGTCCATCAGCCTTGCGAGAAACCGAAAGAAATCATTACTTATGACCGGCAAGCACAACAAAGAGCTGACTCCCATTGCCAGAAGGCTTCGCAAAGATATGACGAAGGAAGAACGTCACCTTTGGTACGACTTTCTCCGGGGGTATCCCATCCGCTTTCTGCGGCAGAAAGTTGTCGGCAAGTATGTTGTTGATTTCTACTGTGCGGCGGCAAATCTGGTGGTGGAACTGGACGGTTCGCAGCATTTTGAGGATGCCGGACGTGTATGCGATGCGGCCCGCACGAAGTTTTTGCAAAAGTACGGTCTGCGGGTGCTACGGTTTGCAAACAATGATGTGATGAAAAATTTTGAAGGCGTATGCACTGCGATTGACAAAGCGGTGCAGGAGGGGATGGAGCTGCTTCCGTAAGGCAGCAGGAATCCCTCCGGCCTCGTGAAGCTCGGCCACCTCCCTTTGACAAGGGAGGCTTTAGAAAAACACCGCAGTAACGGAAGTGATTTCCCGTTGCTGCGGCGTTATTGTATTGAGCTTCTTTAGTTACTTTCTTCTCGAAGAAAGTGACTTACGCCTCTGGCAGGTAGATATGATGCGGTAGGCCCTCGACGTAGATCGGGGTCAGCTCGGCCTGGACCAGGGGCAGGGCGTAGGCCAGGAACTCATCCGTCATGGCGGTGTGGTCGGCGTTGACCCACTCCAGCGGCACCTTCTTTTCCAGGTTGGCAACCTCGCTGATGGGGTGCAGGCTCGTACCGCACTGGTACGGCGCGTTGGAAATGCGGTCCAGCGCGACCATCTCGCCGGTGTGGCCCTCAAATGCGGCCTTGGCGGCGGCACCGCCGACCTGGTAAGCCTCGGTGATATCGGTGCGGCTCGTCAGATGACCCGCGCAGCGCTGCAGGGTAGAAAGCTCGATGCAGCGCGTTTTCGTGTCCAGACGGCGGGCGACGGTGTTCGCTAGGAAACGCGCCGTGCCGGTCAGGGCCTTGTGGCCGAAAGCATCCACCGCGTGGACATCGTCAGCCAGCTCGCAGACGTAGCGGCCATCCTCGAGCTTGACGCCCTCGGACACGGCGATGACGATGGACGGCTTCTCCTTTTGCATCCGCTCGACCTTCTCCACGAAATGATCCACGTTGAAGGGCACTTCGGGCAGGCAGATCATGTCCACGCCCTCGCAGTCCTCGGCCTTGGCCAATGCAGCGGCGGCGGTCAGCCAGCCCGCGTTGCGGCCCATGATTTCAACAATGGTCACGTACTTGGTGCCGTAGACTGTCGCATCGCGGATGATCTCCTTCATCACGACACCGATGTACTTGGCGGCGCTGCCGTAGCCCGGGGTGTGGTCGGTGACCATCAGATCATTGTCGATGGTCTTAGGCACGCCCATAAAGCGGATGTCGCTGCCGATGTGTGCGCCGTAGTCGGCCAGCTTGCCGATGGTGTCCATCGAGTCGTTACCGCCGATGTAGAAGAAGTAGCCGATGTCCAGCTCCTTCAGGATCTCAAACAGCTGGATGTAGATGGCCTCGCCCTCGGCGGTGTGCCAGTCGGGCAGCTTGTAGCGGCAGGAACCCAGATAGCTGGACGGCGTGCGCTTCAAAAGCTCAATGTCCAGTGCGGTTTTCAGCTTGTCGTCCAGTACGCAGGTGCGGCGCTCTAACAGGCCGGCCACGCCGTGCAGCATACCGTAGACCTTGCCCGCGCCGCGGCGCTTGCAGCTTTCATACACGCCCGCGAGACTGGCGTTGATGACGGAAGTCGGGCCGCCGGACTGACCGACGATCGCATTTTTTGCCATAGTTTTCCTCCTTGCAGGCAGGGCCTGCAGCTTGTGGGTGGCGTGCCCGCGCAGGGTAGAGGCGCGGCGCAGAGCAAACGAATATTGTCATCCTCAGTGTACCATGCGGCGGCGGTTTTGGCCATTGCGGCGGTTGCTTAGATGAAGGCGCGGGCGGCAGAACGATGCGATTCCGCAGGGTGGAACTGCGGTGCGCGGCAAAATTCGGCAGATGGAATAGCGTTCCATAGTATGGAATTTTGCATCACGAATATTTGCAAGAATCATTCGGCAACCTTGCAAAAATTGCGGGACCGGGGCAAAGTTGTGCAAGATGACGAAGCACGGCGCACCCGCCGTGCCGCCGACCTGCTGAAAAAAACAGGGCGGACGCCCAAAAATCTGAAATTTATTCTTGACAGGACTGCATGACCGTGTTATTCTTTACTCAACAAAAGCGTTGATGGGGAAAAGTACCGACCAAGACCCGCACAGAGAGCCTGGCATTTGGTGTAAGCCGGGACGGTGACAGGGCGCGAAAGAACACCCCGGAGCTGCGGCCTGAAATGCAAAAAGTAGGGTGCGCCGCAGGCCGTGCGTTACAGCGGCAGCGTTTCAAAGGTGAACGTGTACGGAAAAAGTGACCGTATGCCCTTATTTCGGCTGCGGTAATTTAGGTGGCACCGCGGATCAAGACAGCGATTCGTCCTAATGACAGGGCGAATGGGCTGTCTTTTTGTTTTACCATTCGGAAAGTGTAAGACCGAAAAGGAGAAACAAACAATGTGCTGCATTATGGGTTATGCCGGGCATGATCTGCCCAAGGAAACGTTTACGGAGTATCTGCTGCGTACCACCAGCCGCGGGCCGGACGACCAGCGTGTGGCCGAGACCGAGTTCGGCCTGCTGGGCTTTGGCCGTCTCGCCATTATGGGCTTGACGCCCGAGGGCATGCAGCCCTTCTTCCGCGGTGCGGACTGCGTGGCCTGCAACGGCGAGCTGTACGGCTTCCGCCCCGTCAAAGCCGAACTGGAAGCCGAGGGCTACACCTTTGAGTCCGACTCCGACTGCGAGATCATCCTGCCGCTCTACTACAAATACGGCCTGGATATGTTCAAGCATCTGGACGCTGAGTTTGCGATGATTCTGTACGACAGCCGGAAAAAGCTGCTCATCGCCGCCCGCGACCCCATCGGCATCCGCCCGCTGTTCTACGGGTACAGCGAGAGCGGCCGCATTGCCTTTGCGTCCGAGGCGAAAAACCTCGTGGGGCTATGCAAAAAAATCTATCCGTTCCCCATCGGCAGCTATTACTGCAATGGTCAGTTCGTGCGGTACTGCGATATCGCCGACACCCCCGCGTACAGCCAGGATGAACTTCCCGAGGTATTGACGAACATCCGGGAAAAGCTCGTCGCGGGTGTGGACAAGCGGCTGGATGCCGACACGCCGGTCGGGTTCCTGCTTTCCGGCGGTCTGGACTCCAGCCTGGTCTGCGCCATTGCGGCCAAAAAGCTGGGCAAGCCCATCCGCACCTTTGCCATCGGCATGAGCGAGGACGCCATCGACCTGAAATACGCCAAGCAGGTGGCTGACTACCTGCACGCCGATCACACCGAGGTCATCATCAACAAGGACATCGTCCTGGATGCGCTGGAAAGCGTCATTGCCATGCTGGGCACCTGGGATATCACGACCATCCGCGCGTCGGTGGGTATGTATCTCGTCTGCAAGTACATCCACGAGCACACCGACATCCGCGTGCTGCTGACCGGTGAGATCTCCGATGAGCTGTTCGGCTACAAGTACACCGACTACGCACCCAGCGCCGCCGCGTTCCAGGCCGAGAGCCAGAAGCGCATCCGCGAGCTATATATGTACGACGTGCTGCGCGCCGACCGTTCCATCAGCGTCAACAGCCTGGAAGCCCGCGTGCCTTTCGGCGACTTGGATTTCGTCAAGTACGTCATGGTCATCGACCCCGAGAAGAAGCTGAACACCTACGGCAAGGGTAAGTACCTGCTGCGCAAGGCTTTCGAGGGCGACTGGCTTCCCGAGAGCATCCTCTGGCGCGAGAAGGCCGCCTTCAGCGACGCGGTGGGCCACTCGATGGTGGACGATCTGAAGGAGTATGCCGAGACGATCTACACTGACCGCGAGTTTGCCGAGAAGTGCGGCAAGTACACCTATGGCCGCCCCTTTACCAAGGAAAGCCTGCTGTACCGCGAAATTTTTGAGAAGTACTACCCCGGCCAGGCGGAGATGATCGTGGATTACTGGATGCCCAACAAGGCATGGCCTCACTGCGACGTCAACGACCCCAGCGCGAGAGTGCTGGCAAACTATGGGGCGAGCGGGCAGTAAAATCCCCAAGACTCAGCGGAAGAAAAACTTCCCCTTGCATTTCCCCAAAACCCGTGTATAATAAAAAACGATATCGCAGAGTAGGAATCCGCGCGTGGGGCGCTGCCCCAAAGTGCCTGACCAACGGGGAGTTGTGGCAGGACGAAGTGACCGCAAGGTTCGCGGTGCGGGTTCCGCATCCCACTGCTGCATGATGGTGTGCAACGGCGGATGCGGCGTTGTGCCCGTCCCAACCGAAATTGCCTTCTCCCTTGTGCGGCAAACGCACAAAGGAGGATTTTTTATGTGCACTGTATCTGAACAAACCCTGTCCGTCCTCACCCCCGACTACTGGCGTACCGCCCGGCGGGAACTGAACAACCCCCGCGTGCTGGCGTTCTCGGGCCTGGTCTGTGCTATGGCCATCGTGCTGGAAAGCCTACCCATCTACCTGATGGGGCCGAGCCTGAAAATCTACTTTAGTTTTTTGGCCGTCTCGCTGGGGTGCAGCTGCTACGGCCCGGTCGTGGGCATGATGGCCGGTGCCATCATTGACAGCGTCGGCTTTCTGCTCTCCGGCTACGGCGAGCCGTATTTCCCCGGCTACCTTGTCACGGCGGTGCTGTCGGGGCTGATCTACGGCGTCATGCTCTATCGCCGCAAACCGACGCTGCCGCGCATTATTGTGACGCGGCTCATCATCAACTACGGCAGCAATGTCTTGTTGGGCAGCGTGTGGAAAGCCATGCTCTACGGCAAGGGGTATCTGTACTACCTGACCTCCGGTGCGGTGAAAAACACGATCATGCTGCCCATCGAGGTATTCCTGACATGGGTCGTCCTGAACGCCGCCGCCAAGCAGGGATTGGACAGGAAGTTTATTCATAAGCGGTAAAGTATGCCCGGTGCTAGCGCTTTCACCAAAATTAACGGAATTTTTCTGTGCGTGGTTACGCGTTTAACCTTTGCCCTGGGGCGACCTCTGCCGTATAATGGTAGTGCGTTGCATAATGGAAGTACAGAGAGGGGGCGCACCATGCAGGAAAATCGTATCCGCATTGTGGATATCGCAGAGCGGCTGGGGCTGAGCACGGCCACAGTGTCCAACGTCATCCACGGAAAGACGTCCAAAATGTCACCGCGCACGGCCCAGCGCGTCTGGCAGGAGCTGGAAGCTGTGGGCTATATCCCCGATATGGCGGGCGTCTGGCTGGCGCAGAAAAGCTCCCGCATCATCGGCGTGGTCGTCGATGACAGCCCCAAGTACGAGGGCAAAGTCCTGGAGGATGGCTTCGTTACAGCGTCGCTGAACGCACTCTCCCGCGAGGCCAGCCGCACCGGATACCCGTCGCTGACGACGGTACGGCAGGACGCCGCGCTGCGGGCGGGCATTGCCGTCACCAGCATCGAGGCCATGGGCCGCGGCCAGAGCTGCGCGGAAAAGATCGTACTGCCGGTCACATTGCTGCCGAGGGAGAGCACAGGAGGCGTATCATGTCAAAATTTATAAGGGAACTGGGCAAAATTGCTGTGCCGGTCACACTGCAAAGTATGCTGCAGGCGTCGTTTTCTATCGTGGACCAAATCATGATTGGCCAGCTGGGGGCAGTCAGCATCGCGGCTGTGGGGCTGGGCGGCAACTATTCGATGATTTTCAATGTAGTCAGCGGCTCGGTGGGCACGGTGGCGGGCATTCTCATTGCCCAATTTCTCGGCGCAGGGGATAAAAAAGAGGCGTGGAGCAGCCTGACGCTGAGCACCGTGATAAGCCTGTGCCTTGCGGGGGTGTTCCTGGGCGTCTCGCTGGGGGCGACGGCGCAGATTCTGGGGCTGTACACAAAGGATGCTGCCATCATCGCCGAGGGATGCGTCTACTTTAAAATTATCGCGTTCTCCTTCGCGCCGATGGGCCTTTCCACGGTCTTGTCTGCCTGGCTGCGCTGCAGGGGGCACGCGAACATTCCCTTCGCGGCCAGCATCGGCGCGGTGCTTTCTAACGTGGTGCTGAACTATGTGCTGATTTTCGGCAAGCTGGGCCTGCCCGCCTGCGGGGTGCGCGGGGCGGCGATTGCCACGCTGGTGTCGCAGCTGGTAAATCTGGCGCTCATCGCGACGGGATTCCTACACTGTCTGCGGCAGGACGGCGAGCGGGTGCAGCCCTCGCTGCATTTTACCAAAATCACCCGGCGGGACTATCTGGGCATGATCACGCCGATTCTGGTCAGCCAGTTTTTGTGGAGCCTGGGCCAGAATGTGGAATCCGCCGTGTATGGACACCTGGGCACGCAGAATCTGGCGGCCTACACGCTGACCTGCCCGATACAAAGCCTCATCGTCGGGGCGCTCAGCGGACTTTCCGCGGCGGCGGGCGTGCTGATCGGCAAGCGGCTGGGCCGCAAGGAGTACGACGCAGCCTACGGCGACGCCAAGAAGATCATGGTCACTGGGCTGGTGGGCGCGGCGGTGGTTTCATCACTGCTGGTCGGGCTGGCCGGGCAGTACGTGGGGCTGTACCGCGTGGAAGACGAAGTCCGCACCCTGGGCCACATGCTGCTGGTGGTGTTTGCGCTGTATGCACCCATTAAAGTGGAAAACATGATTTTGGGCGGCGGCATCCTGAAAAGCGGCGGCAACACCCGGTTGGTCATGGTCATCGACATAGCGGGCACCTGGGGCATCGGCATTCCGCTGTGCTTTTTTGCGGCCTATGTACTGCACTGGGGCATTGTGGGCGTGTACACGCTGCTGACGGCGGAGGAACTGTTCCGCCTTGTGGTGTCGCTGGTGGTGTTCCGTAAGAAAAAGTGGATGGTGAGCTTGGCGTAAAAAGCAAAAACGCCAAAATATCCCTAGTATCGTAATAGTTCCGGTGCTTATACAAAGCTCTTCAAAAGTCATACTTTTGCACAACAAAGTATGACTTTTGCTTTTTTTTGTTGTGCGTTCTGCCCGCTGTTGTGTGCGCGTGGGCAAAACATTTACCCTTTTCGCTGAACTTTTCACAAAAATTTAAAAATTATTGCAAACGGTTTGTAAAGCGTCTACAATGGGTCATGCAAGGTTACAAAATGCGTTGATTCCCGGCACGTTCCGACAAGATGAAACGCATTTTTGCTATTTATGCACACACAACAGGGAGGAACAACACACATGAAGAAATTGATGGGTATTCTGCTGGCCGCCTCTATGGTGTTCAGCCTGGCTGCCTGTGGTTCCACTGCAGACACCGCTGCCAGCACTGCCAGTGCCTCTGCCGCTACTGCTGAGGGCAGCAGCGACAACCAGGCCCCCGACGTCAAGGTCGGTGCCATCATCCTGGGCGATGAGACCGAAGGTTACAGCGCCGCGCACATCAACGGCATCAAGGAAGCCGCTGCCGAGCTGGGCATGAGCGACGACCAGATCGTCTGGAAGTACAAGATCGCCGAGGGCGGCGTCACCGCCGACGCAGCCGAGGACCTTGTCGGCCAGGGCTGCAACCTGATCATCTCCAACTCCTACGGCCATCAGACCTACATGGAAGAGGAAGCCGAGAAGTACCCTGATATCAACTTCGTGGCTATGACCGGCGACTTCGCCGCCATCTCTGACCTTGACAACTTCTACAACGCCTTCACTGCCGTCTACCAGAGCCGCTATGTCTCCGGTGTCGTCGCCGGCATGAAGGTCAAAGACCTGGTCGAGTCTGGCACGCTGACCCCCGAGACCCAGCCTGACAGCTTCACCGCTGACGGCAAGGTCAAGATCGGCTACGTGGGCGCTTACAACTACGCCGAGGTCGTCTCCGGCTACACCGCCTTCTTCCTGGGCGTCCAGAGCGTTTACCCCGATGTCCAGATGGAAGTCATGTACACCAACTCCTGGTTCGATATCGACAAGGAGGGCGCTGCCGCCGAGGCCCTGATCGCCAACGGTGCGGTCATCATCGGCCAGCACGCTGACTCCACCGGTGCCCCCGCTGCCACCCAGAAGCTGAAGGACTCCGGCAAGATCTGCTACTCCATCGGCTACAACATCGATATGCTTGCCACCGCCCCCACCGCTGCCCTGACCTCCGCGACGAACGTCTGGAAGGTCTACTACAAGGAGCTGTTCGAGGGTGCGCAGGCCGGCAGCATCCCGCAGGACTGGTGCAAGGGCTATGAGGATGGCGCTGTCGCCATCACCGACCTTGGCCCCGAGGTTGCCGACGGCACTGCCGAGAAGGTCGCCGAGGTTGAGGCTGCGCTGAAGGACGGCAGCCTGAAGGTCTTTGACACCAGCAAGTTCACCGTCGACGGCGCGGAGGTCACCACCGCCCCCATCGACCTGACCTACTACGATTTCAGCACCGGTTCTCCTGTGGCTGTCTATCAGGGCGAGACCAAGGAGGCTATCTCCGATGGTTACTTCCACGAGGGTGAGCTGCGTGCAGCCCCGACCTTCTCCCTGCGCATCGACGGCATCATTGAGGATGCTGACCCTGTCGCCTGATTCTGATTGAGTCATCAAGGGAAGACTGCGGTAGAAACGCAGCCTTCCCTTTTGGTGGTTATAGAAAGAAAAGCCTTCCCCCGAGGGGGAAGCCTTTCCTCGGCCCTCTACAAACTACAAATTGTTCCTACCTTATTATAGTCCGAAAGGAGCCTGCATAATGGCGCAGAACGAATATGCTGTGCGCTTGGAGCACGTTACCAAAACCTTCGGCCCGGTCGTGGCCAACAAGGATGTCTCTCTGGGCGTGCGCCGCGGTGAAATTCTGGCCCTGCTGGGTGAAAACGGCAGCGGCAAGACCACGCTGATGAACATGATCGCCGGTATCTACTTCCCCGATGAGGGCGAAATCTACGTTGGCGACAAGGCCGTGACCATCCGCTCCCCGCGTGACGCACTGGATCTGGGCATCGGCATGATCCACCAGCACTTTAAGCTCGTGGATGTGTTCTCCGCCACCGAAAATATCGCCCTGTCCATGGGCGGCGGCGAAAAATTCGACCTGAAAAAAGTCCACGACAAGGCCCGCGCCATCTGCGAAAAATATGAGTTCAACCTCGACCTTGACCAGAAGGTCTACGAGATGAGCGTCAGCCAGAAGCAGACGCTGGAGATTGTCAAGGTGCTCTACCGTGGCGCGGATATCCTGATTCTGGACGAACCCACGGCGGTTCTGACCCCGCAGGAGACCGAGAAGCTGTTCAGCGTCATCCGCAACATGAAGGCCGACGGCAAGGCGGTTATCATCATCACCCACAAGCTGCACGAGGTGCTGTCCATCAGTGACCGCGTTGCCATCCTGCGCAAGGGTACGTATGTGGGCGACATTGCCACCAGGGACGCCGACGAGGCCAAGCTGACCGAAATGATGGTGGGCGAGAAGGTCGAGCTGAACATCGACCGTCCCGAGCCGGTCGACCCGGTCAAGCGGCTGGACATCCGGCATTTGACCGTGCGCAGCGCCGAGGGTATCACCGTGCTGGACGACGCCTCCTTCCCGGTCTACGGCGGTGAGATTCTGGGCATTGCGGGCATTTCCGGCAACGGCCAGAAGGAGCTGCTGGAAGCCATCGCGGGCCTGCAGCCCACCGAGAGCGGCGCGAGCATCGAGTACTACGCCCCCGAGGCCAGCGCCCCGGTGCAGCTCATCGGCAAAAGCCCCAAGGCTATCCGCGAGGCGGGCATCCACCTCTCCTTCGTGCCGGAGGACCGCCTGGGTATGGGCCTGGTCGGCTCAATGGGCATGACCGACAACATGATGCTGAAAAGCTATGGCAAGGGACATTCGCCCATTGTCGACCGCAAGGCCCCGCACGACCTGGCCGAGACCATCAAAAAAGAACTGGGCGTTGTCACGCCCGATTTGAACACCCCCGTCTCCCGCCTGTCCGGCGGCAACGTGCAGAAGGTGCTGGTGGGCCGCGAACTGGCCGCCGACCCCATCGTATTGATGACCGCCTACGCGGTGCGCGGGCTGGATATCAACACGTCCTACACGATTTACCATCTGCTGAACGAGCAGAAAAAGCGCGGTGTGGCGGTCATTTATGTCGGCGAGGATCTGGACGTCCTGCTGGAACTGTGTGACCGTATCGTCGTGCTCTGCGGCGGCAAGGTCAACGGCATTCTCGACGGCCGCAAGACCACGAAGGAAGAGGTCGGTCTGCGTATGACCAACCTGGTAAAGGAGGAGCAGGCATGAGTCAGACTGCCGCTGCGGCCCGCGAGCCGCTGCTGCGCATTGCCAAGCGCGAGGGGACCACGATGCCCCAGAAGATCGCTGTGCGTGCCATTGCCATTCTGCTGGCGCTGGTCGTCGATGCGCTGTTTATCTTTTTCGTCACCGGCCTGAACCCGCTGGCCGTCTACGGCGTCATGTGGGGTGGCACCTTTGCCAACATGACCCGCTTCAGCTGGATGCTGCGCGATCTGTCCACGCTGCTCTGCGTCGGCATCGCGCTGGCCCCCGCGTTCAAGATGCGCTTCTGGAACTGCGGCGGCGAGGGTCAGATTCTGATTGGCGGCCTGACCGCCGCCCTCATCATGGTGTACCAGGGCAACAACCTGCCGCTGCCGCTGCTGTTTGCGGCCATGGCGCTGGGCAGCATTGCCGCCGGTGCGCTGTGGGGCTTCATCCCTGCGTGGTTCAAGTCCCGCTGGAACACGAACGAGACGTTGTTTACCCTGATGATGAACTATGTGGCAACGTCGATCGTCGCCTGCATGACCAACATCATGCGCGGCCAGGCGTCCAGCCTTGGCACGCTGAACAAGGCCACCAAGGCGGGCTGGTTCCCGGTCATTTTGGGCCAGCGCTATACTATCAACATCATCGTTGTCATTGTGCTGACCTTCGTCATGTACGCCTACCTGCGCTTCTCCAAGCAGGGGTATGAAATTTCCGTCGTCGGTGAGAGCGAGAACACCGCGCGGTACGCGGGCATCAACGTCCGCCGCGTCACGGTGCGCACGATGCTGATTTCCGGTGCCATCTGCGGCCTGTGCGGCTTCCTCATCGTCGCGGGCAAGGATCAGACGATTTCCACGGCCTCCGCCAATGGGCGCGGCTTCACGGCTATCATCGTGGCCTGGCTGGCAAAGTTCAACACCTTCTATATGGCGCTGATCTCCTTCCTGCTCGTGTTCCTGGAGCGCGGCGCGTCGGAGATTGCGTCCGCCTACTCGCTGAACGAGTACGCTGCCGACATCATCACCGGCATCATCCTCTTCTTCATCCTCGGCAGTGAGTTCTTCATCAACTACCGCGTCATCCCGCGCGGCGCACACAAGGAGGGCAAGTGATATGCACAGCAGTTTGATTGCATGGATTTTACGCGCCATCCCCTTTGGTACAATTATCATGTACGGTGCGCTGGGCGAGACTGTGACCGAGAAATCCGGCAACCTGAACCTGGGCGTGCCGGGCATCATGTACCTGGGCGGCTTTGCCGGCTTTGCCAGCGCCTGGGCCTATGAGAACACCGCCGCCAACCCGAGCGGCGCGGTCAGCGTTGTCGTTGCCCTGACCTGCGCTATTCTGGCATCCATGGCGGGCGGCCTGATTTACGCATTCCTGACGATTTCCCTGCGCGCCAACCAGAACGTCACCGGCCTGGCGCTGACGACCTTCGGTATGGGCGTGGCGAACTTCTTCGGCGTGTTTATCTTAAACGGCGCCAGCTACTCCGCTGCCCCCATCGCCAACAAGGCATTCAGTGCCAAAATCCCGGTACTGTCCACGTTGGGCGCCTTCGGGCAGGTCGTGTTCAGCTACGGGTTCCTCGTCTATGCCGCCATTGCACTGGCGATTGCGCTGCACTGGTTTTTGACCCGCACCCGCGCGGGCCTTAACCTGCGTGCCGTGGGTGAGAACCCCGCCACCGCAGATGCGGCGGGCATCAACGTTACGCTGTACAAGTACCTGGCGACCTGTATCGGCGCGGGCATCTGCGGCATTGGCGGCTTGTACTACGTGCTGGACTACAACCAGGGCATCTGGGCCACCACCGGGCAGATCGAGGCGCTGGGCTGGCTGGCCGTGGCGCTGGTCATCTTCACGACCTGGAAACCGCTGAACGCCATCTGGGGCGCGTACCTGTTCGGTATGCTCTACTGGCTGTATCAGTTCCTGCCAACGCTGCTGGGCATCACGATGGCAAGCCACATCACCGACCTGGTGCAGATGCTGCCCTACGTCGTTACGATTGTGGTTTTGATTGTGGTATCCATGCGCAAGAAGAAAGAAAACCAACCCCCGGCACACCTGGGCCTGGCCTATTTCCGCGAGGAGCGGTAAATCCGGGCGAAAAAGGAGCGGGGTAGGGGCCGGACATGTCCGGCCCTCAGCTTGGCCCGAACTGCGCGGTATTCCATATGTTGCGGGCCGGGCATGCCCGGCCCCTACGGCACTAACAGGTTTTGTAGGGGGCGGCGTCCTCGACGCCCCACAGGTCGATGCGGGCATCGACCCCTACCATAGCACGCCTTATACAGCGGCACACTTTCCCAAAGGTGTGCCGCTTTTTCATGCTTCTTTCATAGTTTAAACACATTTACCCTCTATACTAAATTCTGTCAAAAAATCTCCACACACAGAAGGGAACCCGGTATGGCAGAACAAACAAAAACCCGGCGCGGACCGTTGGCTTGGGTCAAACGCCACAAAAAACTGATGATCTTTTTGGTCATTGTGCTCGTTATCGCGCTGGTCATCACCAACGTTGTGCGCAAGGCCAATAAGGCGGCCGCCGGTACGACCTACCAGTATGTGCGCACGACCGTTCTGCAAAAGACGACCCTCAGAGATTCGGTCAGCGTCAACGGCACGGTAAAGTCCGGTAGCAGCGCCAGCGTCACCGCCTCGGATTCCGTCAAGACCTACAAGGTCACGGCGGTCAATGTGGCTGTGGGCGATACGGTCAAAAAGGGCGACGTCATTGCCACGCTGGACACCACCGATGTGGAAAAGCAGATCGCCAACGCCGAGCTGAAGCTCAGCGACACCCAGACCGACGCCCAGAAGAGCTATGATCAGGCTGTCGAGGATCAGTCCACCGACCTGGCCAGTGCCCGGGCAGATCTGGAAGAAGCCCAGAAAAAGTACGACACCCTCGGCCTGGATGACTACTACGGCTCAATGGCCGACGGCAGCAACAGCGGCAAGACGAACCGTGAGATCGTCACCGAGTATTACACCCGCTACGCTGAGGAAATTGCCGGGTACGAAAACACCCTGGCGAACCTGCGCATCCAGCTGACCCAGGCCCAGCAGGACGGCGACGCCGACCGCGCCGCGGGTCTGCAGGGGCAGATCGACGATTACACCAACCGTGAGAGCGTCGCCAAGGGCCAGTGCAGCATCCCGGAACTGGGCTTGCAGGGCTTTGACGCCGTCAGCCAGTGCTACAACCAGATCGAGCAGTTGGCCCAGGCGCTGGACAAGGCCCAGCAGTCCTACCAGAAGGCTGCCACCAGCGCGTCCCGCAGCGTGGACAACGCCGAGACGAAGCTTGAACAGTCCCAGCGCGAGGACGACACCCTGACCAGCTTGCAGACCGCACTGGATAACTGCACCCTGACCGCCACGATGGACGGCACCATCACGGCGCTGAACGCCACCGTGGGTGACGTGTGCAGCGGTGCAGTTGCCACCATTCAGGATGTGGACAACCTGACCGTCGAGGTCACGATCCCCGCCAGCTCGGTGGGCAAGCTGAAAGCCGGTATGCAGTGCAACATTACCAGCGATGCTACCGAGGACACCGTCACCGGCACGCTGACCCGCATTGACCCGGTCGCCAACGACAGCGGCAGCTTCGGCGCGACTGTCACGGTCAACAACCAGGACAGCGGCCTGCTCATCGGCATTTCCGCCAAAGTGGAGATCATCGTCAGCGAGAAGGATAACGTCTTTACCGTCCCGCGTGACGCGGTGGGCACCAACGACGACGGCTCGACCTACGTGCTGCGCAAGACCGGCGGCGAGGGCGTGGACATGACCTTTGAGCAGGTCGCCGTCACCGAGGGCGACACCAACGATTACTACGTTGAGATCACCGGCGACGACCTGAACGAGGGCGACGTCATCCGCGCCACGGCCGACCTGACCCAGGGCGTGGAGACAAGCTCGTCCGGCGACGGGATGCAGATGATGGAGAACGGCGATCTTTACGTCGGCGACCCCAGCAATATGCCGGAGGGCACCGTGATCATGGGCGGCGGCGACGCCCCGGCGGGCGGCCCCGATGGCGGCCCCGGCGGCCCGGGAGGTCAGTGATGCCGGAAAATACACAACAGTTCGCGCAAAATATCGCGCAGACCCTGATTGGTGACGAGGCCGCGCACTCCGCACAGCCGCTCATCCAGATGCAGGGCATCCGCAAAAGCTACTACATCGGCCAGCCGAACGAGCTGGAAATCCTGCACGGCATTGATTTGACCGTCTACCCCGGCGAGTTCGTCGCCATCGTGGGTGAGTCCGGCTCGGGCAAATCCACGCTGATGAACATTATCGGCGTGCTGGACAAGCCCACAGCGGGGGAGTACGTGCTGGACGGCGTGAACATCCACGACGCCGACGACAACGACTTGGCGGCCATCCGCAACCGCAAGATAGGCTTTGTGTTCCAGACCTACAACCTGATCGGCCGCCAGAGTGCGCTGAAAAACGTCGAACTGCCGATGCTGTACGCGGGCGTCCCGGCGGGCGAGCGTACCCGCCGCGCCAAGGAGTGGCTGGACCGCGTTGGCATGGCCGAGCGCATGAAGCACCAGCCGAACGAGCTTTCCGGCGGCCAGAAGCAGCGTGTGGCGATTGCCCGCGCCATGGTCAACGAGCCTGCGCTGATTCTGGCTGACGAGCCGACCGGCGCACTGGACAGCCAGACCAGCCGCGTCGTGATGAACCTCTTTCACGAACTGCATGAAAAATACCACAAGACCATCGTGCTCATCACGCACAACCCTGAACTGGCCGAGGAATGCCAGCGGGTGCTGACGTTGCGCGACGGCCTGATCGTGGGCGAACGAAAGGGGACAGGCGAACGTGCAGCTTTTTGAGAATATCAGCATGGCGCTGACCAGCGTCAAGTCCAACAAGATGCGCAGCCTGCTCACGATGCTGGGTATCATCATCGGCATTGCAGCGGTCATCGCCATTGAAACGGTCGGCAACAGCATGACCGGCTCGGTCATGGACTCGATGTCCGGCATGGGTGCCAGCAACATTTCGGTCACCGTAACGCAGAAAAGCAGTTCCAGTACCTCGGGCACATCCCAGGGTGTCCGGCTGCGCCGGTTCATGGACTCGCAGCCGTCGGATTCCGACCTCATCACCCAGGATATGATGGATGACTTTATGGCCACCTTCCCGACGCAGGTGGATCACATCGAGCTTTCCCAGCAAGTAGGCGATGGGACGATTGCCAAGTACGGCGGACCGACCACGACCATCAAGACCAGCGTCAGCGGTGCCAATACTGCCACACTGGAAAATCTTGCCGCAGATTCGCAGATTTTGTATGGGCGCTGGCTTGACGATGAAAAGGACGCGGGCCGCAGGGTCGCTTGCGTGTCAGAAAAATTCGTCGAACAGGCTGTCGGCGGCACCGCACAGGAGGCCATCGGCAAGGCGGTCACGCTGACAATCAACAAGAATTTGTATACGTTCTATATACAAGGCGTATACAAATACACAGAGGACAACTACTCCAGCATGTTCGGCGGCAGCGACGATGACAGCATCCAGACGAACTTTTATATCCCACTGGACGTGGCAAAATCCATCGCCGGCGCGGGCGCAGGCTACCAGAGCATCACGGTGGTGGCAAACGGCGGCAGCGTGAACGTGACCACCTTTGTGGACACGGTGGGCGATTTCTTTGCCAGCTACTACACCCGCAACGATTCCTGGACCGCCAGCGCGTCGAGTCTGGCGAGCCTGCTGGATTCGATGTCTGAAATGATGAGCACAATTTCACTGGGCATTTCGGCCATTGCGGCGCTGTCGCTGCTGGTCGGCGGCATCGGCGTCATGAATATCATGATGGTCTCCGTCACCGAGCGCACCCGCGAGATCGGCACCCGCAAGGCGCTGGGCGCCCCCGCGTCGGCCATCCGGATGCAGTTCATCACCGAGAGCGTTATTCTCTGCCTGATTGGCGGTGCCATCGGCATTGTGCTTGGCCTGGGGCTGGGCGCAGCGTTGAGCAAGGCCGTGGGCTATACGGCGCGCCCGAGTCTTGCGGCCATTGTGATTGCCGTAGGGTTCAGTATGGCGATTGGCGTGTTCTTCGGGTATTACCCCGCCAATAAAGCGGCGAAGCTGGACCCGATCGAGGCGCTGCGGTATGAATAAAACCCCATGCCTTCCCCCAAAGGGGAAGCCTTTTATCTCCCCGCGCATTGCGCGGGGACTTTTTTTGTGGTATACTCAACCTGGGGAAGTGAGATGTTTTGAAAAATTGAAAAAAGAAGGGTTATTTACCAATCGGCAGCTGCTTACGCTGTTGTGGCCGCTCATCATTGAGCAGGCATTGGAAATCCTCGTAGGTATGGCAGATACCGTCATGGTATCCTCGGTGGGTGAGGCCGCCATCTCCGGCGTTTCGCTTGTCGATATGATCAACCAGCTTATCATTACGTTGTTCGGCGCGCTGGCTACCGGCGGCGCGGTCGTTACCAGCCAGCACCTGGGTGCCAAACGGCGTGAGGAGGCCGCCCACAGCGCCGGACAGCTCGTGACGCTCAGTGCCATTCTGGGCGTGGGCGTGGCGGCGTTCTGCCTTATCACCCGCACGGCACAGCTGCGGCTCTTCTTCGGCACGATCACCGACGATGTCATGCAGGCCTGCCTGACCTACTTTACCATCACGGCGCTGTCCTTTCCGTTTCTGGCATTGTACAACGCAGGCGCGGCCATCTTCCGCTCCACCGGCAACAGCGCAGTATCGATGAAAGTATCGGTCATCGTCAATGCCATCAACTTCTGCGGCAACGCGCTCTGCGTGTTTGTGCTGAAGATGGGCGTCGCGGGTGTCGCGGTGCCTACGCTGATTTCCCGCGCGGTGGGCGCGGTTATCATCCTGTCGCTGGCAGCGCGGCCCGACTATGTGCTGCAGATCACGCCCCGCAGCGTCACCCGGCTGGAAGGCAAAACCGTCAAGAGCATCCTGTACATCGGCGTCCCCTCGGCATTTGAAAACAGTCTGTTCCAGCTGGGCCGCGTGCTGGTCGTCTCGATGATTTCGCTGTTCGGCACGGTGCATATCTCAGCCAACGCGGTGGCGAACAACCTGGACGCCATCGGCTGCATTGTGGGCAACGCTATGGGCCTTGCCGTGATTACCGTCGTGGGCCGCTGCGTCGGTGCACAGGACTTTGAACAAACGAAATATTACACCAAAAAGCTGCTGCTGTGGGATTACATCGCCCAGGGCGCGGTGAATGTTACGGTGCTGCTGCTGCTCAACGAGATTTTGAGTATGTACACCCTGACGCCGGAGACCCGGGCGCTGGCGTTCACGCTGGTCATGATCCACAACGGCTTTTCAATTTTGCTGTGGCCGGCCAGCTTTGTGCTGCCCAACGCCCTGCGCGCCGCCAACGATGTGCGGTACACGATGGTGGTCGCCACGATTTCCATGCTGGTATGGCGCATGGGCCTGAGCTGGGTGCTCTGCGTCAATATGGGCATGGGTGCGGTCGGCGTCTGGTACGCCATGCTGGTTGACTGGGTCTGCCGTGTGATTTGTTTTGTTGCCAGATTTGCCACCGGGGCGTGGAAGAAGAATGCGGTGAAAAAAGTATAAAAAGGAGCCACCCACATGAAATTTATCAGCTGGAATGTCAACGGTCTGCGGGCCTGCCTGAAAAAGGGGTTTGAGGATGTGTTCAACACCCTTGACGCGGATTTCTTCTGCATCCAGGAAACGAAAATGCAGCCCGGGCAGGCGGATTTCGCGCCCGAAGGTTACACCGAGTACATATACAGCGCCGATAAAAAGGGCTACTCTGGCACGGCCATCTGGGCCAGGGAACCGGCGCTGTCGGTACGGTACGGCCTGGACGAGGATATCCACAACCACGAGGGCCGCGCCATCACGCTGGAATACCCGGACTTTTACCTCGTGAACCTCTATGTGCCCAACTCCCAGAACGAGTTGGCCCGCATCGACTACCGTATGCAGTGGGAGGATGACCTGCGCCGCTACCTGCAAAAGCTGGATGCCGAGAAGCCGGTCATCCTGTGCGGGGACCTGAACGTGGCGCACGAGGACATTGATTTGAAGAACCCCGGCCCCAACCGCGGCGCGGCGGGTTTTTCGGATCAGGAGCGCGGTAAGCTGGGCGAGCTGCTGGCGGCGGGCTTCACGGACTCCTTCCGCCATCTGCACCCCGACGCCACCGGTATGTACAGCTGGTGGAGTATGCGCTTCCGCGCGCGGGAACGCAACGCGGGCTGGCGTATCGACTATTTTCTGGTCAGTGACCGTATTGCCGACAAAATCCAGACCGCCGCGATCCTGATGGAGGTGATGGGCAGCGACCATTGCCCGGTGGAGCTGGATATCAACCTGTAAAGCCTTCTCCCTTGGGAGAAGGTGGCCGCAGGCCGGATGAGGGGCGGCCTTCCGGTGGCTGCCCGGTAAAAGGGCGATAACGGCACACCTGCCCCTCATCAGTCTGCTTCGCAGACAGCTTCGGTCTCCGCGCTAAGAGCCGCCTACGGCGGTTGCGCTTCGACACGCGCCTGCGGGCGCAGCCCCTCGGGGGAAGCCGGAGAAGAAAACTTTTTTTAAAAATTCCCCCGCGCTTGCAATATCGGCGCCGGGGGATTCGTTTTAGTATACAGAAGGACAAAGCAAGGGAGGTGTGGGCACTGACAAATGAAGAATTTACCGGGCTGATGCAGCAATACCAAAAGCTCATCTACACGGTCTGCCTGCAATTTGTGCACGAGCCCCACACCGCCGAGGACCTGACCCAGGATACCTTCCTCTCCGCGTTTTCGGCTATCGACCGATGCGAGCCGCAGTATTACAAACAGTGGCTTGTGCGGGTGGCGGCCAACAAATGCAAGGATCACCTGAAAAGCGCCTGGGTGCGCAAGGTGGATGCCCCGGGCGACGATGCCCTGCCGGAGCCGCGCGGCGCACCCGGCAGTGACGCCGACGACCCGGCGGTAAACCTGGCCGACCGCGCCGGGGCCGCAGAGCTGGAACAGCTGGTGCGGAACCTGCGTGAGCCTTACGGAAAGATCGCAGTCATGTACTTTTTGGAGCACAAGGAAAGCTCCGAGATTGCAAAGCTGGTGGGCCGCCCGCCTGCGACCATCAACAGCCAGCTATGGCGCGCCAAACTGCTGCTGCGCCAGCAAATTACCGAGAGGAGGCAGAACGAATGAGCCTTTATTTTGATAACGAAAAACTCTTTGACGCCGAAGGCCATTTGACCGACGAGGGCCTGTACGCTTTGAAGGACGGCACTCTGGACGACTTGGGTGCGCTGGAGGCCGCCGAGCACCTGAGCTTCTGCGACTACTGCCTGCTGCGCTACACAGCCATGATCGAGGCTGCGCCCGACTGCATGAAACAGCCGATGCGCGACCTGATCCCGCAGGTGCAAAACCTGATGCGGCTGCGCAGCTTCCGCATTATGACGAACCGCTATGTGTCGGCGGCGGCCGCCGTCGTGCTGGGGTTTGTGATGTGGGGCGCGGTCAGCACCTTTGGCGTGCCCAACGCCGCCGCCCTGCTGCCGCAGCAGCCCACCGCCCCGCGGGAGCGGTTTGGCACGAAATTCAGCACCGCCGTCAACGGCTTTTACAAGAGCCTCGACGATACCTTTAAAAGCTTTACACTGACCGCTGAGAGCGGCCTGGAACAAATGCGAACCAAACCAATCGGCGGCAGCACCGCCAAGGGAGAATGACCTATGAAAAAGAATGGATTCCTGACCTTTATCTTCGCCTGCATCCCCGGTGCGGGGCAGATGTACTACGGCTATATGCAGCGCGGCCTCTCGATTGCGATGATGCTGATACTCTGCATGATGGCGGCCACCGTCATTCAGCCGCTGCTGTTCCTCTGCCTTGTCATCTGGATGTACAGCTTTTTTGACACCTATGACCTCATCCGCCACATGGCGGCCGGTGAGCCGAAGGAGGATTCCCTGCTGGTTCCGGGCAATTATGAGGAGATCAAAAAGCTGCTCCCACAGCACAACAGACTGATTGGCTGGGGTCTGGTCGGCATCGGCGTCTGGGCACTGTATGAGACATTCATCTCAACCTGGCTCTATACGCTGCTGTGCAATCTTGTGGGCAACGGCTACGCCTACGACATCATCACCGGCATACCGAATGTTGTCATTGCGGCACTGCTGATTTTCGCGGGCCTCAAGCTGCTGGGCCTGCACCCCGAAACGAAGCACGGCGATGACGAGCTGCCGCCGTATCCGCATGAATAACGCCCTGCCTTTCCCCTTGGGGGAAGGTGGCGCCGCAGCGCCGGATGAGGGGCGGCTGTGAGAAGGCTGCCTGCGTGGCTTCCACTTCCGGGTAGGGGCGGGACATGTCCCGCCCGCTGCTGACCCACCGCCGCTGTGCCCGCCATACACGCGCGGGCCGGGCATGCCCGGCCCCTACCGCTCAATATAATTAGAATGAGGTAAAATCATGGACGAAAAAACCACCCCGAAAAAGACACGCCGCGTGGGGACGCTGGCGTTTGCACTGGTGCTGATTCTGGCCGGTGTGCTGCTGATGCTCTACCAAATCGTGCCGGCGTTCAACCTGCTGCAAATTGTAAAGTTCTCCCCGGTCATCCTCATTGTGCTGGGTATTGAAATGCTCGTGTACAGCGCCAAGCCCGATGTGCTGGTCAAGTTTGACTGGCTTGCCATGCTGGGTACGGCGTTCACCCTTTGCGTTGTCGGCGCGGCGGCGCTGCTGCCCCTGGCTGTCAGTGAGTGGGGCCCCGCCCGCAGCAGCGCCATAAGCCGCATCGAGACAGAAAAGGTGGACGCCCTGTACAGTGCCCTGACCGCCGACCCGGAGCTGAAAGCCAAAACGGGCTACTGCGGTGTCAACGTCTGGTTCAACCACGACGCGGGCGGCAGCTACACGCTGCAAAGCGGCGACGACTGTGCGCTGAACACCACCCTGACCGGCCCCTACGCCGACGCCGAGTCCTTTGCCGCCGACTGCATAGGCATTATGCAGCTGGCCGCGGACAAGGACCTGGGCTTTACGAGCTACCACTTCTCCAGCGGGGAGGACACCGACGACGGCATCAGCTACTACCTGGACTGTGTCGCCTCCTACCCGGCGGGGCTGACCGCTGCCCAGGTGGCCCGGCGCGTGACGGAAAGCTACCACTATGACGGCTCCAGCTTCTCCAGCGAGGCCGACCGCGACGAGTACATCAAGACCCGGCTGCGCGACGATATCGCCGAGGAATACGCCAACGCCCACGACGATGTCTACCCCGACGACGACTATGTAGACGCCGAGGTCGAGCGGCGGTTCAACGAGCAATTTGGCATAGCCACCCCGGAGAGCGCGGCAGAATGATAGAAAAAAAGCAGGTATCCACGGTAAAACTGAACTGCACCCCATTTGTTAGACAGTATGGTATACTATCTAATAAGTGGGGTGT
>OOCN01000120.1_pt1 | contig 81308 bp, 58 predicted proteins | sample 1671361 | NCBI WGS metagenome assembly OOCN01 (sample SAMN06348149, study PRJEB24527) | human gut metagenome | biome: human gut; feature: ankylosing spondylitis patient; material: feces | host: Homo sapiens | place: China | collected 2015-10
CCAGAAATGTGCATGTGGATGACCACATGCTATGCTAGCAAAACACGTCTACCCCTAAAACGGTGACAAACAAACCCGATACCCGCACAAATTCGTATATCCCCAGAGTGAATCACCTGTGATTCATACAAAAATCTTGACTCGAAAAAGTGAATCTGTTCTGATTCACTCTGTACAAATAAATGGAAATCCACTTTTCATTAAAAAATCCACCAAGATTTTCCTGAACAGCACACAAGGCTATAGAAAATCTTGGTGGACGAAGCAGCTAAACCAGAAACAGAAATCAGAAAGGCTCAGAACAGCGTCGGAGCAATGGTCTTACCCCGGCTGCTTGCTGATGTAAGCCAAAATGCTGCCGTCAACGTAGAGGATCAGGCCGTTGACAAAGTCGGAAGCCTCGGAAGCGAGGAACACGGCGGGTCCGCCCAGGTCCTCGGCCTCGCCCCAGCGCTCGGCAGGGGTCTTGGCAACGATGAACTGGTCGAAGGGATGACGGCTGCCGTCTGGCTGGATCTCGCGCAGAGGTGCGGTTTGCGGGGTAGCGATGTAGCCGGGTCCGATGCCGTTGCACTGGATGTTGTACAGGTACGCCCCCGGCAAACAGTCCAGCACATACCACATCTCGGTTTTGCCGTACTGGTGTTCTTTTTCAAGCGCGTACTCGTTGGACGGATGCACCTGAACGGAGAGGTTCTGCTTGGCATCAATAAATTCTGTCAAAATCGGGAACTGCTCGAATTGATCACAGTCGGTGCCAAGGCAGCCGGGGTGCGCGGCAATTTACGCCGCCAGCGTCGTGCCGTCCGGCAGGTAGCTGGCTCCGTCTGGGTGGCAGGACAGCACCCACGCCTCCGCCAGCGGGTCAAGGTCGCACTGGATGCCGAAATCGGTGCGCAGGCGGCTGCCGCCCCACAGATAATCCTTGCAGCTCGGGGTCAATTTGAGTATCGGCATAGAATTATCCCTCCGTTCCCCAGACTTCGATCTGCGTTAGTGCCGGGAACGGCGAGGCATCGGCAGCCTTTTTCAGCTCAAACAGCTTCAGGCTCTGCACGGTGCGCGGGGCAAGGGAAAACACCTGCGGCGCGGCGGTTTTGGTCAGCTGCAAAACCTCGCGGCTGCCGTCATCAAATGCCACGGTGGCCTGCGTCCAGTAGCTGTCGTGCGGGAAGTCCGCGCGCAGCGTCAGCCGCAGCTCGTCCACCGTGACCGAACGGCCAAACTCAATGGTCAGCGCGGCGTTGGGGTCGCGGTTGATGCCCCAGCTTTGGTAGGGCCATGTGCCGTGGGAATCGTTCTCATAAATGCCATCCACGGCATTGCGCGCGGCAAACACGGCCTCGCTGCGGGTTTCCACATTCGCGGACGCGTGCGGGTAAAACCCGTGGCTGCCGTGGCAGTCGTAGGGGTTGAACGCAAGGTTCCGCCGCGCGGCGACTTCCTCCGCCGTGGCAAGGCGGGCGCGCAGCAGATGGCAGGTGCCGGTAAAGCTGCGCGGGCTGTAATTTACGCGGTTGTCGGCGGGCGGAATGGGAAAATCCAGCCCGCGCTCCTTGATGTATACGAGTGCCGGGGGCATCGTGTCCTCGAGCTGCACCACACAGTACAGGCCCGGCTCGTCGCATTCCAGCGCGATCCAATCGCCGTCCGCGTAGGGGGCTGTATGCACCAGCGAGATGCGCTCCCCCGCGCGGCTGACGGCCAGCGTGTCCCCCGCTGCACCAATGACTTTCAGCTTGATTTCTGCCATGCTTCACACCTCCTGCTTTGCCAGCAGCGCCGCGCCGATGACCCCCGCCCGGTAGCCGAGCGTGCAGGTCGTGATGCGGGTATGCTTTTTGGCAAAGGCGCTGCCGAACACCATCGGCGCTGCGGCGGCGCGCAGCGGCTTTAAGAGGTTTTCACCCTGATTGGCCACGCCGCCCGACAGCCCGATGACCTCCGGGAAAAAGATATTGATAAGATTGGCCACGCCGACTGCCAGATGGTGAATGTAGGTGTCCGCAACGGCTTGGGCGGCGGCATCGCCCTGCGCGGCGGCATCAAAAACCGTGCGGCCGTTGACATCCGCTTCAGTGGGGGCCAGTGTGTTCAGCAGGCTTTCCGGGTGGGTGCGGCGTGCCTCGCGCGTCATGCGGATCAGTGCCGTGGCGCTGGCAAGGGCTTCAAGGCAGCCGCGCCGCCCGCAGGTACACAGCGGGGCATCGGGCGCGTCGGCAATCACCATGTGTCCGGCTTCGGATGCTGCGCCGGTGTAGCCGGTCAGCAGCTTTCCGCCCAGCACAACGCCCGCACCGACGCCGGTGCCGAGCGTCAGAATCACCGCGCCCTGCGCCCCCTTGGCGCAGCCTGCCAGTGCCTCGCCGAGGGCAGCCACATTGGCATCGTTGCCGAGGCAGACGGGCAGCCCGGTTTTGGCTTGCAGGTAGTCCGCCATAGCAAAATCGTGCCAGTCGAGATTGTTGGAGTAGAGCACCACGCCGTCACACACCGTGCCGGGGCAGCCCACACCGATGCCGGCGACCGGCTCACCCGCGCCGAGCTGCAGACACAGCGCGGCAATATCGTCACAGACCTCCTGCGCCGTGCGGGGCAGGTTGGTGGGGGTGGCGGCTTCCCTTACAATTTCGCCGTTTTCGCTTACAAGGGCGGCTTTGATGTTGGTGCCGCCCAGGTCAACGCCCAGATAATACATAAAAAGTCCTCCTCAGATACCCGTCCATTCGTCCTGCCAGTTCACCGTAGGCAAGCCGTTTTCAAAGGTGACGGGCAAAATCGTGTAGCCCGAATTGCGCAGATCGTCCGGCTGCCAGTGGTCAAGCAGAATGTAAGGCTGACCGTTTGCGGCAAAGACGGCGGCACTCTGCGCACCGAAGGTCTGTCGTGCGCCGGGGCCGCGGCAGGGGTCGTCAATGAGCCGCCAGCTGCCGAAAATCGCGCTGCTCTCGGCGTACAGCATCGTGTTGGGGCTCCACCCGGTGCAGCCTGATGAAAACAGGAGGTACTTCTCTCCGCTGTGCCACAGCGCCGGGGCTTCCCGCGCCTGATCGATCAGGATCTCTTTGCCGCTGCCGGTCAATTTTGTGTAGGCTTTGTCCAGCTCCCAGACGCGCATGGTGGCGTTCCAGTCGGACGAGCAGAACAGGTACGCCCTGCCGTCCCTGTCTTGAAACGCCGTGAAGTCACGGCTGTCATGGCTGCCGGGACGCTGGCTGCCCATGTAGGTGAACGGTCCGGTCGGAGTATCGCTCACGGCAAGCCCGACCTCGGCGCGGGTGTAGCGGCGGTTATCCAGATGAAACCACAGCACAAACTTTTGCGTTTCTGCGTTATATAGCACACTGGGGCGCTCGCAGACGCTGTCCGGGTGCAGGTCGTGTCCCAACTCATTGACAGCTGAGAGTACAAGACCGCAGTTTTCCCAGTGCAGCAGGTCGCGGCTTTTGTAGCAGGAAAAGCCTACAAAATCCACACTGCGGTTGTGCGTGTCGGTATCCTTGTTCTCACCGTACCAATAAAAAATGCCGTTGTGCTGTAAAATGCTGCCGCCGTGCGCCTGAATGCCGCGCCCGTCGGCGTCAAGCCAGAGTGTTCCGTTTTTCATCGCTGTTCCTCATAGTCAAAAAAGGCAAAATCCGCGTGGCTGTGGTGGGCGTCCATATCCTGCGCGCAGATGCCGACCATCGCGCCGGTGAAGGCGCACCGTCCGCGGCGGGTCTCGACATAATCATCGCTGAGGTGGTCGGCGGGCTGAACCCCACCCAAGGGCTGCCAGCCGTCGTCCGCCTTGTAATAAAACTGAGCCTCTGCGCCGTTTACACACACCTTCAGCGAAATTTCGCCGTCCGGCAGGGGGATCGCCTCGCTGCCGTAGGTGAAATCCTTGTAGTCGCACCGCAGAATTTGCAGCGTGCAGGCGTTGAGGCGCTCGTCCCATGTGATATAAGCGTAGATCCAGTTGCAGGTGTCGTAGAACAGCACCAGCCCCGCTACCTGCTGGAAGTTTTGCGGTGCAAAGTCGATTTTCGTCGTTGCTGTAAATGCAAAATGCTGCCAGCGGCGGGCAAACAGCGTCTGCTTGTGGTGGCTGGAAAGCGTCTGCCCGCCGTAGAGCCGCAGCCAGCCGGGGCGGGCGGTCAGGCTGTAATCGGTTTCGGGCGCAAGCGGGGTGCGCAGCGTCTTAAAAGTAGGGGGCAAGCCCTTGTCCGGCGCAAAGGTCACGCGCTCGCTGTGGTCCAAATTTTGTTTGGCATCCCCTGCGGCTTTCGGCGCGGGAATGACCAAGTCCGGGTGGTGCGTGCCGTTGGCAAGGCGCGGCCAGCCGTCCGCCCATTCGATTTTTTGCAGGGCGGTTTCGCGCCCCAGCGTGCAGCTTCCGCGCTCTGTTAAGGGGCGGGCGCAGATGTGGGTGATGTACCACTCGCCGCCGATCTCAACAAAACAGGCGTGACCGCTTTTTTGCAGCGGGTTGGCGGCATCATCCCGCGCGGTCAGCAGCGGGAAATAGGGAGAATCCTCCCACGGGCCGTCCAGCGTTTTGGCGCGCGCGACCGTGGCGGCGTGATGGTAGCCGGTGCCGCCCGCCGCGCAGAGCAGGTAATACCAGCCGTCTTTTTTGAGGATCTGCGGTCCCTCGCAGACGCCCAGCGATGTGCCGCGGTAAAAGTGCCTGCGCACACCCACCAGCTGCCGTGTGGCGGGGTCAAACTCCTGAATGACAGTTCCCGCAAAGCCGGGGTTTTCCAGCCGCCAGTCAAACAGCATATTCAGGAAATAGTGGTGCCCGTCGTCATCGTGGAACAGCGCCGGGTCAAAGCCACTGGCAGTCACCAAAGTCGGTTCGCTCCACGGACCGGTAATTTTTGGTGCGGTGACGACATAGTTCAGCGTGTCCTTAAAGGCGGTCGAGCTTTTGACATCGGTATAAACCAGCCAGAACAGCCCGTCCGCGTAGGAGAGATGAGGTGCCCACAGGCTGCCGGAGTTGTAGTTGCCAAGCAGCTCACTGGGGACCATATCGCGCCGGGCGATGGGCGCAGCCATCCACTGCCAGTTGACCAAATCTTGGGAGTGGTAAATCTCAATGCCGGGCCACCACTCAAAAGTGGACGTTGCAATGTAGTAATCCACGTCCACACACAGGGCGCTGGCATCGGGCGCAAAGCCGGGCAGAATAGGATTCTGAATCGTATTCATCTCAACCCTCGTTTTCCAAGATAAAGGCGGCGGCGTCAAAATCGGCAAGCCCGTGTACGGTCAGTTGGCCGTCAAGGTGCGTTGCCGTCAGCCCCTCGCGCATAAACTGTGCGGCGATTTTGCCGCCCACCGGCAGGGTGACGGCTTCGGGCGCTGCGCCGAAGGTGTGTACAACGACAAGCGTCTGCGTTTCACCGCGCCGCACAACGGCCTGCCAGCCCTTGGGGGCGCGGTAGCTGACGATGCGGGAACCCAACCGCCGGCTGACGCCGTAGTCAATAATGGGGGCAGCCTTGGCGTAAAATGCCGTGCCTTCGTCCATAACAGTCCACTGCGCTGCCGAGAGGGCGTCCGGCTCGCCGGAAAAGCAGAGCCGCCCCAAAAGCCCGCTGCAGATTTGGTAGTACAGCTTTTGCAGCGGCTGCCCCGCCTTGACCACCGCCCAGATCTGGCTCTGGCGCGGCAGGATCATGCGGTGCATATTGGCGGCAATGATGGGAATCTCGTCGCACTCGTGCGCATCGGAAAAGCTGGCCATACAGGCAAGCTCCAAGAAGCTGTGGCAGAGCCGATGCCCGCCCGATGCACAAAGCTCCAGCACCAAGTCGGGCAGCTCGCGGCGGATGCGGGCAAAAAATTGCTGACTTGCCAGAATCTGCTCATACAGCCCTTCGCCCAGACTTTCCGCACCGTCACAGCCAAGGCCGATGGTTTCGTTGTAATCGACCTTCATGTAGTCAATGCCGTTGGAACGCAGAAAATCAATGACCCTGTGCGCCAGATACTCCTGCACCTCGGGCTTGCGCATATCCCAGAAGCGGCGGTCGCCTGCCGTGATGGGAATGCCGCCGCGGGTCAGCTGCCAGTCCGTTTTGGTAAAGCAGTCCGGCTCGTCACGGCCGGCAACCTCAAACTCAAACCAGATACCGGCCTTCATTCCGGCATCGTGGATCGTATCCACGACATATTTCAGCCCTTGCGGGAATGCCTTGCGGCTCAGCTCCCATTTGCCCAGCCGGGAGGCCATTTCAAACGCAAAATCATCGTACCAGCCTGCGTCAATGACATAGTAGCCCAAATTTTTGCCCTTCAGCGCGCGGATATGGCGCAGAACGGTCTCCTCGGTGGGTTTGCCCCATGTGGAGCAGAATTCGTTGAACAGCACAGGCAGGGTCTTTTCCGATGCGGGCAAAAGCGGCTCGATGGTGCGGCGGGTGTTTTCTGCCAGCGCCAGCGCCGCCGTGTCCGCACCGCCGCGCACGGCGGTCAGCACTGCTTTGGGCGCGGTGAAGCACGCGCCAGGGGCAAGGGTCTTGCACCATGCGCCGAACTCGCGGTCTGCCAGCCCGCCGGAGAGGGACAGCCCGAAATCCTGCCGATACAGCTCCATCTGCCAACTGCTGCCCTGCGTGGTGGCGGCTGCCCATGTCACGCCGTGGGCGGTGTCCTCCACCGCGCAAAACGGCACAAAGCCGCGCACGGGAAAGCTGCCCACACTGCCGAACCGCACGCTGTTGGCGGAGTAGCACTTCCAGCTCGGCTCCAGCTGCAGATCCTCGGCAGCTTCGGTCACCAAGCGCCCCTCGGCGCTCCATGTTGAACGCAGACGGTGGATTTTCAGGGTTACGGGCGCAAGCCCTGCCGAAAACGGCGACAGACTGCCCAGCGTAAAGCTCGACAGCATCTCCAGCGTGTGGGCTTCGCTGCCGGTATTCTCCACACTCGTCACGACCTCCGCAGCAGGGTTGTCGGCGTAGAGGGTCAGTGTGTGGGTGTAGGCAAGGCCGCGCGGGTCGGTCAGCTTTGTCACAACGACTGTTTTATCGGCAGATTTTTGTGCAGTCTGCCCGGTATACCGCATGGCTTTTACGGTAGGGCTGTTGCGCATTGTGCGCCCGCCGCTGAAAAACGCCGGGGCATCGTCCTCGGTCAGCTTGGCTTGAATGAGTGGCTCGGCGGCGCAGTCGGCACGGGCAATGCCGCCCTCGCTGCCCGCCGGCACAAGCAGCAGCTCGACAATATCCCCCTCGCGCCGGTAGACGGCGGTCAGCCCGCCCAAGGTGTAACGGTTCAGAATTTCACGCATTGTGTTCTCCCCTTACCACAAAAAAATCTCGTCCCCGGTCAGCTTCAGCAGTGCCTCATAGAAATAGTAATCGCCGTAGGTAAAGTTGACATTGTGCTCCTTGCCGTGGTAGTCGGCGCTGCAATACTGCAGGTAGCCGTCACGCGCCTCGTCCCAGTCGGCGGTGTCATCCAGCGCGTGCAGCATTTTCAGCGCAGGGGTCAGGTATTCGTCCTGCCTGTCCGGCACAAGGCTTGCCAGCTCGATCAGACCGCAGGCGGCCACGGCGGCGGCAATGTCGTCATAATATTTCGGTTCGGCGGGCTGGCAGAAGTCCACCGGGATGCGCCCGTCTGCGGGGATATGCGCGATAAAATACTCAGCCACCTTCTGCGCCATGGCCAGATACCGCACGGCGCCGGTGTGTTTGTAGCTCATCACAAAGCCGTACAGCGCCCAGGTCTGCCCGCGCGTCCAGCTGGAGCCCTGTGCGTAGCCCTGCCCGCCGTAATCGCGGACAAACGCGCCGGTCTCAGGGTCAAACTCCACGATATGGCGCACACTGCCGTCTGCACGGATAAAGTTTGCCGCCACGGTGTCGGCGTGGGTCATCGCAATTTTGGCAAAACGCGGGTCTTTGGTTTCCTCGCTCGCCCAATACAAAAGCGGAATGTTGAACAGGCAGTCGATGATCGCCCAGCCGCGCGTGTCAGAGTCGGAGCCGGGAATGTCGTTCCATGCGCGGATGTAACCCGTCGGGTTGAACCGCCCTGCCAACAGCTGGGCGGCGTGCAGACCGCGGCGGCGTGCGTCGGCAGCGCCTGTCAGGCGGTAGTCCGCCACGGCGCTGGGCAGCCACATAAAGCCGACATCATGGTGCAGCCCCAAGTAAATGTTGAACGCTTCATCCAGGCGGCGCTCAGTGTAGCGGGCAATCTCTGCATAGCGGTCATCGTGGGTCGCGTGGTAGGCCTGCCACAGCATCCCCGCCCAAAAGCCGTTTGTCCACCAGCAGATGCCGTCATCGGGGGTGTAGCTGCCGCCATCGGCTTTGTTGTTGTGTACACCGTTCACAGCGCGGTTGGGGATTTTATCGGCGCTGCGCTCGCGCACGGCGCGCAACTTGTGTTCAAAGCGGTCAGCAGTGGTTTTAGCCCAATTCCGTTCGTTGTCAATCAGGTTCAGCATGGCAGATTCTCCTTTTTTAAAAATACAAGTCAGGGCGGCGGGCATTCAGCCGGATGTCGTGATAGGCCGCTGTTTGTGTCAGGTCAATTTCGCATCCGACCACCGCGGCCTGATCTGCTGGACCGCAAGTGACCATCGTTCCGTCAGGCTTGATCACACTGCTGGGGGTACGCGGGGCTTCAATATTGCCCCAGCCCGGCACTGCCATTGCAGCGGCGGTGAAAATGCCGTTCTCATAGGCGCGGGCACGGCCATATAAGTCTGCCTCCCACCCCCAAGTGGGGCAGACGACCAGCTGTGCCCCGCGCAGGGCCAGTGTGCGGGCAACCTCCGGAAATTGCATATCCCAGCAGATGCAGACGCCGAACCGCCCGAAATCAGCGTCCTGCACGCAGAGCGCGTCCCCCGGTGTAAAAACAGCGGATTCATCGCCCGCTAGATGGGTTTTACGGTACACCTGGCGCAAGGTTCCTGTGCGGTCAAAAATCAGTGCCGCATTGTAGACATCCGTTCCCTCGCGGAAGGCATATCCGGCTACCAGCCATGCGTTTGCCTGCCGTGCCGCGTCGGCCAAATCGGCGGTCTGCGGGTTTTCTAACGGTGGGTACAGCGCGGCATCTGCCGGGGTGTTGCGGTTGGATGTGCGGATATAGTTGATGCACTCCGTCGTCACAAGCAGGTCATAACCCTGCCTTGCGGCTTCGGCCAGCAGTGTCAGGTTTTGTTCTACCTGCGCGGCCTGCAGGGCAAGGCAGGTGCCCCGATCAAAAGGAAAGTCGGGATTTAAAAAATTGTACATTGCATTGTGCTTGGTCTGGACAAGGCCCAGTTTCATAAAAACACCCCCGTTGCCTTTAGTATAAAGGAAACGAGGGTGTTTGTCTGCTGCCATTATCTATCAAACCGAGGGGGGCGTTGTATTTTGAACATCTATTTTGCGCTGTTTTTGTCCAGATGGGTTTGTATCTGGCGGATGATCTCAGCACGGACGGTTTCTAACCCGATAGCCTCGCTGCGGGTATGCAGTTCGTCAATTTTCTCCTGCGTCTGTGCGCCGTAAGCACCGTGGCCGAACGCGGTATAATACTCTGCATATAGGCTGTTCAAGCTCGCAATCTCGATAGCGATGGGAGCTGTGTTAAGGGTGAAGCCCGCCAGCGGGGAAGCCGCATAGCTGCTTTGGTCGAAGGTAAATTCCAGCAGCGCCTTTTCCGCGTCCGGCAGGGCGGTATCAATACGGTGGTGCTGTGGATTCCACGCCAGTTCATAAGATGGGAAGCGGAATGCCTCCCCCATTGGCTGCAAAAGGGTGTACTCATCATCGCCCACCACCTGCCAATCGGTGCCCTCAACGCCATAGTTGAACAGGTCAATGCGGCTCCAATCGCTGTACAGCCAATCCAAAAAACGCATAGCTTCGATGGTGTTTGTGCTGTAAGAGGGTACACAGAGGTCGTTCCACGCCGCATAGGTCGTGGGGATGCTGCCCTGTGCGCGGTTCTGCGGCAGAAAAGCGTCATCATAGGCCCAAAACGCGACCTCTCCCTCCGGCACTATGGTTCGCAGTTGCTGCTGCACCTGCCCGGTGCCGCTGGCCAAGGAGGCTTCGTAGGAGGCCGATTGCCCCAGCAAAAACACCTGCGCACCGTTCTCCTGCAAAAGGTCGTCGGGGGAAAGCCACTGGCTGTCGGCGGCGTTTTGTTGAAGGTAGGCATCCAGAAAGTTTGTCTGGTACCTTTCCGGTAAAGCGGCAAAATGTTCGTTACTGTCGCCGGGAAACACCACATCCAGCACCTGTTTCCCGTCGCTAGAAAGCAGGATTTGGGATGGATAGTCCCAGAAGCTCCATCCCTGGGATACCCAGATGCCGTTTTGCCGCAGGGTGATCTCCGGCAAATTGTACTGGTAGAACCCACGTGAGCCGAGGGAGATGGGCTTCATCTCGCCCTTTTTGCGCACAGCCGCCCAGTATTGCTCCATTTCCGCACGGTTTGTGATTTCATCAAAGGGCAGGCCCAGCGTTTGCAATAGGTCCTTGCGGTAGAAAATACCCGGTACATCGTAGTAGGTGTTGGTGAACGGAATGGCATACAGCCCGCCGCTTATCGTGTTGGCTGCCAGGTATTCTTCTGAAAAGGCGGCTTGCAGGGCGGGGTATTCCGGGTTGTTGAAGTAGTTTTTCAGGTTTTTGTAGTTCTTCTGCTCGGTCTGCATTGCCAGACTCTGCCACGGCGCATCAAAAACGAAATCGTAGTTATCGTGGGCGGTCAGGCTGCGGGCTAGCTGCTGCGCATAGTCCCCGCTGTCTACAAAGGTAAAATCCAGCTGCCAGCGATGGTCATCGTCCATTTGGGCATACAGTGCATCCAGCACACGGTCCATGCCACTGGCCGTGCCGCGCAGCAAAAAGCGTATGGTGGGGGTACTGCTATCCGGCGTAGCACTTTGTTCCTGCGCAGGGGCAGTGCCGCAGGCAGTGGCAAACAGCAGAGCGGCGCAGAGCATGACGGCCGCTATTTTCTTGTGCAGTTTCATGCTTCGCCTCCCTCCTTCGGTGCGGTGTCGGCCCGCTGGGCCTTGCGGTATTCGGTGGCGGTCATGCCAGTTTTTGCCTTGAACACACTGTAAAAATAACGGTGGTTGTAGTAACCCACGGCGGCGGCAATGTCCTTGGTTGAAGTGCTGGTCGTCACCAGCAGTTCCATGGCACGCTCCATGCGGTAGTCCGTCAAATAGTCCGTGGGGCTCTTACCTGTGGCGTTTTTGAACACTGTGCGCAGATAGTTGGGCGAAAGTTCGGCATAAGCTGCAATATCCTCAGTGTTCAGCATTGGATTGGTGTAGTTTGTCTCAATAAATTCTTTGATGCGATCGATTTGGTTCTCCTTTTTGGCCTGCGCCTCACTATTGCGCAGTTCGATCACACGGCCGCAGTATTCCTTTAACACAGCCTTGCGCTGTTCCAGCGTATCGCACCCGGCCAGTGCGCCGGAGACCACGCGGTAGTTGGGCAGCTGGCGGGTGCCTTCGTGCACGGCAGCCATGCTGTGTACCGTGCGGCTCAAGCTGATGGCAAGCTGGGTCGTTGCCATGTTGATGCTGTCGATGTTCGCCAACGCGAAATGCGCAAAGAAGCTGTCCAACTCTTCCTCTGCCTTGGCGGCGCTGCGGCTGCGCAGTGCCTGCACGATGGAGGCATCGGTATCCAGCGGGTATTCAGGCGTCATGGTCTGGCGGGCGGCAATATCGCGGTAGTCGATGACGCTGCCGCACCCCTGTACCAAGCGGTACCCCGCCGCAGTCATAGCGCAGTTGTAACTTGTGACCAGTTCGGTCAGTACCGTGACCTGCCCGCCGATGCCGCAGGTGACGGTTTTGTGCAGATGCTCCTGTACGGCAGCGCACAGGCGAGTAAAGCATTCGCGGCTATCCGGGGCGTTTGCGTTCAAGCAAAGCAGCACGGCAATCTGATCGCTGTCCATCTCGGCACAGTAGGCGCGGCCGCAGCCGGCCAGCAACTCCTCGGCAATATTAGCGGCGGCATAGCGGAACAGCGCCAAATCCTGCACGCTGTGCTCCCGGCTGAAGGTGTCAAAATCGTCGATCAGCACCACCGCCGCCTCATAACTTGCCGCCGGTTCTATTTCCATGCTGGCAAGCTGCTTGCGGCACTGGGTTTCCTCGGTGCAGCGGCCCAGCAGCAAGTCGGTCAGCATTTCCCGCCGCCTCATCCGGGCCATTTGGCGGTTGTCCTGCGCGAGGGTTTCCATCTCGGTGTACAGGGACTCATAGGTTTTGCCAAGGAATGCGACCTCGTCCATCGGCGCAGCCTCGGCGGTTTCGACGGGTCGTGCATCGGTGTGGCTGCGCAGGCTCGTCACCAGACCGGACAGTGGGCGGTAGATATAACGGCTTGCCACAGCGGCCAGCAAAAATGCCACAAACAGAAACACCGCCGAGCAGACCAGCGTAAAGCTGCGGATATAAGCCACGCTTGCGTTGATTTGCGCCATGGGCGTGATACGCAGAAAGCTGAACCGCAGGCGCGGCGCGTTGCGCACCGTGACAAGGCAATTTTGGCTGTCCCATTGCGTGTGGAAGGAAAACTCCTGCTTGTCACCCACGGCGGTGATTTGTTCCCACAGGTCACTGCCATAAATCGAGGTGTTTACTTTTTTGGGGTCGGCATTGGCAAGGATGCTGCCGTTTTCTGACACGATGTACAGGTCGTCCGCCGTTTCCAAATCTTGGGTGATGAGGTCGATGAGCCGTTCCTCGTCCAGATTGACGACCATGCCGCCCATCGGAACCATGACCGCGTTGCGTCGGGAGAAAATCAGCGTGATGTAACTGTGTTCCTGCTGCTGACCGGCGGCATCGGGAAAGGTGGTCTTACGGGGCAGAAACAGTGTGTTGGAATTTTCGTTGTAGAATTGGAACAGCCGCAAGGCCTGCGGGTCGTAAAATTCATCCAGTGTTGCAATGCGACCATCGCTGGCGTAGACCCGATCGGCGGCGCGGTTGACAAAATAGACCGATTCCACACAGTCGATACCCGTGTTGATCTGCTTGAACAGCCTTGCCGCGGTCAGCGCCGCATCGGTGGTGGGAGTGTCCGCAAACAGGATGTCCGTCGCCTCGTAGGACTGGTACATTTTATAATAGGTCTCGTAGGCCGTGTTCAAAATGTAATCGGCGACAGCGTAAGCCTGGCCAAGGGCGTCATTGTTGCGGCTGATCGTCTCCTGCGTGGCCTGCCAAGTCAGATAAACGGTCAGTACGCCGGAAAAAATCGTTAGCAACAAAATGCTGCCCGCAAGGTACAGCACAAGGATACGCCAGAACATCCGTTTCTGGTGGAATAACCGACTTACTTTCTGCATGAGCAGCGGCAGGCTTTTCATAAGAAAGACATTCCTTTCCGGTGGGAATCTTTACATTGTGAACCTGTTTTCATTATAGCAAACTGTGAATTTTTGACAAGTCTATGGCGTGTCAGAGAACCACCGATTTGTGTTTGAAAAGCACACAATCCCAGGAAAATGGCGTCGCTTCAACCCTTCCAACGGGTGCAATATCCACCGCACCCCGCTGCCGTGGGGTATTTTGACTTGTTTGCGGGTGTACGGTGCGGTATGATGCAGACAAGGAACAAACCCGCAGACAAAACGAAAGGAGCTGGCAAATATGCCCGCAAAGATAACCGCGGCTGCCCCGCAGCAAAAGAAAAAGCACGGTTTCCTTTTTGAAATCAAAAAGAACTGGGTCCTTTATTTAATGACAGTCCCCGGAATCCTCTTCTTCTTGGTTTTCAGCTACATTCCGATGGGCGGCCTGGTCATGGCCTTCCAGAACTTTAACCTTGTAAAAGGCATCTTCGGTTCGGAGTTCGGCGGTCTGAACAACTTTAAATTCCTGTTCGCTGATGGCACCCGTCAGACGGTATTAAAGGTCATCGGTAATACGCTGTACCTGAACATCCTGTTCATCTTCTTCAGCACATTGGCCTCGGTGGCACTGGCCATCATCTTTAACGAGGTCCGCAACAAACACGTGAAGAAAGTAACCCAAACACTCTCCATCCTGCCTTACTTCGTCTCGTGGGCCGTCATCGCTCTCTTCCTTGAAGGGTTCCTCAAAGCAGACGGCGGTATGCTCTCCACTTTCCTTGCCCAGCACGGCATGAACATCAGCTTCTACTCCGACCCCGGTCCGTGGCGACTGATTCTCGTCATCATGCGCATCTGGCAGGGTGCAGGCTACGGTGCCATCGTCTACATTGCCACCATCACCGGCATGGATCCCGGCATCTATGAGGCTGCCGAAATCGACGGTGCCAGCCGCTGGCAACAGATCATTCACCTGACGCTGCCGATGCTCAAACCCACCATCGTTCTCATGACTTTGTTCAGCGTCGGCCGCATTTTCTATGGCGACTTCGGCATGATCTACGGCCTCGTGCAGGATAACAGTATGCTGTTCTCCACCACCGACGTCATCGACACTTACGTCTACCGTATGCTACGCCAGCTGAACAACTACGGTATGTCCACCGCAGTCGGCCTGATCCAAAGTGTGCTCGGCTTTGTGTTCGTCTACTTTGCCAACAATCTGGCCCGCCGCTTCGAGCCCGATTCCGCCATTTTCTAAAGAGAGGAGTGTTTCTTATGACATCCACCGCACAGCCCGTCAAAATCCGCAAGCCTCTCGGCGACCGCATCCTGAGCGTTGTGTGCTACATCATCGCTATTGTGTTTGCCATCTGCTGCCTGATTCCTTTTATCATGGCGCTGTCGGCCTCCTTCACCAGCGAGGTCGGCCTGGCCCGCAACGGCTTTGCCCTCTATCCCACCGAGTTCTCAGCCCAGGCGTATAAGCTGCTGTTCCGCACCAGTCAGATCTTCCAGAGCTACGGTGTGTCGCTCTTCGTCACAATCTTCGGCACCTTCCTCAGCCTGGTCACCTCAGTGCTGCTGGCTTACCCGCTGTCCACCGGGCAGCTGAAATATGGCAGCCAAATCAACTTCTTTGTCTACTTCACGATGCTGTTTTCCGGCGGTCTGGTTCCGTCCTATATGCTGATCTCCCGCTACCTGCACATGAAAGACAGTATCTGGGTACTCATCATTCCCATCCTGATCAACCCCTGGAATATGTTCCTGCTTCGCAACTTTTTTACCAGCATCCCGGCTTCAATGGCCGAGTCCGCCCGCATCGACGGTGCAAACGACTTTACCATCATGTGGAAGATTATCCTTCCCTGTGCTACCCCGGCGCTGGCAACCATTGGCCTGTTCTACGCGCTGGCTTACTGGAACAACTGGTTCCAGGCGCTGATGTACATTGATAAATCTGCGCTGAAGCCTTTGCAGGCCATCATCATGGAAATGCTGCGCAACACCGAGTTTTTGAAGCAAATGGCCGGACAGATCGGCATCTCGTCGCTGGACCTGCCCACCACCACCAGCAAGATGGCAACGGCCATGGTTACCATCGGCCCCATTGTTCTGGTCTACCCCTTCGTACAGAAGTATTTCACCAGCGGCATTATGGTCGGCTCTGTCAAGGGCTGATGCAGCCCCAAAATCTGTATCGAAAGCCCGCACTGCCGGGCAGCTGATAGAAAATGTTTTATAATAAAAAGGAGGAACCCCATGAAAAACACACTGAAACGCGCAGCCTCTCTGGCCTTGACCGGCGCTATGGCTGTCAGTCTGGCCGCCTGCGGCGGTTCGGCCTCGTCCACCGGCTCCACGTCCACCGCCGCCTCTACCGGCGGCAGCACCTCCGCCCCTACGGAAACCACACTGAAAATCTATATGTTCGGCCAAGCCGAAGGCTTCGATGCCATCCAGCAGAAGTTTGAGGAAGAAACCAAGGACACCTTGAACATCAAACTTGACATTGTCTGGTCCGATGTCAAGACTCACCGCGAAAAAATTCCCCTGATGATGGCGAACCAGGAGGAAGCCGATCTCGTGTTTGATGCCTACTGGATGAATCTGTCCACCATGCACAACCAGGGTGCTTATGCCAGCCTGAACGAGTATTTTAATAATCCGGACTATCCCGGCTTGCAAGCCGCGTTCAGCTCCGATTATCTTGAGCAGGTCACAGATGCCGATGGCAATATCTTCGCTATCCCCTTCACCCAGGCAGCTGAGGATATTCCCATCATCGCGTACCGTAAGGATCTGGCCGACAAGTATGGCATCACGATCGACTCCGACGAAAAGCTGGAGGAATACTTCCAGGCCGTGCAGGCTGACATCGACTCCGGCAGCCTGACGATGGTCGCACCCTTCGGTATCGGCGGCACCCGCGGCTTCTACTGGCTGGACCACGATCTGTACGAAAAGCGCGAGTCCAACGTGTTCAGCATTGACTCTTCGGCTTTCGGCATTGGCATGGAGATGGAGGCCGCTGTCTCCGACGATGGCAAGACCGTGCTGGGCGTTGCGACGCTGGGTGACCCCGACGAAGCCTACGCTGCATTCCCTGCTCCGTACAACAAGAACACCCGCACCGACCGCGTTGTGAACAAGCTGACCAAGTGGGCGCAGTACACCGAGGCCGACGCCCAGACCGAGGATGACCCCAAGACGAACCTCTTCTACTCCGGCAAGGTCGCCGCAATCGAGGGCAACATTGCCTCCTACACGGACTACGCTTCCGCTGTGAACGCCCTGGGCGGCGAGCTGGGTGTCTACGTCTACAACGAGAATATGCGCAACGGAAAGTCCTTTGTAGCTGGCCCCCTGACCGCTTGGAACTTCCTGTGCGTACCGCAGCAGAGCACCAAGAAAGATCAGGCTATGCAGTTCCTGAACTGGCTGTTCGAAAACCGCGACAATCACGACCTGTTTGAGCTGGGCATCGAGGGCACCGACTGGGAGGCCGTCGGTGACGATGAGTACCGCAAGCTTGACGGCAGCACCTACAACTTCCCCGGCTATGAGATGACTTGGAACCCCAACTTCATCCGCACCAACGCTGACCTTCCCGATGACGCCAAGGCCATCGCCAAGTATGGCAACGATCCCGATACTTATATCACCAGCGCCATCGCAGGCTTCACCTTCGATAACACCGCCACCCCCGAACTGCAGACCGCTTACGCTGCAGTTTCCGCTATCCAGACTGAGTACCAGCCCCAGATCATGCTGGGCCTTACTAAGGACCCCGCCGCCGCACAGGCTCTGGTGGATGAGTACTACCAGAAAGCCGAGGCTGCTGGTCTTGAGACCGTACGCCAGGCTGTCAAGGATCAGCTGCAAACCTTCCTGGACAACCGCAACGCTTAATCATTTGAGTTTCTTCTTCTAAGTTCTTCTTATGCCCTTCTGCCCCGTGCAGGAGGGCTTTTTTCAAACAGTTCAAACAAGGAGGTTTCTACGCCTTTTGTTCCTTCTCTGAACCCACGGGATTTCGGTGCCTGTGCCGATGGTCATGCTATGGGCAGGGAAAACCGTATGATGATTATTTCGTTTCCCAGCTGACCGAGCTTGCAACAAACTACGGAGATATTTTCTGCTTCTGGTTTGACGGTGCCTGCGGTGAGGGCAAAAACGGCAAAAAGCAGATTTACGACTGGGAACGCTACTATGCGGTTCTGCGTAAATTGCAGCCGAATGCGGTGCTGAATGTCTGTGGCCCCGATGTGCGCTGGTGCGGCAACGAGGCCGGGCATTGCCGGAAAGCCGAGTGGAGCGTAGTTCCCGCAGAGCTGCGGGATGCTGAACGTAAAAAGTGCAATGTCAATGATCTCGTCGAGCGATTCGGCGTGAGTCGCCGTACAATTTCCTCTGATATCGTGTATTTTAACAAGCAATGGGGCAAAAACCCTGCCACACTACTCAAAATAAAACAGGCAAGCCGCAGATTAAAACGGCTTGCCTGTAGAATGACGATGCTGACGATGTTTTTGATATACCCCTTTACCCTATCCCACAAACACCGTCACCATCGTCACCACCGTCACGCTTATAGTGAAATGACGCTTGCAGTTTACTACTGCTCGAAACAAAAACAATGATACTACGAGAAACACAAAATCAGAATGACGCAGATGACGCTAATGACGCTGAATCTAGGATATGGTATAGGGATATCCTCAAAACAGCGTCACAAGCGTCATCTGCGTCACTATCGTCACGCAAGAACAGCGCGGGGGTCTGGGAAACACCCCAGAAATGCGTTTGTGGATATCCAAACGCTATGCTAGCAAAACACGTCTACCCCCCCAAAAAACGATGACAAACAAACCCGATACCCGCACAAATTCGTATATGCTCTCAAGAGTGAATCACTTCTGATTCATCCAAAAATCTTGACTCGAAAAAGTGAATCAGTTTTGATTCACTCGGAGGAAAAATCCACAATTCTCGGTATATGCACCATACAATCCAGACGTGTGTAATTGAGGTGGAAATCAGGTATCCAAAGGCGACAATTGCTTGTGCCTAAAAATACAAAGGACGCTGTGTTTCACGCTGCATCACTTTTGCAAAGCACATATCAGCTTGTGCGCAATGCTTTGGGTCGCAATCGCCCAGGTATCAACTCCGTCTATCAGATCAAACAGCATGGAGTTTGTACCTAGTGTGATGCGTTTGCGCTTAGCATTGGGAAAGTATCGTTTATGCCACAGCGTAGCAAAACGCGTCTACCCAAAACAGTGGCTATCATGGCGCGCATACAAATTCATACATTCCCCGGGCGTGAATCACTGCGGATTCATGTCTGTCGAAAAAGTCCAAATTTCAGACATAGGTTTTTTGCATTGAGTTGGGGATGGGGCGCGTGCTACAATCAAAGCTAGAAAGCTGTGCCCTTTTCCGGGCAAGATTGTAGGAGGAACTGTCAATGAAACTTCGACTTGGCATCATCGGCGCGGGCAACATTGCCTCCGCCCACATCCAAAATGTCCTGGACGGGAAATGCCCGAATATCGAGATTGTGGCCGTGGCCGACCGCAAGGAGAGCCGCCGCCAGTGGGCTGGCGAAAAACTGCCCGATGCCCGCATTTTCACCGAGGGCAGCGACCTTATCGCCGCCAAATGCTGCGACGCGGTTCTCATCGCTGTGCCGCACTACCAGCATCCCACGCTGGCCATCGAGGCGTTCCGCGCCGGGCAGCACGTCATGTGCGAGAAGCCCGCGGGCGTCTACACCTTACAGGTGCGGGAGATGATCGCCGAGGCCGACAAGCACCCTGAATTGACCTTCGGCATGATGTTCAACCAGCGCACCAACTGCGTCTACCGCAAGATGAAGGAGATGCTGGACGCGGGCGAACTGGGTGAACTCAAGCGCGTGAACTGGATCGTCACCGACTGGTATCGCACCCAGTTTTATTATGACTCCGGTGCATGGCGTGCGACCTGGGCCGGTGAGGGCGGCGGTGTGCTGCTGAACCAGTGCCCCCACCAGCTGGATCTGCTGCAATGGCTGTGCGGCCTACCGATGCGCGTGCATTCTTTCTGCCATGAGGGCAAGTGGCACGACATTGAGGTCGAGGACGACGTGACCGCCTACATGGAGTTTGCCAACGGTGCGACCGGTGTGTTCATCACCACCACCGCCGACGCCCCCGGCACGAATCGCTTGGAAATCACCGGCACGAAAGGCCGCCTGATTTGCGACGAAAACGGCCTGACCTACGACCGCCTGAAAGAGGACGAGCGCATCTGGTGCGCCACCTGCAAGGAGGGCTTTGAAAAGCCTGGCTGTGAGCGTGTCGAGGTCGAGACCGACGGCGAAAACCCGCAGCACGCAGGCGTGCTGAATGCCTTTGCCGCCCACATCCAGACCGGCGCACCGCTGGTGGCAGACGGCCGCGAGGGCATCAACGGTCTGATGCTCTCCAACGCCATCCACCTGTCGTCCTGGCTGGGCGAGACGGTCACGCTGCCCATCGATGAGAAAAAGTTCCTGAACCTGCTCAACGAGCGCCGCGCTCACTCCCGCTTGAAAGAGGACACCGACGTGGTCATGGACACTGCGTCCAGCTACGGTGGCGGGGCAAAATAAAATGGAAAAGGTAAAAACGGCGGTCATCGGCATTGGCAACATGGGCACGGCACACGCCCAAAGCCTGTGGGATGACCGTGTGCCCGGCCTGGCGCTGGCCGCAGTTTGCGACACAGACCCTGCCCGGCTGGCCTACGCCGCCAAAGCCTGGCCCGGTGTGGCCTGCTATGCCAGCGAGGACGCACTGTTGGCCGCAGGCGGTGTGCAGGCGGCCATCGTTGCTGTACCCCATCCGCTGCACAGCAAAATTGCCTCGCTGACGTTAGCGGCTGGGCTGCACGTGCTGGTGGAAAAACCGTTGGACGTCCGCCTTTCGGTCGCACAGGCATTGTGTGCACAGGCAAAAGCCAGCGGCAAAGTGTTTGCCCTGATGCTGAACCAGCGCACAAACCCGCTGTTCGCCAAGGCGCGGGCCATCGTGCAGGGTGGGCAACTCGGGCAGCTCAAGCGGTCGGTATGGATCATCACAAACTGGTATCGCACCCAGCATTACTATGATTCCGGTGCGTGGCGTGCCACCTGGGCGGGCGAGGGCGGCGGCGTGTTGCTGAACCAGGCACCCCACAATCTTGACCTGTGGCAATGGATCTGCGGCATGCCTGAGAGCGTGACCGGCTACTGCGACGTGGCTCGCTACCACCACATAGAGGTCGAGGACGACGCGACGATTTTTGCCAAGTACCCGAACGGTGCGACTGGTGTGTTCATTACCTCCACCGGCGAGATGCCTGGCACGAACCGGCTGGAAATTGCCGGCACAAAGGGTAAGCTTGTCCTGGAGAACGGTGTGCTGAAATGGTGGCGGTTGAAAACGCCCGAGGATGCCATCCGCTTTGCCAGTTCCGATAACTTTGTGACGCCGGACTGCGACTATCAGGAGCTCACCCCCGACGCGCCCGAATCCGCGCACATCGGCATTTTGCGGAACTTCGCGGATTCGATTTTGCACGGCGCACCGCTGCTCAGCCCCGGCGAGGATGGTCTAAAAGAGTTGGCTATCTCTAACGCGGCCTATCTCTCCCAGTGGACCGGCAATGTCGCCATGCCGCTGCCGCCGGATACCGTGCTGTTTGATAAGCTGCTGGCCGAGCGGGTCAAGACCTCCGCCTACAAGCCCAAGACCGATGCAGAGCACCCCGACGGCCGATACAGCCGCCGTTGGCAGGTGAATTGGTAACAAGGAGAACGCGATGTCAAAAACAACGCAGCTGTCTTTCCCGGCGGCGGATCCATTTATCCTGCGTGCTGTCGATGGGCGGTACTACCTTTACTGCACTAGCGAGGATGGTAGCGGCATCCCTATCCATGTGTCCGATGATTTGGTGCACTGGCAGCGATGCGGCACAGCCATCGGCAAGGATACCGCCCGCTGGGGCGTGGGTTGCTTCTGGGCGCCCGAGTGCTATGAGATAAACGGCAAATACTACCTGTTTTACAGTGCCGACTGGAAAGAAAACCCGACCGGTGCACTGGAAAACTTCCGAATCGGCGTCGCCGCGGCAGATGACCCGGCCGGGCCGTTCGTCGATATGGCCGACAAGCCGATTTTTGACCCAGGGTATCCCATCATCGATGCCGACGTTTACACCGAGGATGGGCGGTACTACCTTTACTATTCCCGCTGCTGCTATGAGCACAATGTGGACGGCCTGGAAGAAAGCTGGATCTACGGCGTGGAGCTGAAGCCCGATTTTACCGGTGTTATCGGCGAACCTGTGCTGCTGCTGCGCCCGGAGCAGGAGTGGGAGGGGCGCAGCGCTGCCGCCACAGGCCGCCGCTGGAACGAGGGTTCGTATCTCCTGAAGCACAACAGAAAATACTACATGACCTACTCCGGCAATTTCTTTGCAGGGCCGGACTATGCCGTTGGCTACGCTACGGCTGACACCCCGCTGGGCCCCTACACAAAAGCACCCGAAAACCCGATTTTGGAGCGCGGCGCACAGGTGACCGGCACCGGCCACAACTGTATGTTCCGCACCACGGCGGGCGAATTGATGATTTGCTACCATGGCCGCACCGAGGCCACCGGCAATGATCGCATCGCCTTTATCTCCCCGGCGCATTTTGATGAGCAGGGCAGATTGGTCATCGACGCGGAATAACGCACAACACAAAATCCCCCTGCACGTTGTCGTGCAGGGGGATTTGTGTTTTTTATTGGTCGGCCATCTGCTGGGCTTTCAAGCATAGCTCGGCAGCTCTAAAGGCGTGCGCCTGGGTCATGGCGGTCTCGGTGCGGTCGATGCAGTCGCGGATCAGCCGCCCAAAGAAAGGGCAGCCCACCTTGCCGGTGGCATTCGTGCTGAACTCACCCTGCCGGTTAGCCCAGTAGACCATGTTCTCCCGCTTTTCGCTGGCGGCCAGGTCGATGAACTTGCGCAGTTCGATGTAACCGTCTGTGCCGGTGATGAACGTCCGGCCATCGCCCCAGTTGCGCAGGCCGTCTGGCGTGAACCAGTCTACCCGAAAATACCCGCTCACGCCGTTGGCGGCGGTGGCGGTACATTCGCCGAAATCCTCAAACTCCGGCGTGGCGGGGTGGGCGTAGTTGGCCTTGCGGGCAAAGGTGATGTCGACATTCTCGACCCCGGCAAAGTAGAGAAACTGTTCCAGCTGGTGGCTACCGATATCGCACAAAATGCCGCCGTACCGCGCTTTCTCGTAAAACCAGGCCGGGCGCGGGCCGCCCAAGCGGTGTGGGCCGAAGCCCTCAACGTGCAGCACACGGCCAATCGTGTTCTGTTTGATAAGATAGTCTGCCAGCGTGGCGGCCTCGCTGTGCAGCCGTTCAGAGTAGTAGACCATGTACTTGCGGCCGGTCTCGGCCACAGCGCGGCGGGCTGCTTCCAGCTGAGGCAGGCTCGTCATTGGCGCTTTGTCAACAAAATAGTCTTTCCCGGCGGCCATCACCCGCAGGCCAAGGGGGCAGCGCTCGCTGGGGATGGCGGCACTGGCGATAAGCTGAATATCCGGGTCGGCCAGCAGCTCGTCCAAGCTGGCCGCTGCCCGTGCCTGGGGAAAAGTGCGGCGGTAGGCGGCAACTTTTTCCGGGTCTTCATCCCAAACGGCGGTCAGTGTTGCACCGGCTTCCAGCAGACCGTTTGTCATGCCGTAGATGTGGCCGTGTTCCAGCCCCACGGCGGCAAATTGAAATTCCCCAGGGCCTACGACGGGCTGTGGTTTCGGTGGCAGATGCAGCTCCATGTTACAAAAACTCCTTTAGGGCGTTGCAGGCGGCGTCAAAGGCGGCATCGCTGCTGGGATAGCGGTAGCCGCCCACATGGCTGGTATTGCCGTCCTGTTCCAGGTCTTTCAGTCCCGCAAACACTTGCAGGTGCGGTTCCACGGTCACGTTCTCACCGCCCTGGGCGCGGTAGGCGTCCAGAATACGTTTGACGTTGCCCAGACCCTTGCCAGCGGGCACAACGCTGCCGTCGGCCAATGCGTCTTTGATATGCAGGTAGTCAATGTAGGGGTTCAGTTCTTCCCAGGCGCTCCACGTCTCCTGGCCGCACTGTACATAGTTGGCGGGGTCGAACACGCCGCGCATCTGGGGGAACGCTTTGTGCAGGTCAAGGCAACGGGAGGCGATATCACCGTAGATGCCTTTCTCATTTTCGTGGCAGAACAGCACGCCGCTGCCCTCGCCCACGCGGAGCATTTCGCCCACCTGGTCGATGACCCTATTGCGGTAGTCAGCGGGATTCTTCCCTACGGGGATGTAGAAGGAGAACATCCGCAGCCGCTTTGCGCCCAGCACCTGGGCAACTTCCAGCGTGTGGCGCAGCTGCTCAAGGTGGGCGGCAAAATCGCCGGTCTCAATATCGATCTTGCCGATGGGCGAGCCGATGGACCAGGTACACAGCCCCGCGTCGTCCAGCTTGCGGCGCACCTCTTTGGCCTTTTCCAGGGAAATGGTAGAGACGTTCTCGCCGTCTACCCCGCGGATTTCCAGGCCGTTCAGCCCATTGCGGCGCATCGCCGCAATCTGGCCGTCGATGGCGGGGGATGCTTCATCAGCAAACGCGTAAATTCTCATGGGAAACCTCCTGTTCGGTATATGTAGGGGCGCACCTGCGTGTGTGCCCGCCTTGCGTGGCAAACGGGCTGCGGGCGTACACATAGGTGCGCCGCTACGGAGTAAAGCCGCTTGCAAATCACGAACAGCCGCGCGGGACGTCTGCCCTGCGCGGCTAGGGGAAAATTACAGCATCAGTGCAAACAGTCCACCCTGCACGCTGCGGCCGATAAAGGCTACGAACTGAGTCGTTTTCGTGTCGTACCAGTCAGAGAACGGTACGCGGGACGTTGTCTCATGCAGCTCTTTGGCAACCGGCGCAATCAGCGCGGCACGCACGGCCGGGTCGTCCGCCATGCGGGCGGTCCAGCAGATCCAGTCGGACTTGGTGTAGTCCGCGCGGGAATCCAGCGGCAGGCCGTAGGTGTTGATGCGCGGCAGATAGCTGGCGGTCTCGGCAGCGTAGAAGCTGTCGGGCAACAGGCCGAGGTGCAGCACCTTGTCCCACAGCAGATTGTACTTCATGCTCCAGCCCTGGCCGTCCAGTGTCAGCGGGGTGTTGCCCTTATCGTCGATTTTTTCAAGCAAGTGGGCGGCCATCGTCTTGGCCTGGGCGGTGCAGCTCTCGTCGCCGGTCAGGCGGGCATAGCAGGCCACGCCCACAATGGCCTTGGCGGCCAGGTTGACGTTGTGTGCCAGGTGCCCGGCAAAGTCGTCGGTGCACAGCTGCTCGGCAGGGTCCTCACCATATTGTACCAGATACTTGACCCAGTTGTCCAGCAGCGAGCGGTACTGATCGGCCAGTGCCTTGTCCGCGCCAAAGGCGCGGGCGGCCTCCAGCATGATCAGCATATTACCGCACTCTTCCACCGGCATCTGGTAGCGCGGATCCCACACATCCGTACCGGCAGGGTACAGGTAGTACGGCGGGTGGCTGGCCGTGCGACCAATGGGTTTGCGGGCAGCGTAAACCTGGCCGGTGGCCAGCGGGTAACGGCCGACATCATGCGGGGCAAAATCGCAGTCCCAAACCGGCATTGAGGCAAATTCCAGCACCGGGCGGCAGAGGGCATTGACGAGCTCGGGGCAGTAGTGCAGGAACAGCGGGATGGAGGGGTAGCTCACATCCACCGTGCCGATGCAGCCGTTGGAATCGTTCTCCTTGGAGAGGAATGCCATCTCGCCCTTGGGCGTGGCGATAAGCTTGTGCGCGGCAAAGGTGTGCCGCCAGGCGGCGTTGACGATATCCTCGTAGTCCTGACCGCCGGCTTTCCGGGCATCGTTGCTGACGGTCTCATCCATGGCAGCGCAGCGCAGCAGGATCTCGTCAAAGTGCTTTTGGGCGTAAAGGATGGCGTCGGTGATCTGGCGGCCATCACGGCGATACCATGCCTTGCACAGATCGCCGAAGTAGTTGATGGAGGCAATATCGTCATAGGCGATGACGGCCTGCGCGGGCGCACCGCCCACGGTCAGGTTGCAGGTGGTCTGCACGCCGTCGCCGACGGCCTTGACAACGCCGTCGGCGCTCAGGTACAGGTAGCCCCAATCGATTGTGATGTGGTCAGCGGAGTGGCTCAGCGGCTTCTGGGTCTCCTGGCCGATGTAGACGGTCTGCTTTGTGCCCAGCGTATACGCGCCGTCGATCATATTCGGGCGCAGCTCACCGTCATAGCAAAGCTTGTCGGACAGGTGCAGCTTGACCTGCACATCGTGTGCCTTGCCGTCGGTGGCCTTGGCGCTGAATGTGACCAGTGTCAGGGGCATACTCAGCAGATCCAAATCGTCGGGCAGGGCGGGAGTGGCAAAGGTAGTTTCGAGCTGCACGCCGCCAAACTCGCTGACAAAGCGGGTGCGGGTGGCCGTGACTTTCAGTTCGGTCAGCGCGGCCTCCGGCTCTGCACCCTCGCCCAGGAAACGGCAGGCAGCACCGTCCACGGTCAGCACACCGCGGATGGGCTTGGCCGGGCCGCTCCAATGGCAGGTGTCGGTCTGGGTCATCGTGTCAGCGGGCATCCAGATGGAAAGATAGGGGTCAGACGCCACCAGTGGGATGGCGGGAAGTCTGTCGATACAGAGCATACGCAAATTCTCCTTGTTGAAATGTGGAAAACTCAGCCTTTCAGACCCTGGATGGAGATACCCTCGACAAGGTTCTTCTGGAAGAAGAAGAAAAGGGTCAGCACCGGGACAAGGGAGGCAGTGGACATGGCAAATGTTGCGCCGTAGTCAGACATCGAGCTGTCGTTGAACATCTTCAAAGCGTAGGCAACGGTGTAAGTGGCGGGCTTGTTCAAGTAGAGCAACGCACCCATGAAATCTTCCCAGCTGCCCATGAAGGTCAGCACGCCGACCGTGACGAGGGAGGGCACAATCATCGGGACGATGATGCGGAAGAAAACGCCGTACCAGCTGCAGCCGTCGATCTTGGCGGCCTCGTCCATATCGCGGGGGATGCCGCGGATGAACTGCATGATGAGGAAGATGTTGAAGCCGCTGGCAAAGAAAGACGGTACGATCATCGGCAGATAGCTGCCGACCCAGCCCATTTTGTTGAACAGGACAAAGCGGGGGATCATCATGACCTGGCCGGGCAGCATCATCGTAATGATCATCAGCACAAACCAGACGTTGCGGCCCTTGAAGCGGATGCGCGCCAGACCAAAGGCGACGAGCGCCGAGGAAATCGTCATGCCGATGGCGGAAAGAATGGCGACGAACAGCGAGTTCTTGAAGAACACCGTGAAGGTGTAGCCGCCAAAACCCTGCCAGCCCTTGATGTAGTGTTCCAGCGTGGACTGGTCAGGGATAAGGGAGGTGGCGGTGGTAAAGATATCACCGTTGGGCTTGAAGGACGAGGCAATCAGCCACAGCACCGGGTAGAGCATCAGGAAGCTGACAAGCAGCATCAGCACATGGTAGATGGTGGTACTGACCGCACGCCGGCGAGACATACTGGGGGAAATGTATTTCATCAACATAGTCAATTACCGCCCTTCCGATTCGTAGTAGACCCACGCGCTGGAAGAGCGGAAGATCAAAGCCGTGAAGAAGGCGATGATCAACAGCATGAACCATGCCATGGCGCTGCCGTAGCCCATCTCAAATTGGTTGAAGGCCTTGTTGTACAGGTAGACACCGTAGTACAGGGTCGTGTTCAGCGGCTTGCCGCCGGTGATGAGGTAGCTGGAGTTGAACGCCTGAAACGCGCCGATGACCTGGTTGATGAGGTTGAAGAAGATGATGGGGGTCAGCATCGGCAGCGTGATGGAGAAGAAGCGGCGCACAGGGCCGGCACCGTCCACGATGGCGGCCTCGTGGTAACTCTGGGGAATGTTCTTGATGGCGGCCAGGAAAATCAGCATCGAGGAGCCGAACTGCCACACGCCCAGGGCAATCAGGGTGCCCAGCGCGGTCTTGGGGTTGCCCAGCCAGGCGGTGCTGTCCGGCAGACCGAAGAAGCCCAGCACCTGGTTGATAACGCCCCTGGGGGAGAACAGCTGCTTCCACAGCAGGGCGATGGCAACGCTGCCGCCCATCAGGGAGGGAATGTAGAACGCGGCGCGGTAGAAGCTGGTCAATCGGGTAGAGCGGGACAGCACCAGCGCGACGAGCAGTGCGACCGTCAGCTTGATGGGCACCTGGATCAGTGCAAACTTGAAAGTGACTTTGAAGGACGTCCAGAACAGATCATCCTCAAAGAACATCTTCTTGAAGTTGTCAAGGCCCACCCACTTGGGGGCGGACAGGATGTTGTAGTTGGTGAAGGCCAGGTACAGCGAGGTGAAAAAGGGAATGGCGGTGAACACGATCAGACCGATGATAAAGGGGAGAATAAAGACATAGCCTGCAACATTGTCCCGATCAAGCCAGCTGCCGAGCTTGTGGGAAAAGCCGTCTTTCTGTTTCATGGCAATGGCTCCTTTCATGGAATGTGTGGTGATTCAAAGAATCGCGCCGAAGGGGAAGACCTCCGACGCGATCAAGGAGAAGAAAACTTTTAAAAGAAGAAGGGGATAAGGAAGAAAATCAAATCTTACTCAGCGCTGGCCAGGATGGCGTTTGCTTCATCCATAAACTGCTGGGCAGCAGTGGGCAGGTCGGTGATCTCGCCGTAGCGAACCTGGTCGGAGTACTGGCTCAGCAGGTCAGAGATCTCGGAGTGCTTTGCCGGGTCGGGGTTCATCAGCGGGGAAGCCATGTTGGGCTGGCTGACGTAGTCAACAAACTCAACGACCTGCTTGCCGACCTCGTCCAGAGTGGGGGCGACATACTCGCGCATCTCAGAGGAGATGGGAACGGCGCGCTCGATACCAATGATATCGTAGCAGCTGGTGTCATTGGTGAAGTAGTTGATGAAGCGAACCGCGGCGTCCTTGACATCGCTGTCTGCAGCAACGCACCAGAACATGGCGGGCTTCAGATAGGTGGCGGAAGCGGTGGCGTCATCGGTGTTGGGAATCATGACCATGCTGATGTCCTTGCCGGTAGCATCGCGGTAAGCCTGCAGCTCATTGGAGTTCTGGTAGCGGCTCCAGGAGTCCATGACCATCGAGTCAAAGGCAGTGGTGGCGGTCTCTTCACCGATCATCAGACCCCAGCCCTCGTTCTGAGCATCCAGTGCCAGCTGCCACATATCCACGATGTACTTCGGATCGTCGAAGCCCAGGGCAGAAGCGTCGTCATTGTAAAGGTTCATGCCGTAGTTGCGCAGGCGGAAACGCAGGGTATCCGCAGAGCAGCTGGTCACGAAAGTATCGCGCAGGCCGGTGGCCTCATAGACTTTCTTGGAAATGTCGGTATACTCGCTCATCGTCGGGTTCATCGGCAGCTCGATGCCCAGGTCATCCAGGATGTCCTTGCGGTACAGCATGACGGGGGCGTTCGTGCCGGTGGAGACGGCGTACAGCTTGCCGTCGATCGAGCCGGAGTCAATGACGCTCTGGGCAACGTTGCTCAGGTCAAGGCTGCCGTCGGCAACGTAATCATCCAACGGTGCCATAACGCCGTTTTCAACGTACTGTGCCAGCTTGGCGTAGTCCATCTGGAAAACATCGGGGGTCTGGCCGCCGGCGACCTGGGCGGGCAGCTTGGTCCAGTAGCCGTCCCAGTCGGAGTAGTCCATCACGACTTCAATGTCGGGGTTCTCTTCCTGGAATTTCTCCAGCATCTGGGTGGTCAGCTCATGGCGGGTCTGAGAACCCCACCACAGGATGTTCAGCTGGGTCTTGCCGTCCGCCGTCGTGCTGGCGGAAGAAGCCTCGGTGCTGGCATCCGTGCTGTCAGTGGAAGCTGCGGTGGAATCCGCGGCGGACTCAGCAGCAGAGCCGCAGCCGGTGGCAACGCTGGCGACCATCATACCGGCGCATAGGGTTGCGAGTACTTGTTTCTTTTTCATGTGAAGCACCTCCATGTGTTTCTTTTTGTTGTCATCATTATAGCCAAAAGCTTTGCGAAACTGAATTCACTTTTTCGATTTTTTGGTATGTTTTTCCGGGATGTACCCGGAAAAAACAGAAAAACCGCCGGAAATCGGCGGCTTTTGGGTGGGCGGTGCGGGTTTACCCCTGCCCGGTCTGCTCGTCCAGCTGCTTGCGGTAGTCCTTGGGAGTCATGCCGGTGTATTTGCGGAACAGCTGGCTGAAATAGTGCGGGTTCTCGCCCAGGCCAACTTTCTCAGCAATTTCGTAGCTGTGCAGCGAGGGATCACTGCGTATCAGCAGCTTGGCGTGTTCCATGCGGATGCTCAAAAGCTGGCTGCTGAATTTCTGCCCCACAGAGCGAGTGAACTCGCGGCCGATGTAGTCGGCGTTCATATATACTACATTGTCGGCAATATATTGCAGGGACAGCGCCTCGTCGGCATAGTGGGCGTTCATATAGGCAAGCATCTGCTGCACAAAATCATTGCTGCGGGTAGCACCGCCCTCCTTGCGTAGGCGCAGCAGGCTGCGCACGATGAGGTCTTCCAGCGATTCACGGTCGCGCAGTGCGTCGGTGATGACATTCATACCCCACTCGGTCTGGCCGCTGCCCATGCTGCCGGTTACAACGGCGATCAGCGTTTCCTGCAAAAGGCTGGGGTCTTCCACTGTTTTGACCAGCTCGCCAACCTGGCGCTTGATCTGGTCGGCATTCAGGTCGCTCTCCCGCAGGGCGTTGAAGCTGTCCACCAGCGATTTGATGCGCTGGCGACGCTCATCATAGAGATACAAAACCTTTTTGCGGTTTTTGTCAATGTTCGTGCAAGCACGGCGCAAGGCGTTCTCCAATTCCTCCTGGTCGCAGGGCTTAAGCAGATACTCGATAACACCGTATTTGAGCGCCTCTTGCGCGTACTGGAAGGTATCATACCCCGACAGCACGATACATTGCAGCATCGGGTGCAGGGCCACGGCACGCTGCACCAGTTCCAGGCCGGTCATGCCCGGCAGGCGGATGTCTGTCAGCAGGATATCGGGCATATCGTCGGTCATGCTGTCCAGCGCGGCAATGGCGTTCGGGCAGGAGGCTGTCATTTTCAAGCTCAGCTTTTCCCAGTCGATCATCCGCTCCAATCCCTCGCGTATGATGGGTTCATCATCGACCAATAACAGTTTGTACACGGTGTTCTCCCTTCTTTTCTCCTGTACCGCGGGGCGTTGAGGAATCCGCCCGGGGTGTTTCAGGTTTCTCCGGCCTTGTATCCGGCAGATGGATGATGATCTGCGTGCAGCCGTCCTCGCAGCGGATGCGCAGGCCGTACTCTTTGCCAAAGGTGTGCTGTACACGCTTGTGGATGTTGCGCAGCCCGATACCAAGCCCCTCGGGCTGCACCTCGCCGCTTTCCAGCTTGGTCAGAATATCCTCGTCGATGCCGGGACCGTTGTCCTGCACGATAACGTCTATGCCGTTCGGAACTACATTGCCGCTGATGCGGATAATGCAGGTGTCCAGCATATGCTCGGCGGCGTGGTGGATGGCGTTTTCCACCAGCGGCTGCACGGTCATGGTCGGGATGTGGCAGGGCATGACGGCATCGTCCACGGCGTACTCCACCTGCAAACGCTCGCCGTAGCGTATCTCCTGAATGCTCAGGTAGTCGCGCACGGTCTGCAGATCCTCCCGCACGGTGACGACGTCGCGCTTGTCGTTGAGCGAGGCACGCAGCAGTTTTCCCAGCGACGAGGTCATAACGGCAATGCGCTTGTCGCCGGAGTTCTGCGCCAGGCAGTAGATGGATTCCAGCGTATTGTATAGGAAGTGCGGGCGCACCTGGGCGCGCAGCTGCTGCATCTGCTTTTCCTGCAAAAGGTGCTGCTGTTCTTCTTTTTCGTGGTTGACGCGGGTCCATTCGCGGGTCATCCAGTCAAAGCCGCGGTGCAAATCGCCGATCTCATCAAAACGGTCTTTGTAGCAGGCACTCTCCTGGGCGGAGATTGGCTCGCCGCTGATGGCAAAGGCGTCGAATTTCTGCATCAACACTTGGAAATGAACCAGGATGCTGTTGATCAGCCCGGTGCTGACGGCTACGACCAGCAGCGCCGCCCCCAGGATGCAGAGGATGGTGACGCTGACCGCAGCCAGCGTTGTGGTGCGGATGCCGCTGTAATCCACCAGGGTTACATATTTCAGCCCGTTGGTGGCGGTGTACCGCACGCAGAGAACCGGCTTGCCGTCGGATTTCATATAGGTGTAGCCGTCCTCGCCCATGCCCAGCGCACGGATGCCATCGTCACTGGCGTACAGGCAGATCCCTTTATTATAGACCGCACAGCGCGGCTCTACGCCCAGACTGCCCATGGCCTGGCTGTACTGCTCGACCAACGAGGGAAAATCTACCTCGATGAGCATATAGCCGAGGTTGTCCAGCGTTATGTTCTCCATCTCGCGAATCTCGCGCACCAGGAACAGACGGGAGGCGTCGCCGTTCTCCTCGGTCAGCCAGATGAACCGGCCCTGCCGGCAGGCAGCTGCGGCCATGCGCTCATCGGTCAGCTCGTTCGCGCCGGTGGACACCCGGAAAAAGTGGCTGTATGTGGTGCCCCGCGACGTGCGCAGCTGAAAGCTGACCGTGTTGGAGAACCATAGGCTGTAATACGCCGCGCGGCTGGCGACGTTGCGCTGTGCCTCAATCCAGGTCAGCGTGCCCGGGGAAGCATCTTTTATGATGGCCAGATTCTCCTGCAGCGAGGAATCCGTCAGGATGCGGTAGCTGATATCCTCATAGTTTTTCATCTCGTGCTTGATCTGCTCGGCATAAAGGGAGATCATCTGGGAGCTGCTCTCGTACAGCTGCTCATCGTAGGCGCGCAGCGGAATCAGCAGCGTCGCAATGGCGTCCACGCCGATGATGACGATGCCGACCAGCAAAATCAGCAGAAATTTCGCCCGCAGATGCAGGTTCTGCCAGAACGTTTGAAGCTTACGCATGGAGGACTTCCTTTTTTATATTTATTGTATTTAGAGAGCGCTGTGCGCTGCAGTGGTCGATTTATACTATAAGTGTGACCGTTTCCATACACCTGCGTCAAGTCAAAAACTTGATTTTTCGGTACAAAAATCCGATGTGTGTCCCGGAAATTCATAAAAAACCACGCAAAAGTCGAAATTTTACCGGTAAAGTACGGATTTGTGAATTGCACACTGCCCGGCAGACGAGTATGCTAAACTCAAGGCGCGCTGTGCGCATTTAGATTGTAGCACAACGCAAATCAGGTTTCCAGCATGAAACACTTTGATTGCATTTGTTCAAAACTTGTAAGGGGGCATACCATGGAATTACTTCATTCCGAATATAAGGATCGGATTGCGCACTGGCAGCGCGTGCTGGCGCAGGACTTCTACCACCCAGAGGGGGAAATCGCCTTTGAGGGCTTTACCACGATGGACCACCTGACGCCCGAACAGGCGGTGGAAGGCGGCTTCCGGCCTATGCCGGTGGGCACGGTCTGGGGGCACACCTGGGAATATCTGTGGCTGCGCGCTACGGTCACGCTGCCGGAAGAAACCGCAGGCAAGGCCGTGGCCATGTCGCTGGATATGGGCGGCGAGGCCACGCTGTTCGTCAACGGACAGGCTTTCGGCACCCGTCGTGCTGAGTGGGTCAGTGTGCCGCATCACTATATCAGCGATAACGTGCTGACCCGCTGCGCTGAACCGGGGCAGAAGTTTGACCTGCTGTTTGAGGTCTACGCCGGACACTATTTCCCCGATGTGGGTGGCTGCTGCACCGGCCCCGTGCTGCCCGGCACGCTGGGAGACCCCAAGGCCGAGGGCAGCCGCACCCGGGTGGGCCGCAGCACCTTCGGCGTCTGGAACGAGGACGCCTACCAGCTGTGGATGGACGTATCCACCCTGTTCATGCTGATGGACGAACTCCCCGAGGATTCGCTGCGGGCGGCCAAAATCGCCGACGGCCTCGAAGAATACACCCGCATCGTGGACTTTGAGCAGCCGCCCGCCGCCCGGGACGAGAGCTACCGCAAAGCCCGCGCTGCCCTGCGCCCGCTGATGCAGGCCCACAACGGCAGCACCGCGCCGCTGATGGCCGCCATCGGTAACTCTCACCTTGACCTGGCATGGCTGTGGCCGATGGCCGAGACCCACCGCAAGACCGCCCGCACCTTTGCCGCGCAGCTGCGCCTGTTGGACCGCTACCCCGAGTACTGCTATATCCAGAGCCAGCCCGCCGCCTACGAGATGTGCCGCGAACACTACCCGGAGCTGTATGCTCGCATCAAACAGGCCGTAAAAGACGGCCGATGGATCGCCGAGGGCGCAATGTATGTCGAGCCGGACACGAATATGCCGTCGGGCGAAGCGCTCGTGCGGCAGCTGGTCCTCGGCAAGCGGTTCTATAAAGAAGAGTTCGGCGTGGACAGCAAGATGCTTTGGCTGCCGGATACCTTTGGCTATTCCGCTGTGCTGCCCCAGCTGCTGGCAAGCTGCGGCGTAAAGTACCTGGTCACGCAGAAAATCTTCTGGAGCTACAACGAGGGCGATCCGTTCCCCTACCACTACTTCAACTGGAAGGGCATGGACGGCAGTCAGGTCGTATCCTTCCTGCCAACCAACTACACCTACCGCACCGACCCCAAGGAGCTATGCGGCGTCTGGAAAAACCGCGTGCAGAAGCGGCATCTGGAAGATTTCCTGATTCCCTTTGGCTACGGTGATGGCGGCGGCGGCCCCTGCCGCGATTACATCGAGTACGCCCTGCGCGAAAAAGACCTGGAAGGTATGCCCCGGGTCGAGATGATGTCGCCGCTGGATTTCTTTGACGATTTGCAGGCCAAGGGCGGGCCGAAGAACACATGGGACGGCGAACTGTACTTCAACGCCCACCGCGGCACTTACACGACCCAGGCCGCCGTGAAGAAAAACAACCGCCGCAGCGAGCACGCCCTGCACCACATGGAGCTGTGGGGCGCACTGGCTGCCCAACGCGGCCATGCCTACAACGCCGTCGAGGCCGAGCGCCTGTGGAAAGTTCTGCTGCTGCACCAGTTCCACGATATCCTGCCCGGTTCGTCCATCGCCCGCGTGTACACCGAGGCAAACGCCGCCCACGCTGCGCTGCAAAAGGACGCCGCGGCGCTGTACACCGCCGCCCGCCGCGCTCTGCTGACGCCCGATGAGAACGCCGTGACCGTCTTTAACGGCCAGGGCTTCGCGCGGGAGGAAATCATCGACCTGCCCGCCGCTTTTGCCAATGGTGCGAAAACCGCCGAGGGCGAGACTGTGCCGGTCTGTGCGGGCAAGGCGCGGATTACGCTGCCCGCGTTCGGCGCGGTGACGCTGCTGCCAGCCGCCAACGGCACAGCCCCGGCGGCTGTGACCGCCACGGCTACCGCCGACGGCGCGATCCTGCGCAGTGACCGCGTGACGCTGACGCTGAACCGCGAGGGGCATGTGACCGGCTACACGCTGGATGGCCGCGAGATGACCGCAGGCCGCCCGATGAACGTGCTGCGGATGTACAAGGATGTGCCCCGCATCTTCGATGCCTGGGATATCGACAGCAACTACCGCGAGCAGGATTCCTGGACCTCCACGGCAGACACATTTGAAATTGTAGAGGCCGCCGGTTTTGCTGCATCAGTGCGATGGACCGGGAATATCGGCCATTCCACCGTCGCGCAGACCATCACGCTGTGCGCAGACAGCCCGGTGGCCGAGTTCGATACCACCGTCCAGTGGCACGAGCTGCACCGCCTGCTGAAAGTCGAGTTCCCGGTGGATGTGCGTGCTGAGAATGCGTACCATGAAATTCAGTTCGGCTATGTCGAGCGCCCGACCCACCGCAGCCGCGGCTATGACCAGCAGCGGTTTGAGGTCTGCAACCACCGCTACACAGCCCTGGCCGACAACGCCCACGGCTGCGCGGTGGTAAACGACTGCAAGTACGGTGTCGGCGTGGAGCAGAACAGCATCGAGCTGACGCTGCTGCGGGCAGCGGCCTCACCCGAGATGGGCACCGACCAGGGTGAGCAGACCTTCCGCTACGGCTTTACCGCGTGGAACACGTCTTTCGCCGAGGCACCCATCGTGCAGCAGGCGGCAGCGTTCAATGATGCACCGCTTGTTGAACTTGGCGGTGCGCTGCACGCATTCTCGGCCTTTACCACCGACGCGAAAAATGTTATCATGGATACAGTCAAGCCCGCCGATGACAGCAGCGGGGATATCATTCTGCGCGTCTACGAGAGCAAAAAGGCCGACACGTTCTATCATATCCAATCCGGCCTGCCGGTGCAGGCACTTGTACCCTGTGATTTGATGGAAAACCCTATCGGCGAAGCCGCTGCCGCGGATGCCCAGCTGCACGTCAAGCCGTTTGAGGTGCAGACGTATCGAGTGAAATTATAAATGACTGGAGGAATCTTCATGTCCAACCAACGCCCGCGCATTGTGCTTGTGGGGGCGGGCGGGTATGGGCGGCTGTATGTCGAGACGATGGCCCAGCGCGATTACGGCGCGGACCTGGCGGCCATCTGCGATATCGACCCTCATCTTGCCGACCGTATACCCATCATCCGGGAACAGAGTATCCCGATCTACCCCAGTCTCGAGGCCTTTTTTGCGAACGATACCGCCGACCTTGCGGTACTCGTCTCGCCGGTGCATTTCCACACCGATATGGTGCTGCTCTGTCTGGCGCATGGGCTGAACGTTCTGTGCGAGAAGCCCCTCTGCCTGACTACCCAGGAGGCCGAGACGATGCGCACAGCCGCCCAAAAAGCCGGGCGGTTCCTCTCCATCGGCTACCAGATCGACTACCGTCGCGACGTGCTGGCTTTGAAGCAGGATATCTTGGCCGGGCGGTTCGGCGCACCCAAGCGCATTGCCGTCTACCACGGTTTCCGCCGCGGCGCAAACTACTACGCCCGCAACGACTGGGCCGGGCACATCACCTGCCATGGGCGCGAAGTCTTTGACAGCCCCTTTACCAACGCCTGCGCCCATCATTTCCAGATGCTGACGTTTTTACTGGGGCCGACGATGCGCACAGCCTGCGATATCACCGGCGTACAGGCCGAACTGTACCGCGGCAACCCGAACGTGGAAAACTACGACGTGGCGGCACTGCGGTTCAAAATTGCCGGTGATACGCCGATTTTGTACTACACTGCCCACCCCATCCGCACCGAGTACTGGGGTCCGGTGGGCGTGATGGAGTTTGAAAAGGCGACCATCACCTACACTGGGGAAAAGCCGGTGTTCCATGGCGTGATGGCCGATGGCACGCCCTTTGACTATGACGCTGTGGACCCCGGCGGCGATATGCAAAAGCTGGTGGACGCCATCACGGCCACCGTCACCGGTGAGCCGCCCATCTGCGGCGTTGAAGCTGACCTGCCCCATATCCACGCCGTGCGCCTTGTGCAGCAAAACCCCATCACCCCCATCCGCCCCGAATTGGTCGAGCAGGTGGAGCAGGACGGCGACTACTTCTATTTTGTCAAAAATCTGGAAGAAACGCTGGCCGACTGCGCCAGACACTGGGCATTGCCCGGCGAGCTGGGCATCAAGCTGGGGTGAGCCTTGACCCCTGCAAGAAACAGAATTGTCCAAAACAGGGGCAGAATAGGTCAATCCGCGCCGCCCGGGTGCAAAACCCTGAGTGGACGCCCACAACGAGGTGTTGAAAGCCTTCCCCGGGTACAAGCAGATCCCCAACATCGTTTCCCCGCCGGTCGAAACCTTTGCCGGGCCGGACAAATCCCCCCGTCTGGCGGCCATCGGCAACGACGAGATCAAAAAAATCGTTGAGGCCAACCCCCAATTTTACGAAGGCTTTATTGCCGGCATCCCGTTCAACAATGTGAAAGCCTCGGTCGAGGAAATCAAGCGCACCAAGGATATGGGTGCCAAGGGCATCCAAATCTACACCCACATGAACGGCGAGGCCATCGACACCGAGAAGTACTGGCCCATCTACGAAGCCTGCGAAAAGTACGATCTGCCCATCCTCATCCACCCGGTGGGCGGGCAGATGGTGCCGGAATTCCCGAAGGAGGATCGCTCCAAGTACGAGCTGTGGTTTACCATCGGCTGGCCGTATCAGACTACGATCGCTATGATCAACCGTGCCAAGGTGCTGCTGACCAAGACGGACAAGAGCATCACCCAGGTGGCGGCGGAGTGCGGGTACGACGATTTCACCTATTTTTCCCGCCAGTTCAAAAAGTCCACCAGCCTGACACCCAGCGCCTACCGCAAGACCCATGCGGATGAGGACGAAGAATAAAAGAGGTAATACAATGCCACAAGAAAAATTTCACTATAAATCGTTAGAAGAAGTCAAGCAGCGTGCCGCAGAGCTGGGTGTTGACCTGCCCTTTGCAGCCGACACCCACGCGCTGGCGCAGCCGCTGACCGTGCGTAATATTACCTTCCCGAACCGTCTGGGCATCGCGCCCATGGAGGGCGCGGACTCGACGCCCGAAGGCGCACCCACCGAGTATACGACCCGCCGCTATGTCAACGAGGCTATCGGCGGCAGCTCGGTCATCTGGTTCGAGGCAATCTCCATTGTGGAGGAGGGACGATCCTCCAAGACGCAGCTGCTGCTGAACCGCGACACGCTGGACGAGTTCAAGAAGATGACCACCGCCGTCAAGGAGGCGGGCCTCAAGGCCAACGGCTATGCGCCGTATTTGATCATGCAGGCCAACCACAGCGGCCGCTACTCCAACCCCGGCAACAAGCCTGCCCCGATGATCGCCTACCGCCACCCGATTCTGGAGCAGTACCGCGCCGCGGATGACTCCTGCATCGTGACGGACGATTACCTGAAAGGGCTGGAAGAAAAGTTCGGCGAGGCGACGAAGCTTGCCAAGGAGGCCGGTTTCGACGCCGTCGACATCAAGAGCTGCCACGGCTACCTGCTGGCAGAGCTGGCATCCGCCTACAACCGCCCCGGCGAGTACGGCGGCAGCTTTGAAAACCGCTTCCGTCTGCTGAAAAACGGCATCCGCGCCGCCAAGGTGTACGAGGACGACAGCTTTATGGTCACGGCGCGCGTCGGCATCTACGATGGCTACGCCTACCCGTGGGGCTTCGGCGTCAGTCCGGAGAGCGGCATGACGCCCGATTTGACTGAACCCATCCGCCTGGTGCGCGATTTGCACAACGAACTGGGTCTGAATATGGTCAACCTGACGATGGGCAACCCCTACGCCACCACCCATGTGACCCGCCCCTTCGATTTTGGCAAGTATGAACCGGACGAACATCCGTTTGTTGGCCTGTCCCGCATGATCCACGGCATTGGCGCAGTGAAAAAGGCCGTGCCGGAAATGACGGTTTGGGCATCTGCACCTACTTACCTGCGAGCCTATGCTGATCTGTTCAGCGCAGGCGCGGTCGAGCAGGGCCTGTGCGATGGTATGCTGTTCGGCCGCATGGCCTTTGCTGACCCGGATTTTGCCAACGAGATCGTCAAAAATGGCCGCATCGACCCTAAGCGGGTCTGCCTGACCTGCGGCAAGTGCGGCGATTTGATCCGCGCTCACAAGCCCACCGGCTGCGTCATCCGCGACAGTAAGACGTTTATGCCGTTCTACAAGGAATTTTTGGAGATCAAGAAAACGCAGCCCGCGAACTTCCGCGGCTGATGGAGAGGGTGTACTTATGAAAAAAACTGCCATCGTCACCGGGTCCAGCCGCGGCATCGGCTTTGCCATTGCCAAGCAGCTTGGGCTGGATGGATACAATATTGTTATGGTCGCCACCGGCCCACAGGAGAAAAACCAGGCAGCGCTGGACGAGCTGAAAACACAGGGCATCGACTGCGCCTACGTGCAGGCCAACATCGGCAGCGCCGACGACCGCAAGAAGATTCTGGACGGCGCACTGGCCGCCTTTGGCCGCGTGGATGTGCTGGTTAATAATGCAGGTGTTGCTCCCAAAGTCCGCGCCGATTTGCTGGATATGAGCGAGGAAAGCTTTGACTATGTTGTCGGCATCAACACCAAGGGCAATATGTTCCTGACGCAGCTGGTGGCCAAGCAGATGATTTCGCAGGAACCTGTCGATGGCCGCAAGGGCGTCATCGTCAATGTGTCGAGCTGCAGCTCGGTGGTGTCCTCCACCAACCGCGGTGAATACTGTGTCTCCAAGGCGGGTATCTCGATGCTGACGACGCTCTACGCCGACCGCCTTGCGTCGGAGGGCATCCTTGTCAACGAGGTGCGCCCCGGCGTTATCGCCACCGATATGACCAGCAAGGTGCAGGGCAAGTATGATGCCTTGATTGAAAAGGGCACCTTCCCCATCGCCCGCTGGGGCACGCCGGAGGATGTGGCCGGGGCCGTCAGCCTGCTGTGCAGCCCCCGCCTGCGCTACACCACCGGCAACTACATTGATGTGGATGGCGGCTTCCATATCCAGCGCCTGTAAGGGAGCAACGAGATGGAAAACGAAATTTTCGGCGCCGGAAATTACACCGCCAAGGTCGTCCGCTGCAACACGGCCATCGTGGGCAGCGGCGCAGCGGGATTCAACGCCGCCGACCGCCTGTGGCAGCTGGGGCAGCATGACATTCTGCTTGTGACCGAGAACCGCGTGGGTGGCACCAGCCGCAACACCGGCAGCGACAAGCAGACCTATTATAAGATGACGCTTTCCGGCGGTGACCCTGACAGTGTGCGCGAGATGGCGCAGACCCTCTACGAGGGAAAATGCGTGGACGGCGATATTGCCCTGTGTGAGGCGGCGCTCTCGACCCAGTGCTTTCTGAAGCTGGTCGAGCTGGGTGTGCCGTTCCCCCGTAACCGCTACGGCGAGTACATCGGCTACAAGACCGACCACGATCCGCGCCGCCGTGCCACCAGCGTGGGACCCTACACCAGCAAGCAGATGACCGAATGTCTGGAAGCTGCCGTGCAGGCCAAGGGCGTGCCGATGCTGGACAAGACACAAGTCATCAAAATTCTGACGGACGGCGGTACGGTCTGCGGCCTGCTTTGCCTGAACGTGACCGCGCAAGACGCCGCCGACCGCTTTACGCTGATTCGATGCAAAAACGTTATCTGGGCCACCGGCGGCCCCGCCGGTATGTATGCCGACAGCGTCTATCCCTTCAGCCAGTATGGAGCCACCGGCCTTGCGCTGGAAGCAGGCGCAAAGGGCAAAAACCTGACCGAATGGCAGTACGGCCTGGCATCGGTCGCGCCGCGGTGGAATGTGTCGGGAACGTATATGCAGGTGTTGCCGCGGGTATTCTCCACGGCGGCGGACGGAAGCGACGAGCGCGAGTTTTTGATGGACTTTTTCACCGACGCACACGACATGCTCAGCAAGTTGTTTTTGAAGGGCTACCAGTGGCCGTTTGATGTGCGTAAGGTTACCGACGGCAGCTCCATCATCGACATCCTGGTGTATCTGGAAACCTGCAAAGGACGCAAAGTCTATCTTGATTACCGCACAAACCCCGCGGGCGGCGAGTTTAGCTATGAAGCCTTGCTGCCCGAGGCGCGCGAGTACCTGACCCGCGCCGGTGCCTGCTTCGGCACGCCCATCGAGCGGCTGGCGCATATGAACCAGCCCGCCATCGACTTTTACCGCGACAAGGGCGTGGACCTGTACACTCAGCCGCTGGAAATTGCCCTGTGCGCCCAGCACAACAACGGCGGCATCGGCATTGACTGCTGGTGGCAGACGAACGTCAAGGGACTGTTCGCGGTCGGCGAGGCCGCCGCCAGCCACGGCGTCTACCGCCCGGGCGGCACGGCACTGAACGCCGGGCAGGTGGGCAGTACCCGCGCAGCGCAGTACATCGCTGCGCGCTGCCAGGGCGAAGCCCCGAACTGCTTTGACACAGCCGCCGCAGCTGCGCTGACTGAAATGGCCGCGTTGGCAGATACCTGCAAGGCCGAAACCGGCAACGTGCGCACCCTGTGGCAGACCGCCGCCGAGAGCATGAGCCGCTGCGGTGCCGCCATACGCGACCCCGCGCAGATACGCGCCTACGGCAAGCAGGTGGAAACGCAGCTTGCCGGCTTTGCCCAAACGGTCAAGGCGGCCAGCCGCACCGAGCTTGCCATGGTCTACCGCCTGCGCGATATGCTGCTGAGCCAGCGCGCCTACCTGACCGCCATGGCGGACTATACCGCCCACGGCGGTAAAAGCCGCGGCAGTGCCCTGTACACCGACCTGACGGGCGGCGTTAAGCCGTTTGCCCAGCTGCCGGATACCTTCACCTTTGCCCTGGACGAAACCGAAGCCCCGCTGATTCAGGAGCTGTGGTTCGAGGATGGTACCTGCCGCACCGCCTGGCGCGCCCCGCGCCCCATCCCCGAGGATGATGACTTTTTTGAAAACGTCTGGCGCAGTTACCGCGAAACCGGCAACATATACTAAAGCAAGCGCAGCTCCGTGAAGAGCTGCGCTTTTGTAAAAGGAGTGGGAACTTTGTTTACTATCATCAAACGGCGGGAGCTGAACCCCACCGTAACCGAACTTTGCATCCATTCCCGGCTTCATCAAGCACGTCGCCGAGGGCGACTTTGAGGCCGCCTACAACGTCATTGCGCAGTCCAGCGCGCTGCCCGCCGTCTGCGGCCGTGTCTGCCCGCAGGAGCACCAGTGTGAAGGCAAGTGCGTCCGCGGCATCAAGGGCGAGGCCGTCGGCATTGGCCGCTTGGAGCGCTTTGTTGCCGACTGGTACCGCAACAACGTACATACCAAGCCCACCGCCCCCGCGCCCAATGGCCACAAGGTCGCTGTCATCGGCGCTGGCCCCTCCGGCCTGACCGTCGCGGGCGACCTGGCAAAGCTGGGCTACAAGGTCACCGTCTACGAAGCCCTGCACGTTGCGGGCGGCGTTTTGATGTACGGCATCCCCGAGTTCCGTCTGCCCCGCTTTATGGGCATCCCCGGCGAGAGCCTGAACGGCGTCTACTCTGCCAACGAGTACCTGACCCGAGTCAATTTGATGAAGGCGTACAAGGAGGATTCCCGCACGCCCATCATGAAGAGTAAGTCCGTCGCCGTTGTCGGCGGCGGCAATGTCGCCATGGACGCCGCCCGCTGCGCGAAGCGTCTGGGTGCCGAGAATGTGTACATCGTCTACCGCCGCGGCATGGCCGAGTTGCCTGCCCGTAAGGAGGAGGTCGAGCACGCCGAGGAGGAGGGCATCGTCTTTAAGACGCTGACGAACCCCACCGAGGTGCTGGGCGACGAGAACGGCTGGGTCAAGGGTATGACCTGCGTCGAAATGGAACTGGGTGAGCCGGATGCGTCCGGCCGCCGCCACCCCATCGTCAAGGAGGGCAGAGAGTTCGTTCTGGACGTTGATACGATGATCATGGCGCTGGGCACCAGCCCGAACCCGCTGATCCGCTCCACCACGCCGGGTCTGGACGCCGACAAGCACGGCTGCCTGATCACCAACGGTCCCGACGGCCTGACGAGCCGCCCGATGGTCTATGCCGGCGGCGACGCTGTCACCGGTGCTGCCACGGTCATTCTGGCCATGGGTGCCGGTAAAGAGGCTGCAAGAGCGATTGATGCGGCGATCAAGGTGGGAAAGACCTGTTGATCTAATTATAACATAGGCAAAAATCAAAGTGCAATCGTAAGTTGTACTCTCTGGTGTTAAGTTGTACGAATCGCAGCAAAACCACAGTGGGAAAAATCCTACTTTTTGTGTTTTACGGATAGGATACGATAGTATCTTAGTATCTTAGTATTTATTTGTGTTGGATTTACCTGTACAGGAAAATCCAGTTTAGGTAAAAGCCTTTGTGGTAAAATAAAAAAATCCCCGGAAAGCGGGGAATTTAGGGTGGTATTAGGCTGGACGAGTACCACGCCGATGCACTGCGGATGAGTCCAAACCGGGGCGCTTCTCGCGGCGACAGGGGCGGTGTGCGGGGATGTGTAGAGTTGGTTTGCGTACAACTTCTGTATAAAGAGTAAAACTTCATTATTGGTTCATGGGGCGTTTCCTGTGTAAGAACCCTGTGATGAGGGTATTCGTATTCCTCAATGAGACCAAAGCTGCGCATTTATTTGAGCGGTGCGGATAAGAATTTATCTCACCGATTTGCCCCCAAAACTGCCCCCAAAAGGGTTTGGGACGGGTCAGCACGATGCAGCACTCTTTTGTACACATGGGACAAAATCTATTCCGAGCCTTGGTACACAACACCACCAAGCCCAACAAAATAACACGCTAACGCACAAACTTTGAATTTCTCATAACCCGGAGGTCGCAGGTTCAAGTCCTGTCTCCGCAACCAACAAAAGCTCGTTGAAACGACAAGTTTCAACGAGTCTTGTCTTTATCTGCGATAAAAGTGGTCACTTTCTGGTAACTCTGACCCCAAAACGCAAAAACAACTGCGGGTAGACTGCTGATTTTTCAACAGTCTACCCGCTTTTTGTGGATAAATCTTGCGCAGTTGGAGGGTAAATATAGGTGCGGTGTGGCTGCCCTACCCTGCTTTCACCAGTACCAACACGCTGTTGTCCGGCACGACAATCTGCTCCTGTCTGGTGGGAATCGGCGGGTATTTGTACTGGTGCAGGGCCTTTTGAATCTGCTGCTTGACCTCTAACAAGGCAGCGTCCAGCGTGGGTGCTTGAATTGCGATTTTGGGAAAATCCGGGGCGTGGGCAGTACAGCCGTCTGCTGTGATTGTACAAAGCACCGGGTAAGGCTGATTCTCTACCGAAATGCTATACTGTACACCGAACATATCGTTCATCTTGTCCATTTCGTTGCGTTTGTGTTCATCCATGCTATGGACGTAGGTATCCATAGTAAAGGCTACAGAATAGTGCCCCAGAATTGCCGACAGTGTTTTATAGTCCATACCACGCTCCAGTGCGCGGGTGGCGAAGGTGTGGCGCAGGGCGTGGAAGGTAAAGTGTCCGATGTCGGCATCCTTCAACAGGCGGTCATAGTAATCCTTGAAGGTTTTCTGCTCAAAGTAGTGTCCAAACTCGTTGGTGACGATGAAGCCATCGTCGGTGTACTTATCCCCTGCCCGAATCTTGTCCTGCGCTTGCTGTTGTTTCCAGCGGGTAAGTTCGTCTGCCATTGTGCGGGTCAGCGGAATCATGCGGCGGGAGTTTTTCGTTTTGGGTATACCGAATACGATTTCGGTTTTGTTTTCGCCGTCGTGGGCTTCATACTTGGCAAGGCGGTTGATGGTACGCCTAACATGAAGTTGGGCGGTGGAAAAATCAATATCTTCCCACTTCAGCGCCAGCAATTCCCCCATGCGTAACCCTGTACACAAATCCAGCCGGATGAACACGCCATAGCGGTGGCGGTAGCTGGCCTGCACCAGCGCCCGCTGCTGGTCGTTGCTAAAAACTACGATTTCGGGCTTCTCGCCGCTGGGCAGGGTCACGGCATCGCAGGGATTATAGACCAGTAGATGCTCTTTTACAGCTTGTTGTAAGCACTTATGCAATGCCATGTGGTAGTTGCGCAAGGTCTTGGGGGATAAGCCTTCCCCGCGGAATTTGTAGTTATAAAATTCCTGCAAGGTGTGTGGTTCTAATTTCTTTATAAAAGGCAAGCCGTTTTATTCTGCGGCTTGCCTTTTTTATTGACGCACAGCGACCTCAGGGGGTCTGGGGTACGCCCCAGAAATGTGCATGTAGATGACCACATGCTATGCTAGCAAAACACGTCTACCCTCAAAACGGTGACAATCAAACCAGGCACCCATATAAATTCGTATATGCTCCAGAGTGAATCAGTTTAGATTCATCCAAAAATCTTGACTCGAAAAAGTGAATCAGCGCTGATTCACTTTGCCCATAAAAAGAAAAACTTCCTAAAACCCAGCCAATAGTCCCAAAGCAAATCAGTTTAGATCATGCGGGCAAACTATGGAGAAAACAATATCTTATGCGAACACAAGAAATAGTCCGAGTGCTTTTGGCATCTTGTCAAGATATAGTGCGGAGAAAACAATCAATAAAGTACCTGAGTCCCTGATGGAATGATATTAAAACAATAAAGCGCATAAAAAACGAAAAGTATAACACATAGCATGGTTCGGTATCTCTTGACAAATACGGTACGCATTATGATAATGGAAAGAGAATGATAAGCGAGAGGTACTTGCCATGAGTTTGCCGGGAAGAAACAAATATAAAGGCTGCAAATCCTTCAGCGTCCGCTTGATGGTAATGATTCTCTGCGTTTCGGTACTACCTATTTTGGTATTGCAGATGTTATCCTACACGACGATGAATAAGGTTCTGACCGATAATACGCAGATGGAATGTGAGAATAGAGCTAAGGCGGACGGTGAATCCATCCGTCTAATGACTGAGCGATATCAGATTGTGGCAGAGGAGATTAGTACCAATACAACAATTCTGACAAACATTGGATATCTTAACCTCTGGGACAGCAAGAACTACCGAATCGCGGGTACTAGGATACGAACCGAACTATATAATGCAATCAGCGCTTATGAGGATATTCTGGGTGCCTGCATTGTGACCAAGAACGGTGAGATGCTCTTTCAGGATAAAGTGTCCCACTCCAGCGTGTATGGCTTCGTGGTGCCTACAGAGAACCAACGGTACAGGCCAATCTTTCAGAGGACAATGGAAACGCATGAATTTTTGTACAACGCGACAGAATTAAGAGAAGGAGAAGATTACGGAAGTTATCGGGTTATGGTCATGTCGCAGAGTATACCGAACTACACTGGCGCCAGTAATCAGAATATTGCTATGCTGATTCTGTATATCAACGAAGTCTCAGTGGCACAGATGCTGGATGCCCGAAACGGTGATGGACAGACGGTGACATTTTTAACGGATGCGAATGGACTGGTGCTGGCAAGTTCGCAGCAGGACGCAATCGGGCAGACGCTAAATGAGAATAGCAATGGAACAGTCGGAATGCAAGATGCGCTGCGGCTGGCTGCCAAGGACCTGAAATACAGCAGTAAACTGGCTTCGGCCTGCTATACACTGGACGGCGGCCGTTTGAAAATCTATAGCGTTATGCAGGAGAGCGGCTCCGCAGAGATGAATCGGCAATCTACCATGATAACGCTGGCGCTGGCGCTTGTACTCATTGCCATCAGCGTTATGGCGGTGTGGGGCTATTCGCTTCACTTAGGACGCGATGTGGACAGTATTTTAGACACAATGGATAAGGCAAACCAAGGGGATTTGAAGGTTAGGAGTGGTGTTGCGCGAAAGGATGAATTTGGTGCCATATCGAACCACCTGAATGCAATGCTGGAGAAGATACAGCTTTTATTGCGGCGAACGGAGGAGGCAAAGGACAAACAGCGGATAGCGGAAATTCAAGCGCTGGAAGCGCAAATCAACCCACACTTTATGTTCAATACACTGGATTCTATCAACTGGATGGCCGTCGAGAATGGCCAGTTCGAGATAAGCCAGATGCTAAAATATCTGGGGGATTTGTTCCGATATTCGGTTCGCAGCAGTGAGATTATTGAAATCAAGACCGAAATCAGTCACCTACGGCAGTATGTCTACTTGCAGCAGCGGCGTTATGCCTACGGTTTCGTCTGCCGAATCAAGGTGGAAAAGGAAGTGGAAACATGTCACATCCACAAGCTCCTGCTGCAACCGTTGGTGGAAAATGCGCTGCTCCACGGATTTGATTTCTCCGATACGGAGGAAAAGGAAAACCGCATTTCCGTGGAAGTATTTTTGGAAAGGCCAGGAAGGCTGGTGCTGCAGGTTTGCGATAACGGAAAAGGAATGGATATGGAAATGATTCGGGAATTGAATGAGGAACTTCCATCGGATGTACAGCCTGGTAAGTGTATCGGTGTGCGCAATGTGATTTCCAGAATCCAAATGTATTATGGTCCGGACGGATGGGTATCCTTCGAAAAAGCTGAACCGACGGGATTAACGGTGTCTATTCATATCCCGGTGGAGGAAGGACAAGGAATATGAAAATAGTATTGGTAGAGGATGAAGCGGCTGCACGCAACGGCATCGGCAATATGCTGCGTCAGCATACCCAGCATGAGCTCTGCGCGGTGGCAGCTAACGGCGAACAAGGATTTGCGTACATTCAGGAAATGCAACCGGAGTTAGTAATCACAGATATCCGGATGCCGAAGATGAGCGGGCTGCAGATGATGCATTCCCTAAAAGCGGCAGGGTGCAAGGCAGAATTCATCATTTTGAGTGGTTATTCGGATTTTCAGTATGCGCAGGAAGCACTGCAGCTGGGGGCATGTGACTATATCCTAAAGCCTGTTACACCGGAGGTTTTGCGGACGAGCATTGCCCGAGTTGAGGAAAAGCACTATTCTGAGGTTAGATTCACCCCGACGGCAGAATATATGCTAAATCAACTGGTAGAGGGCATGGGTGATACCGATGATATACTGCAACAGCTGGCCTGGATGCTGCGCATACCACCGGAACGGCCCTGTGCTATGCTGCTTCTGCATTTGAATAACTGCCGCAGCAAAGATGCTTTCTATACCGGCTTTGTAGATGCAATCCACAACGAAGTGGAGGAACTCTGCCTAGAGGCGCTGCGAATCATCCCACTGGCACCGCGCGAAGGCGTACTCTGCATTGTAGGTGACTGCGATAAAATGCCCCGACTTGAAAATATGCTGGCTAAATACTTGGTACCGGATATCCGCAGTTCCTTTGACTGCACGGCAGCGTATTTGCAAATAGAAAATTTTCATGCAGTTGTAAATGGAATTGGACGCCTCAAAGAGCTTTTATTCAAAACTTCACAGGAAAACGAAGAATTCTTTTGCGAGAGTGCTGCAACAAAATCGCCAGCTACAGGGGAATATCCCACCGCACTGGAAAATGACATCAAAAAGCAAATCTTCCAGCATGACAGCGCTGCATTCCTGGAACAAGCCAAGAAGCTTGTTCGGGAAGTTTGGCAAAAGGATGGCAGCAGCATTGAGCGCAAGGATGAGTTGATCCGATTCTTTAGCGTTGTTGGTATGCAGATGCAGGAGTTTTATGGAAATCAGACCCGAAATGTATTCAAAAATCTGAATCTGCATCGTATTTTGGACGCAGTCACCAGCAAGGAGTTGCTTGATGCGAGCTTCTCGATTATTGAAGAAGTGGCACTTTTTCTGCGCGCTCATGAGACGCAGCAGAACCTCGGCAAACTGGTGGGAGAGACTGTGCGCTATATCGAGACACATTATCAGGAAACGCTGGATCAGAAAGAGATTGCTGCCCGCATGGGCGTTACACCAGAGTATCTGAGTACCCAGTTCACGAAGGAAACGGGAACATCGTTCTCTGCTTATATCCGGCAATATAGAATTCGACAGGCTAAATTTATTCTGGTCAATACGGATCGCAAGATGCAGGAGGTGGGGGTTAATGTTGGTTACGCTGATCCGGCGTACTTTAATAGGATCTTTCGCGGTGAGTGCGGCATGACGCCTACCGAGTATCGAAAAAATTTTAAGGCGGGTTCATTATGAAGAAGATAATGGCCGTAGCATCATGGATTCTGTCGGCGGGGCTTCTCCTGACAGGTTGCGGTTCGAGTGCGGAGTACGCTACACAGGAGATTGAACAGGAAACGACAATCCGCATGGCTGTACCCTATGATAATCCCTACTACGAAACAGTGCTGACTGCATTGATTGAGGATTATATGGTGGAGCATGAAAGCGTTCGGGTGGAATTGGAATTTCTGCCATATCAAAACTATGAGCGGACCATTACATCGATGGCTGCGAATGGGGAACAAGCGGATCTGATTCTAGTGGATAACGCATATATACCCATGCTGGTGCAACGCGGGATTTTGGCGGACATTGATGTGTGGCTGAAACAGACAGATCTTACGGATAAGCTGGATACAGATATGATTCCGAACGCATCGGACAATGACAATCTGTACGGATGTCCCTTCCTCTGCTGGACTTACGAGTTGTACTACGATGAGGATAAGATCAGCCGAGATATGGTGACCAGCCTTGCCAGTTGGCAGGAGTTGGAGAATTATGCCCGTCGCTCCCTTGCAGCAGGGCAAAAAATGTTTGCCATTGCGGCGTCTGATACGGAGGAATTGTCCTATCAATTCCAAGAACTGCTGCTGAGTGAAAATGCTAATTTGTATACGCTGCGTGTAGCGGAAAGTTCTGAAACGCTGAAAGGATTAGCGGAATTGTTGAGCATTGGAGCATTCCCTATCGAATGTTTGGATTGGAATCAGACAGACTTGACCCGAAAGTTTGCGCAAGGAGCTGTTGTCACGATGCTGAATCGTTCTACCCAAGTGCCATTCCTGGAGAAAACGGATCCGGACATGAATTGGGGTGTTGTGGAGGTGCCAATCCAGCAGGGAAAAAGCCACATTATGGGGATTCAGAGCATTGTCGTTGCAGCGAACGCGGATACAGCAGCCTATGACTTTTTGGAATGGCTGATGCAAAAAGAACAAGTGCGGAAGGTTGCTACAGAGTTGAACGGTGTTGCTGTCAGGACTGATGTGAGACAGGAATTGGAGGCGGAAGGGATAGAGGGCCCCGTTAGGCGTCAGAGTCTGCAATATGGCGGGAGCTTTCAATCCTGGCCGGTTATTTCGGAAACCATGCGCTCCGGAGTGAGAAAGTTGTTGATGGGTAGTAGGACACCGATGGAAAGCCTGAGGGATATGCAGTATACAATTAGTCAGTACTATGTGTGGTGACGAAGATTGTAGCCGTGGTTCGTGGAAATCGAGCCACGGTATATTTTGTCTTAAAATGGACAAACTTAAACATAAAGAATAAACGGGATGCCATTAAATTTGTACAAGTTTATTAAAAAGCTCTTATTTACAGAAAAGTTCTGTCCCGGTACAATGTAGATAACATAAGGCGGACGAAAGAAACCGTCGAAAAAGACAAGAAAGAGAGGAATCCCAATGAAAAAGCGTACAATTAGCGCCTTGATGGCTGCGACTATGGTGCTCGGCAGTATGACGGCATGTGGCAGCAGCGGAGCATCCAGTGAGGCTGCTTCAGCCAACAGTACTGACACGGCAGCGTCCGCTGCCGAATCTGCCACAGGTGAGAAGGAAAAAGTCAAACTGACGATTATGTTCCGCGACCCCGGCGAGGGCGAGAATGGACCGGCTTATCTGTGGCTGAAGAAAGCCGCCGACAGCTATACGAGCGATAAGTATGATGTCGAGGTCGATTTGGCGCCGATTACAGCCAGCACCGGCGACTACTACTCAAAGATTGCACTGAACCTTTCTTCTGCAGATGCCTGTCCTGATATTATTCTGGAGGATAGTTATCAGGTGGCTGCCGATGTCAGTGCAGGTTATCTGACGAAACTGGACGATTACCTGAAAGATTTCGATGAGTGGAATAATGGCTACTTCATCGAGTCCATGAAAGCCAGCGGCCAGACTGCTGACGGCAGTTACTACACGGTGCCGATTTGTACGGATACCCGCTTACTGTTCTACAACAAGGATGTCTTTGCAGAGGCTGGCCTGCCTACTGACTGGCAACCCAAGACTTGGGATGATATCCTTGATGCAGCCCGTACGATTCGAGACAATACCAGTGATGACGTTGTACCCCTGTGGCTTTCCTCCGGTGCTGCAGAAGGTGAAGCAACTTCGATGAATTCCTACGAAATGCTGCTCTCTGGTTGTGATGATTTCCTGATGGAAGACGGAAAGTTTATCACCAGCAGCGAGAGCATTCTCGACACACTGAACTTCTTCAAGACTGTTTATGACGAAAATCTCGGCGCTCCGCTCTCTGTAATTCTGAACGGTAACGCAGCCGGTACCGGCGCTAAGGAATATCTGCCCAATGGCAAGGTTGGTATTCACCTGAACGGATGCTGGGAACCGCAGTACTACTATGCCGATGGTTCTGCTCCTTGGGCAGACTACAAAGAGAAACTGGGCGTTGCGTTGATGCCTACCAAGGACAGTAATACATATACCACGATGTCTGGTGGCTGGGGTATTGCAATCCCTGAGAATTCCTCCAATAAGGATGCAGCATTTGACTTCTTGAAGCATGCTGTGACCGATCCCGCGCTTGAGATTTACCTGGTCAAGAATGGTAACCTGTCTGTCCTGACTGACAACAGTCACTTTACAGGAGAAGGGCTGGATACCCCTTATGCCGACACCGCATTCATTGATGAAATTAATGAATCTGTTAAATATGCAAAATTCCGCCCGCAGGACGAGAATTACCCCACCGTTTCCGCAAACATCTATGCAATGGTAGAGTCCGTTGTTACGGGCACTGATCCACAGGCAGCTATGGATAAATTTGCAACAGATGTTGCAAATGCGATTGGCGAAGACCATACTGTCAGTAAGTAAATTGTAATCAGGCGGCAGTGTCCGACAACTTGCTGCGATGAGGGACGGCTGCCCATATTGCAAGCCGTCCCTCATATTTTTATTTAGCTAAAGGGGAAAAAATGGGTGCAATGCCAGTTGGAAGGAGACTGCAATGATAACAGCAACGAAAAAAAAGCATAGTTTCGATTTTGTACATAGGACAATACTGATTTGGCCCGCAGTAATCTTAATGCTGATCTTTTTCATCGCGCCGATTCTGTTGACTTTTGTGTATTCCTTTACAAACTTGGCTCTGACAGGTTCGGCCGCTAAGGATGTCAAGATCATCGGGTTTGACAATTACATTAAAATGTTCAAAAACCCGGATGTTTGGCTCAGCATCAAAGCAACACTGATCTTCCTGCTGGGATCCGTCATTGGTCAACAACTGTTGGGCTTTTTCATTGCTTTCATGATGAAAAACACGCGAGTGGGATTTCGCCGTGCTGTAGGACCTTGTATTCTGGCAGGTTGGGTTATGCCGGAATTAGTCGCAGCGATGTGCTTATATGCGTTTTTTGCTGATAACGGCACCTTGAATACGCTTTTGACTGCCGTATTTGGTATAAAAAAAATAGCTTGGTTGTATAAGCATGCCATGCTTTGTGTGGTGCTTGCAAATATCTGGCATGGTACAGCTTTCTCAATGCTGATGTATCAGGCAGCACTGGACAATGTGCCCCATGATATGGAAGAGGCTGCGATTATTGATGGAGCTAACCGTTGGCAGGTGCTACGCTACATTACCTTGCCGGTCGTCAAAGATACAATTTCGACGAGCCTGATGTTAAACACACTCTCTACCCTTGGCGTTTATACGCTGATTTATACAATGACCGGCGGCGGACCCAATATGGATACAATGACATTGCCACTATATATGTATCGCCAGGCATTTGTAGGCTATCAGTTGGGGTATGGTACAGCAATCTCGATGATTCTTCTGGTAATCGGCATTGTTTTTAGTGTGCTTTATACCCGCTTCTGTCGGGATCAAGTGTAACAAAGGGGTACAAAGATGAAACGTAGCAGATTTTTGGATCATGACCTGCCTTATATTGTGCTGGTAGTGATTGCAGTAATTTTTGTTGTTCCACTGCTGTGGGTTGTTTTGGCATCAGTGGATGCCTATCCCCAACAATCAATCAAGGTACCACAGGAATGGACACTGGAAAACTATATCGCAGTATTGACAAGCGCTAAGAACCAACTGGCTTTTTTAAACGGCCTTATCATCTCGCTGTCGCAGGCAATAATTGTGGTCGTACTTGCTGGATTGGCGGCCTATCCGCTTTCCCGCTATGAACTGAAGCACAAGAGGATGTTTATGTTCACGATCCTCTTTATGACATCTCTGCCGGTTACGGCACTTATGGTTCCGGTGTACAATTTATTCTTGAATCTGCATCTATACGATAACCGGGTAGGCGTGGTGTTATTTCAAAGCGCAGCATCCATGCCCTATGCAATCTGGATGATGAAGAATTTCATGGACTCTGTCCCGGTCGATCTGGAAGAAGCAGCCTGGGTGGATGGTGCAACAGTGTGGCAGGGCATTCGTCGAATCGTGACACCACTGATGGTGCCGGGCCTGTGCATGGTCGGTGTATATACATTCTCTGGAAGTTGGGGCAACTTCTTCGTGCCTTATATCTTACTGGGAAGTGCGTCCAAGTTTACTGCCTCAATCACGCTGTATCAGTTCTTTGGAGCTTATGGTCAGATTGCTTATGGCCAGTTGGCTGCTTACTCGGTGTTGTATATGGCCCCTTCGGTCATTCTATATACTGTGACGCAGAAGTTCATGTCCAAAGGATTTGCCATGCAGGGCGCAAGCAAGGGGTAAAGCTATGCAATATGTTGAAGAACGCATAAAGCGTCTGCTGCAGGAGCTGGAAACGCGCATTTATCCAATAAAAACGCCGGTGTCAGGCATTCGTATGAAAAAGACCCGGGAGCAATACGACCCTTCTGCGGGAATCAATACAACAGATTGGGAGGTTTGTCCCCCAGAACCGCTCTGGGGCGGACATCGGGAATATTTCTGGTTCTCTATGGAAGTGGATATTTCAGAAACCTTTGCCGGGATGCCAGTGGAAATTGAAGTCCGCACTGGTCGTGAAGAGCCACGGGAGAAAGGTGAGGAATGGGGGTGGGATGCCCTAAACCCGCAGTTTACAGCTTTCGTGAATGGACGCATTGTGCAAGGCTTGGATATTAACCATCGAGATATTCTACTGACTGAGCAGGCCAAGGGTGGAGAACATTTCACGGTGGTGCTGTCTGCGTTTACCGGTGATCAGAATCCAACATTGAAGTTGGATTGCCGGCTGAAAGCGCGAGATGTAATTACGGAAAAGTATTTCTATGATTTGGAAGTTCCTTACAAAATTCTGCGCTTGTTGGAGCGGGATGATAAGCTATATCTGGATATGGTGCGGATACTGAATCAGTCCTTGGACTTTGTGGAGTTCCGATATCCATACTCAGCGGTGTATACCGATTCAATACATCAGGCTGATATTTTTCTAGAGGAAAATTATTACCAGGTTTATCAAAATCGGAGCATAGCGAAAGCGTACTGCGTAGGACATACGCACATCGATGTAGCTTGGAAGTGGACGCTGAGTGTTACAAGAGATAAGGCACTCCGCAGCTTCTCCACGGTTTTGGAACTAATGGATCGGTATCCACAGTACCGCTTTATGTCCAGTCAGCCGCAACTGTACAAATATGTGAAGGAGCAATCTCCCGCACAGTTTGAGCGTATTCGGTCTCGTGTGGCGGACGACCGCTGGGAGCCGGAGGGCGCAATGTTCCTTGAAGCGGATGTTGTACTGACATCCGGTGAGTCTTTGGTACGGCAGATACAATACGGAAAGAAATTTTTCCGCGAGGAATTTGGACGAGATAGCCGTGTGCTTTGGATGCCTGATGTGTTTGGCTATACGGCTGCGCTGCCGCAGATTATGAAACAATCTGGTGTTGATTATTTCATGACGACCAAGATTGGGTGGAATGAGAAAAACTGTTTTCCCTATGACACCTTTTGGTGGGAAGGCCTTGATGGAACAAAAGTCCTCACACACATGAGTCCGGCAAGAGATTATATGCCTTCCTGGGCAGACAAGCATCTGAATCGTCGATATACAACTTACAATGCCTATATGGCGCCCTCTCATCTGATGGGCGGCTGGCAGCGTTACCAGCAGAAAGATTTGAACGACAGTTTTTTGGTTGCTTTCGGTTTTGGTGACGGCGGCGGCGGCCCGACTCGGGAGGAACTGGAGAACGAGAAGCGATTGATGCGCGGTTTGGCTGGCTGTCCTCAGGTTGTGCCTTGTACATCACTGGAATTCTTCCGGCATCTGGAGAAACAAGTGGCAGAAAATCCTCGCACACCTGAATGGGTGGGAGAATTATATCTGGAATTCCATCGAGGTATCTACACTTCTATGGCGCGCAACAAGCGGAGTAATCGCAAGAGTGAAATCTTGATCAGTGCTGTCGAAAGTGGTCGCACTATGACGCAGCTGCTGTGCGGTCAGGAATATCCCCAAAAGGAGTTGGATGCCTGCTGGGAGATTTTACTGCGAAACCAGTTCCACGATATCCTACCAGGATCGGCCATACACGAGGTGTATGAGGATTCGGCGAGAGAATATGCGGCCCTCTCTGATGGTGCCGCTGTGCTGGAGCAGGAAGCGATGAACTGCCTGGTGCGTGAGGTGGATGCTGCGCAGAACTCGGTGCTGGTTTACAATCCGTCCGGAACCGCAGGAAAATTTCTTTGCAGTGCGAAACTGCCTGATAACTGTGTGCTGATACAGAACGGTAGTATGATCCCGACGCAGCGGGCAGAGGACGGGAGTGTTATTTGGGAAGCGGAACTTTTGCCTAAAGGATATCAGACCTTTGGATGCACAACGCGGTTGTATGAGAAGGTGCCGTGCGCTGAATATTGGCAGCAAGCGGAGAAAAGTGTATTCGAGAATGATTTCTTCCGAATTGAACTGAATGCAGCAGGCCGTTTCACAAGACTGTATGACAAAACCGTGGGGCGTGAAGTTTTGCAGAAGGGTCTGTGTGGTAACAGACTGGTTTGCTATGAGGATATCCCGGCACGGTATGACTGTTGGAATATCGACCAATCCTACGAAGAAAAGTACTGGGAAGTAGATGATCTCCAGCGAGCAGAACTTACCGAAAACGGGCCTGTGCGTGCAGTACTGAAACTGCATTGGCGCTGGATAGACTCGGATATCATCGAAAGTGTTATCTTGTACAAAAACATTGCGCGGATTGATCTACATTATGAGGTGGATTGGAGACAGCACCAGATGCTGCTGAAGAATCTATTCCCATTGGACATCCATACTCATGAGGCTACCTACGAAATCCAGTTTGGTAATATTAAACGCCCAACACACCGCAACACTTCCTGGGAACAGGCTGCCTTTGAGGTATGGACACACAAATGGATGGATCTCTCCGAGGAAGGTTACGGAGTGAGTTTCCTGAATGACTGCAAATATGGTGTGAGTGTGAAGGGAACATTAGTCGGACTGACATTGCTGAAATCCGGTGTATTCCCCAATGAGACTGCTGACCAGGAACATCATAGTTTTACCTTCGCACTTCTGCCTCACAAAGGAAACTGGAAGCAGGCTGGTACAGTGGCAGAGGCCTATCGGCTGAATACTGAACTTTGGATAGCTAGGAAACCCAATGAAGGTGGAGTACAGCCACCGCAGTTCTGCATGGCGGAAAGCCTGAATTCCAATATTGTATTGGAAACAATCAAACAGGCAGAGGATGGTCAAGGCGTGATTGTTCGGCTGTACGAATGCCACAACCGCCGCACAAAAGCGGCTGTCCGCTTTGGATTTAAAGTATGTGAGGCGGAATTGTGCGATCTTCAAGAACAAACCAAGAAAGCAGCAGAAATCTGTGGCCAAGAAGTGCGTTTTGAGGCGGCACCATATGAAATCATAACCCTGCGAATCAAATTTGATAAAGAAAAGTAAGCTTATTATTATGAGGAGGAACTACTATGAGCAAATTTTATATTGCCCGCAAAGAAGATATGGCATGCAGCTATAATGAAGACGGTTTCGGCTGTGTAGAATTGCTGGCGGATTCCCATGATGGTAGCGTGCACAACTATAAATGCTACCTGAAGGCTGGCAGCAAGGTGGCGCCGAAGATGTACGCTGATAAGATTGTGCTTTTCTTTTTCGGAAAGGGAAAAGGATATGTGACTGACCAGACGGATGCTTACCCAATCGAGGAAGAAGTCAGCTTTTATTTCCCGGATTTCGATAAGAATGTTTACGAGATACATGCTATCGAGGATATGGAGTTCGTGATGGCCGTGGTCGATATGTACCCTTGTGACTGGGAAGACTTTAAGGAATCTCATTTGCGGCTGCCCTACTTCCGTCCTCTGAGCAAATGTGTTAAGTACGACCAAGATTGCAAGGGGCCGCATACGACTTCTTGGCATGTGCTGAACTCCAAGCAGCTGGGGCATGTGATTTTGGGCGTTGTGCGGGCTAATGGCGAAGGAACTATCGAAAAAGGACACCCCAGCGTTCATCAATGGAATTACTGCCTGGGTGATTCGGATTTTGATATGACAGTAGATGGTGAGACGGTACATCATGTGGCGGGCGAGTGGAGCTTTATCCCCGCCGGACCGGATCACAGCCTGGTGGCACAGCCGGGCAAGGAAGTGTTTTATGTATGGTTTGAACAGTTCACTCGTAAAGACCGCGATTTTATTGTGAAGCCGGATGCAGAGTAAGAAAGGAGAATCGTACCATGGAGAACAAATATGTTGTTCGTGAAGCAGATATGAAGAAGGTTTTTGATGAGCATGGGTTTGCAATGGTCGAACTGCTGCCGGGCAGTTACCAAGGCGGAGTCCGAAACTATAAATGTTGGCTGAAGGCGGGCTGCGAAATCTCGCCGGAACTCCATGCAGATGACACGGTGCTGTTGATGCTGGGCAAGGGGAAGGGGTACATAACATCGAGCAAAAATCTTTTCCGCGTGACAGAACCATCCTTTTATGTGCCGAATTTTGATAAGGAACCTTATACGGTCCATGCAGTAGAGGACATGGAGTTCATCATGAGTGTCATTGAGATGAACGAGTGGGACAAGAAAAGCTATAACGCCTGTCATGTTCGGGTTCCGTTCTTTATGAAATATACGGACGGTGCGGTTTACGATCAGGACTGCAAGGGACCTCACACTACATCTTGGCTGATTCTGGGTAGTGAGCATATTGGGCGCATCATGGTTGGCGTTGTTCGTGCCAAAGGGGAAGGCACTGTCGAAAAAGGTCATCCGAAGGTGGCACAGTGGAATTACTGTCTGGGCGATGCTGACTTCAAGTTGACGATTGGTGATGAATCTGCAGTGGAACATAAGGCAGGCGAATGGAGCTATGTTCCGGCCGGGCTGGATCATGCATTGGTGGCGGATTCAGGTAAGGAAGTATTCTATGTATGGTTTGAGCATTTCGTTCGCGAGAGGGATTTCTGCGTATGCTTGGCGGAAGGCGATAAGCTCGAAGATGTGCTGAAGCACTGACCTGCTTTATGAAACAGCTGCGGAAAGGAAAATCCGGCAGCACTGTGATTATGACATCGGGAATCCCTGCGGCACAGATACTTCGGTTTTCTGTGCCGCTTGTTTTTGGGAATCTGTTCCAACAGATGTATTCGATTATAGATGCTGCTGTTATAGGAAACTATGTTGGTGTGGAAGCTTTCGCGGCAGTCGGCTGTACAGGTTGGGTTTGCTGGCTGATCAACTGCTTCTTCCGAGATAGTGCCAACGCTTTCAGTATACCGGCGGCAATCTGCATCGGGAAAAAAGACCGCGAGGGTTTTCACAAAATCGTTGTAAATGCAGTGTTGTACGGCGTTGTATTGTCCTTTGTGGGAACAATCCTACTGGCACTAACGCTCCATACAATCCTCCGCTTGCTGAATGTCCCGGAGAATATATACCAGTGTGCTGGACAGTATCTGCTGGTTTATATCTTGGGCATTCCGCTGGGTATGACATTCAGTTTGGCAACGGCTCTGCTGCGCGCTGATGGAAACAGTGAAATCACATTCCGCGCGATGACAGCATCCACAATCACCAATGTGGCGCTGGATCTTTTGCTGGTGGTGGTATTCCGGGCAGGCGTTTTGGGGGCCGCTATCGCCACCTGGCTGGCAAGCGGTGTGGCTGCAGTATTGGCGCTGGAGGAATGTGCAAAACGGGAGGAGTTTCACTTTGCGCTCGGGGAGCTGCGTCCGGATTTCGGAATTCTCCAAGAGATAACGAGACTTTTCCTGCCGATGTTTTTTAACAGTGTAATTATAGCGTTCGGTGGGCTATATGTGCAGAAGAATATGAATGCACTGGGATCCTCCTTTACAGCAGGGATTTCAGCACAGAGTAAGATCTTTGGTGTGTTGGAAGCAGTTGTTATGGCTGTGCAGACAAGCCTCGGTGTTTTTGTCAGTCAAAATCTTGGGGCAAGGAAGCCACTGCGCATCCGTCAAGGACTTCTGCAGTGTACAGTGGCATCATTGCTGCTGACAGCAGTGCTGGTGGGGGTTACACTCCACTTTCGGGAACCGATTTTGAAGCTCTTTCTCTCAACTAAGGATGCGGTGAGTTATGCACAGGCTATGCAGGTGGCTAAAGATGCGACTCGTATGATTCTCTACGGTATGGGGATTATGACGGCAATGTATCTTCACCGTGTTGCAATACAGGCGCTGCATCACCCGGAATTCTCTGCAATAGCGGGGGTATGCCAGTTAATTGCACGGGTAGTGACAATTGCAATCGGTTCGAGCGTGATAGGAAAAACAGCTTACTTTATTACAGATTGTGCAGCATGGCTGGTATCACTGCCAATAGTAGCAATTCCCTGTTATATCCTTTTGCATAAAATGATTAAGGAAGAGAGCGCAGGGCAGGTAGGCAAACATCCTGTGTAGATATTGGAATTTTGTATGGAAAGAATAAAAACGCTGCTGTCCAAGCTCACTTGTCGGCAATTTACATGGACGATGGTCGGGACAGCAATCCTCTCCTTTGGTATTTATAATATTCATCGCCGCGCGGCTATCACTGAGGGGGGCGTGATTGGACTGGTTCTTCTGCTGGATCATTGGCTGAGAATCCCGGCTTCGATCTCTTCTCCACTGCTGGATTTTCTCTCCTATGCGCTGGCATTTCGGTTTCTGGGATGGAAATTCGTCTTGATGGCGGGAATATCCAGCATAAGTCTGGCGGGATTCTACCGCCTGTGGGAGAGTTTCCCACCGATGCTTCCGGATTTGTCAGCTTACCCACTGGCCGCCTCTATTCTGGGCGGTATGTTCGTGGGGATCGGCGTAGGAATTATTGTTCGGCAGGGCGGTTCCAGCGGCGGCGATGATGCACTGGCACTGGTAATCAATAAACTGACCGGGTGGAAACTGTCTGCCTCGTATCTTTTTACGGATTTGGTGGTGCTGGGGGCTTCACTGTCCTATATATCGCCGCGACGAATCGCCTACTCTATCATCACAGTGACAATCTCATCCTACCTGATTGATTTTGTGGCGCGAAGAGAATCAGAGCGGAAACTAGCCTGAAGCAGTAAAGGAGGACTTAGTATGGCATATCTGGGCGTTGACCTAGGTGGAACCAATATTAAGGCGGCGCTGGTGACGGAGGAAGGGAAAATCCTGCGAGAAGTATCAGTGCCCACGGCGCTCCCGCGTTCGTCCGAGGCTGTGTGCGATGACATAGTGAAGCTTTGCACAGAGTTGGCCTCGGGGGAGTGGGTGGAAGCAATCGGTGTCGGTTGCCCTGGTTCGGTGGATCGTGGTCGGTTGCTCTATTCTAACAACTTGAATTGGCATGATTTTGATATGGCGGAGTATTTGCAAAGTCGGATAGGTCTGCCGGTCTATATCGGTAATGATGCCAATGTAGCAGCCTTGGGTGAGGCGCTGGCGGGTTGTGCCAAAGGTGCAGAAAGCGCGGTCATCCTGACATTGGGGACCGGCGTGGGCGGTGGTGTAGTACTGCAAGGAAAACTTCTTACCGGCTATACCGGTGTAGCCTCAGAGCCGGGGCATATGGTGATTATGGACAGCCTCGCCCGCTGCACTTGCGGGCGGTGTGGATGCTTTGAAAGCCTCGCAAGTGCAACGGCTTTGATCCGAATGACGGAAGAGGCGTGCCGTGCCCATCCGCAGAGTCTGCTACATACGCTGGCCCCGCGGGAGGATACTATCACAGGACGAACCGCCTTCGATGCCGCGATCCAGGGTGATATTGCGGCCCAGGAAGTGGTGGAACATTATATTCATTACTTGGCGGTTGGAGTAGCAAACCTCATTAATATCTTTTTCCCGGAAGTCATTGGACTTTCGGGTGGTGTGGCAAATCAGGGAGAGGCACTTTTGAGGCCACTGCGTGTAGCAGTGGAACCGATGGTGTTTGGCAATGCCTTTGCCCAAAAGCATACGAAGATCACGACCTGTACGCTGGGTTACCGTGCCGGGGTCATCGGTGCGGCGCTGCTGGCGAAACAAAAGCAGTAAAGTGAATATAGCATGATCTCTGATAGGCAAATGTTGCATTAGTGAAAAATAGCCAGAAAGTGGGAAATTTAGGGCGGTATTTGACTGGATGGGCACCGCGCCGATGCGGTGCGAACGCGCCCAAACAGGGGCGTTTCTCGCGGTGACAGGGGCGGTGTGCGAGGATGGTGTAGAGTTGGCTTGCGTACAACTTCTTGCTGGAGGATAAAACTTATATATTAGTTTGCTGGGCTTTTCACTTGCGTGAACCCAGTGATATTGGTATCCACATTTCTCAATGGAACCAAAGTTGCGCATTTATTTGAGCGGTGCGGATAAGAATTTATCTCACCGATTTGCCCCCAAAACTGCCCCCAAAAGGGTTTGGGACGGGTCAGCACGATGCAGCACTCTTTTGTACACATGGGACAAAATCTATTCCGAGCCTTGGTACACAACACCACCAAGCCCAACAAAATAACACGCTAACGCACAAACTTTGAATTTCTCATAACCCGGAGGTCGCAGGTTCAAGTCCTGTCTCCGCAACCAACAAAAGTACGTTGAAACGATAAGTTCCAACGTACTTTTTCTTTGTCTGGGGCAAAAGTGGTCACTTTTTGGTCACTTTGACCCCAAAATGACCCCAAAACGGCAAAATGACTGCGCCCGGACGGATGAAATTTTCAACCGTCTGGGCGCTTTTTGTGGATAAATTTTGCGGAGTTGGCAGGTCAATATAGGAACGGTCAGTGTAGTCAGCTCGCTTTGACGAGTACCAACACGCTGTTGGTTGGCACTACGATTTGTTCCTGTTTGGTAGGAATGGGCGGGTTCTTGTACTGGCGCAGGGCTTTTTGGATTTGCTGCTTGACTTCGAGCAGGGCAGCTTCCAGCGTGGGGGCTTGTGTGGTAACTTTGGGGAAGTCAGGAACATGGGTGGTGCAGCCGTCCGGGGATAAGGTGCAGAGTACAGGGTAGGGCTGGTTCTCAACGAAGATGCTGTACTGCATCCCGAACATATCGTCCATTTTGTCCATTTCGTGCCGCTTATGTTCGTCCATGCTGTGGACATAGGTGTCCATTGTGAAGGCTACCGAGTAATGACCGAGGATGGCTGACAGGGTCTTGTAGTCCATGCCGCGCTCCAGCGCACGGGTGGCAAAGGTAGGCCGCAGGGCGTGGAAGGTAAAGTGCCCGATGTCGGCATCCTTCAACAGGCGGTCGTAGTAATCCTTGAAAGTTTTCTGCTCAAAGTAGTGTCCAAACTCGTTGGTGACGATGAAGCCATCGTCGGTGTACTTATCCCCTGCCCGAATCTTGTCCTGCTCCTGCTGTTTCTTCCAGCGAGTGAGTTCGTCTGCTATTGTGCGGGTCAGCGGAATCGTGCGGCGGGAGTTTTTCGTTTTGGGTGTACCGAATACGATTTCGGTTTTGTTCTCTCCGTCGTGGGATTCGTACTTGGCAAGGCGGTTGATGGTACGGCGTACATGGAGTTGGGCGGTGCTGAAATCAATATCTTCCCATTTCAGCGCCAGTAATTCCCCCATCCGTAGCCCTGTACACAAGTCCAGCCGGATGAACACGCCATAGCGGTGACGATAGCTGGTTTGCACCAGCGCACGCTGTTGGTCGTTGCTAAAAACCACGATTTCGGGCTTCTCTCCGCTGGGCAGGGTCACGGCATCGCAGGGATTATAGACCAGTAGATGCTCTTTTACAGCTTGTTGTAAGCACTTGTGCAATGCCATGTGGTAGTTGCGCAAGGTCTTGGGGGATAAGCCTTCCTCGCGGAATTTGTAGTTGTAAAACTCCTGCAAGGTGTGTGGTTCCAGCTTTTTAAGCAGGATTTTCCCCAGTACACAAAAGTGTTTATTGAGATAACTGCGGTAGCTGGCATAGGTGGACTGTTTAACGGTATCTTTCATGTAGGTGTCCAGCCAATACTCGTACCATTCGCCCAGTGTCACCGACATCGGATCGCGCCAGCCCTGTGTGCGGACTTCGTGGGCTTGCTGCTGCAAAATGGCGATCGCCTCTTGCCGAGTGTTACAGCAGGTGGATGTGCGTCTGGGCTTACCGGTTTTGTAGTCGATTCCGGCTGACAGCCGTACTTCCCACCGTCCGTCTGAACGCTGACGAATGTTGCCCTCGTTATGCCCACGGCGCAGGGCTTTTTTGGATGTGTCTTTCACGGTGCATCGTCTCCTTTCGTGACACAAAGACTACCACAGGTACGGCCACAAAGCTATTCATCAGACCCGACAATCTTCGGGTTCTCGTTTTGGGCTTTATTGACCTTTTGCCGTTCCAGCCAGTCCAGCAGTTCATCCCGCCGCACCAGCAGGCGGTTACCAATGTGGAACGCAGGAAAAGTTGCGTCGTGAAATATCCGATAGGTGGTCGAGCGCGAAATGCCGAAGTAAGTTTGCACTTCCTTGGGGCTGACAACATTGGGCAAATTTTGAAATTCCGTGTTCATGAGTTCCTCCTATGTAAATAATTTATAAAAAGGTCTTTACTATATAGCCACCGAGAAGCGGCAAAAGGTAACGCTTGACAAAAAATAAATAGCCAGCATATCCACCCATTGTGCTAAAAAGCTTGCACCTTTACAAAATATCTAAATCCAGTTCGCTAAACATTGGAACAAAAGCTTTGCCACATAACTCAAAAACAAAACAGGCAAGCCGCAGATTAAAACGGCTTGCCTGTTTTAAGTGACGATGTTTATGGGATACGGGTAGGGGTATGCAAGAAAGACCGTCATCTGCGTCACTATCGTCACGCAAGAATGCTGCCGGGGGTCTGGGGTACACCCCAGAAATGTGCATGTGGATGACCACATGCTATGCTAGCAAAACACGTCTACCCCCCAAAAACGATAGCACCCAACCCAGATGCCCATACAAATTCGTATATCCCCAGAGTGAATCACCTGTGATTCATCCGAAAATCTTGACTCAAAAAAGTGAATCAGTTCTGATTCACTTCCCGGATTCCCCCGGCTCGATGCAGTAGCAGTTAAAACTCCCCTCGCAGAGCAGGCATTCCTCGCCGGAGAAAATCTCCACGCGGACAACGCTGACAAGGCGGCCGCGCTTCAATACGCGGGCATTCGCAAAAATCTTCCCACTGGAAACGTTCTTCAAAAACGACATATGGCTGCTCTGGGTCACGTAATGCCGGCCATCGGTAAAGGCCGCGTACCCGGCGGCGCAGTCGGCTAAAGCCATCAGGTAGCCGCCGTGCAAAGCGCCGTAGCCGTTGCGGTGGGCGTCGGTCACTTCGGCTTCCAGGCGGACGTAGTCCTTGCGCATATCATGGACGGTGAAGCCCAGAGATTTTGTGAAATCGTCGTTGCTGACGAGTTTCTGCAATGCCTCGTAGTATTCCATAGCAAAACATCCTTTCCAAAAACAGAAAAGGGCCGACCCTTGAGAAGTGAGGGTCGGCCTTTTTCTAACCAGAGCATAGCGGAGAAAAGCCCCATCGCTTTACCCCACTATTATATGAAAAGAAGCACGGTGCGCGCAAGCCGGGAGAAGGCTGTGAAAGAAGAGAAATGCGTTAGGATAAAAACGGGAGAAGGATTTCCAAAAATGTTACAAGTATGTATAGAGAAGATACTGTGCGCGCCGTGTTCCAATTCCGATGTAAAATCAGGCCTCGTCCAGGTCGATGGTCTCCAGGTCGAGCTTCTCCAGAATGGGCAGCAGCTTCGTGACGCCGCAGGTGAAGAAGATGATGCGGATGACTTCGCAGATGTCATCCACAGTAGCACCGTTCTCCAGCGCCAGACGGGCGTGGACCTTCATGGTGGTGTCGGTGCCGGTGGCCATACCGATGGCCATAACAATCAGCTCGCGGTATTTGCGGGGAATCTGCACATCGGTGCCGTTGTCCACATACTGGTCCAGAAATGCCTTGACCAGCATCGGGTCATTGCCCATCTTCTGGTGGCTTTCCAGCAGCTTGCCGCCGCGGGCCTCTTTCAGCTGGGCCAGAAATTCACGGCTTTTGGCCAGCTTTTCGGGATTTTCCTGTTTCATGGGTTACTCCTTCGTTTCATAGCGGTTTTTCAGATAATTGACAGCAATGTTCGGGAAGAGCGCATAGGTCAGCACGTCCTCATCACTGTGTGCCAAATCGCCGATTTCGGCCTTGGCCTTCTCCCAGCCGGGCTCCAGCAAATCAGCCGGGCGGCAGGTGATGGGTTTTTCATCGCCCAGCGCCTTTTTCATCAGTTCGGGGGAAATGTCACCCGGCGGGCAGCCGTACATACCGCGGCAATAGTCGCGCATTTCCTTGCTGACGGTCTTGTAGCGCTCGCCCATCATGACGTTGCTGGTGGCCTGTGCGCCACACATCTGGCTGCTGGGGGTGGCCAGCGGCGGATAACCCATATCCGCGCGGACGCGGGTGACTTCCCGCAGAATCTCCGGCAGACGGTCCAGTGCATTCATGCTGCGCAGCTGGTTCTCCATATTGGTCAGCATACCACCGGGAATCTGGTGCTGCAGGCAACCAACGTCCACGCCAATCAGGCGGCTTTCGTATTCCTTGCGGCGGGTGCGCAGATACTGGAAGCCCTCGTTCAGTTCATTGAACTGGGCAAGGTCGATTTTCGGGTCACGGGGCGTGCCGCGCAGTCCGGCGATAAAGCTCTCAATTGGCGGGTGGCCGGGGCCCATGCCAAGGCTGGAAACACAGACGTCCAACCCGTCCACACCGGCGCGGATGGCCTCCCAGTAGCACATTTCCGCCATGCCGCCGGTGCAGTGGCAGTGCAGATGCACCGGAATGTCCAGCGCAGCTTTTAAGGCGCTGATCAGCTCATAGGCGGCGGGCGGCGTCATCAGGCCGGCCATATCCTCGACATGGATGAGCTCGGCGCCCATTTTCTGCTGTTCCAGCGCATTTTCCACAAATTTCTCGGTCGTGTGGAAGGGGCTGAGGTTGTACTGGACACTGCCTTCAATCTTCTTGCCCATTTTTTTGACGGCGCGGAAAGCAGTCTCGCAGTTGCGCAAATCCTGCAGGGCGTCAAAAATCAGGAACACGTCAATGCCCGCGTTGGCGGCGCACTCGACAAATTTTTCTACAATATCATCGGGGTAGGCGTGGTAGCCCACCAGATTCTGGCCGCGCAGCACCATCTTCAGCGGGGTGTTTTTCATGAAATGCTTGAAGGTGCGCACGCGGTTCCACGGGTCATCGTTCAGATAGCGGATGCAGACATCAAAGGTTGCGCCGCCCCACATCTCCATGCTGTCATAGCCGACGGCGTCCATCCGCTTGAGCAGCGGAATCATATCCTCGGTAGTGACGCGGGTGGCCAGCAGGGACTGTACGCCGTCACGGAATTCAACACTGTTGAACTTGACGGGGGTGGAGCTGGCAAACTCGGTATGCCCGGCGTTGCTGGTATGTACAGCAGGGGACGGTGCAGCGGGTTCCTTTCGCTTAAAGAAATCCATAGTAGACTCCTGACTTATAGAAAGACTTTTCCCAAAAGCGCGGCCGCGAGATGGTAAATCGATTCAGCCGGAAATAAACAGCTGTAAGCGGTGCCTTTATAGAGAAATAGTCTTGCGTGTATGGTTTTATTTGTAAGCCGGTAAATCATACAGCTAAAACGATACACTAAATCGTTACACTATTTGTAGCACAGTTTTTTTCATTTGTCAACACAAAAATGCCGCGCATACCGAAACTTTGGTGTGCGCGGCAAATTTTTTGTCTTGCTTTTGTGCAAGTCTTACAAACGGAAGCTCTCCCGCAGCTCCACGCGGGCCTCGCTTTCAATGCGCAGCGGCTCGCGGCTGCCGGTCGTGATATGGGAAATCAAAGCCCCGACAGCCTGGCGGGCAATCTCCTCACTGGGCATCGAAACGGTGCTGACAGCAGGAATCAGATACTGCACACCCATGGGATCCTGCGTGACAAAGCTGAGTAGTTCCATATCCTGCGGAATCAGGATGCCGTATTTATGTAAGGTATATAACACGCCGGGAACCATTGTGTCGCTTTCGCACAGAACCATCTTGGGCATATTGGTCAGCGCGCAGAGACTTTCAGCAGCGGCGGCACCGCCCTCGGCGGTGTTGGCGCCGGAGAAAATCCACTCTTGCGGAACCTGAATCCCCAGCTGCTGGCAGGCAAAGACAAATGCGTCGGTGCGGCGGCTGGCGGCTACATAGCGGTTTCCGGCACAAATAAGCGCGACCTGGCGATAATTTTTTTGCCGTATCAGGCTGGCGGCCAGCAGGCCGACCTTGTTGCTGTTGGCGCTGGAGGTACTGTACTTGTTGCTTTCGCGGTTAATCAGCACAATGGGAACCTGTGTGTCGAGCGTTTCCAGATGGCGCACATCCTGCTCACTGGCGGCGCCGATGATGGCCCCGGTGTAGTTGTTGTGAATCAGTGCCTCGCAGGCATCCGCAATATGGTCATTGGTAAAGGGGTGCACCACCAGCTCACAGTCGTAGCTTTTCTCGCGCAGGGCCTTCTGTATTAAAGAAAGGAAGTAGCCCAGCATATTGGCGCGGTAGTCCAGCGGCCAGAAAAAAGCCACCACGGGACGCCGTTCGGCGCTGCTGCGAAGGCGGCGGGCGCTCAGGTTGGGCTGATAGCCAAGCTCCCGCATGGCGTTCTGGATGCGGATGATGGTCTCCGGCGGGATACGGTGCTGCTCACCGCGGCCGTTCATAACCAGAGAAACGGTGGTGGGGGAAACCCCGGCTGCTGCCGCAACATCCTTGATGGTGGGCATAAAGGACACTCCTTTGCTAAAAGCATTTACTGCGTTTACTAAACTATAGCACTGTTTACTGGAAAAGTCAACGTTTAGCAGAAACTTGCTAAACAAAGGCTGAATGAGTGTCTTTTTTTGTCATTTTGTGCAAGACGGTTCCACAGCTATTTTGCAAACCGCCGAAGTTGCGCCAAGGGTCTTGACGTTGCTAAAACGATACACTATACTGCGAACAGGTAAATCGATACAGCTAAGTAAGGATAAAGTTACAAGACAAAAACGCAAGAAACAGAGCAACCGCAGAAAGGACGAAATCCTTATGGCTAAAAAGAAAACAATGGACGGTAATGAGGCAGCCGCATACGCATCGTATGCGTTTACCGAAATTGCAGCCATCTATCCCATCACCCCCTCCAGCCCGATGGCAGACCATGTTGATACATGGGCAGCCAGCGGCATGAAGAACATCTTCGGCCAGTCGGTCAAGCTGGTCGAGATGCAGAGCGAGGCCGGCGCAGTCTCCGCCATGCACGGCGCGCTGGACAGCGGCAGCCTTGGCACCAGCTACACGGCCAGCCAGGGCATGATGCTGATGATCCCCACCATGTACCGCATTGCCGGTGAGCTGAAGCCTGCCGTTATCCACGCCGCCTCCCGCAACGTGGCTACCAATAATATCTCCATCTTCGCCGAGCATTCCGACGTTATGGCCTGCCGCCAGACCGGTTTTGCCCTGCTGGCATCCTCCAACGTGCAGGAGTGCATGGACATCGGCGCTGTGGCGCATCTGTCCGCCATCAAGGGCCATGTGCCGTTCCTGCATTTCTTCGACGGCTTCCGCACCTCCCACGAAATCCAGAAGATTGATGTGCTGGACTTCAACGACCTTGCCAAGCTGGTCGATTATGAGGAGCTGGAGAAATTCCGCAAGCGCAGCCTGAATCCCGAGCGCCCGCTGCTGCGCACAGCCGGCTTGAACGCCGACACCTACTTCCAGTGCCGCGAGGCCATGAACCCCTACTACGATGCTCTGCCGGAGATCGTGGAGGAGTACATGGGCAAGATGAGCGAGCTGACCGGCCGCGAGTATCACTGCGTCAACTACTACGGCGATCCTGAGGCTGAGTATGTGCTGGTCGGTATGGGCAGTGTGGCAGAAACCGCTGCCGAGACCATCGACTATCTGCGCGCACAGGGCAAGAAGGTCGGCTATGTCAACGTTCACCTGTACCGCCCGTTCCCGGTGCAGTACCTGCTGAACGCACTGCCTGCCACCGTCAAGGCTGTCACCGTTCTGGACCGCACCAAGGAGCCCGGCGCTACCGGCGAGCCTCTGTATGAGGATGTCTGCAGCGTGCTGAAGGAGTTCCGCAGTGATTTGCCGGTCTACGCCTGCCGCTTCGGTCTGGCCTGCAAGGACACCACCCCCGCCCAGATTGTCGCGATGTATGAGAATATGACCGCTGCCGAGCCTGCCAACCACTACACCATCGGCATTGATGATGACGTGACCCACCGCTCTCTGGCTGTCGGCAAGGAAATCAACATTGTGCCTGCCGGTACCTGCAGCTGCAAGTTCTGGGGCCTCGGCTCCGACGGTACGGTCGGTGCCAACAAGAACACCATCAAGATTATCGGCGACCATACCGATAAATACGTACAGGCCTACTTCGAGTATGATGGCAAGAAGTCCGGCGGCGTCACCAAGAGCCATCTGCGCTTCGGCGATGAGCCCATCCGCAGCAGCTATCTGGTCCGCCACGCTGACTTTGTGGCCTGCCACAATAAAGCCTATGTCGCCAACTACGATATGGTTTCTGACCTGAAGGAGGGCGGCAGCTTCCTGCTGGCCTGCGACTGGGCCGATGTTGCCGCACTGGACGCCCACCTGCCCGTCTCGATGCGCCGCGCGATCGCGAAAAAGCACATCAACCTGTATGTCATCGACTCCGTTGCCATCGCTGCGGAGTTGGGCCTGGGCAACCGCACCAACACGATTTTGCAGGCTGCCTTCTTCCACATCACCGGCATCATCCCCGACGACAAGGCCGTCGAATACATGAAGGCCGCCGCCCTGAAGAGCTACGGCAAGAAGGGCGAAAAGGTCGTCAATATGAACTACGCCGCTGTTGACCGCGGCATCTGCGGCGCTGTCAAGATCGACTACCCCGCCTCCTGGGCTGACCTGGCCGACGAGACCCCCGCGCCCCGCAAGGATGTGCCGGAGTTCGTCACCAAGATTCTGGAGCCGGTCAACAACATGCACGGCGACGAGCTGCCCGTCAGCGCTTTCGTCGGCCTCGAGGACGGCACCTGGCCGCAGGCTACCTCTAAGTATGAGAAACGTGGTGTGGCCGTCAAGGTTCCCGCATGGGATGCCTCCAAGTGCGTGCAGTGCAACCAGTGCTCCTACGTCTGCCCCCACGCGGCCATCCGGCCCTTCCTGCTGACCGAGGAGGAGGTTGCCAACGCCCCCGAAAAGATGGAGGTTGCCGACACCAAGCCCAAGGCTAGCGAGTACAAATACCGTTTACAGTGCGCCGTCCTCGACTGCCAGGGCTGCGGCAGCTGCGTGACGGTCTGCCCGACCAAGGCTATCACGATGGAGCCGCTGGACACTCAGCGCCACGAGGAAGCCAACTGGGAGTACATCGACGCGCTGCCGGAGGTGCGCAACACCTACGGCGATGACACCGTCAAGGGCAGCCAGTTCAACCAGCCCCTGCTGGAGTTCAACGGCTCCTGCGCAGGCTGCGGCGAGACGCCTTACGCCAAGCTCGTTACCCAGCTGTTCGGCGACCATATGTACATTGCCACCGCCACCGGCTGCTCCCAGGTCTGGGCGACCAGCTTCCCCAGCTTCCCCTACTGCACCAACAAGAAGGGCTTCGGCCCCGCGCTGGGCGGCTCCCTGTTTGAGAACAACGCCGAGTTCGGTATGGGCATCAGCCTCTCGGTCGAGCAGCAGCGCGCCGCGCTCCGCTCCAAGGTCGAGGAGCTGATGAGCAAGATCGACGAGAACAGCGACCTGTATGCTGCGGCGAAGGCATGGGACGATAACTTCAACGTCAGTGCCAAGATCGAGGCCGTCAGCGATGCGCTGAAGGCGGCTGTGGCCGGTGCAGAAGTGCCGGAGGACGCCAAGGAAGCACTCGACTACGTACAGCGCAATGCCGAGCATCTGCGCAAGAAGTCCGTGTGGATTTTCGGCGGCGACGGCTGGGCCTACGATATCGGCTACGGCGGTCTGGACCATGTGATTTCCACCGGTGCCAACGTCAACATTATGGTCTTTGACACCGAGGTTTACTCCAACACCGGCGGACAGGCCTCCAAGTCCAGCCCGCGCTCTGCCGTGGCACAGTTTGCTGCCGCCGGTAAGCGCACCAAGAAGAAGGACCTGGGCATGATGGCCATGAGCTACCGCGATGTGTATGTGGCACAGGTGGCTATGGGTGCAAACCCGGCCCAGCTGCTCCGCGCTGTCAAGGAGGCAGAAAGCTATGACGGCCCCTCTATCGTCATCTGCTACTCCCCCTGCATCAACCACGGTCTGCGCGCCGGTATGGCCAATGTTATGACCGAGATGAAGAACGCCGTCAACTGCGGCTACTGGCAGCTGTACCGCTATGACCCGCGCCTGATTGACGCCGGCAAGAATCCGTTCCAGCTCGACAGCAAGGAGCCGACCGGCGATTACCAGAGCTTCCTGCAGGGCGAGGTCCGTTATTCCAGCTTGGCCCGCAAGTTCCCCGACCTCGCACCCGACCTCTACGCCAAGAGCGAACAGGACGCCAAGGAACGCTATGCAGGCTACAAGGTGCTGGCCGAGGAAAAGTAACCCGGATTGTGAAGGAGCAAAACGATGGCAAACAATTTTGATACCCTGCTAACCGCAGCCCCCGGCAGCGTTGTCACACTGGAGCCCGATTACATCGTGGTAAATGACGGCGTTTCCTATCTGGCCGCGGTGGAGGCAAAGAGCGTTGCCAACCCCGATAAGGTGCTGGTGTTCTTTGACCATAATGTTCCCACCGGTGACCCCGAGGGTGCCCGCGTGTTCGGCGTGATTCGCGATTTCGCCAAGAAATTCGGCTGCCGTTTCATTCAGGCACAGGGCGTTGCCTACCAGTATATGTTCAAGGAGGTCGTCCTCCCCGGCCAGGTCGTGGTCGGCGGCGGTAGCCACAGCGCCATCTTCGGCGCAAACGGTGCGCTCGGCTTCAACGTCAGCCCGCTGGAGCTGGCCCGCGTGCTGGAAACCGGCAAATATCAGCTGATTGTCCCCCACACGGTCATCTTCCGCGTGGAAGGCAAGCTGAAGGACGGCGTTTCGATGATGGACGCGGCGCTCACCCTGCTGAAAAACAGCAAGTGCGTCCCCGGCAGCATCGTCAAGTTCGTGGCACCGGCGCTCTCCTCGCATGAAAAGAGCGTTCTCTGCTCGATGGCCTGCGGCACGGGTGCCGTGACGGCCCTCTGCGTGGAGGAGGGCGACACCGACCGTGTGCTCGACCTCTCCACGGTTGAGCCGATGGCAGTCCTGCCCTGTGAGGTGCGTTCTGCCCAGCATATGGCGGAAATCCGCCCTGTGGCCGAGCTGGCCGGTACCCATGTGACCGCCGGTCAGATTGGCGGCTACACCGGCGGTACGATTGAGGACCTGCGTGTGGCAGCGGATATTCTCCGCGGCAAAAAGCTGGCACGCGGTTTCCGCCTGACCATCTGCCCCGCCACCAGCGCCGATTACATCGCCGCCTGCGAGGAGGGCCTGCTGGATATCTTCATCGACTACGGCGCACAGATTTCCGCCGCCGGTGACCACAGCGAGGTCCGGCAGGGTGCCGGTGTCATGGGCAAGGGCGAAACCCTTGTCACCACCGGCCTGTACACCTACACCGGCTGCATGGGCGTTGCGGATTCCACGGTTTACACCGCATCGGTGCAGACGGTTGCCTGCGCCTCGTTCACGCAGACACTGTAAAGGAGGGCTCATACAATGGATAAGATTTTCAGCGGTAAGGTATGGACCTTCGGCAACGATATTGATACCGATACCATCATTCCCGGTAAGCGCGGCACGATTCCCACGATTGAGGAGATGAAAAAGTACGCCTTTGAACTGCTCAAGCCGGAGTTCGGCTCCACCGTGCAGCCCGGCGATATTCTGGTGGCCGGTACAAACTTCGGCTGCGGCTCCTCCCGTGAGCAGGCCGCCACGGTGCTCAGCCACAACGGCGTGCGCTGCATCATCGCCAAGAGCTTTGCCCGCATCTTCTTCCGCAATGCCTTCAACAGCGGTATTCTGCTGCTGACCTGCGATGGCATTCAGGATGTTGTGACCGGCGGCGACATTGTCACGGTCGATGTGGACAACCACACGGTCAGCGCCAACGGCAAGACCTTCACGGTCGGCGCTGTGCCGGAAAACCTCTTCAACATCGTTGCCAACGGCGGTCTGATTGCCGATACCCGCCGCCGTCTGGCCGAGGGCGTAAAGCCCAGTGAGCATAAGGAGCTGGACGATACGGCCCGCCGCAAGAAGGGCTTCACGATGGCCGAAAAGCTCCTGCGCAAGAACGCAGGCGTGGACGAGGTCAAGCCCGGCGACATCGTCATCACCCACCCGGATATGTTCATGATTCACGATATCTACACCCCGTATCTGCTGGATACGCTGGAGCAGATTGGCGCGGACAAGATTGCAGACCCCGACAAAGTAACGATTGTGTTTGACCATTGTATGCCGACTGCGGTTGCCAAGAATGACTCTGCCCACTATGACGCCGGCCTGGAGCTGGCCCGCCGCTACGGCATCAAGAAGCTGCACATCGGCGAGGGTATCTGCCACAGCATCATGCACGAGGAGCACTACGCCAAGCCCGGCTGCATTGCTACCGCAACGGACAGCCACACCACCACCTACGGCGGCGCAGGCAACTTCTGCTCCGGCATCGGCACGGCCGAGATGGCCGCGGCCCTGATTACCGGCGAGCTCTGGTTCAAGGTGCCGGAAGCCATCAAAATCGTGCTGAACGGTCATCTGCCCGACGGTGTTCTGTCCAAGGACGTTATCCTGAAGATTCTGGGCGACATCAAAGCGGACGGCGGCCAGTACAAGAGCCTGGAATTTACCGGCCCGGCGGCCCACGAAATGAGCATGATGGCTCGCTTCACGGTTGCCAATATGGCGCTGGAGGCCGGTGCCAAGTGCGGCCTGTTCGAGGCTGATGAAAAGACGGCGGAGTACTACGGTATGCCGCTGGAGGAAATTGACTGGGTCTGCGTCGACGAGGACGCCCACTATGAAAAGGTCCTGACCTACGATGTCAGCGAGCTGGAGCCCCAGCTGTCCTGCCCGCAGGGCGTGGACAACGTCCACCCGCTGCATGAGGTGCTCGGCACCCCGATTGACGAGGTCTATCTGGGCAGCTGCACCAACGGCAGCATTGAGGACCTGGCCGTTGCCGCAGAAATCATGAAGGGCAAGCACGTTCCCGACACAATGCGGTTTATCGTGGTGCCCGCCACGAACCGTGTCTTTAAGGAGGCTATCAAGCGCGGCTACATCAAGACCTTTATCGAGGCCGGCGCTGTGATTTGCCACCCCTGCTGCGGCCTGTGCTGCGGTATGCCCTACGGCCTGATGTACGATGATGAGCGCATCCTGTCTACCGCAAACCGCAACTTCATCGGCCGTCAGGGAACCAAGAAAACGCTCAGCTACCTGTGCAGCCCCGCAGTGGCAGCCGCCACTGCACTGGCCGGGGTAGTTTCTGACCCGCGTACTCTGTGAGGAAAGGAGGAAAAATCCTATGCTGAAGAATTTTGAACAGTTGAAGGAAATGCTCCGCGCAAAGCCTGGCATCCGCCGCGTGGCGGTGGCCGTTGCACAGGACGAGCATACCCTGCAGGCTGTGGCCCATGCCGCCAATGACGGCCTGGTGCAGCCGGTTCTGATTGGCAGGGCCGAGGAAATCAAGGCTATCCTTGCTAAAATCGGCTTTGATGAGAGCAAAGCGGAAATCATCGACATTGACGATCCGACCGAATGTGTCCAGAAGGCAGCCGACCTCGCCCGTGAGGGGCAGGCAGACTGCATTATGAAGGGCAAAATCGAGACCGGCGCACTGATGAAAGTTTTGGTAAATAAGGACCACGGCATCCGCAAAAGTGATACAATGAGCTTGGTCGGATTCTTTGAAAGTCCGCATTATCACAAGGTTTTTGCCATCACTGACCCGGCTCTGCTGATTTACCCCACCTTGGAGCAGAAGAAGGCTATGATTGCCAACGCAGTCGGCGCTTTCCATGCGCTGGGCGAGGAAAACCCCAAGGTTGCTGTCATTGCCGCGGTTGAGAAGGTCAACCCGAAGATGCCCGAAACCGTGGACGCCGATGCCATCAAGCAGGCGGGCGTGCCCGGTTGCATCGTCGAGGGTCCCATCAGCCTGGATCTGGCCATGGATCCCGAATCCGCCCCCATCAAGGGCTATGTCAGCCCGGTGGCCGGTGATGCTGACCTGCTGGTGATGCCCAACATCGTGACGGCCAACGCCGCTGCCAAGACCATCACTGTAATTGGCGGCGGCCGCACCGGCGGCGTGGTTCTGGGCGCAAAGGTTCCGGTTCTGCTGGTTTCCCGCGCTGCCTCTGCCGATGACAAGTATATGTCCATTGTGCTGGCTGCCCTGATTGGCAGCAACAGCTGAATGTGTAAAACGTGAAGGAGAAATCCCTATGAAAAATGGCATTAAGTTCAACGTATGCGGTCTGAACTTCAAATACTTTGTACCGTTCTTTGCGGTCGTCATGCTGTGTACCTATCTGGGCGTTCTGCCCACCGCAAAGGTGTATTCCAATGATGCGGGCGCCTATGTGGCCACCACCTTTGTCGGCACAGTTGCCTTCCTGATGTGCATTGGCGGCCTGTTCTTCTGGCTCGGCAATACCATTCCCATCGTCAACAACTATCTCGGCGGCGCCTGCCTGCTGCCCCTGTTCGGCGCTTCGCTGATGAACTACCTTGGTCTGATTCCCGAAACCCTGCAGAATGGCTGCAAGGTTCTGATGAAAACCGGCTTCCAGGATACCTACATTGCCCTGCTGCTGGTTGGTTCGGTGCTGGTTATGGACCGCAAGGTGCTGCTGAACGCCACAGCGCGGTATCTGCCTACCGTCATCGGCAGTCAGGTCTTTGCCCTGCTGTTCTGCGTGGTCGGCGGTGTGATTACCGGTTTCGGCGTCAAGGAAGCCCTCTTCAATGTCGGCGCTCCCTGTATGTCCGGCGGTTCTGCAGGCGCTATGACTACCCTTCCCAGCCTCTACTCCACCCTGACCGGTGAGGATATGACCGGTTTGGCGGGTCAGTTCCTCTGCTATGCTTCTATCGCAAACGTTCTGGCTGTTCTCTTTGCAGCTATCGGCGGTGCCGTCACTAAGAAGATTCCCGGTATGAACGGCAACGGCAACATCCTCATCAAGCAGGATAAGATCGAGGCCGAGGATTCCGTCAAGGGCGAGAAACGCCCTGTCACCAGCCCGGACTATGCAGCCCTCGGCGGCGGCATCTTCATGGCGCTGACCCTCTATCTGGCTGGCGAGTTGCTGGCTCACATCCCTGTGCTGGACAACATTGCGGGTCTGGCATGGACCATCATTCTGGCTATCATCATCAAGTGCACCGGCATCCTGCCGGAGGACATCTCCTACAAGTGCGTTTACTCGATGCAGTTCGCCCTCAAGGCACTGCTGCCCATGCTGATTGCCGGTATCGGTGTCTGCTCTCTGAAGATTACCGACCTGACCAGCTACTTCACCCCCGGCGCTCTGCTGGTTATCGTTCTGGGCGTTCTGGGTGCTTTCATCGGCGCTATGCTGTTCGGCCGCCTGTCCGGTCTGTATCCGTATGAGGCCGGTGTCACCGCTGGTCTGTGCTGCTGCAACATCGGCGGCTCCGGCGACCTGGCCGTCCTGACCGCTGCCGACCGTATGGACCTGCTGGCCTTCGCCTCCATCTCCACCCGTATCGGCGGTGCGCTGATGGTTATCTGGATTGGCTTGCTGTACCCGATGTTCCTGTAATCGCCATTATCTTCTCTTCTTCGTTTTTGTCCTGACAGATGCCGGGAGCCGGAGCCGATACGGCTGCCGACCCCCGGCGCTGTCTTTTTTTAGGAGTTTTTTATGAAAACATATAAAGTTTTTGCCATCAATCCCGGTTCCACCTCCACCAAAATCGCTATGTTTGAGGGCGATAAAGAGGTGTTCAGCAAAAATGTTTCCCATGATGCGGAGGAGCTGAAAAAGTTCGCCGAAATCAACGACCAGCTCCCCTACCGCAAGCAGACCATTCTGGATGAGCTGGCGGCTGCCGGGCAGACGCTGGAGGGTGTGGATGCCTTTGTCGGCCGCGGCGGCGGTCTGGTCAACATTGCAGGCGGCACCTATACGGTCAACGATAAGCTGCTCGAGCACGCCCGCGTCGGCTTCACCGTCAAGCACCCCGCCACACTGGGCGCACAGCTGGCCCATGAGTTTGCCGGGCAGTACGGCGGCGCAGCGTTTGTGGTCAACCCGCCGGATGTGGATGAGTTCATTGACGAAGCCCGCGTCACCGGCCTGAAGGGCATCTACCGCGAGAGCCGCATCCACGCCCTGAACCAGAAGGAAATCGGCATCCGCTACGCCAAGACGCTCGGCAAAAAATACGAAGAGATGAACCTGATTATCTGCCACATCGGCGGCGGTATCTCGGTCACGGCCCACCGCAAGGGCAAGATGATTGATTCCAACGACATTGCACAGGGCGACGGCCCGATGGCACCCACCCGCTGCGGCGCGCTACCGGTCAAGGACGTTGTGAAGATGTGCTTCTCCGGCAAATTCACAGAGCGCCAGATGTATGATAAAATCACCAAAACCGGCGGTCTGGTTGACCATCTGGGCACCAGCGATGCCCGTGAGGTCTGCAAGATGATTGACGAGGGCAGCCAGTATGCCAAGCTGATTTATGATGCTATGATTTACCAGATTGCCAAGCAGGCGGGCGCTATGGCCGCTGCGCTGGAGGGCGATGTGGACGGCATTATCCTGACCGGCGGCATCAGCTATGACAAGTATGTGGATGCAGAGCTGACTCGCAAGCTGAAATTCATCGCGCCGGTCACGGTTATGGCGGGCGAGTTTGAGATGGAGGCGCTGGCCGCCGGTGCCATCCGTGTGCTGAGCGGCGAGGAGCAGCCCAAGGAGTATACGGGAATTCCCTGCTGGAACGGCTTTGACTTTGACAAGTAAGCCGATGAAAAAAGTAGGCATTATTCCCGGTGACGGCGTCGGCCCGCAGCTGGCAGCACAGGCGGTGAAGGTCTTGCAGTGTTTTCAACAAACAGCCGGGCTGAATGTTGAAATCGTGCCGCTGGAAGCCTGCGGAGCCGCTATCGAGCACTGTGGCGACCCGCTGCCGCCGGAGACCAAGGCACAGGCCGCACAGTGCAGTGCGGTGCTGATTGGCAATATCGGCGCAGCAAAATACGGCAGCCTGCCGCCTGACCGCCGCCCGGAGCGCACTCTGATGGAGCTGCGGCAGCTGTTTGGCGTCTGCACCAACCTGCGGCCGGTCTTTCTGGTGCCGGGGTTGGAGGAGTTTTCCCCCTTGCGGCCGGAGCTGGTGGAAAAAGGCTTCCGCGTCCTTGTGGTGCGTGATATCCGCGGCGGGATGCTGGCCGGTCCGCATGATAGCTGGGACGGCGTGCATGGCCGCGAGGCCTGCGATACTGAATATTATAATGAGGAAACCGTGGCACTGACTGCCCGCGCTGCCTTTGAACAGGCACGCCAGCGCAAGCATATGGTCTGCAGCCTAGATAAGGCCAATGTGCTGGCCTCCGGGGTACTGTGGCGCAATCAGGTTACAGCGCTGGCAAAGGAATACCCCGATGTTGAGCTGCGCCACTGCTATATTGACACAGCCAGCATGGAGGTAATCCGCCAACCGTGGTCGTTCGATGTAATTGTGACGAACAATGTCTTTGGGGATATTATCGCGGATGAGCTGGCACAGATTTCTGGTACGCCAATGCTGTTCGGTTCGGCAGAGCTTGCCCCCGATGGCCGCGGCATTTATACGACCAACCAGCTGCATAACCCGAATGAGTCATTAGCGCTCTCGAACGGAGCCTGCCCGGCGGGAATCCTGCACGCCACGGCCATGCTGCTGGAACACAGCTTGGGCCGCCCTGATTTGGGCTTGCGCCTGCGGCATGCGCTGCGCAAGGCCAGCGAGGATAAGCTCTGCACCGAGGAATTGCCCCGCCATGACGGCCGCTGTGTGACAACCGCTGAATTCGGCGATTACATCATAGAGCTGCTGCGGCAGTAAAAAATGCGGCGCTGCCGGGATGCAGCGCCGCTTTTGCTGTATTGCGCAGGAAAAGCTGAGGCGATATAATAAAACTACACAAAGAAAGAGGAAATGTTTAAAATGCCAATCGGCGTATTCACAAACTGCGGGGCCGTTTTGCTGGGCGGCCTGTTGGGAACCCTGCTGGGAAAGGTTCTGCCGGAGACACTCAAAGAGCATCTGCCGACGATGTTCGGCCTGTGCTCCATCGGCATCGGTGTCAACTCGGTCATCAAGGCGTCGGGCATGACGGCTGTGGTATTGGCGATTTTGCTGGGGTTCACCATCGGTCACCTGCTGCATCTGGAATTTTGGACGAGCCGCTTTTTCCATAAGCTCGTCAAGGTCATGCACCTCGGTGGTGATGACATCGATATGGAGTTCTACATCACGGCGGTGGCGCTGTTCTGCTGCAGCGGCTTTGGCTGGTACAGCACCCTGACCGAGGGCATTACCGGCGACCCCGGTCTGCTCATGTCCAAGGCCGTGCTGGACGGCTTCACCGCGCTGATCTTTGCGTCCACCCTGGGCGCGGCCATCTGCGCCATTCCGCTGCCCCAGTGCGCAATTCTGCTGCTGGTGTTTCTGGCCGGGCGCGGTCTGTCCGGTGTGCTGACACCCACGACGTTCGCCGACCTCTCCGCCTGCGGCGGCATCCTGACAATGGCAGCCGGCTTCCGCGTGTCGCACATCAAATCCGTTCCGCTGGTGGACTTGATGCCAGCCCTGATTTTAGTTATGCCGTTCAGTATGCTCTGGACGGCGCTGATGGGATAAGTAAATTATACCGCATTGGCTTGGACGGGTGCAATCGTAAGTTGTACTCTCCGGTGTTAAGCTGTACGCATCCCTGCAAGATTACAGTGGCAAAAATTCGTTTTTTTGTAGTTTTACGGATAGGATACGATAGTATCTTAGTATTTTATTTATTTAGTTATTTATTTGTGTTGGATTTACCTGTACAGGGAAATCCCGTCCAGGTAAATGCCGTTGTGGTAAAATAAAAAATCCCCGGAAAGCGGGGATTTTGGTGCGGTATTTGGCGGGACGAGTACCACGCCGATGCGGTGCGAATGCGCCCAAACAGGGGCGTTTCTCGCGGCGACAGGGGCGGTGTGCGGGGATGGTGTAGAGTTGGTTTGCGTACAACTTCTTGCCGGAGAGTAAACCTTATATACTGGTTCGTAGGGCTTTTCACTTGCGAGAACCCTGCGATGTAGGTATCTGCATTTCTCAATAGAACCAAAGCTGCTTCGATGTACAGGTGGCAGCCATGCGGGTAATTTTACGAGTCGCAGAGTTTTCATCGAGCGTTGCTTCCGGATAAAAAAGTTTATCCGCAGAAATACCAAGGCATCGAACAATTTGGTAGCAGGTTTTTAAGCTGGGGGTTCGTTCACCTCGTTCGATAGCAACAACATAGCGTTCGCTTTTTCGTATGCGCTCTGCAAGGTCCTCTCTTGTAAGACCTTTATCATTGTGAGCGTGTTCAATAGCTATAAGGCAACACCGCATAATTCCCGCCTTACGGCTTAAGCACCGCTCCGGCAGCTGCCGCACCTCGCTCGTCGTATCGGCACTTAGAATTATGCGGTATTGCCATAAATCAAAAATGCGGCATTTGCCCCTTGCCCCCTCGCAGCGCCTCAAGGTCGCTGCGGGTGTCGATGTCCCGCAGCTCGGCGGCGGGGGTGGGCAGCAGGCGGATCGCCTGCGGGTGGGCGCGCAGCACGGC